>Ga0315268_10004077_pt1 | contig 15947 bp, 13 predicted proteins | sample C1_top_MG_FD_204535 | JGI IMG/M metagenome (GOLD analysis project Ga0315268, IMG submission 204535) | Sediment microbial communities from Yellowstone Lake, YNP, Wyoming, USA - C1_top | ecosystem: Environmental > Aquatic > Freshwater > Lake > Sediment | place: USA: Wyoming | collected 2017-08-01
AGATGGCCATCGGTAAATCCTCCCATTTTCTGGAACAAGTACAAGACTCATTTTGCCCGATACCAAAAGGTTTGCAGAGGCTTTCATGTTAAATTCTACCCACTCGATTACGCGAAGACCCAAAAATATATTCATCTCACCCTGATGGGCGCGGGTGTTTGCGGCGCTCTATTGGCTGGGCACGCGCTATATTTGGATACTGAAAACATTATTTTTGCCGACATTATCCTGTTCATGGCTATTACTCTTATTTGGAGTTATCTGCTGAAACAGGCAGTTGTTGGCACAGCAGCACGGAATATGTCCGATTCATCCGATGGGAGCGTCGCGTCGATCATTCATGAAAGTAACGCATTCCACGTGCAACTGGGTAATGAACTGTCAAGCCAGCTGTCATCAGCACATACCGAGCTTGGCAATACACAAGCAATACTCGGAGATGCAATCAACTCTTTGATAGCTGCATTCACCGAGATGGCTGAAGATATACGCGAACAACAAACCTTGACGCTTTGCATTTCAAGCGGTAGCCAAAATGGCAGCGCGGAGAATTTTGAACATTTTGTGCATGATACAGAGCTGGCGTTGGACCGATTCGTTGACAGCACCGTGCAAAATAGCACTCGAGCAATGGGATTGGTGGAAAACATGGATGTCGTGACCGAGCAGGTCGTCAGCATTCTGAATATTTTGAATGAAGTAGAAAATATATCCAAACAAACCAATCTGCTCGCGCTCAATGCAGCGATCGAAGCAGCACGTGCGGGTGAATCCGGGCGCGGGTTCGCGGTAGTTGCTGACGAAGTGCGAAATCTTTCCGAAAAAACCAAGAAATTCAGCACTCAGATTCGCAAATTAGCCAACAATGTAAATGAGTCGCTGATTTCCTCCGAGAGATCCATAAAATTGCTTGCAGGCACGGATATGAACTATGTGATGGATACCAAACAACATATCCGGGAGATGATGAAAGATCTCGCAAAGATGAATGAATCCAATATAGCCAATAATGCAATTTCAATCGGAAAGATCAGTGAAAAAGTTCAGAAAAATGTGGCTGTGGCTGTATCAACGCTTCAATTCCAGGACATGAGTTCGCAATTGATCGCGCATGCACAGATGCGCATGAGTGCCTTGCAGGAAGTCATGAGCTTGATGAGCAAAGGCGTGGATAGCCAGAGTCGTCGCGATTATCTCGAGCAGATCGCCGCCTGCAATAGTTCTCTGTATGAGCATGTCGCTTCGCTGGATTTGAAGAAGTCAAGCCCTGTTGTGCAGGAAAATTTTGATACTGGAGATATAGAGCTGTTCTGATGGGGTACAGCGCTGAATATCATGATAAATCAACCTAAAAACCGCAGTTACCACCCCGCTCATGCTTCGATACACCTTGCTGCGCAAGGCACTCGGCACGAACGGGGCGGTCACCAATTCGGTGATGGGTCGTTCGCCCTGAGTAGCCCACGTAGTAGGCGTATCGAAGGGTTCGCATTTCTCAACTGCGGTTTTTAGGATCAATCTAATTTAACAGTTTGTTGAATTTATCGGTATTTGAAAATGTAGAAATTCTTTGACCTCTCAGGAAGCTCTACAATCGATTTTTAGATCACTGGGAGGGGTAAAGTGACCCCAGAAATTCACTGTTTTTCAGCAGCTATTGAGAATTTCAACAGACTGTTAATCGGATAAACCCCCGGCTATGCCGGGGTGACTCCCGAAGTTTGACAATTCCGGAAAATGCTTCACCCGATACTACGGGGTTGGCTTTTGACTTTCACCGATTGCGGTTAGGCCCCTTTGAGGAGCCAGCAATCGTAAAGCCACCGGCTTTGCCGGTGGATACTTACTATTATCGAGATTAAAAACCAACTTAAAGCGAGCGAGCATTATGGCCAAGAATATACTAACTGTTGACGATTCCGCCTCCATTCGGCAAATGGTGGCTTTTACCCTTAAATCAGCCGGCTACAATGTCATTGAGGCCGTAGACGGTCAGGAAGGGCTGGATAAGGCCAAATCCAATACTGCGCACCTGGTGTTGACTGATCAGAATATGCCCAAAATGGACGGCCTGACCCTGATCAAAACCCTACGCGGCCTGCCGCAGTACAAGGCTACGCCAATTCTGATGCTGACGACTGAGTCCAGCGACGCGATGAAGGCGCAAGGCAAAGCAGCCGGTGCGACGGGTTGGCTGGTCAAACCGTTCGATCCACAAAAATTGCTGGATGTCGTCAAGAAGGTGATTGGTTAGCATCATGCTTGTTATTCGAGCCGACTCGTATCCCCGCTAAATTTTGCACATACATTAGGAACAGCCAATGTCCATCGACATGAGCCAGTTTTATCAGGTGTTCTTCGAAGAATCCGCAGAACATCTTGCGAGCATGGAAAGCCAGTTGCTTGAGCTCGATCTGAACGCGCCTGATGCGGACCAACTGAACGCGATTTTCCGTTCTGCACATTCCATCAAGGGGGGTAGCGGGACGTTCGGCTTTACCGACATGACCGAAGTGACACACATACTGGAAACCCTGCTGGACGGCATACGCAAAAACGAAATTACGATCACCGCCGATATGGTGGATGCCTTCCTGCAAGCGGGTGATGTGCTGAAAGGTTTGCTGGATGCGCACCAGAATAATTACGACTCTGACCCGGCGCCCTCGAATGCAATCCGTGCCAGGCTGGAGCAATTGACAGCGAATGGTGCTCAACGTGGCATTGGGAAACAGGTTGAGCCTGTTTCCGCAGCCGATCCTGTGATGGTGTCCGATGTAACGGCGCATCCTTCAGTGCAGCATGTTTATCAGATAAAGTTTGAAAAGTCCCCCACCATCTTTCCCAGTAAAAGCGAACTCAATAATCTTTTGGAAGAGTTGGGCAATATCGGCAAAATCGAAAAGCAGAAAATTGCTGCAAAATCTGTAACGCTATCGCTGACAACTTACGTTTCCGATGAGGAGCTGCGCGCAACCTTCGCGTTCTTTCTTGAGCCTGAGCAGATAACTATAACGTTGGTCGGCGACAATGCGCAGGGTGCCGGCAGCTCGGAAGATGAACAGGGTTATGGATTCTTTATCGAACCGGAGGCTCTCAAGTCAGAAGTTGAAAATGAACAGGGATACGGTTTTTTCGTAGAGCCAGAATCAGTCAAGTCGGCGATTGAGGATGCGCAGGGCTATGGATTTTTCGTTGATGTGGAAAATCCGGCACAGGTCTCTACAGCTATAGAGGTTGATGTTCCTGTGGTCTCTGGCATGCAGCGTCGAGCAACCGACAAGGCCCCGACCGCTACGGCCGCGGCAGAGACTTCAATCCGGGTCAGTGTCGAAAAAGTCGATCAGATGATCAATTTGGTCGGCGAACTGGTCATCACTCAGTCCATGCTGGCAGAAACCGCTTCTCACCTGGATCCGGTATTGAATGAACAACTAATCACCGGGTTGGTGCAACTCGAGCGCAACACGCGAGAATTGCAGGAATCCGTGATGTCGGTACGCATGATGCCGATCAATTTCGTGTTCAGTCGTTTTCCGCGCCTGGTTCGTGATCTGGCCAGCAAGCTGGACAAGAAAGTACAGTTGAAAATGGTTGGTGAAGGTACTGAGCTGGACAAAGGACTCATTGAAAAGATCAGCGACCCGCTCACACATCTGGTTCGCAACAGTCTGGATCATGGTATCGAGATGCCTGAAGATCGTGTCGCCAAAGGCAAGGATCCGCAGGGCACCATTACTTTGCGCGCAGCGCATCAAGGCGGCAATATTGTCATCGAGGTCATGGATGACGGAGCAGGCTTGAATCGTGAACGGATACTGGCCAAAGCCAAAGAGAAGGGTATCCCGTATAGCGACACCATCAGTGATGCCGATGTCTGGCTGATGATTTTCGCTCCGGGATTTTCCACGGCCGCCCAAGTTACCGATGTTTCCGGGCGCGGAGTCGGCATGGATGTGGTGAAACGCAACATCGAAGGCATAGGCGGACGCGTCGAAATCGCGTCACAACATGGTCAGGGCAGCACGGTCACGATACGCCTTCCGCTCACGCTGGCCATACTGGACGGATTGTCCATCGCCGTGGGCGACCAGATTTATATTGTACCGCTCAGTTTCATCATCGAATCGTTGCAGCCCGACGTTGCCGACGTAAAGGAAATCAGCGGGCAGGGGCAGGTGCTGCACGTGCGCGGCGAATATCTGCCGCTGATCGCGCTGCACCAGGTATTCAATATCAAGCCAAAAGTCACCGATCCGGCGGAAGGCATACTGGTGTTGCTGGAAGCGGAAGGCAAAAAAGTTGCGTTGCTCGTGGACGATCTGGTGGGGCAGCATCAGGTCGTGATCAAGAGCCTGGAAACCAACTACCGCAAGGTGGTCGGAGTGTCGGGAGCTACGATCATGGGCGACGGGCGGGTCGCGATGATCATGGACGTGGCCGCGCTGGTCAAACTGGCGCAGCGGTAACACGTGCAGGCCTATGTCGCAGCGGCTCGCACGTCAAGAAATACGCGGTCATGCAACACGAAACGAAACATCGAAGTCAGTTACCCAAGGGAGGTGCCATGCAAACGAACGAAAGCAAAGCGGCGGATGAAAATAGCCGCGAACTGTTAACTTTTACACTGGGCAAGGAAGAGTACGGCATCGACATCCTCAAGGTACAGGAGATCCGGGGGTACGATGCGGTAACCACGATAGCCAACACCCCGGACTTCATCAAGGGCGTGATCAACCTGCGCGGCATCATCGTGCCTATCGTGGACATGCGCATCAAATTCCATCTGGGCAAGGTTGAATACGACCAGTTCACCGTGGTCATCATTCTCAACGTGGCCAGGCGCGTGGTCGGTATCGTGGTGGACGGCGTGTCCGACGTGATCGCGCTGACGGCCGATCAGCTCAAACCTGCGCCGGAATTCAGCGCCTCGCTGGACACCCAGTACATCATCGGCCTGGGCACCGTGGAAGAACGCATGCTGATACTGGTTGACATCGAGAAGCTGATGGCCGGGCAGGACATGGAACTGATCGAGGCGGCGGCAAACTGATTTTTACTATCACATATCAGGGAGTAGTCATGTTCAAGAAAATGACCGGCACAAACCTGAAAACAGGATTTTGCAGGAAGCAAACAAACAGAAACACCGGCATCGCCATTGCGGCGCTATGCCTTTGCGCGGCCCCGCCCTCCGCACGGGCGGAAGACAAGGAACCGGCGGCCACGCCCTATCGCCCGACGGTATCCAACCCCGCCGAACTGTCCGAACCGGGCTGGCTGGAGCTGGAAATGGGCTGGCAACGCATACGCGGCGGCAGCGATACCCGGCGCGACAGTCTGCCGCTGACCGCCAAGCTGGCTTTCAGCGAGGATTGGGGGGTGCTGGTCAGCACGGAGGCGGGTATCCGTCGCACCGACCTGAGCAACACTTTGTTCACCGGTAATGGCGACACCACCGTGCTGCTGAAACACCGGTTCGGCGGTGAGTCGGAGAAAAATGGCGCCTGGGGCATCGAGGCGGGTTTCAAGTCGCCCACCGCCAGGAGCACCCTGGGTAGCGGCAAGAGCGATTATTTGCTGAACCTGATTTATAGCGTAGACCGCCTGGGAAACCGTCTCGACCTCAACGTCAACGGCACCAGCATCGGCGCGGCGGGCAACGGCGAAGGCCAGACCCAATATGGCTGGGCGGCGGCGCTGTCGCGCGCGCTGGACGACAACTGGGGCGTGTTCGGCGAATTCAGCGGCGCCTACCGCAGCGCTACGCCGTCCACCAGCCAGTTCATGGCGGGTGCGAGCTACAACGTCAGCAAACGGATCGTGGTGGATGCGGGCATGGCGCGCGGGCTGTCCAGAGCCACGCAAGACTGGACCGCATTCGTGGGGGGTGACCGTGCTGATGGCGCGGCTGTGGTGATGACACATGCCTGTCGGCCCGGCAGGCGGATTTAGCAGTTTTTCGGTTTGAGTTCTAAATTATGAGGAGATAAAAATGTTCAAGAATATGAAAATAGGCGCGCGGCTCGGTCTGGGTTTCGGCGTCGTGCTGGTGCTGCTGGTCGCGCTGATCGTGCTCGGGTTGAGCCGTATGTCCGGACTCAACGACCAGCTTCGCCAGATAACCGACGTCAGCAACAAGAAGGTCGCGATGGTTGTCAAGATGCGCGGCTCGGTGCGCAACGTCGCGGTCGCCGTGCGCAACGTGGTGCTGCTGGACGATATGTCTGAGATGCAGTTGGAAGTCAAGCGCATCGAGGACGAGCGCGCCTTGTACAGCGAGACTTACGAAAAACTCCAGCCCCTGATAGTGCTTGAACGCGGCAAGGAATTGATGGCGAAACTCAAGGAACTACGCGTCTCCACTACGCCCCTCGTGGACAAGGCGATCAAGTTCGGCCTGGCGAACGACACCAAGAACGCCACCGGCGTATTGCTCAAGGAAGTCCGCCCCGCCCAGCGCAAATGGCTGGACACCTTGGACGAGATGAACAAGTTTCAGGAAGAGTTGGCGCAGAAAGCGGCGGATGAAGCCACGGCGAGCTATAACCAGGCGCGCACGCTGATGCTGATCATAGGCGGGGTGGCGATCCTGCTCGGCATAGGCATCGCAATCTGGGTGACGCGCGGCATCACGAAGCCGATCAACGAGGCGGTCACGGCGGCGGGCAGGATTGCCGACGGCGATCTGTCCGGGCGCATCGAGGTGAATTCCAGCGACGAAACCGGCAAGCTGCTGGCCGCCATGCAGACCATGCAAGGCGCTTTGACCACGCTGGTGAACGAAATCCAGAGCATCGTCAACGCCGCGGCGAAAGGCGATTTCAGTCAGCGCATAGACCTGGACGGCAAGAAGGGGTTCGGCCATGACATCGGCAGCGCCCTCAACCAGCTTTCCGAAACCAACGATGTCGCCCTCAACGAAGTGGTGCGGGTGCTGGGTGCGCTGGCCAAGGGCGACCTGACCGAAAAAATCACCAGCGAGTACCACGGAACTTTCGGCAAGCTCAAGGATGACTCCAATACCACAGTGGAGAATCTGAAAGAGATCATCGGCCAGATCAAGGACGCGACCGACACTATCAACACCGCCTCCAAGGAAATCGCCGCAGGCAACAGCGATTTGTCGCAGCGCACCGAAGAGCAGGCTTCCAGCCTGGAGGAAACAGCCTCCAGCATGGAAGAACTGACCTCCACCGTGAAGCAGAATGCCGAGAACGCCAAGCAGGCCAACCAGCTCGCGATCGGCGCATCCGACGTGGCGAGCAAAGGCGGCGCGGTAGTCGGTCAGGTGGTTACGACCATGAGCTCGATCAACGAATCGTCGCGCAAGATCGTGGACATCATCTCGGTGATCGACGGCATCGCGTTCCAGACCAACATCCTTGCGCTGAACGCAGCGGTGGAAGCGGCGCGCGCCGGAGAGCAGGGGCGCGGTTTCGCGGTGGTTGCGGGAGAAGTGCGCAACCTGGCGCAGCGTTCCGCCGCAGCCGCCAAGGAAATCAAGACGCTGATCGGCGACTCGGTCGGAAAAGTGGAGGACGGCAGCAAGCTGGTCGCGCAGGCAGGCCAGACCATGGAGGAGATCGTCACCAGTATCCGCCGGGTCACCGATATCATGTCCGAGATTACCGCCGCATCCATAGAGCAAAGTTCCGGCATCGAGCAGGTGAACCTTGCCATCACCCAGATGGACGAAGTGACCCAGCAGAACGCCGCGCTGGTGGAACAAGCGGCAGCGGCAGCCGAATCGCTGGAAGAGCAGGCGCAGAACCTGTCGGCGTCGGTGTCCACCTTCAAGATGGACGACAGCGTGGCGGCAAAACCAAGTCGTGCAAAGCCTGCGCCAGCCGGCAGGATTGCACCGCCGGCACCGGTTCGTAAAGCTTTGGCGGCACCGGCACGAAAAGCATCTGCCAAACCACAGTCCAAAACGGATGATGGTGAATGGGAAGAGTTCTAACCAGAGCTTTAATGATGTTAGCCTGCAAGGGGTAAATCGGATAACGATCGTGGCTTCCACCACGGCCATGTATAGTATTAGGGCATTTCCTGAACCCTCATTCCGGACTCTTTTTTCTAAGGGCATTATGAACGAGAATCTTCAATCCAGTACTGGTCGTGACCGCGAATTTATGTTCACCGCCAAGGATTTCGAGCGGGTGCGGGAGTTGATCTATGACCATGCCGGTATCTCGCTGAATGTATCCAAGCAGGATATGGTGTACAGCCGTCTTGCACGCCGCCTGCGTGCCACAGGAATCAACAATTTCCGGGACTATCTCGCATTGCTGGAAAGCAATGATGAAGTCGAATGGGAAGCGTTTGCAAATTCCCTGACCACCAACTTGACCTCGTTTTTCCGCGAACCGCACCATTTTCCGCTGCTGGCAGAGCATGTGATCCGGCATAAGGGACATCATCCCATATCTTTGTGGTGTTCGGCAGCCTCGACGGGCGAAGAACCCTACTCGATGGCGATGACGATAGTCGATGCGTTCGGCAGCTTTACGCCGCCGGTGACCATTCTGGCCACCGATCTGGATACCAGCGTGCTGGCCAAAGCTGAAGCAGGTGTTTATCCGGTCGAACGTGTCGAAAAGCTCTCTCCCGAAGTGGTCAAGCGTTTCTTTCTCCGGGGGAAGGGTGCTCAGGCAGGTTTTGTGCGAGTAAGGACGGAGTTGCGTGCCATGATCACGTTCCGACAGATAAATCTGCTAAGCAATGACTGGCCGGTAAGGGGGCCGCTGGATGCGATATTTTGCCGCAATGTGATGATCTACTTCGACAAGGAGACACAGCTGAAGATATTGGAACGATTCGCCCCGCTGCTGCAGTCGGATGGCTTGCTGTTCGCCGGTCATTCGGAGAGTTTTCATAATGCCACACATATTTTCAAATTGCGTGGCAAGACGGTGTATGAACTGGCAAAAGATAAAACCCATGGTCATCGCGCAGCAAAATAATTTGAAGCATCGGCTGAATACAAGACCATTTCCAATCATGAATGAACATGGCTATGAAGAAGCGCTGGCGCCCAACCTGTACCATGACCTGGAACATGATATTCAAGCGGCCAAGATAATGTCCGGGGAGTATTATGCGACGGCGCGTGATATGGCGCTTGCGACGGTACTTGGTTCCTGCGTTTGTGCCTGCATACGCGACAAGGTCAGCGGTGTTGGCGGAATGAACCATTTCATGTTGCCCGGTAGCGGACAAGACCAGCGGGATCCATTGGGAGACTCAGTCCGTTATGGTGCATATGCAATGGAAATTCTGATTAACCAGTTGATGAAACCGCGTGCAAAACGCAGCAATTTTGAAGCAAAGGTATTTGGCGGCGGCGCGGTGTTGCGCGGTTTTACCTTCTCAAATGTCGGCGAACGCAATGCAGAGTTTGTACTTGACTTTTTAAAAACAGAAAACATTCATGTCGCCGCGCAGGATCTGCTCGATATCCACCCGCGCAAAGCATACTATTTTCCGAATAATGGTTTGGTCAGGGTAAAAAGACTGAAACAAATACACAACGATACGATCATTAATCGCGAAACAGAATACAAATTACGCTTGCAGTTTGCCAAATTCGAAGGCGATGTGGAGTTGTTTGATTAGCACTTGAAAAATATGAATAACCGAAAAATTAAAGTATTGGTGATTGACGACTCCGCTCTGATACGCAGCGTGATGAAGGAAATCATTGACCGGGAAAAGGATATGGAATGCGTGGGTGCTGCGCCGGATCCCCTGGTTGCCCGCGAGATGATCAAGTCGCTCAATCCCGATGTGCTGACTTTGGATGTGGAAATGCCCAAGATGGATGGGCTGGATTTTCTGGAACGCCTGATGCGTTTGCGTCCTATGCCGGTCGTGATGGTTTCCACGCTGACCGAGCGTGGCTCGGACATCACTTTCAAAGCCCTTGCGCTCGGTGCAGTGGATTTCATATCCAAGCCCAAGATGGATATTGTCCGGGGCATGGAAGAGTATGCCATCGAGATTACCGACAAAATTCGGGCTGCAGCGCAGTCGCACGTGCGGAAAATCTCTTCCCCACAGATAACCGGAGAAAAATTATCCGCTGATGCGATCTTGCCCAGCGTTGCAGGCCGCTTTTCTTCCACCGAAAAACTGATCATCATCGGAGCTTCCACGGGAGGGACTGAGGCTATCAAAGAGGTATTGGCCAGATTTCCTGCGGATGTCCCGGGAATACTGGTGACACAGCACATGCCGGAGGCTTTCACCAAGTCGTTTGCACAACGCCTGGACGGATTGTGCAAGATTTCTGTCAAGGAGGCGGAACATAACGAGCGTATATTGCCGGGGCATGCCTATATAGCACCCGGACATTCACACCTGCTGCTCAAGCGCAGTGGTGCGAATTATATGACTGAGCTGAGCCAGGGACCTCCGGTGAATCGTCATCGCCCATCGGTTGATGTATTATTCCGTTCGGCTGCCAATGTTGCCGGAGCCAATGCACTGGGCATTATCCTTACCGGAATGGGCAAGGATGGCGCACAGGGCATGCTGGAAATGAAAAATGCGGGTAGTCACACAATTGCACAAGACGAGGCAAGCTGTGTTGTCTTTGGTATGCCGAAAGAGGCGATTGCGGTAGGCGGCGCGTGCGAAGTGCTACCGTTGCAGAATGTCGCCCGCCGCTCGCTGGATTATCTTGCCGCTCACAGCGGGAAAAGCAATCGGATTTAAGCACTCATGAAGGAGATGTAAGCATGACTATCAATGTGAATATCCATGACAAAGTGGGGCGTATCGAGATGTCTGGCCGTTTCGATTTTCAGGTGCACAGGGAATTCAAGGATGCATATACAAAGCTGACGGACAATGTTGCAGTAAATGAAATAGAGCTGGAGATGAGCAAGGTGGATTATCTGGATAGCTCCGCGCTTGGAATGTTGATGCTGTTGAATCAACGCTGCAAAACTGCCAGCAAAGCATTGGCGCTGCTCAATACTTCCGCCGCGGTTACCCAAATCTTTGAAGTTGCCAATTTCGACAAAATCTTCAACATCAAACGTACGAATTAGTTGATGCTCAAGTTAATTGCAATGCTATGGGTAGGACGATAATGAAAGAAAATCATCCTGTCTCCAACATTGAAACTTTGATTCCCGAAGGAGCGTTGTTGGTTTCAAAAACCGATATCAACGGCATTATCACCTACTGTAACAAGGCTTTCTGCGAAATCACCGGTTATGCCGAAAGTGAGTTGGTCGGCAAGCCACATAAATTAGTCCGACATCCGGATGTGCCTGCCGCATTGTTTGCCGACATGTGGCAGCAAATAAAATCAGGCAATCCATGGCGCGGTTTACTCAAAAACCGCTGCAAGAACGGCAACTATTATTGGATCGATGCAAATATTACACCGCTGATTGAGAATGGTGTGACTGTGGGATATGTGTCGCTTAGGTATATGGCAACAGATGAAGATGTTTCCGCAACTGAGAAGATTTTTCATGCGGCACGCAATGGCTCTTATGTTTTTGGAATATCAGAAAAGTCCGATTTGCATTACATAATCGAGTTGCAAAAGCGTCTTGCCGACAAGATATGCACTTTGGAGAAATATCGCGAACGCAACGAGGAAGATTTGCGTGCTGGCAGCGAAATCATGTCTCGCGCCTCTTTGGAAAAGGATGCACACGATCCGGCAGTCAGGGTGAAAATAGATTCCGCAAGCCAATTCAGCGGGGATATCATCATGACCGCTCGTACCCCATCGGATAAGTTGCATATCATGCTGGCTGATGCTGTCGGACACGGATTGGTCGCGGCAATGAATTTGTTACCCCTTAGTCAAATCTTCTATACGATGACAAAAAAAGGGATAACGATTTCGCAAATTATTGAAGAAATTAATTCAAAAATTCACCAACTCATGCCGGCTGATCGCTTCATTGGGGCCATGCTGGTTTCAATCGATTTTCGCGAGCAACTTATTCAGGTATGGAACGGCGGTATGCCAACTCCTGTGCTGGTAAACAGGGATGGAAAGTTCCTTCAGAAGTGGAAATCACAAAACCTTCCATTGGGAATACTTGATGAAGGAGCATTCTCATCAAACGTTGAGGCGTTCCATTTTGATGATGATTGCCAATTGTTCATGTTTTCCGATGGATTGACCGAAGCGCATTCACCTGATGGAGAGCAATATGGAAATGAACGGGTTGAGCAATTGCTCCAGAGTACCGAACCGGATGGTCGCTTCGATAGGTTAATTGGCTCCCTGGAGAGTCATCTGGGTGGGCATCATGCCCATGATGATATTTCTCTCGCAATGGCCAATATTTCCCTGGCTGATAAAGTTCATGCGCAGTTGAAATCCCAACCAGAAATTACCGAAAAGCCGGATATTGAAAAACATTGGAAAATCAAGATTGTCCTGTGCGAGAACGAGCTGAAATATCTGGATGTTGTTTCATGGCTCACACAGATTGTCAGCGAAATACATGCAACCGCCGGCCATAGCACAAAACTATATATGATCCTGAGCGAGTTGTTCAATAATGCGCTTGATCATGGCATCCTTGAATTGGATTCCTCCATCAAGCAAGGGCCGGATGGATATGATGCCTATCTCAAATTGCGTGAAGAAAGATTGAATATATTGGCAAGAGGTTCGATCGAAGTAAGCGTTGAAAAGGTGATGCTTGACGATCTCTCCGGCGTCAGAATTCGTGTAGTGGATAGCGGAAACGGATTCGACTATTCGGCAATTCAGTCGGATGCACTAATCCATGCCGAGCAGGAGCAGCATGGTCGTGGCATTGCTTTGGTAAAAAACCTGGCTTCTAAATTAGAGTATACACAGCGTGGCAAGGAAGCCATCGCATATTATGTTTGTTCATAGCTACCGAAAAGCGGCTTAGTTGAAATAGGCTATGCAGAACCAGGTTTGCTATTTCAATGACTTGGTCGCTGCGGGAATACTGGCCTTGGAGCATTATTTCAGCGATATGCAGCTATTTTAATGCAAGCCGTTCGACCGAAATCCAGACAGGTTTTTTCTACCACCATGAAGAAAATTATCACAGAATTGGTCCAGGGCATTGATAATCTGGTCACGCTGCCGGATGTTTTCCTCCGCATCAATACGCTGGTCGAAAATACCCATAGCACTACCTCCGATATCGCAAAGGCGGTGGGGCAGGATCCTGCATTCACGGTGCGCTTGTTACGCGTGGCGAACAGCTCGTTTTACGGCTTTTCTGCCACTATCGACACAGTCCCGAAAGCGGTTTCTATCATTGGCATAAGTCAGATACGCAATCTTGCGCTCGCGACTTCTGTAGCAAGTTCGTTCGAAGGCCTGCCCAATACACTGGTATCGATGCAGAATTTCTGGAGGCACAGTCTGTACTGTGCTCTAGCGGCACGCATTCTGGCAAAACATGCACGCAAATGCGATCCCGATGCCGTGTTCACTGCAGCACTGCTGCATGATATAGGTGAACTGGTGATATTCAATCGTCTTCCGCTAAAGGCCAAAGCTGCTTTGCAGCTGGTGTTGGATAGCGCCGATGAGTTGCCCGTTTATCAAGCCGAGCGCAGAGTCATGGGTTTTGATCACGCTCAGGTTGGTGGTGAGTTGGCGCGTCAATGGAAGCTTCCGCAAATGCTGCAGGAATGTATCGAATTTCATCATGAAATCAACCCTGAACTACGCTTTGTCCGCGAAGTTGCACTGGTACATATTGCCAATATTCTGGCACTGATGGCAGAAGTGCAGACGCTTGAACTAGGCGATGTTCCTGCTATTGATCCTGTTGCATGGGAAATTGCCGGTTTGGATCCTGATGAGCTGATCCGGTCGACAGTGAGTGAAGCGCAAGAAGCCATTGCAGAAGCTGAAAGATTCTTCATCGATAATTAACTGCTATGGCAAACCCTCCCATAATGCGCATGCCCCCGCCATTGCCAGGCTTTGAAAATATCAAACGTGCATGGAATGAAGCATACTCCGCATATTCGGCCCGTTTGAATCCAGGGGAATATTATGTCACCAAGAACGATGAGTGCATATATACCACATTGGGATCATGCATTTCGGCTTGCATTCATGATCGAATAACCGGCGTTGGCGGCATGAACCATTTCATGCTGCCCGCTTCGTCTGGGGAGGGTGGATGGAAAGATGCCGGTGTGAATTACTCGACACGCTACGGCAACTTTGCCATGGAGCATATGATCAATGAAATTCTGAAGAATGGCGGAAATCGCCGGAATCTTGAGGTCAAGTTGTTTGGTGGTGGCCGGATTCTTGCGAACATGACGGATGTGGGCAGAAAAAACATAGCTTTTGCTCGTAACTACGTAGAGATAGAAAGACTACGTGTCATATCTGAAGATGTGGGGGATGTTTTTCCTCGTATGGTGGTCTATTTTCCCGCGACGGGAAAAGTACGCGTCAAGAGGTTGCGATCTTTGCATAACAACATCATCGTTGAGCAGGAGAAAATATACCTCAGCAGGATTGAAGAAAAGCCTGTGAGCGGAGATATCGAATTGTTCTGATTCGATCAGGCGGGCGAGATTGGCATGGCCCATCCCCACGATCTGTTGGCAAGGTTGGGCCGCTGCTCACACGGGTGGTGATGAAACACACCTGCATGATGTCGTGAGATATAGTCAAATCAGGTGTATGGCCTGTCTGCAGTAATATTGTAGGGTGGATAAAGACGCAGGAAACAACAAGCGCTTTTCACGTTTGCCTCCTCTCCCGCCTGCGGGAGAGGATTGAGGTGAGGGGCGCGGCGTATCCACCGATCAAATGGGTGGATACATGCCTGGCGGCACTTTATCCACCCTACATAATTATTGTCGTTTTAAAATGGAATTAGAATCACTCCCCCTTCCTGCGGGGAATAGGGTGAAGAGTTGGGGTATGCTTGATAACAGTATTGCCAAGTTGCGCACATGCTACCGAGGAATCTGGTTATCGACAAAGTCTGGGGTATAAAGAATGGGTATAGAGCAAAACCGCGAGTTTCATTTCACCACGCAAGACTTTCAACTGATCAGCAGGCTGATATATCAGCGGGCGGGGATATCATTAACCGAATCCAAGCATGAGTTGGTATATAGCCGGGTGGCCCGGCGCTTGCGCGCCACTGGGATCAAGACCTTTGCCGAATATCTTGATCGCCTGCAGCGCGGTGACGAGGCAGAGTGGGAAGAATTCACCAATTCGCTGACCACCAATCTGACTTCTTTCTTTAGAGAGGCGCATCATTTTCCGATGCTGGCCGCCCACCTTCTCAAGTTAGGGAAGCTACGGCCTATCGAGGTGTGGTGTTCCGCCTCTTCGACGGGTGAGGAGGCTTATTCAATTGCGATGACTGCGGTGGATGCGTTTTCCGGTTTTGACAACCCCGTCAGGATCATTGCTTCCGATCTCGACACCAGGGTGTTGGAAACCGCGCGTATCGGTCGTTACAAACTCGAATCGGTAGCCAAAATACCGCCGCAACAAGTCGATAAATTTTTTGTGCGCGGTACCGGCGAGGATGCGGGTTTCGTGAAGGTGCGTCCCGAGTTGCAGAAGATGGTTATTTTTCGTCGTATTAATTTGCTGGATGCCATCTGGCCGATACGCGAGAAACTGGATGTGATCTTTTGTCGCAATGTAATGATCTACTTTGACAAGGAAACGCAACTGGCAATACTCAAAAAATTCGCACCCTTGCTGCGTGGCGATGGCCTGCTGTTCGCGGGACATTCCGAGCATTTCCATAATGCCGGCGCCTATTTTAAATTGCGTTCCCATACTGTGTATGAGCTGGCCGACAAACTTACTCATAAGTCAGAAATATAGGCGACACTTGGATGTCCAAAGAATGACCGTACCAAGCTCGGATTATTTCTGATTGTGTTCAATTGTGAATCAACCTTTTCAGCCAATTTCTCCCCCGTTC
>Ga0315268_10004078_pt1 | contig 15947 bp, 19 predicted proteins | sample C1_top_MG_FD_204535 | JGI IMG/M metagenome (GOLD analysis project Ga0315268, IMG submission 204535) | Sediment microbial communities from Yellowstone Lake, YNP, Wyoming, USA - C1_top | ecosystem: Environmental > Aquatic > Freshwater > Lake > Sediment | place: USA: Wyoming | collected 2017-08-01
CAATCTCAATCCTGAAGTTCCTCGTGTGTCGCCTTATTTACTGACTCATGAGTAATTCGCCTCCTCCATTAACGCTTCACCCTTATTTCGGTGGACCTGTTTGGGGGAGAATTTCAACAAACTGTTAGAGGTGGTTTGGCTGGTAAAGGGGAATGGCACCAGCACAACATCCCCGAATTTAAAGGGCATCGTAGGCCTCGTCCTCAGGATTATCCCACGCCGCAGCAAAGGCGGGCACACTGGCTTGGGCCGCGGCTCGGGTAAATTGACGATCCTGCTCTCTTGTACGCAGGAACTCTACGAAGTCATCCACCTCTGCCACGCGCTCGGGCGGCAGCGATTGAATTTTTTCAATCAGAACTTTGGCGTTGGGCAGCATCATGTACTCCTCCGATTAACAATACTTGAATCAGTGAACGGGTAGGCAATTTCTATTATGCTGCCTTTTTAGGGGATAGTCACAGCCTCGATCAACTCGCGCACCATCGCATCGCTATTCTGCTTTGAGTATTCGCCGGCCGCTTGCAGGCGGTGGCTGGTCACGCCGGGTAGCACGGCTTGCACATCTTCCGGAATCACGGCGTCGCGTTCATCCAGCAATGCCCACGCGCGTGCGGCGGAGAGCAGCGCGAGTCCGGCGCGCGGCGACAGGCCGTGCGTGTAGCGCGCCGCTTCGCGCGTGTGGCGCAGAATGGCTTGCACGTAATCGAGCAGCGCGGGCGAGACGAACACTTCCCTGACACGTTTTTGCAGCGCGAGCAGTTCCACTCTTTCCATCTGCGGGCTGAGCTGGGCAATGATCTCACGCCTGTCCACGCCGGACAGCAGGCCGCGTTCCGCCTGCGCGTCGGGATAGCCCATCCGGATGCGCATCAGGAAGCGGTCGAGCTGCGATTCCGGCAGGGCGAAGGTGCCGATCTGATACGCCGGATTTTGTGTGGCGATGACGAAGAACGGCGGGGGCAGCGCGCGTGTCACGCCTTCAATGGTGACCTGGTGCTCTTCCATCGCTTCCAGCAACGCGCTCTGCGCCTTCGGTGTGGCGCGATTGATTTCATCCGCCAGGATCATTTGCGCGAAGATCGGGCCGGGATGGAACTCGAATTTTCCGCTGTCGCGTTGGTACACCGACACGCCGAGGATGTCGGCCGGCAGCAGGTCGCTGGTGAACTGGATGCGCTGGAACTGCAAGCCCAGCGTGCGCGCCAGTACGTGCGCCAGCGTGGTCTTGCCGACTCCCGGCAGATCCTCGATCAGCAAGTGGCCGCGTGCCAGCAGGCAAGTCAGTGCGAGACGAATTTGCTGCGGCTTGCCGAGAATGATTTTTTCGGCTTGCTGGATGACGTTATTCAGCGAGTTGGTCATGGTTTATTGGTAGGGGCGTAAGGCATTACGCCTTTATTGTTGGTGAGAAGAGAGGGCGTATGCCATACGCCCCTACGGATGTAATGCTCATAGCAAAATCGCCGCGGCCACCCTGCGACCTTCCGCCACCAGGATGTTGTAGGTGCGGCACGCGGCGGGGGTGTCCATGCACTCCACGCCGATGCCCGCATCCGTCAATGCGCGATACAGGCGCGGATGGGGGAAGCGTTGTCGCGCACCGGTGCCGAGCAGCAGCACGTCCGGTTTGAGCACGAGGAAGTAGTCAAAATGCGCTTCGCTCAGTTCGTCGAAACTGGCGACAACCCAGTCATTGCAAACCTCTCCTGCCAGCACCACGATGCTGTGGTCCTGGCGTTCGCCGCTGACCACCACGTGATCCGGGCCGTATGCGGTGAACAGTTTTTTTTCACCGGGATCGGCTAGGTGTAGTTTCAAGGTGTGACCTCACAATCTCCATAGCATTTGCTGTGCGGGGGCGGCGCAGGTAAAATCGCGCTCTTTGCAGCCGCGTGGCGAATTTTAGCACCGGGCAACGCCCGAAAACTCGAGAATATAAAAAGTGAAACCAATTTTAAAATCGACCAAGCTCTCCAACGTGTGCTACGACATTCGCGGGCCGGTGATGGAACGCGCCAAGCAGATGGAGGAGGAAGGCCAGCGCATCATCAAGCTGAACATCGGCAATCTCGCGCCGTTCGGCTTCGAGGCGCCGGAAGAGATCCAGCAGGACGTGATACTGAACCTGCCGAATTCGTCCGGCTATTCCGATTCCAAAGGCATGTTTGCGGCGCGCAAAGCGATCATGCATTACTGCCAGTCCAAGAAAATCATGGGCGTGGGACTGGAAGATATTTATATCGGCAACGGCGCATCGGAACTCATCGTGATGGCGATGCAGGGCCTGCTCAACACCGGCGACGAAGTGCTGATCCCGACGCCGGACTACCCGCTGTGGACGGCGGCGGTAACGCTGGCGGGCGGCACGCCGCGCCATTACCTCTGCGACGAGCAGAACGAGTGGATGCCCGACCTGGCCGACATGCGCAGCAAGATCACGCCCAGGACGCGCGCCATCGTCATCATCAATCCGAACAATCCGACCGGGGCGCTTTATTCGGACGAGTTGCTGCGCGAAGTGGTGCAGATCGCGCGAGAACAGGACCTGATTATTTACGCCGACGAGATCTACGACAAGATGCTGTACGACGGCGCAACGCACACCGCGATCGCGTCGCTGGCCGACGACGTGCTGTTCGTGACGCTGAACGGCCTGTCGAAAAATTATCGCGCCTGCGGTTACCGCGCCGGCTGGATGGTGGTGTCCGGCGAGAAGAAGCACGCGCAGGATTATATCAACGGCCTGACGATCCTGGCCTCGATGCGGCTGTGTTCCAACGTGCCGGGGCAGTTTGCGATCCAGACCGCGCTGGGCGGCTATCAGAGCATCAACGACCTGGTCGCACCCGGCGGGCGCCTGTGCAAGCAGCGCGATCTCGCTTACAAGCTGCTCACCGAAATTCCCGGTGTAACCTGCGTCAAGCCCAAGGCCGCGCTGTACCTGTTCCCGCGCTTCGACCCGAAAATTTATCCGATCAAGGACGACCAGAAATTCATCCTGGAACTGCTGGAAACCGAGAAGGTGCTGGTGGTGCAGGGCACCGGCTTCAACTGGATACACCCCGACCACATCCGCGTGGTGTTCCTGCCGAATGCCGACGACCTGACCGATGCGATCGGGCGTATCGCCAGGTTCCTGGAGCACTATCGCAAGAAACACGGAACTGATAAATAACAAGCTGGTAGCTCGTAGCCGGTAGCTTGTAGCTAAACCAGATTGGCTACCCGCTACGGGCTACCAGCTACAAGCTCAACACTAAGGATTTATATGAAACCCATCAACGTAGGACTCCTCGGCATAGGCACGGTCGGTGGCGGAACCTTCACCGTGCTGCAGCGCAACGCGGAAGAGATCACGCGGCGCGCCGGCCGGCCGATTCGCATCACCGTGGTGGCGGACAAGAATGTGGAGCTGGCGAAGCAAGTCACCGGCGGCGCATGCCGCGTGACCGACGATGCGTTCTCGGTGGTGAGCGATCCCGAAATAGATATCGTCATCGAGCTGATCGGCGGCACCGGCGTGGCGAAGGAACTGGTGCTGAAGGCGATCGCGAACGGCAAGCATGTCGTCACCGCGAACAAGGCGCTGCTCGCGACGCACGGCAACGAGATCTTCAAGGCCGCGCAGGACAAGGGTGTGATGGTCGCGTTCGAGGCTGCGGTGGCGGGCGGCATCCCGATCATCAAGGCGCTACGCGAAGGCCTGACCGCGAACCGTATCGAGTGGATCGCGGGCATCATCAACGGCACCACCAATTTCATCCTGTCAGAGATGCGCGACAAGGGCCTCTCCTTCGACACCGTGCTGAAAGAGGCGCAGCGTCTGGGTTACGCCGAAGCCGATCCGACCTTCGACATCGAGGGCGTGGATGCGGCGCACAAGATCACGATTCTTTCTGCATTAGCGTTCGGCATCCCGATGCAGTTCGACAAGGCGTACATCGAGGGGATTTCCAAACTGGATGCGATCGACATCAAATACGCCGAGCAATTGGGCTATCGCATCAAGCTGCTGGGCATCACCAAACGCACGCCGGAGGGCGTGGAGCTGCGCGTGCATCCGACGCTGATCCCGACCAAGCGCCTGATCGCCAATGTCGAGGGCGCGATGAACGCGGTGCTGGTGCAGGGCGACGCGGTGGGCGCGACGCTGTATTACGGCAAGGGCGCGGGAGCGGAACCCACCGCCAGCGCGGTAATCGCCGATCTGGTTGATGTGACGCGCATGCACACCGCCGATCCTGAGCACCGCGTGCCGCATCTGGCGTTCCAGCCTGACGCGATGTCCGACCTGAAGATATTGCCGATGGACGAAGTGCAGACCAGCTACTACCTGCGCCTGCGCGTGCAGGACAAGCCCGGCGTGCTGGCCGACATCACGCGCATTTTGGCGGATGAACATATCTCCATCGACGCGGTGATCCAGAAAGAACCGGGCGAAGGCGAAGAGCAGACCGACCTGATCATGCTCACCCACCTGACGCGCGAGAAACGCATCAACGCGGCGATCAAGAAGATCGAGGCCTTGGGTGTGGTGGCGGGCAAGGTGACGAAGTTAAGGCTGGAAGAGCTAGGCAAGTAAAATGGAGCAACATAGAGCCCTGTTCGGCTCCCTGGAATGGCAGAGCTCGATTCATGGCGCAAGGTTCAAGGTTTTTCGCAACGGTTCAAAACAGCTGCGCCTGGTTGAGTTCACGAACGAATTCATCGAACCGGACTGGTGCGAAAAAGGTCATATCGGTTTTGTGATCCATGGTGAACTGGAAATCGATTTTCACGGATCGATTGTGCGTTATCCGGAAGGTTCGGGAATCTTCATTCAGTCCGGTTCGGCGGACCGTCATAAAGCACGTTCGGTTACACCCACAGTGCTGCTGTTTCTGGTCGAGGAAATTTGATTTTGTAGGGTGCAATAAGCGCAGCGCATTGCACCGAGTTGTCTAAGCCAAGCCGAGGATGCCTCAAGAAATTCGCTTTTGTGGGATGAAGCGCAAGGAGCCGCGCAGCGAACAACGAGGCATATCGGATTGATAGACGAGGAGTGAGCGAGCACGCGACACCGCGATTCGCCCACAAAAGAAATTTATTGAGGTAGCCATGAAATACATCTCCACCCGTGGCATTGCGCCCGCAAAGAACTTCACCGAAATCCTGCTCGGCGGTTTGGCGCCCGATGGCGGGCTGTACCTGCCGGAGCAATATCCGCAGGTGACCAGGCCTGAGCTGGATGCCTGGCGCAAGCTGCCTTACGCCGACCTCGCGTTCGCGGTGCTGTCGAAATTCATCACCGACATTCCGGCGGCGGACCTGAAGGCCATCGTCGGCAAGACCTACACCGCCGCTGTTTACAGCAACGGCCGCGCCGATTCCGATTTCACGCAGATCACGCCGCTGCGCACGCTGGAGCCGGGCGTGCATCTCCTCGAACTCTCCAACGGCCCGACGCTGGCGTTCAAGGACATGGCGATGCAATTGCTCGGCAACCTGTTCGAGTACGCGCTGGCGAAACAGCATGACGAACTGAACATCCTCGGCGCGACCTCGGGCGACACCGGTTCCGCCGCCGAATATGCGATGCGCGGCAAGCGCGGCATCCGCGTGTTCATGCTGTCGCCGCACGGCAAGATGTCGGGCTTCCAGCGCGCGCAGATGTATTCGCTGCAAGACCCGAACATATTCAACATCGCGATAACCGGCATGTTCGATGACGCGCAGGACATCGTGAAGGCGGTGTCCAACGACCACGAGTTCAAGGCGAAGTACAAGATCGGCACGGTCAATTCGATCAACTGGGCGCGCGTCTCGGCGCAGATCGTTTACTACTTCAAAGGCTACTTCGCCGCGACCAAATCCAACGACGAGCAGGTCGCGTTCTCGGTGCCGTCCGGCAACTTTGGCAATATCTGCGCCGGACACATCGCGCGCATGATGGGCCTGCCGATCGGCCAGTTGATCCTTGCGACCAACGAGAACGATGTGCTCGACGAATTCTTCCGCACCGGCGTGTACCGCTCGCGCGATACCATGCACACTTACGAGACCAGCAGCCCGTCGATGGATATCTCCAGGGCATCCAACTTCGAGCGCTTCGTGTTCGACCTGGTCGGGCGCGATGGCGCGAAGGTGCGCGAGTTCTGGAGCAAGGTGGACAAGGGCGGATCGTTCGACATCAAGGGCACCGCCTATTGGGACGCGTTGCCGAAATTCGATTTTGCTTCAGGCAAGAGCACGCATCAGGACAGGCTCAAGACCATCCGCGAGGTGTGGGAGGAGTACGGCGTGATGATCGATACCCACACTGCCGATGGTCTGAAAGTTGGCCTGGAGCAACGCCGCCCCAATCTCCCGCTGGTCTGTCTTGAAACTGCGCTGCCCGCCAAGTTCGCCGAGACGATACAGGAAGCATTGGGGCGCAAACCTGAACGTCCCGCCTCTATGGAAGGCATCGAGAAACTGCCGCAACGCTGTGTAGTGATGGACACGGATGTGGCCAAATTGAAGGCATACATTGCAGCGAACGTTTGGAGTGCGGCGGCATGACGCCGCTTTGGAGTGCCGCTTTGGAGTGCGCAGACTCGTCTGCGCGGTTTTTAAAAAGGCAGCGACACGTCGCTGCACTCCAAATGAATCCGCACGCGCCGCCGCATTGGTTGTTCGGGCAAGGCATCTACATGGTGACGGCAGGGACTTACCAAAAAGTACCGCATTGGAATACGCCGGAGCGGCGCGATTTCTTCCTTGATGCATTGTTCGCGCGGGCTGCTGAGTTCGGTTGGCAGTTGCAGGCGTGGGCGGTGTTGTCCAACCATTACCATTTCATTGCAGCGTCGCCGGAAGATCCTGTTACCTTGCGAAGATTCCTCGCCAAGTTGCACATGACTACGGCAAAGCAGTTGAATGAATGGGATGGTAAGCCGGGAAGAAAAGTCTGGTACCAATTTTGGGACAGCCACATCACTTTTGAGCGCTCATATCTGGCTCGGCTGAATTATGTCCATCACAATCCGGTGCATTATGGTGTGACGGAAAATGCCTTGGAATATCGCTGGTGTTCGGCGAAGTGGTTCTCCGAGAATGCGCCATCGGCATTGATGGCGACAGTGAAGAGCTGCAACACGGACAAGCTTGAGGTGGCGGATGATTTTTGATTTTGGAGTGCGCAGACTCGTCTGCGCAGTTGCGGCGTCGTGCCGCCGCACTCCAAAGTAGCCAGTACAGCAAATGACCAACCTCATCCTGCTCATTCTCTGCTTCATCGCCGGCATGCTGCTGCACCGCTTCAAGCGCATGCCGGTGAACACGCCTGCCGTGCTCAACAGCTTCATCATCCATGTTTCCCTCCCCGCGCTGACGCTGTTGTATGTGCATGACCTGAAGATCGGCGGCGATGTCGGCTTGATGGCGGCGATGGCATGGTTATCCTTCGGTCTGGCGGCGGGGTTCTTCCGGCTGATCGGGCGCTGGCTGGATCTGCCTCGGCGCACGGTGGGCGCACTGATACTGACCGGTGGATTGGGCAATACTTCCTTCTTTGGTTTGCCGATGATCGAGGCGTATTACGGACACCAGGGACTCGCCAGCGGCATCATCGTCGACCAGCTCGGTTCCTTCCTGGTGCTCTCCACATTGGGTATCACCGTTGCCGGTATTTATTCGTCGGGTCGTCCCGGCATCGGTGAAATGGCGAAGCGCATAGTGCTGTTCCCCCCATTCATCGCATTGGTAGTAGCGCTGTTGTTGATCCCTCTGGAATATCCGGCATGGATCGCCATAGCGCTCAAGCGCATGGGAGATACATTGGCGCCGCTGGCACTGCTTACGGTCGGCTTTCAATTGCGCCTCGGCCATCTCGCGGGCAATGGCAGGAACCTGGCCATAGGCTTGGCATTCAAGCTGGTGCTGGCGCCGCTGGTATTGTTTTTGTTATATGTGCCGCTGCTCGGCGCGCATGGGCAGGCGATACAGATCACGTTGTTCGAAGCGGCCATGCCGCCGATGATCACCGCCGCGATTATCGCGACCGAACACGACCTTGATCCCCCGTTGGCTACGCTGATGGTGGCGATGGGACTGGTGATTTCATTCGCCACGCTGACTGGCTGGTGGTGGCTGACGCGGGGGGTATAACTTGATGGAATTTGCTGCCCGGAATATGCGAATGGTACAATGACCCGTGTCGCTGCTGGTATCCGGGCGATGAGTGGCTACCGTCTTCCGCATCGTGCTCCGTATCTGTATATCATAACCCTGTCACAGACAGCCTGTCCCACGAATGACTCACTGGATGGAATTTGCACTATGACCCCGAACTTGCCCGGCGATTTTACGGTAGATCCAGCAGGCGACAATGTGCCCGAGATGGAGCTGACCGACGATGACATTACGGATGCGATGCGGCACATACCCGGCTACCTGGATATCAACACGGAAGATTTCCGGGCGATTTATCACCTTGCCCATCACCATGCGCTGGAGCGCCTGTTCGGCATTTCGGCCAGCCGCCTCATGCGTACCGAAATAGAACCCCTGCACCCGGAGACGACACTCGACCAGGCGGCAAGAACTCTCGCCGATTCGGGTTACAAGGGACTTCCGGTCGTGGATGCCGACGGCCGCGTGATCGGCATGCTCACGGAAACCGACTTCCTGAAACGCCTGGAAGCCGGGAGCTTTCTGGAGTTGCTGTTGAGAATGCTCGAAGATTCGTTCGAGTTCACCCATCGTTGCCATGAAACGACAGTCAGCTCGGCCATGACCCAACCGGCGGTGACGGTAAGCCGGGATGCGGGATTCGTGGAGATCATGGAAGCCTTCCGCCGCCATGACGGTCGCAGCATGCCTGTCGTGGGAGCCGACGGCAGGATGCTCGGCCTGCTTCTGCGCAAGGACTTTTTCGCGGCCTACAAGTTAAAGGAATCACCGTGAGATTCCGCGAATATTTACGCAGGATGAGAGGCACCACCAGCGGCAGCCCACCGCGAGTAAGCAACAGTGAAATCTTGTGGTCATGGATAGGCGCATTCCTCGGCATAGCGGGGGTCGCGTGGGCAGATCACCTATTCTTCGAAGGGCGCGATATGTCGTTGATGATCGGATCCTTCGGCGCATCCGCTGTACTCGTATACGGCGCCGTGCGCAGTCCTTTGGCCCAACCCCGCAACCTGATCGGCGGCCATGTCCTCTCCGCCGTGGTTGGCGTCCTTTGCTGGAAGTTCCTGAACCAGAATTTGTGGCTCGCCGAGTCGATGGCGGTCGCCACCTCAATCGCCGTCATGCACGCCACACGCACGCTTCATCCGCCCGGCGGCGCCACCGCGCTGATCGCGGTCATCGGATCTCCTGAAATTCACAAGCTGGGATTTTTATACGTTCTGGTACCCGCCACTATCGGGCCGCTCATTCTGCTGGCGATCGCCTTGCTGGTGAATAACGTGCCGGCATCGCGGCGCTACCCGGTAATTTGGTTCTGAATGATCCGCGGGGATCGCCATAGCGCTCGAGCGGTTTGATAGGTAAGGAGCAATTTTTTGTGAGCAACGCTGTATTGCGACGAAATCTGGATTTTTAGAAGTGCCTATAAATAAATGAGAAATCTCCCGCATACCTCCACAAATTTCCCCAACCCGTTGCGCAAAATCGTCGCCTTTGCCGCGACCGTTGCGCTGATCGGCCTGGTATTGATGTTCTCGGTGGTGGTGTTTGCGGTCACAGTGGTCGCGGGTGCGATGGCCTGGGGCTATCTGTGGTGGAAGACCCGTGACCTGCGAAAACAGATGCGCGATTTTCAAACCAGCAGTGCGATGATGAAGGGTGAGGTGGTCGAGGGTGAAGTGATCAAGGGGGAAGTGATCGAGGGCGAAGCGATCCGCGTGGCCGACACTCGGGACGGGAATTAAGTCAGCACCTGTCGCCGCGATGTTTTGCGAATAATTTTTGAAGGGAATCTTTTAATGCCTGGGACGAGCGTTACGCAAGCGTGGATTATTTTTTCGGCGCCAGGCCGAACGTCTTCCCGATAACGCAGCAGCATCTGCTGAAACCGGGTTTGAGCTGCCTCGCGGCGGCGGGTGTTGCAGGATGTGTGAGGCGATGACGGCATGAAAGAGCGGACGCGACAATGAGAAATCCTGTATCGCAAATGCAAAATTGGCTGGGCATGCAGGGACTGTTCGTGCGCGACAGCGTGGTTCTGGTCGGGCAGGTACTCCATGCACTGCCGGCGGTGATCAGGTGGCCGGTACGAAACGCACTGCTCAAGCAGCTCTATTTTACGGGTATCCAATCGGTGGGTCCGATCACTGTGATGGGATTTCTGGCGGGCCTGATCATGGTGATGCAGGTCAGCAATCTGGTCGGGCGCAACGAATTGCTGACGTTGCAGGTGCTGATCTGGACGGTGGTGCGGGAACTGGGACCCTTGCTGACGGCGATCGTGATCGTCGGGCGCAGCAGTTCGGCGATCGCCAGCGAACTCGCCGCGATGCAGGTAAACGGTGAAATAAAGAGTTTGCGGCGCATGGGCATCCCGCCTGTTGCCTATCTGGTGGTGCCGAGAATGCTGGCGATGACGATGACCAGCCTGGTGCTGACGTTTTACTTCCAGGTCGTTGCTATCGGTACCGGCATGATAGTGACCGCCTGGCATATCGATGTCTCGTTGGCCGGAGAAGCCGGCCATTTTTTCGAGATGATCAGTTACCTGGAGATATTTTCGGCAGTATTGAAAAGTATCTGCTTCGGCATGCTGGTGTCGGTGGTGCCTTGCTATTATGGGCTGACAGTGAAGAACGCCATGACCGAGATTCCGGTAGCATCGTCACGCGCGGTGATGCGCAGTTTGATGGCGGTATTCGCGTGCGACGGGCTGATCACGGTTCTTCTTTTCTGATTATGACCGAGCTGTTCAGATTTACCGATGTGCGCTGCGAAGGTTCGGAACGCGCATATACTTTTACGCTGCATTCGGGCGAGACGCGATTGTTGCAACTTTCTTCCAAAAAAGAAAAATATGCCATGATCGATAATGCGATCGGGGAAACTGTTTGCGGGGAAGGCGCCATCGAGATCGTGCAAGGCGACAGAAGATGCAAAAAAGCCGCCGTGAGCGGCCCGCTTGGGGAAAGAAGGCTCAATAATCAGCCCGTGCCAATGATATGGCAGCCGTTGAGCGCTGGCCGTCCGGGGCGTGTGGGTTGGGTGGCGGCGAACGGCGGCCTGATCAGCAACCTCAAGATTTGGGAAAATATCACCTTGCCGCTGTGGTATTACGCCCAGCGTGACGTGAATGAAACAGAGCAAAGGGTCAGGCATTGGTTGGGCGCACTGGGCTTGGAGCAGGATGAGTTCGCGAAATTCATGGCCGCTCAGCCGTATAGTGTCGAATCCTGGCAACGCAAATTGGCCGGGCTGTTGCGCGCTTTGCTGCGGCTGTCACCCGTGCTGGTGGTGGATGCCGCGCTGTTCGAGGATGTCAAAACGCGTTTGGCGAACTGCTGGATAATGGCGCTGGAATCTTATGCCGCCGAAGGCAGGGCGGCATTGGTGATAGCAGATAAGGCGACGACGCTGCCCTGGAAAAAAATCGGGTGAAAAGATCGAGTGAGGTATATGTGACATTGTTGGACGACAAAGACGAGCGTTTCAAGAATCTGTTCGGCAAGGCAGCCGTGTTCATACTGATCGCGGCATTGGGAATGGGGCTGGCTTTTGTGTGGACCGGAGTAAAAAAAGGCGAGTTCACCGCAAAGTCCCCGGTCTATTTTGTCGCCGACAGCGGACAGGATTTAAGCGAAGGCATGCCGGTCAAATTCAGCGGATTCAAGATCGGCAAGCTGAATACCCTGGCGCTGGATGAACAGGGGCGCGTGCAGGTGGAAGTCGATATCGAATCGAAGTACCTCGGGCTGATCAGGCAAGATGCCGTGATGAGCCTGAAAAAAGAAGGGGTGATCGGCGACGGGGTGCTGGAGATCAGCCGGGGAGCGGAAGGCAAACCCGCATTGGTGGCCGGCGGCAAGGTGCGTTTCGAGCGCGCCAGCGGATTGGAGCAGGCGGTGGTCGATGTGAAGAACCGCATCATGCCCATCCTCGACGATATCCATCAAACACTGCATGACCCCGATGGCGATTTGCGCCAGACCTTGAAGAACCTGCGTGAATTCTCCGCCGAAATGCGCGGCACGCAGGAGCGTTTGGATCGTGTGCTGGGCAGTCTCGATACCACGCTCAACAAAGAAGCCGGGCCATTGCTGGGCTCCTTGCGACTATCGGCGGCGAATGCCGAAACGCTGTCGGGAAAACTCGACCAGGAGTTGCCTGTTTTGTTGAAGAAGGCCGACACCACGATGGAGAGTCTGCGCCGGGCCGGCGAAACGATCAATGATGCGGTACAGCGCTCTGCGCCGCAGCTGCCCGGGATGCTGGGCGAGACGCGCGAAACCCTGGGCAAGACACGGGCATTGATAGGAGACACCCAGGAAGTGGTCGACTCTCTGAGTACACACTGGCCGTTGAAGAGCGTCGTCCCGGCGCCTGAGACCGGGCCGGTCGGGATGGACAGCCATGACTAAATTTATTCTGTCGCCATGTTTAAATTCCTACTGCTGATGTTGCCGGGACTATTGGCCGCGTGCGGCAGCGCGCCCGCCCCGCGCCAGCCGCAGGCACTGGAACAAGCACGGGCGGCCGACAGGGATGCGCGACGGGCATTAAGGGACGGCGAGCTGCTGCGCGCGCAACACGATTTCGCCAAAGCCCTGGCGCTGCAACAATCGTTGGACGACACGGCGGGAGCCGCCACGACGCTGATCAATCTGGCCACGGTGACTCATCAACTGCACGATGATGAAGCCGCGCTGGCCTGGCTGGACAGGATACTGCTGGAGAAGGCGCGCATCTATCCGCCGGAATCCCGACTCACGGCGGCCTTTCGCAAGTCCGTGATCCTGACCAATCTGGCGCGCTTGAGCGAGGCGGAGCCGGCCTTGCAGTCGGCTGAAAAACTGTGCGGGAAGAAATGCGCGCTGAGCTCCGGTATCGACGCGTTGCGCGCGCGTTTGCTGTTGCTGAACGGTGATGCGGAAGGTGCGCTGGCATTGGCACAAGCGGTGAGCAGGCAGGGTGAGGCAGGCAAGGAGGAACAAGCCAATGCCTTGCGCGTCGCCGCTGCGGCCGAGGAAAAATTGGCGCGCTCCGCAAGCGCATTGCAGCATTTCCAGGCCGCGTTGGAGATCGATAAAGCGCTGGCACTGAGTGCGCGTATCGGTGAGGATTTGAGCGGGATGGCGCGCGTAGCGGCCCAACTGGGGCGAGAGCAGGAGGCTGCCGGATATTTACGACGTGCAATGCTGGTGAACGAGGCGCATAGCCGAAGCGCCCCTGCGCCTCGAGTAATTTCGTCCCATGAACATGAATAAAATCATGACGCATGTGAATGATGCGGTGCGGGCGCCGGGTTAAAACGCCCGTAAACCAGCTTCGGTTTTTCAGGGATATGAACGGTAAAAAGATCGCCATCCAAATCGGAGGAATCATGTATTTGAAGCATACAGGAAAGTCGCTTGCGTTTTTCAGTCTATTGCTCGCAACAGGTTGTTCGTCGATGGGCGGCGCGGACAGTTTATTTCCAGCCGCAGGAGACAACCCCATCAAGATCGAATCCGAACCGACCGGGGCGGAGGTATATGTGATGGGAGATAAGGTCGGCGTGACTCCTCTCCAGATCAGCCGTAAAGATGTCTTCCCGAACACCTACCCCAGGGGTAAGGAATCCGTGTATGGCAGGGTGACCCTCAAGAAAACGGGATGTTCGGATTTCACCAGGACGGTCAGCGCGGAAATTGGCAACAATGGTCTGCGCGCGCAACTCGACTGCGCGGATATGAATCCCGCACCGACCACAACATCCAGGGGCGCTCCCCGCACCAGCGAAACCGTGGAGCAGAGGCTGGACAAGATCAAGGAGCTGCTGGGCAAGGGATTGATCACCGAGGATGAAGCGAAGAAAGCGAGAGCGCGCATCCTCAACGATCTTTGAACTCCCCCATGACAACCAGGCAGATCGTCTACGTGCCTGGAAAGAACCCCAAGCCCGAGGTGGCACTGCATCGTGAATTGCTCTGGCGCACCCTGGTTGAGGGGGTGCGCCGCGCCGACAGCGCGGTGGCCGATACACTCCAGGCAGGCTACCCGCAGTTCCATCTGGTCGGCTGGAACCACCTTTATTACCACGCGTACAAAGACATCACCAAGGATATTCCGTGGATCGACGCCCTGATCGACAAACACGGCCCCATGGAGCAGGACATGCGCGATGCACATTCCTGGAACATACGGCTGAGCCGTTTCGTGTTGACGCTGGCAGATCACATCCCGTTGCTGATACGAATGCTGCCCGAAGAGGTGCGCAGCACCGCCCGCGAAATCGACCGCTATTTCAATAATGCCGACGGTGTCGGCAGCAAGATTCGCGATCTGTTAAAGCAGACGTTGCGCCCCATGCTGGAGCAGCAGGATGAGGTGCTGCTGATCGGGCACAGTCTCGGTTCCGTCATCGCCTACGATGCCTTGTGGGAGCTGTCGCATCGGGACGGTGTGAAAGGCAAAGTGGACTTCTTGACGCTCGGCAGCCCCATGGGCATGCATTACATACAAAGGCGCCTGCTGGGCATGAATAACCACGGCAAAAAAAGTTATCCCGATCTGATCCGTCGCTGGATAAATTTTTCAGCCGTGGGCGACGTTACTGCGCTGAATCAAAATTTAAATGAGGGATTCCAGCCGATGCTGAAACTGGGTCTGGTCGAGTCTATTGAAGATCATTGCAATGGCGTCTACAATTTCTTCCGCAGCGATGCAGGCCTCAACTGCCACCGCTCATATGGCTACCTGGTTAATCCCGCTATAGGGAGCATCATTGCAGGCTGGTGGGAGCATCGTTGATGCCGTGTGGACGATGTGATCGAATGGTTCAGCGTCAGGGTCGGAAAATACAGGAGGATTGTGCATGGCCAATATGTGGGACGAGCGTTACGCAAGCGAGGATTATTTTTTCGGCACCGAGCCGAATGCATTTCTGGTATCGTAGCGGCATCTGCTGAAGCCCGGTATGAGCTGCCTCGCGGTGGCGGACGGCGAGGGGCGCAACGGCGTGTGGCTGGCGCAGCAGGGATTGCATGTGCTGTCGGTCGAGGGATCGGCGGTGGCGCTGGAGAAAGCGAAAAAACTGGCGCAGCAGCGCGGTGTGGAGATCGATTTCGAGCAGGCCGATCTCGCGCACTGGCAATGGGGCGAGAACCGTTTCGATATGGTGGCGGCGATCTTCATCCAGTTCGCGCCGCCCGCATTGCGCGGGCAGATGTTCGCGGGCATCAAGCGTTGCCTGAAACCGGGCGGATTGTTATTGCTGCAAGGTTACACCCCGCGCCAGCTCGAATACAAAACCGGCGGCCCGCCGGTGGCGGAAAACATGTACACGGAAGCGCTGTTGCGCGACGCGTTCGGCGATATGGAGATATTGCATCTGCGCGAGCATGACGATCACATCGGCGAAGGGGCGGGGCACAGCGGCATGTCGGCGCTGATCGATCTGGTGGCGAAAAAATGAGCAAGGCCGGAAAGCCGGCATATTCCGCCACATTGTCGTTCCCGCTTTCGCGGGAACGACAAAACCATACTTATTCAGCGCTTCCATGGAAAAGTATTTCGAAGCTGCCCCCTTTTACTCTGGGTTGCTCATATAACTGAGGCCTGAATAACACAAAAGGTATTCAATGGTATGAACACCAGGCGCAACTTCATCAAGACTTTTTGTGCGCTTCCTTTACTCATGAGTCAGTAAATAAGGCGACACACGAGGAACTTCAGGATTGAGATTGTGGTCAGAGTTTGCATGAAAAAAGATGGGCGCAAACTTGATCGAAAAGCACAGGAAGCGATACGGCTGA
>Ga0315268_10004079_pt1 | contig 15947 bp, 12 predicted proteins | sample C1_top_MG_FD_204535 | JGI IMG/M metagenome (GOLD analysis project Ga0315268, IMG submission 204535) | Sediment microbial communities from Yellowstone Lake, YNP, Wyoming, USA - C1_top | ecosystem: Environmental > Aquatic > Freshwater > Lake > Sediment | place: USA: Wyoming | collected 2017-08-01
TGGAAAAATTATTAAAATTATAAAGCGTGGTTTTGCCGGAAGGCAAGGTCTTTGAAAAAATCCCCGTGGCGCTTAACAATGAAAAAAATGTATTTATCTATAAAAACGATGGCTACGACTACAAAAATATAATTCCCAATCCGTCCTTTGAAGAGGGGCTGTGGAATGAGAAGGTCGGTGATTGCCACAATTATGATAATAATCCCATTATCGCTATGAATTTGAACCAACAAGATAAATCAGACGGCGCACAGTCGCTCCAACTGGAAGCGACCAGACATATCGCTTGCTCATCTATCAATCTGCCGGTCAAAAGCGGGCGCAATTATATTTTGAGTTTTGAATATCAAAGTCCCAACGCCGCTTATATGTCCTACTACATTGGTTTTAACGACGATAACAAGACGGCAATCAAAGAAAATGTTTTGATTGATAATACGGGGTGGAACAAATTTACCAGAAACATCATTATTCCCGGCGGAGCCACGCAGATGAGTTTGTATGTCTATGCCAAACCGGTCAATGAAACCGAAAATATCATCAATCGCTATGACAATTTCCAGTTAATAGAAAATCCCAATCTGACCAATGCCTATTATCTCTTGAGCGAACCGAAAACTGAATTGAAGAATCCGGCCTCTGTCAAATTTGATCTCGTTAACCCCACCAAAAAACTGGTCCATATCAAGGGCGCGACCACGGCCTTCTTCCTGGCTATGAGCGAAAGCTATCACCCACAGTGGCAATTACAAATGAATAACAAAAAAGTGCAAGGATTTCTGGATAAATGGTGGCCGTGGGCCAAACCGGACAGAGTGGGGGACGAATACCATTATAAACTCAATGACTTTTTGAATACTTGGTATGTGGACCCCGTGTTGCTATGCGAAACGAAAAACATCAACCAAAAGGCAAAAGACGGATGCGTTAAGAACGCGAATGGTTCTTATGATATGGAAATGGTGATTGAATTCTGGCCGCAGAGATGGTTTTATTTGGGCTTGATCATCAGCAGTTTGACTTTACTGGGCTGCCTATTTTATCTCTACTGGACGACGAGAAGAAAAATAGCTCGATTGATCTTGTCTATAATAAATGGACTGCGCCGCATTCCTGATTTATTGAAGAATTTGTCTAATCAACTATCCAAGGGCGCGAAATTTGTTATTTCGGGCGGGCTTATAAAATCCATCAAGCCGATGATGGCGCCGATCAAGCGAATTTATCAAAAAATTAAAGCGGGGTTAACGGAAAGGGCCAAAAATAAAACCGTATTAAGGTCCGCCGCCAGAATTTCCATGCGAAAAGAAAATAAAGACAAGCTGGCCTTGGAAAGAGAACGGCTGGCCTTGGAGAGAGAAAAATTAAGCCTGGAAAAGGATAAATTCACGGACTCCAAAAAATATAAATTCCCGGAAGCGGAAATTAATAAAATCCAAAGACCGGCCAAGCCCGAGGATTGGGAAAGCACTGCCACCGACGCCAACGCAGCCGACATTGACCTTGATCTGGTCAAAAGCAAAAAAGAAGAAATAGGGCAGCGGCTGAATAAAAAATTCAAGGATGAGGCCGATATGCTCTACGGACTCGGCTGTTTAACCGCGGCCGGTGCGCCCACCGCGGCCGGCCTCCTCCTTTTTGGCAAGGATCCGCAAAAATATTTCCGCAATTCTTATTTGACCTTCATAAAATACGACGACAACCATGATCTGGAAAAAAATATAAATTTCAAGGGCAATCTGATAAAGATCATTGAAGAGAGCTACCACGAGATAAAAGGGCATGTGCCCCTGAAGGACGTCATCAGCAAAGATACGGTCAAACGGCAGAAAGTTCCCCGCTTTCCATTGGTGGCGGTGCGCGAACTCCTGATCAATACTATCGCCCATCGGGATTATACGATTGGCGGCAGCCGGATTATCGTTTCCATGTATAAAGATCGGATGGAATTCCAAAGCCCGGGGGGTCTGCCGAACGGCATAACGCCGGAAATAATTCTCCGTTCGCAATACAGCCGCAATCCGATCATATCCGAAGCGCTCTTCGGCCTCGGGTATATGGAACAGCTGGGTTCCGGATTGGACCGGACTTTCCAAATATTTGCCGACCTTGACCGGACAACACCGAAAATTGAGAGTTTTGAGAATATGGTGGTGGTAACGATATATAAATGAAAATGCTCCTAACGAATCAACGAATCTGACAACGAATATACAAATAATAAAATTAGCGCAAGCATAAATAATAATATAATGATTTTGGATAAATTGAAAAAATTATTTTTCCGGGTGGTTGCTGATTTTAAAACCAAAAAATGGCGCGGCTTGCTTGCCTTGGCCTTGTCTATTGGCGCCTTTTTTCTTTGGGGCCTATCCAGCGCTTTGCTTTGGTTATTATTCTTATTATTTCTGGTCTATGAATGGGAAAACCGGATTATCGCCTTCTTGGCCCTTATATCATTAACGACATGCCCGTTTTTGCTTCATTTCAAAAAAGACAAATTGGCGGAAACCATGGCGGTCTATGCCTTTTTCTTTCTAGTCATGACCGTGGTTTTGCAGATTGTGGAATACAAAAGGCATCCGGAAAAATTTCCGGAGGAGGAGGAAAAAAAAGAAATTTTAATAAAATAATTAATATTAGCTAAAATATTGCAGTTTTACATAAAAATAGGGCATAATATCCTATTTTTTGTTGCCAAAATAAAAAATATATGCTAATATGATTCCAAAGAGTACTAATAATCGTATTCATTGGAGATATATATGCAATATATTGAATTAAGGGAAAAGTTAAACGAATATGTGGTCATTACTTTGCCGGATATCAAGAAGGTTGATATCTTGTTTTATCGTGCTCGTTTGAATGATTGGCAAAATAAAGGGTATATAAAAAAGATTCGCCGGGGCTATTATATGTTTGCCGATCAAAAATTAAATGAACCGGTATTGTTCTTAATTGCCAATAAGATCTATTCTCCCTCATATATTTCTTTTGAAATGGCCCTGTCCAATTATGGCTTGATTCCGGAAAGTGTTTACGGCATTACTTCGGCCACCACAAACAAGACCAGCCGTTTCAAGACCGAAATAGGAGAATTTATTTATAGTCATCTAAAGCCGGAATTGATGTTCGGTTACGGGTTGGTCGCGCTGGGGGGCGTATCGTATAAAATGGCGGAAATTGAAAAGGCCGTCTTGGATTATTTTTATATCAATTCGCGTTTAAAGACAGACGCTGATTTTTCCGAACTGCGGATAAACGAAGAAGAATTCAAGGCCAGGGTAAATAGTGAAAAGCTGATGAAGTATTTGAGTTTATTTAATAATAAGAGTTTGGAAAAAAGAATTAAAAAATTTTTAAAATATACAAGTTAGTCCCGAAGGGACCTAATAGTGGTCGGGAATATTCAAATTACTTGACCATAAATTATGTTAACGCTTAAAGAAATTGAAAAGCAATATCCGGCTAATTTAAAGCCGTTCAAGCGCAATATTTTGCGCGAGTATTTGCAGTATAAAATGCTGGAGATTATTTTTAATTCGCCTTACGCGGACAAGCTTTCGTTTTTGGGCGGTACGGCTTTGCGCATCTTGCATAACAATACCAGATTTTCCGAAAATCTTGATTTTGATAATTTTGGCTTGACTGAAGCGGAATTTACCAGCCTGACAAAAGAGGTGCAAAAAGAAATGACAAAATTGGGTTTTGCCACGGAAATAAGAAATGTTTTTAAAGGCGCTTTTCGCTGTTATTTCAGGATTCCTAAAATATTATTGGACAATGAACTCGCTGTTATGCCGGATGAAAAGATGCTGATACAAATTGATACCGCTCCGCATGGATTTCAATATGAGACCGACAAAAAAATTCTGAATAAGTTTGACGTTTTTACGCGGATTTTTTCAACTCCATTGGATATTCTTTTATCGCAAAAAATATATACTATTTTCAGCCGCCAGCGCGCCAAGGGCCGTGATTTTTTTGATACTGTTTTTCTGTTTGGTCTGACCAAGCCGAATTATGATTATTTAAAGCTCAAAATGGGAATTGACAATTGGCCGGATATAAAGAAAAAGCTTTTAGAAGAAACGGGGGGGATGGATTTAGCCGGCTTGGCCAAGGATGTTGAACCGTTTTTGTTCAGCCCAAGCGACTCTAAGAAAATTATTTTGTTTAAGGAGTATATAGAACAATTAAAGCTTTGATTAACGTATTAGAGCCTAAACAGTACTTACGCATTTGAATTAAACACATAAATGTTTTTGCTGATAATAAATAATTTTTTTCCGGTTGTCGTATGGAGTTAGAAATCGCAAAGTCAAAAAATTATTTATTATCAGCAAAAACCAATTGCTATATAAAAATAAGTGCATAAGTACTATGCCTAAGTAAAAATGCGAAAGGATTTAAAAGACAATTTATTTTTTTCGGCCGTATTTTGCGTGGTGGTTTTGTGGCAGATGCTGATAGCGGGCTATGTTTTGACCCTGGATATGGTCTTTACGCCCAAGCTTAGTTTGATCTTTGCCGAAGGTGCTTTTTATAATTCTTTGCCAATCAGATATTTTCTTGGTTTTTTGAATCTTTTTTTGTCAGGCTGGGTGATGCAAAAAATAATGCTCATAGCATTATTTTTTTGTTTGTTTTATCTGGCGGTCAGATTCCTGCCGGTGCCCAAAAAACATTACGGCAATTACTGGGCGGCTTTATTTTTTTCTTTGAACCCGTTTGTGTATGAGAGATTTTTAGCCGGGCACTGGGCGCATCTTTTCGCCTATGCATTTTTGCCGCCGTTTTTTTATTATCTTCTGGAATTTTTCAAAAATTATTCTTATAAAAATCTCTTCAATGTTTTACTCTGGACATTACTTATCGGCGTATTTTCTTTGCATTTTTTGGTCATGGCCGTTTTAATCGTTGGCAGTTATTTTTTGTTCAAGCTGGCTGTCTTGGGCTTTAAGTATTTTAAAAATAAAGCATCTGGCCGGGAGTGGTTGAGCATTGGTAAATACGGTTTGGTTTTTGGCGCTTTGTTTTTGGTTATCAGCTCTTATTGGCTGGCGCCTTATTTTATCAATCGGCATACATCCTTGTTAAACGCCTTTGACACGAGCAATCAACTGGCGTTCAAGACCGCGGGCAATAGCAGCGCCGAGACTATTTTTAATGTTTTAACTTTGTACGGTTTTTGGGAGGAGCGGGAACCGTGGGCGAATTATTTCCTTTGGCCCAAGGATCATATTGTTGTTTGGTCAATTTCCCTCGGCTTGCTTTTTGCCATTATTCTTGCGGGTATTTTTTATACTTGGCGGCACCGGAGAAAAGAGGCCTTTTTTTTCTTGGGTCTCGGCGCCATCGCCGTTATTTTGGCATGCGGGCTGGGCGAGAGCCCCTTCAAGGGTTTTAACGCGTGGTTATTTGATAATATTGGATTTTGGCGCGGATTCAGGGATACGCAGAAATTTAGCGGCCTTCTCGCTTTTTGCTACGCCTATTTCGGCGGCTATGGACTCTGGGCTACCTCCGAATATATATTTAACAAACGGCTGAAATTTTATAAGGCCGGATTGATAGCGATGTTTATCGTACCGGTAATTTATACTTATCCGATGATCGGCGGTTTTGCCCGCCAGCTTCAGCCGGTCTGGTATCCGGCGTCTTGGTATCAAGCAAAAGCGATCTTGGATAATGATAAAAGCGATTATAAAGTTTTGTTTTTGCCCTGGCATCAGTATTTTTCTTTGGACTTTAATAAAAACATCATTACCGCCAACCCGGCCAAAAACTTTTTTGGCGCAAAAATTGTGCAAGGCGATAATATGGAGGTCGGCGGAGTATTCAGCCAAAGCCGCGACTCTGCCAATCTGGAAATTCAAAATATTATTCTTGATAACAAAAAAACACCCGAAGAAGCAATGAAAGAGCTTGTGGATAAATATATAAAATATATACTGGTAATGAACAAAGTTATTAAGGAAGATTACCTGAAATATCCGGTTTTAGCCTCAAATAACCTGAAAATCATCTTAGAGAGCGAGGGTTTGACGCTATATGGGGTAAAGGTGTATAATGATAGTAATTAATGATATTAATAATATATAAATTTATTTCAATTAAATTTGTTTTTTAATATTAACCTCTTAAATCATAATAATAAATTAACAATAATAAAAAAGTGGATCAATTATATCTGCTTATAAATTATTGGGAGATATGTTAAATTATAATTATTTAAAAGGAAAGGTTTTGATCGGTGGCGCCATTGCTTTGGCTATTGTTTTTTCCGGCCAGCTCGGGAATGGCGATTTTTTCGGCATTAAGGCAGCTTTTGGTTATGGCGGCGGAGGCGGCGGAACATACGTAGCGCCGGAAATAACCGCTATTAACACACCGCTAACAGTCGGTTCTTCTCAAGAAGGTTCTTTAACGGAAAATGTTGGCGGCGATACGGTTAAAATTGAGGTGCCGAAAGGAGCGGTTAGCGGGCAAACTACTTTTAATATTGAAGGAACAACCGCTACTGCCGGCGAGGCCCCGGCTAATACCACCGGCGCATTTATGATCGGCAACAAGGTCTTTAATATTAACGCGACTGATGCGAATAATAACGCGGTTCGGGATTTTAACAGCAATCTGCATATCACCCTGACTTTATCCGACTTGCCGCCTGATACCTCCGATTTGGGGGTGTATTGGTTCAATGACACCACCGGCATGTGGACATTGGTAGTAGGAGCCATATTTGACCCGGCCAATGGCACGGTATCTTTTAATGTCAACCATCTGACCAAATTCGCTATTTTGCGAATACTCGGCACCCCGTATGCTTTGGCTGCCGCCCAAACAGACGCGGTTGTCAGCCCGGTGGTAGTTGAACAAAAAAAGATTGTCTTAAAAAAATTCAAAGACGGCAGTTTGTTAAGAACCGGCGACAAGGTTTATATACTGATGAAAGGCAAAAGAGTGCGGATCAGGAACATGAAAGATTTGGCAAAATACAAAGGCCAAAAATATAATCAGGTTGACCAAGCCACCCTTTATCAATATCCGGAGGTTGCCTATGTAGCGTATCCGAACAACACCATCATCAAGAGCGATAATAAAATTTATATTATCAAGAATGGCAAGGCGCAGCGGATAAAAAATGTCAAAGAATTCAGCAAGTTCATCAAGCAATATAACATAAAAAAGATATTTAATGTCCCTAAAGACGCCCTAGATTTATATTAAGATTATATATAAAAAAATATCCCCCCGATAATTATCGGGGGGATATTTTTAATTTATTCTCAATATGCAGCCTAATCTTTTGACCGGAAAAAATCACAATGGGCGTTCAACGGCACTTCCATCTCGTATTCGGTGCAAATAAATTTGCTGCCATTTTCCTTGAAACTATCGCAATACCGGCAATGCCTTTCTTCATTGTTGTAATCCTTGGTAAAATTTCCCTCTAAATCTCGCGACATATTTTTTGTTAAATTATTATATAAATAGAAGATTTAATATTTATTTGCACAAGGTATTTTGTCATTCCCGTCCCGCCGCGGCGGGAGGAATCCAGGAGGAAAAGGTTGGTTCGATTAAATTCTACAATCATCATCATCGTTCCTGCCGCTAACTCCTGGATGCCGGCTCAAGGGGCCGGCATGACAAAAAAATTTATTCAATATTTAAAATCTTATACTCCGCCTCCCCTTTCGGCAGATCAACTATAATCGTATCTCCGACCTTGTGCCCGAGCAGCGCCGAGCCAATTTTTGAGTTATGTGAAATAACCCCGGCCGAAGGATTTGTCTCGGATGACCCGAGGATCAGATAAGTTTTTTCTTGGCCGTTAACTTTAACGCACACGCGGCAGCCAAGCCGGACCCGGCCATAATTTCCTGGCGGCCTGATGATTATAGCGCGCTTCAAATGATCTTCAATATCCAAAATGCGCTGGTTGATCCCCCTGAGTCTCCCCTTGGCCATCTGGTAGCCGGCATTCTCGGAAAAGTCGCCGTCCGAAGCCAAAAGCTTGACTTCTTCAGCCACGCGCGGACGGCTCACCTTTTTCAATTTTTCCAATTTATTTTTCAGTTCCAAAAACTTTTCCCGAGTCAAATGGGGATCTGGTTTTAAATGGCTATATGCGCCCGGTTTTCTGATTGGGGTTCTCATAAATTAATAATAAATGAAGATGCCTAAATTGTAAACCTTTTTAAAAATCACACACCGAGTAAATGATGGCGAAAATTTGTTGTACGCCTTTAATCTTTTGATAAAATACTGTATTGTATATGTATGTTGCTTTATTCATTTATCTATCTATGCCCGATACACTAAATAAAAATCTAAAAAAATATTTCGGCTTTGATGAATTCCGGCCGGAGCAGCGGGATATTATTGAAAGCGTGCTAAGCGGCCGGGATAATTTCGTGCTGATGCCGACCGGCGGGGGCAAGTCGCTTTGCTATCAATTGCCGGCGCTGGAGCTCCCAGGCTTGACTCTGGTAATCTCGCCTTTGATCGCCCTGATGAAAGACCAGGTTGACGCGCTTTTGGCGAACGGCGTCAAGGCCGCTTTTATCAATTCTTCTCTGTCTTATGACGAGAACGCGCGCACCCAAACACGGGCCGAGGCCGGAGATCTCAAAATCCTCTATGTGGCGCCGGAGCGGATGGCCGGCAACTTCAAATTTTTTTTACAGGGGCTTGATATCAGCTTGATCGCTGTGGATGAGGCGCATTGCATCTCCGAGTGGGGGCATGATTTCCGCCCGGATTACCGCAACCTGAAAATGCTCAAAAATATCTTTAGAAACGTGCCGATCATCGCGCTCACCGCCACGGCTACGGCCAAAGTGCGCGATGATATTTTGAAACAATTATTGATAGAGGACGGCCGGATATTTGTCTCCGGTTTTAACCGGCCGAACCTCCATCTGCGCGTGCTCGAGAAAAAAAACACTTTTCACAAGCTCCTTAATTTGCTCAAAAACTATCAAAAAGAATCCATCATCGTCTATTGCTTTTCGCGCAAAGACACCGAGAAGATTGCCGCGGATTTGAACAATGCCGGGTACAAGGCGCTTCCCTACCATGCCGGACTGGACGCGCGGAAGCGGAAGAGAACGCAGGAACTCTTTATCCGCGATGAAATAAAAATAATGGTCGCGACCATCGCCTTTGGCATGGGCATTGACAAGCCGGACGTGCGCTTGGTCGTCCATTATACCTTTCCCAAATCGCTGGAGGGCTATTACCAGGAGATCGGCCGGGCCGGTCGCGACGGGCTCCGGAGCGAATGCGTGATGTTCTATACTTTTGCCGACGCGCGCAAACACCAATTTTTCATCAACGAGATCGATGATAACAATCTGAAAATACAAGCGCAAAAAAAGCTCGATCAAGTAATGGAGTTCGCGGAAACGAAATTTTGCCGGCGCCGGCACGTCCTCTATTATTTTGGCGAGGATTACGAGGAGGACAATTGCGGCGCCTGCGACAATTGCCTGACAGAAAAAGTTTCTTATGACGCGACTATAATCGCACAAAAGATATTGTCCGCTATCCTCCGGACCAACGGCCGTTTTGGCGCCAATCATATTATCAATATCTTGCGCGGAAAAAAAAATGAAAAAATATTGAGCTACAATCATAACAAACTCTCGGTTTATGGCATTGCCAAAGACTTGTCAGATGACGAGTTAAAAGAAATTATCATCCAGCTTGTCGGCGCCGGACTGATCAATAAAACCGCTGATCAATACAACATTTTGACTGTCGCGCCGGCCGGCGCCAAATTCCTTTCGCAAAAAGAAACGCTGGAGCTATTCAAAGCGGTGAAAGCAGAGGGTGAAGAGGAAATGCGGCCGGCCGATGAGCTCAACTATGACCAGGCGCTTTTTGAAAAACTCCGCCGGCTGCGCAAGGACATTGCGGACGAACTGAACGTGCCGCCGTTCGTAATATTCTCGGACGCAAGTTTGCAGGAAATGGCCTACTATTTCCCATCGGACAAGGATAGCTTTTCAAATATCACCGGCGTGGGCGCGCGCAAACTGAAAAGTTTCGGCAATAATTTCATAAATATCATCTCCTCGCATCTGGACGAAAACAATCTTACGCCCCGTGAAATTTCCAAAAGCCGGACAAAAATCAGCCGTCCCGGGAATGAACGGATGACTGGCAAAGAAACCGCGGACATGACCATAGATCTGATCAAAAAAAAGCTGTCTATCGCCGACATCGCCCGTGCGCGCGGCCTGTCGCCGGCCACTGTTTCCTCCCACCTTGAACGGCTGGTTAATTCCGGAGTGAAGGTTGATTTAGACTATTTAAAGCCATCCCCGGAAATTTTTAAAAAAATAAAAACCGCCTTTGCGAAATGCGGCGGCGAAAAATTGCGTCCGGTTTTTGATTATTTGCACGAAGAGTACGATTATGAAACGATCAGACTGGTGCGGACTATTATAAAATCTCTCTAATCAAAAAAACAAAAAATAACAGCTTCTTCGCATGCTGTTATTTTTTATATGGTACCAGCTTAATTTTTTAATACAAATAGTTTTTACAAATATTAAATAATTTTTTGACTTTGCGAATTCTAACTCCATTCGACAACCGGAAACAAATTATTTAATATTTGTAAAAACGTATATGGATTTAATGAAATCGCGTAAGTCCTGTTATTTATTTTAAATTATTATTTCCTCGCGATCTGCACGGTCGGGTTGATATTATAATAATGTATGGCCACATCCGCTATCCATTTGCGCACGCTTTCCTCACTATGCCCGGCGCAAGTTGAACCGCATTTCCAGGTGATCATATCCGCCGGGGTTTTGGCGCCATTTTTTACCATATTGGCGATCCGGTTGCCGACAATCTTGACTGCCTGTTTCGGATTGTCAAAACAGGAGTATCCGCTGTCCGTAGGATTTTCTTTTCCGCGGTATCCCCAATAATTAAAACAGTCCCTTCCATTCTTTTTTGGAGCATATTTGCCAAATTTGCTTTCTTTCATGGCTATGCCCACGAGCAAAGCCGCTACCGGCTGGCCTTTTTTGGAAATCTCCCCGGTCATTTTTTCCATTGGCGTATTTTTAAGTATTGGGAAGATCTTTTTTTGCCATTCATTAACAGCAACCGATTTTTGAGCCACACCGCATTTTTTAATTAACTTATACGGGCTGGCAAATTTGGCCCAGGGCGAGCATTCAAGCGTAATCCTTTGGCTCATCTTATTCTCGCAGATTTGCGGGGCTATCGGCGTTTTGACAATGCCTGGTTGCATGCCAAAGAATGAAATTACGGCTAATAAATAAGTAAAGACGGCCTTTCTTTTCAGCCGGTCAATTTTTTTTGGAATTATTGTCATTTCTTGCTTTTTTGCGGTCCTTAGCCGCTTCAATTTCTTGGCTTTTTTCCGTGCCTCATTATTACGGCTTTTTTTGGTTGATCGTTTTTTCATTAAAATGTTTTTTCCAATTAAAAAAGAATAGCCTTTCGCTATTCTATCGTAAAATCATCATAGCAGAGTTAAGTAAAAAGGTCAATGGCCGCGTAGAATATAGACGCAAAACAAATCTTAAAAATAAACTTGGCGGAGCGGACGGGACTCGGACCCGCGACCTCTGCCGTGACAGGGCAGCGCTCTAACCAACTGAGCTACCGCTCCGCCAAATTTATTTTAAATTTTAACTAATTCAATCCCCTAAATATTGCAAAAATAAAAAGCCTGATAAAGACTTATTGACAAAATATTAACAAAATATCATACAAATGTCAAGCAAATAACAAAACGCCGCATTAGAGTCCGGCGGCGTTTTGCTTTTTGCATCCCCATGCTCACCCTGCCAATTGCTTGACAAGGAAAGAAAGAGAGCTGTATTAATTTTTTTCTGATTTGCTTCTTGGCTTCCTCCTTGATTTTTATCCAAGCTGTTTTGTTTAATACAGCTGATCTTTTTAAAGAACAATATTGTCTTTTAATCATTTTAGAAAGAACATTTTTATTCCTCGGCGTTTTTTATCTTGGCCATTGGAATTTTTTTGATATCAGATTATATTTTTTATATAAATATAAGCTGATGGCAAAAAATTTACGAAGGAGTATTAATAAAATTTCTTGAGCTCGGTGCCGGAATAAAAATATTTGAGCGTCTCCTGCCAAGTTTTATTCTCGTCTCGCGTCATTACAAGCGCGCCTCTAGCGCTCATACCCACGCCATGCCCCCACAAGGTCTGCCCGGTATCTTGCGGTACGGCCACACTACTCAGCCACGGCTTCTTGGTTCCGCCCCATACCTCTTCCCAGCTTCTGGTGCGTCCGTCGCTTCTGGAAAAATACGGGGTGATCACGCCTTTGCCCCCGTAGGTGACCAATACTCCTCTGGTCGCGTTGATCGCTTCAACCAATTTTGGCATCCGTTTTTCCGATCCATATCCCCGATAAACTTGATCATAGGTCGCGTCCACGTGGAAATATTCGTCGGCATGTTTGGTCGAACAATCAAGCATATTGCGTTCCGCTCCCCGGTTGTAATGATACATGGCGTATGTTCTGGCCGCGGTTACCAATACTTTTTGGAATTCTAATGGCGAATAATTGGTGGTCTCGGCCAGCCCTTTTAAATAATTCTCGATCGGCAACTCATTGATCAGCCATAATTTTTTGGTGGTGTCGCTATACCTTAGTTCCATCACATTCCGGTATAAATTGTCGTTATAAGCGGTGCTCCAGTTTGTTTTATTTACCTGATCCAGCAAGGTAATTATGCCGCTTTGGTCGCGCGGCACGAATCTAATCTGTTTTTTGGAAAACTTGGTGATGCTGGGCGAGCTGACCGCGTATTGCTTTAAACTAAAATCGTAACTGGCGATCATGACCGTACCCGGCGCCAGGCCGGATAAAATTAGCTGGTCGCCGCCATATATGTCATAAAAAGTATCACAAGTAATCCTTTGCGCGGCCAATGTATTAAAAAGACCGACGCGGATGATGGGTTCTTTTATGAGCGAGGCGCTTTGGCTGATACCGTTGGTCTGGTCATTTTCAATAAGCGCGGTGGAGCATTCGGCATAACTTTTCTTTTCGTCTTCAGAGAGCGCAATGCAAAAATCGCTTTTCTTGACAGTTGTAGCGGTAGTATTCGCTGAAGCATTGCTATTTGATTGAGCAGTTGTTACAGCCGGAGTAACGGTTGTTTGATTTTTTGTAGCAACGGGCGCGGCGGCGTTTGTTTTTATGAACAAACGGATCATTGATCCTTTTATCGGTTGATTATTGATAACTAGCTGAAAATTTTGCTGCAGCTCTATGCCGGCCTCAGCGGGCATTCTAAGGAAAAATTTAATGGCAGCTGTTTCGCCCGGCTTGATGTCTCTGCTCAAATTAGCGGCCCGAAAATATGTTGTCCATTTTTGATGTTTGACCGGCGAAAAACTTTTCAGAAACGGACCGGTTTCAAAAAAAACCTTGTCCTTGAACCAAACGCTATTCCCGATATTTTTTATATTTGTAACATATTCAATTTCTTTATTTGTTTCTGAAGAAATATTGTCCGTAAATTTTAATGCTTCGGCTTTGTATTCTTCTGAAGCGGCCGAGGCTGATTTTATAAAAATTGAAGCAAGATTTATATTGTTAAAAAAATTTTGGTTTTTTTCTTTATTCTTTAAAACGCTTTGGATGATCTGATCTTCCAGTTTATAAATATTTTTATTAAGATTATTATCGCCCATTTCTTTTTCTACGGTCTGCTCTACCATATATAAAACTTGAGCCAAGGCGCAGACAATAAAAAAAGCAATGGACACGCTGATAATGAGTCCAGACCAGCTGAACTCCTGCTCCATTGCTTTCTTTCTGATGTGATTGTATGATTTCCAGCCGATTTGCCTGAAAAAAAATCTATCGGCTGAAAGATTAGCGCTAATCATTTTATTTTTGTTTCTTGTCCCGCGAAGTCCCGCTTAGCGGGACGAAGTGGGATTGTTTTTGTTTTGGATTTATTGGCAAAAGCCTACCTTAATGCTTTAATTGTAGCAAAAATTTCGTATTTTGTCAATTCAAATTGAGACTAAACATTTGTTAGGGAAAAATTTTTCAAAAATTGAAACGCCAGTGACTGAGTCAATGGCGTTTAATTTTTTTGCGCATACTACTTAACGTAGAAGGCGCAAATTATTTTGTAGAGTTTTAATTTCTCCCCGATTGGGAGAGTTTCCCAAATGGGTGATTCCATTAAGGCACAAATGACATCCTTTTTCATATTAAGGCTCATTGTTCTTCTCCTTTCGTGAGAAATTATTTAAGAGCAAAATATGATTTAATTATATCATAAATAAAGAATAATGTCAATACATATTATCAATTTAATTATAATATTAGCGAAAATACTACTTAAATAGTCATGAATTTAAGTATTTATACACATATACTTAAGTCTAAATATTTGTAGACTTAAATATTTTTATAATTAAAGTGTATAAACCATCAAAAAACCGACTTATAAAAAGTCGGCTTCATACTATCTTAAAGATTAGAGTTTGTCAATATCTATTTTTGCTAAAAACTGCGATTATTTTGAATTTAATAATTTATTATATAATTTCATGTATTTTCTAGCGCTTTTGGACCAAGAAAAATTTCTATTCATGCCATTTATTGCTAATTTTTGCCATTTCTCGGGATGACTATATGCCTTGAGGCATTGTTCTACGGCAATATAAAGGTTATTTTCGCTAAAATTATTGAATTTAAAACCAACCTTATTATCTACCGTATCCTTGAGGCCGCCGGTAGCACGCACTATCGGGACCGTTCCATAGCGCATCGCGATCATCTGGCCAAGGCCGCATGGTTCATAACGCGACGGCATTAGGAAAATATCCGAGCCGGCGTATATCTGATGAGCCAGTTGTTCGTCAAACTTCAAGATCAATTTCATCTTGTCCGGATATTTTTGAGCCAAAATCTTTAAATTATTTTCTATCTGCTTGTCTCCGGTACCGAGTATAACCAAGCGGATGGGCAATTCAAAAATTTTTTTTGTTATCAGATCCATCCCCTTTTGCCATACCAAGCGCGATACTATGCTCGCTATCGGGCTTTTGTCTGCTTTGAATCCTAGTTTTTTTTCCAAATACTTTTTATTTTCTTTTTTTAATGCCAAATTCGCGGTTGAATAATTTTTAAAAATTAATTTATCCTTTTGCGGATCATAAAAATCCGTATCAATGCCGTTAAGAATTCCATAGATATCTTTTTTCCTTATTTTGGTTATTCTTTCCAACCCGGCTCCCAATTCTCCGGTCAACATTTCCTTGGCATAACTTGGGCTGACCGTATTGACCATACCGGATGCGAGGATGCCTTGCACCATCAGATTCAAGTCGTTATTCAATAAATCTTTTTTTATTGGCGGGAGGCCGGCATCCAGCTCGGCAAACTTGACTATAGCCGGCTCAGCCAAGCCCTGATTGGCCAAATTGTGGATAGTGTAGAGAGTTTTGGTCTTGGCAAAAAAATTTGAACTTTTGTTGAAAGTCTTGATAAAATCTCCGGCCAAAGCCGTATGCCAGTCATTGGCATGCACGACGTCAGGTCTAAAATCAAGCTCACGACAGGCTGTTAAGGCTGTTTTGGTAAAAAAAGCAAATCTCTTGATATCAAACTGGGTTCTCGTGAATTTTTTATTTTTATATATTCTCGCGCCAAAATATATCTTGTTTGCGTTAAAAAAATCATGTTTGATCAAATATACTTTCACCAAGGTATCCGGCAGAACAGTTTGCCATATTTCTATTTTTTCTTTGTGTCCGGCTATATCCACCGGGGTATTTTTGATTTTTTTTATTTTGTATTTTTTAACGTCAATAAAACCATAAAACGGCAAACATATCCTAATATCCGCGCCCAAATTAAAAAGAGCCGGCGGCAGCGCCCCGGCCAC
>Ga0315268_10004080_pt1 | contig 15947 bp, 7 predicted proteins | sample C1_top_MG_FD_204535 | JGI IMG/M metagenome (GOLD analysis project Ga0315268, IMG submission 204535) | Sediment microbial communities from Yellowstone Lake, YNP, Wyoming, USA - C1_top | ecosystem: Environmental > Aquatic > Freshwater > Lake > Sediment | place: USA: Wyoming | collected 2017-08-01
CCGCGCGCACTGGCTAGCCCGTGTGATTTGTACGTCCACTTTATGGCGAACTATGTGACGCGCTACGACACGGAGAGTTCCAGTTGAGAATCGAACGGATCAGCGACTGGGCCATTGTCACACTAGTCTTTTTGGTGGTTCTCGCCGGTTACCTGAGCAGTCCAAACACTGACCTCTCTGACTCGGTCTGGTCTATCCACACGGCAATGAGCATCATCAAGCAAGGCAATACCGACCTGGACGAGTACAAAGAGATAACCTCTAAAACAGACTTGGAGTATACCCTCGAGACCGTCGGGGGTCACGTCTACACGACCTATCCAGTTGGAGCCTCGCTGGTCGCGGTGCCTTTTCTTTTCGTCATAGACCAGCTCTTGGCGCGCATCTGGGCCTTTGATTTGAATGAGTACATCAGACATACCCACCCTCAAGGTCTCGAGTTGCTTATAGCCTCTTTCATCGTCGCCCTCACGGCCGTGTTCGTTTACAAGATCGCTCGCCTGTTTCTGAACAGGCGATACTCGCTGTTGGTGGCCTTTGTCTTCGCTTTTTGTACTTCGGCGTGGTCAACGGCGAGCCGGGCCTTGTGGCAACATGGGCCATCCATGCTGATGCTGACGATCAGCTTGTACTTGATCCTGCTCGCAAGAGATCGGCCTGGCTTGATCCAGTTCGCCAGCATCCCCCTGGTGTTTTCCTATGTGATACGCCCGACCAATAGCATCTCGATTGCTCTATTGACCATTTTCGTCTTTGTCCAATACCGCCGGTACTTTGTGCGATATCTCTTGTGGGCAATGGCCGTCGCAGTCCCATTTGTTCTCTTTAACCTGTCGGTCTACCACTTCCCATTGTCCAACTATTATCGTTCGTATCAGAATTTTTCTACCTCGACATTCTCTCAAGCCCTGGCAGGCAATTTGATCAGCCCGTCCAGAGGCTTGTTTGTCTTTTCGCCGGTACTCTTATTCTCCATCTGGGGCATCGTATTAAAGATCAAGCAAAAGCACTTGCTGGATTATTTCTTGGTCGGCATTCCAGTTCTTCACTGGATCACTATCTCCACCTGGTTCATGTGGTGGGGAGGCTGGTCTTTTGGACCTAGAATCTTTACTGACATGGTCCCATATTGGGTATATTTCTTGATTCCTGCTGTTGCCCAGATCCCGATTCTCAGAGGAACGAGAAAGATGGTGGTGGCCTCTATGATGCTTTGTTCGATCGGGGTCAGCTTTTTTGTGCACTATCGAGGCGCGAACGCCACCCAGGTCATGGCATGGAATTCTCAGCCGGTGTATGTGGATGTGCGCCCATCGAGGGCTTGGAATTGGCAAGACGCCCAGTTTTTGCGGGGTATCACGTGGTCCCTGCGCGGCGGGCCGGTTGACCTTTCGGTGTCGGGCGCGCCGATCAGTCAGCTTGACCTTGACTTGACCGCGTACATGCGTTTTGGCACTAACGACCTGCGAGGGCGCGAGTTCAACGCGGCCACGTCACTGATCGCACCGCCCGGCCCAACGTGGATAGCCATTGAGCGCTCATCGGTAGGACCCGAGTTCGCCAGTCTGTTCGATGACATCACCCCTCAAGTCGGCAACTGGACGACGGTTGATCGACGGGTTTATAGCCTTTACCATTTCGATCTCGGGGCGCGAATTCTTGAGGCGGCAAGGCGATCCGAACTGGTAGCGCTCTGGAGCCCAGACTTGTACCCCGGCTCAACCAGCGTATACTCTGCCACTTTGCCGGTCAGATTTGGTGGAACGGCTGAGCTACTTGGATTCCAGTTTGTGACTAGTACGCGATCGAGCGACATGACTGTGATCACGTATTGGCGGGCTGGCCATCAGATTGTAGCCCCACTGCAGTTGTTCGTCCATGCACTTGGTGCCAACGGGCAAATTGTTGCTCAGCAAGACCAGCTCGATGCGCCGTCGGAAGACTGGCGACCGGGCGATTTGATTGCGCAGGTCAACCGAGTTGTCATCCCGCCAGGATCAGGCCAGGTGTGGGTACAAGTGGGGCTGTATAATCCCGAGTCGGCTGAGCGGCTGCCGGTGATCGTCGAGGGGCGCGAGGTAGATCGGCGGCTGCTGCTCAGGCAGGTAGAATACGAGCCGTGAGGCATCACGCCGCTCGCGCAGCCTGATGTTCACTTGAGATAAGTCGCGTCCAATAGGATGCGATCCGCGATGTGTGCCCCGTGAGCCAGCACCGGCAGCCTCTCCATGGTATCCGGGTTATATACTCCCACTTGAATCCAATACTTACCAGGGACCACATCCTTTGGCAAAGGCAGCGACACCAGCTGGACAAATGTGTCACCTGGTCGCCAACCCTCGACCGGCACGTCTAATCCGTCCCATTGGGCCACCACTTGACCATCCGGCCCTAGCAAGTGTGCGAAGATAGCGCGAGGGCCATCTGGCACCGCGGTCACGCGCCAGGCAGTCTGGAGAGAGAAATGGTCTGCTTTTGGAGTGAGGCTTTCCAGTACGTAACCCAGAAACTGGATCTGATCGCCCAAGTTGGCCGGAAGCTCAAGGGGAGATGGAGGTTGGTCAGTTGGCGGCACCAGGGCAGGGCTTTGCCAGACACGAGAAGCCGCGCTCATGCGCTCTATCGCAGCCAGAGCAGCCGCGTGCGCTGCCAGGTCGGGTGGATAGAGCCGGCAGGACTGTCCATTCGTCGTAGCGCAGGGGCGAGTGCCGCTCCATCCCCCCGATGCCAGATTGCCTTGATCCAGAACATACCAGACTGGTTGAGGCGGTATGACCAGGCTGGTGCGGGCGTCGAACCAGTGCAGGCGTACATCGTTGGTGCCAAAGGCAGCAAACGTCTTGGGATCAATCTCATCAATTTGAATCCCGGAAAGAGCGACCTCTACTGGCTGGCCGGTTGGTTCCACCTGATAGAGAAAGATCGAGTAACCGGCTTTGGCGAAGGGAGATTTGTCGCGGAACCAGGCAAAGGTATCCCACTTGTCGGGAGGCAGTGCCACGCCCCGCATGTTGGTGACGCTGATCGCATAGATGCCCGGCCCTGGGGCAAATGGGTAAAAGGTGCGAGTTGCAGGATTGCCTCGCTCAGGAGTGAGGTCTGCCGTCGGAAGCGGCTCAAAGTCGAGGCCGTAATAACTTGGATGGGCGCTGCCAAAATAACTCAGCTTGATCCGGCCCAAGCCATATTGCTTAACGACGTTGCGCAGCGCGATCAAGTCCTGCCCCCAATCAATGTTTGAGTCTACCAGGCAGTGCCAGCCGTTATCCGGGCCCCCGGCCAGCTCGTTAAAGTACGCTAGGCCGTTGGGGTAAATGCGCACCGCGATCACAGCACTCCAGGCCAGGGCGCCGACCAGCACGAGTCGCCAGCGGCCCTGAGCTAGCATCGCCAGGCGGCCGGCCAATACATACAGAAAAGGGAGCACTGGGATAAAGTAACGATACCCTATGTCGAGGGGGCTTACCAGTGTTGCAGCAAAAAAAGCCCCTCCAGGTACCAGCAGTGCCATCAGGCGAGGCCAGCTTCTACTGCCACAGCTCAAGCTGACCAAGCCGGCGCCGATCAATAGTGTCGCCGGTAAGGGCGATTTGAGCACAAAGGCTATCGGAAGGTAATACCACCAGCCGGTTGCGGAATAGTTGCCGCATAAAAAGAAATAACGGTCGCGACCAAAGTACCGGGTCTCCCAAAGCAAATCCTCGAAATAAGCGGGGGCCGGAAGGGGTAAATCGAATTTCACATGCCAAAGGTCAAATTTCAAAGGCTCGGAAAGCGGGTGCACAGTGAAGCGATAAACAGCCCATATCGTCAGCGCACTGATTGCAAAGATAATCAGCAATCTCAGCGCGTGACTCAACAGCCAACGGAGACGGCCCGAGGCGGCGACGCCAGATAGGAATGGCCACACAGCTACGATGGCGACAAAGATAGGAATAAGCGACAGCGCCGAGAATTTGCAGGACTGCGCCAGACCTAACGCGATGCCGGTCAATATCAGGTCACGTGTACGGTGGGTTTCCAGGTAGCGCCAAAGGCCATAAGCAGAAGCAAAGAAGAAAACGCTCACGGGCGCATCGTGGGTGATCAGTTGGCTGTGAGCGACAATAGTCGGGTCGAAAACAATCAGAGCCAGGCCGATGAGGCCGGCTGCCTTTCCCCCCAGTTGACGTCCCCAACGAAAAACCAACGCTGCCAAGAACATCACTAGAGCTATAGTCGGCAGCCGGCCCAGAAAGAAAATGAGGTCCACATTATTGCCCGGGCGCCAGATAAAATAGTCGGAGAAGTCACCCCAGTTGTTGCTCGCATACGCCGGGTCGTCAGCAGGCAGATGGAGGTCCATCAATGCCCAGACGGGAATAGCACTCAGAGCATCAGCTAGAATGGGATGGCCAATCCTAAAGTGTGGGTCGCCTGATTTTAGGTAGAGGTAGCCTCGAATCAGATGCGCCTGCTCGTCCACCGTGGGTGATTGAACGACCATGCTGCTGACTGCCTGGGCAAAAAAGGCCCAGAGCAGCAGCACTGCCAGAGCAAGAGACGCATCACGTCTGCGGTGCATGATGTCTTGCCCTACCTGCCCACGACCCGCACTTGGACAAGTGTCAATTGCTCGCTTCCATTGAGGCTGTCCGATGCGACAATAGGTAGCCGCCCCTCCTTGGCAAAGATTCCCAACTGGATATTGTACAACCCCCCGGGCGCGTCCGCAGGCACCTGAAGCTGCCTCACCTCCTGCATAGTTTGGCCGAGCACCCAGCGGCTCGTCCGTTTGGGCTGTGAGTAGGGCAGCCCATCGTTCTTTGCCACGGCTGTGCCAGCTACATCGGTGAGATGCGTGAACACGCCATAGTCCTGCTCCATTGGCGCAAACGCTTGCCAGTACAGTGTCACACTCAACATCTCGCCTGCCTGGATCACGCGCGAGTTCACGTTATAGCCCAACAGAACGAGGTCGTTCCCCCAGTTAACACTGGTAGTATTGGGCAAAGTGCCGGGGCGCGGCATGAGCCTGACAGGCGCAAGGCTCACCGAATCGCCCAGTATCTGGCCATCCGCGCCACGGACGGCCAAACGTGGGCCATCCGGGAGATAGAGCCCCACCCGCACTAGTCCGTCGTCGGGTGTGTAGGCGGTATCGCCAATATCCAGGTGATAAGTATCGGAAAACACGTCACCCGGCTTCCAGTATCGGGTAGACTGGTTAGTGACGCCGCGCGGTGAGTCACGTTGGGCGGCAAGCGTTCCGGCCGATGTGACCAGGTGGATAAACACCACATAGTCGTCATTCATCGGTGCAAGCGCCTGCCAGTAAAGCGTCACCACCACTTGCCCACCTGGGCGGACCATATCGGTATCTATGGCATAGCCCAACAGTCGCGCCTTGTCCTCAAACGTTACATCCAGCCGATGCGGAATCGCCGCGATTTGCTGTGGTGTTAGCGCCTGGGGGCGCAAGTTGATCGGCGAGGCGGCCTCCAGTCGGAGGGGGGGCAGTACATCGCGCCACGGGTCAAGCGCACCCTGCCAGGCAGACCAAGCGGAAAGAACGCTCAATGTGGCAAACACCAGGCGGCGCGGCCACGAACGATAAAGTTGGGACGAAGCGGCAAAAAAGAACAGCAGCGGCGTGATCGGCAGGAACCAGCGTGGGCCAAAAGCATCCCCACCAAAGGAATCCGTCGAGAGGCCCAGATAGAGCGTCACGGCCACGCCCGCCAAAGTCACGACGATGGCCTTGTTTCGCAGCCAGTGCTCACGTTGCCAGAGCAACCCCACCAGAGCAGCAAGCACCCAGAACAGCACCGGCGTGAAAGCAAACAGCCCGTGGTCACCTACCAGGAGCCGAAAGCTATAGTCAAGCACATTGGCCGAACCCTGAACGCCAGCAATGGTGGGATGCAAGGGAGCACCCGTGTAGGCGTAACCGGAGGCGTGCAACATGGGCGGGAGCGGGTCACCGAGCATCCACCAGTCCAGTGCAGCCATCAATATGAGTGGGAACAAGCTGCCCAACAAGAACGGCCAGGCCTGCCGGCGATGATAGAGCAGAGCATCGCCCAGAAAAAAGGCCAAGAACAAGCCGCCGGTGGCTAGGTCAAGAGTAAACGCCAGCGCCATAGCCAGGCCGCAGATCAGAAGCCAGCGGCCAAAGTAACGCCCACGGTCGGCAGCGCGTAGTGAAGCGTACAGACCAGCCAGGAGACATGCCGCAGTCGGAATGTGGTTGTTCAAGACCAGGCTGTAAGGCGGGACCAGTGTGCCCAGCCCCAAGATGCCCGTCAGGACTAGCGCCAGGGGGTTGGCAAGACCTTGGAGCGATGTGCTCCGGTAGAACAGAGCCAACATCAGCGCCGAGGGCAATCCGACCAACGTCAACGTGATCCAATAATATGCCCAGTCAGGCCGCTGGGGACATAGCAGGGCAAAACAATAGCAGGCGCTGGCGTGCGGGTCGCATTCCCTGGGAACCAACGACAGGTAAAAGACGCGATGAAGGACCGCGTAAACTCCCGAAGCCAGAAAGGAAAGGACGGGCGGCTTGTCGGAAAACGTGCGACCGTTCAGGCTGATCACGTCGCTCGTATGGCTGGCTAGGGCGGTATCGTCAATAGCCCACGTTCCATGTTCCACCAGCGCCTCGACCGAGGCTAGTCGCGAGGCGTCATTCCATGAATTGATGTGCGAATGCGTCAGGGTGGCCCAAAGGGCAAAGAAAAAGATGGCCACCAGCACACTGAAATCACGTCGCATCTTTGCTTGCCTTGCGCTAGTCAACGGCCGCTGACAGCAGGCCGCTGTTCACTAACCATATTCCCCCACGCGCACTTGGACGAGTGTGTGCTGCTCGCTCAAATAATGACCATCGGGTGCAACGAGGGGTAATCGTCCCTCGTCCATATCGAATACCCCTAGCTGGACATCATACAACCCCACCGGGGCAGTTGCGCTCACGGCCAATGGCCTCACCTCTTGCATGGTTTGCCCCACTAACCATTGTTTCATCCGCTTGGGTTTTGAATAGGGAAGCCCATCGTCAGCCGCTGCGATCTGGGCGTTCTGGCTCGTGAGGTGTAGAAATATACTATAGTCACGCTCCACCGGGGCGAGTGCCTGCCAGTAGAGCGTCACACTAAACGTCTCTCCGGGCCGAATGACACGAGTGTTCAGGTCATAGCCGACCAGCGCCACTTGATTCCCGAAATTTATCCTGGCCGAATTGGGAAAGTCGCCCGGACGCGGGACAAGCTTGACCGATGCCAGGCTCACTGCATCGCCTGGCAGGCGACCATTCGCGCCGTGCGCCGCCAGGCGCGGCCCATTCTGATCGTAAAGCCCTACGCGCACCAGCGCCTCGTCGGGCGCATAAACGGTTTCGCCAATATCCACCCGATACGCGTCGGCGTAGACATCGCCGGGCTGCCAATAGCTCGTCGGCAAGTTGCCCAGTCCAGGGAACACGTCGCGCTGCGCCGTAAACGCGCCAGCCGAATTGATCAGATGGATGAACAAGGCACGGCTGTCACTCATCGGCGCAAGCGCCTGCCAATACAGCGTCACCGTCATCGGCTCGCCAGGACGCACCGCGTCCGTACCCAGAGCATATCCCGCCAGCCGTGCACCGTAATTCTCGAATGTCACGTCCAGCCGATGCGGAATCGCCGCGATTTGCTGTGGTGTCAGCGGCGCGGGCCATGCCGAGGCAACGGCAGCCGTCTCTAGCCTGAGTGGCGGGAGCGCTGGCCCCCAGGGGGCGAGCGCACCCTGCCATGCCGAGAAGATGGACAGAGCGCTCAGTGTGGCAAAGACCAGGCGGCGTTGGAGAGTGCGGTAAAGGGAAGGTCGAGCGGCGAAGAAAAAGAGAAGAGGCACGAATGTCACGAACCAACGTACACTGTAGCCCGCCCCACCAAAATCATGGGTGAGCAGGATCAGATGAAGGACTGTCGCCAAGCTGGCTAGCCCCACTACAGCCGCTTCGCCTCGCAGCCGGTGACCACGTTCGCAGAGCATTGTTCCCAACCCAACGGCGACCCACAGCAGCACTGGGCTGAAGGCAAAGAGTCCATGATCGCCCACGAGCATCCGAAAACCATAATCCAACACATTGGCCGGGCCATGGTTGCCGCCGACAGTTGGGGAGAACACCGAGCCGGGATAGTCGAATCCGGCGGCGTGCATCGTCGGCAGGAGTGGGTCTCCCAGCATCCACCAATCCAAGGCGGCCGTCACGATCAGGGGTACAAGGCCGCCTAGTACAAACGGCCACACTCGGAGGCGATAACGCAGCAGAACGTAACCCGAAAACAAAATCAGAAACGGGCTGGTGCCTGGGTCTAGTGCAAAGGCCAGTGCCGTGGCGAAACCTGCAACGAGAAGCCAACGATACGAAAGAACACCATCTGCTTTGGAGCGGATCAGCGCATATAGCGCACTCAGCAAGCACGCCGCTGCAGGAACGTGATTGTTCAAGGTCAGACTGTAAGGCCAGACAGCCGTGCCCAGCCCCAAAACAACTGTCAGGAGCAGCGCCAGAGGGTTGGACAAGTCAAAGAAGGCAGTGCTCCGATAAAACAGCGCTAGCATCAGCGCCGAAGGGAATCCGATCAGAATCACGGTGAGCAGGTAGTAAGCCCAGTCGGGCGATGACTGCGGACACATCAGGGCAATGCAATGACACGGGCTGGTGGTTGGATTGCACTCCTGAGGGCTGAGCGAGAGGCTAAAACCCCGGTGGAGCACAGCATACACCCCGGCGCCCACCCAAGAAAGGATGGGAGGCTTGTCAGAGTAAAAGTGGCCGTTCAGGAAAATGCGGTCGCCGGTCAGACTGCCCAACGTGGTGTTGTCAAGCGCCCAGGTGCCATGATGCACCAACGCCTCAATGGAAGCCAGGCGTGAGATCTCGTTCCACGAGTTGATGTGCGATTGGGTGAATAGGGCATACAGCAGGAGAAAAAAGGCTGCTACCCAGATAGTGAGGTCACGTCGCCTTGAACTTTGAGGTTTGAGATTTGACATTTGACCTTTGCCACCTACTTGTCTGCTACGCGCACCTGGACGAGCGTCATTTCCTCACTCACATAATGACGATCAACTGCAACAATCGGTAGTCGTCCTTGGCCGATATATATCCCCATTTCAACGTCGTACAGGCCGGCCGGAGCGTCTGCTGCCACTGTCAATGGCCTCACCTCCTGAAACACCTGGCCCGGTGACCAACGCCGCGTCCGCTTGGGGCTTGTGTAGGGAAGGCCATCGTTCATTGCGACAATGTCGCCATTGTCACGGGTCAAGTGCGTGAACACTCGATAATCACGGTCCATTGGCGCGAGCGCCTGCCAGTACAAGGTCACACTGAGTGTCTCTCCTGGCCGGACCACGCGCGAGTCCATTTCGTAACCCAACAGCGCCATTTTATCACCAAAGTTGATTCGGACAGAATTGGGGAAATCGCCGGGGCGCGGAATGAGCCGGACCGAAGTGAGCGTCACTCCATCGCCCAACGGATGACCGTCTATGCTGAACGCAGTCAGGCGTGGACCATTGGGAAGGTAAAGCCCCACCCGCACGAGCGCTTCGTCGGGCGCATAGGCCGTCTCCCCAATTTCCGTTCGGTACCTGTCCATAAAGGTGTCGCCGGGTTTCCATTGACTCGTCGGCAAGTTGCCCAGGCCAGGAAAGGTGTCTCGCTGTGCAGAAAGCGCCCCTGCCGAATTGACCAGATGCACAAAGACAGCATAGTCTTCACGCATCGACGCGAGGGCTTGCCAATACAGCGTCACCGTGACCTGCTCACCGGGGTGCACCGTATCACCCTCCACCTCATATCCCAACAGCCGTGCCTTGTCCTCGAACGTCACATCGAGCCGGTGGGGGATGGCTGCCATCTGTTGTGAGGTCAGCGGGGCGGGCCGAGCAAAAGCCGGAGCCAACACGCCAACCAGCGCATACATGGCCAGCCCCAACATCGCAGTGCTGACCAGTGCGGCCAGCGCCGCCTGATATCGTCCTGGCACGAGCTGGCTCAAACCGAGCATCATCAAGACCCCGAGCGCAGGAAGCGCCGGGAAGAAAAAGCGCCCCATCGGCCCGGCTGTGCTGATGAGCATGTACCCGAACAGCACGCACGCAAACACCCCCACGGTTGCGGTGATAACCACAAGCTTGGCCCCCCCCGCACGCGTTCCGAACGTACGGGAAGACAAGGCTTGCCGCGCCAGCATGGCAATCAACCCCGCCGCTGCCACGATGGTGACAACCAAAATCGCCGTGTAAATCCCAGAGGGCATTGGAATCTGGCCATAGCCAAAACGCCCCCAGAGTGACGACCACGCGTACGGCAATTCGGTGAGCGCTGTGCCCCAGCTGCGCGACGGGTCACGCCCGCCCCACAGCTCATTCGTGCGGCGGATGGCCGTCGGCTCGCCGTATAATATCTGATTGCGAACGAACCACCAGCCTGACAGTGCCAGCGTCACGGCAAGCAGGACAAGATTTGCGATGAGCCATTTGCGCCATCCGCCTGAGGCGCGTTCCCGCCACGCGGCCAAGACCAGCGCGAGTTCAATCACCATGAGCATAAACACCAGGTTGAACTTGACATTGAGCGCCAGCCCGAACAACACACCCAAAAGTGCGGCGCGACGAATCGTGACCGGTTGATTGGCCTGATCGAGAGCGGCGAGCACAATCGCAGAGCCGGCCAACCCTGCTGCGATATCATTGTTGACTGCGCCGGAAAGATACAGGAATTGTGGATTGAACGCGACGATCGCCGATGCGCCCACGGCCAGCGCATCCTGGTCGGGCAAGATGCGCCGGGCGATGGCATACGTCACCCCGACCATCAGCGCGCCGAGCACGACGTTGACCCATCGCGCGACGCGAACGGCCAACGCCGTGTCCGGCAAAGACTGCTCTTCGGGGCCGTGCAAATAGTAATTCTTGTTGTCTGCACCGACTTCCCATGGATGAAATCCTCGGTGTGGATTCCAGACTGGCTCATAGTACCATGGGCTATCTGGTTGTATCCAGAACGTGGCTGCGGCGCCAAGGAGATAGTAGAGTGGCGGGTGATGTGCCTGAATGCGCGGCTGGCTCGGATCTAGAACTGGCAATCTGCCTGTCGCCAGTATATAACGAATGTAACGATCATTGTGCAGCTCGTCTGTGGATTCGTACAGTGGGTTGACCAGGCTGAACGCGACAGACAGCGCCACGTTGAGCATCAGGACGAGGATAAACGGCCATCGAGACTTGTATCTCGCGTTCATGGTTGCCGCCACACGCGTAGGGGACGCAGGAACAGCCAGTCACTTGCCGGCGCGGCTCCATCATAGATCGGCAAGCGTACCCCAGTGTCCTGCCAATAAGCCCCCACTGAAAGATGATACCAGCCTCGCTCGGTGCCCACTGGCACCTCTATCGTGTGGATTTGCATGAACACATCACCAGGTTGCAGGCTGTGGGAGGTGATCGCCAAGCGATCAGCCTGGGCGACGACCATGGTGCCGGTGAGGACATGGGTAAACAATGTGAGCCGAGGTTGCGGCGTCGCAATGACTTGCCAGTATGTCGTCACCGTAATGGCGGTCCCTGGCGCAGCGCGGCCTTGCACATCGTATGCAGTCAATTGCAGCGCGTGACCAAAATCAACCGGTAGCGCGATAGATTGGCCGCGCCCGGCTTCGGGTGGCCACGTCACCATCGAGTCAGCCGCCAGCCTAGCGGTTTCGGTTTCCCACGCGCGCATCGGATCGGCGTGCACAACCAGGCTTTGGCCTGCCACTGTTGGTTGGTCTGCAAACTCCACCCATCGTGCTATGGGAAGGCCATTGAGCTGGGCCAGCGAAGTCACATCGGGAAAAGCAAAGCGCGGCGCCGTCCCTGCCGGAATGACGGCGGCCTCGGAGCAGTCGTACCACCGCACGTCGGATTCGGTTCGCGGCGAGAGATAGTGATAGATCCACCACGCCGGGCGCCACCACTCTACGGCCTCGTCAATCAGCCTCGATGAAGTGCATATCGCCACGGGCCCACGTTGCCCGCTGGTCTCCAGCGTTCCTGCTACCTCCTTCAACCCGGTCTGCATCCACCAACGCGTGTCGGGTTGCGCCGGCCAAACGACGAAAAAGTCGTGCGCCGTCCAGGCGATGTTGCCGGATAGCAGTGCCACAAGCGTGACCACGCCGATGCGCCGCGCCGTACCTCCCCATCGCGCTATGGTCCGCCGCCACACCGCGTCCGCACCGATCCCTGGCAAGACAAAGGCAAAAGCCATCGCGCCAACCGTGCGCGCATAGTTCGGCGCAGGCTGGCTGAGCATCCCCGGCGCAAGTGTGACAATCAGGCCAATCAACACAAAGCCATAACGTGGGTCGCGCCACCGCCACACAAGCACAGCCAAGCCAATCAGAAACAACACTGCACCGGCCGGCTCCAACAGTGGCCGCCCTGGAATATTATAGTACGCCAGTGGGTCGCCCGCGAACGTAAACATCCCCAGCGTTTGCAGCGTTGTCTCGATGGCCAGTTGCGGCTTGCCAGAAGCCAAGTCTGTCAGGGGCTGATCTACGTCGAACCCAGTATAGCTCAATTGCTTGGCGCCGGGATGCGTAACCAGGTATAAAGTAAGCGGCGCAGACAAGATGAGCGCGACCACAGAGAGGGCCAGCAGCCCGCGCCAGCGTTGGCGGATCACTGTACGCCGAACGAGGCCAAGATATGCGAGAAGCGCAACGAACAAGATCGGCATCACACGCGCCGCTGTATAAGAGTTAAAGGCCAATGCAAAGAAACAGCCGGCCAATGCCAGGTAGAGTGTGGAACGTCCCGCGTGCGACGCACCCGACACGTGACATCCGCGCCAGAAAAAGTACATGGCTAACGCCAGCATCGGCGGAACCGGAGCAACGTGCAGTGTGATGCGGCTGAGCAGCACGCCCCACCACGATGTACCCATTGCCGCCAGTGCTACGCCCGCGGGCAAAGGCCCTAGCATCCGCCGGGTCAGCACCCACACCGCACATAGCGCTATCATCCCGAGAAACACCGAGGGCAACCGAAGCGCCAAGACCGTGTGTCCCAGTGCCGCGCTGAACAGTGCAGAAAAGTACATGTAGAACGGCTCGCTGCCTGTATCTTCAGGGAAAAAGATGGCGCGTCGGCCAGCGACGACCGTCTCGATGATGTGCGCATCCGTGACTTCGTCGTTGTGGTAGCCGGCCGGGTAATCGGGCAGGCGATACAGGCGCAGCGCCGCTGCTAGCAGCAGGAGACCGATAACGCAAGCCAGTTCGCCCCTCGTAACAGCCGCAGGAGCTGGGAGCCACAAACGCCGTGTGGATGTCATGCTTCCGGATGTATGCCAAAACCCCCGGCGTGTGGCCGGGGGTTGATGCTCATACCACTCTTGACCTCGGGCCGGTCTATCGGACCGCCGGCGACAGTTTAAAGTTGTCGAACTGGTAACTGGCATTGTCGCCGGGGAAGCGCCACTCAAAGTTGCCCTGGTGGACGCCCACCCGGACGTGGTTGCTGTCCATGTAAGTGTCGTCGGCGAAAACGTCATAGCGCGTCAACGTGCCGCCCGAGGCCCCCATGTAGACTTCAAACACCGGCCCCCGCCGCCGTACCGTGATGTGATTCCAGGTATAGTCCGCGCCGTTGCACGAATAACAGGTTCCATAGGTCAGCATGATGGGAGGCGGCTGGTCGTTGGATGATCCCTGAAAGTTCTGCCAGCGATAAACCGCATACTCGGGCGGCTCCAACCCCTGGAAGAGGCGGACGATGTACATCTGGCGCAAGTCTTCGCTGCCGTTGAAAAACAGGCCATACGACGACATCCACATGAAATTTTGCGCCGAGCGTGCATCCACCTCTATCGTAAAGTTGGTCGTGTCGGCGATGCGCACCGGGGCTGGGACGACAATGCCGTTCCACGCGCAACCCACACCGATGCCGTACCTCCCACCCGGCAAATAGTTGGCAAACCATGGCCCGGGCGCCGGGCAATAGTCCAGCGCGGGATCATAAAAGTGGATTGGCCACCCACTGGCGGAATTGCTAAAGTCGTCCGAGAAAACAAAGGGTATGTTGACGGTGACCGGGGAACCCTGAAGGATCGTCGGATTGGGCGGCACGGAGACCGCATAGTTGCTGTTGACCACCGCGCCAGGGGTGACGCCGCTGGGGACCGTGACGGTCAGGTGCCGAACGAGACTACCTCCAGCCGGCACAGTCAGGTCGTGCCAGCCCACGACCCCATTCGTGTAGATATACGTCCCATCGGCGCCCGCCAACGTCGTGCTGACCGGCACGGCATCGCTGATGACCACGCCAGTGGCCGGTCCGACGTCGTAGTTGTAGACCGTGATCGAGTAGACGAGGGACTGCCCAGGCCAGACGACACTCGCGGACGCAGACCCGGCAATGTCGAGCATCCATTTGCTGACAAAAGGCATGAAGGTGAAATAATCCGTTCGCAGAGGGACATTTTCGGACGTTTGTGACATCACGTCGCCCATGCTAACGGTGTCAGTGACGACCACAGCCTGTGATACGCTTGCGTCACTTGACGACGATGACACTTGCTGAACGTAGACTGCTAGTTCATTGCGGGGCTGCAAATCTGTCGCGGCCGCGCTCCCACCGGCCAGCAACATTCCCATAACGAGGAGGCCCAAGCACAGCAGCCACTTTTCTGTTCGGCTCGACATTCTTCGTCCCCCTGTGGGTCAGTATGGATTTGTATACGTGCGAGAGGCATTATAACGACTTGCGCCGGACTGTCAAGGAAAGCTTGACCTGCCCTTGCCCCCATGCTATACTGAGAACCCACACGAGGTTTGCCAGGCCCATGCGCCCAACTCTACTCCAGAATCTACAATCGAAAGCCCCATACTCGACCGCCTTGTCGCTTCTGGCTCTGGTCATGATCGCTTTGGCACTTGCTTACCAGTTTCGCTTGCCAGTCACACTAGACATGTCATCGGTGAGCGACCCAGTCTATTTGACGAGCGGCTTTTACCAGCCGGAAGAGACGTTCGGCGTAACGTATCGTTGGACGGACGGCAATGCCCAAATCCATCTGCCTGGCCTCGGCAGCGGCGTGCCGTTCCATCTCCGAGCCAATCTCCACGAGTTCCGCCCTCCCCCGCTTTCTCCCAATCCGGTGACCATTTCGATCAATGGTCGCAAGGTGATTCGCTTCACACCGGGCGCAGAGCTGGCTGCCTATGACTTTGACCTGCCAGCCGGCCTGGTTGATGGGCGCGGCGAGGTGACGATTGGCTTGAAATCGGATACCTTTATTCCTAAACAAACGCTCTCTTCAGGCAGCACCGACGAGCGGTCGCTCGGCCTGTTTGTAGATCTCGTGCAGGTCGAATACGGGCCGGGCATCATCGTTCCGCCGCTGATCGTGTGGGCCCTGCTCGCAGTCAGCGTTATGCTGGCGTATGGTTTTGGCCGCGTTACCGGCTGGAGTACGCGGCTCAGCTTGGGCATCGGCTTGCTTATTCTGGCCGCCGAGGTTGCCGGTGTTGTAGTAGCCCGTGCGTGGACAGCATACAATAGTGTGTGGTTGGCATTGACCTTGTTGAGTTTCTGCCTGATCGCCTTACGCTTCAGGGCTAGCCGGCAGTCGGTGGCCTCCGACTTGAGCCAGAGTCAGCCTTCAGCAGCCATCCTTTTGCAATCCGCAATCCGCAACCCCCTAAAGAGAGAGATTCCAAAATCTGAAATCCTCTTTATCCTTGCCGTGTTCATGGTTTGGCGGATTGCGCTGATGATTGTCCCGGTCGTCGGCGCAGATGTAGAGGCTGTGGCCGAGTGCTGCCCGCAAATTGACCCAGCGCCATTGACCTCAGTATGGCAGGCGGCTTTTGAGCGCTGGTATCGCTGGGATGCTATTTGGTATGGCAGCATCGCGCAAAACG
>Ga0315268_10004081_pt1 | contig 15945 bp, 14 predicted proteins | sample C1_top_MG_FD_204535 | JGI IMG/M metagenome (GOLD analysis project Ga0315268, IMG submission 204535) | Sediment microbial communities from Yellowstone Lake, YNP, Wyoming, USA - C1_top | ecosystem: Environmental > Aquatic > Freshwater > Lake > Sediment | place: USA: Wyoming | collected 2017-08-01
CAGGACCTGGAGAATCCCGATGAGGACCAGGGCCACCAGGAACCAGCCGGCAAAATTGCTCAGGGTGATGCCGAAATAGACGCCGCCTTCCGGGTAGCCGTAAATCTGCCCCAGAAACCAGCGGTACCCCCTGAGGGCCACGGGGTCGATGACGATGTCCAGGGTGACCATCAACACCGCGCCCAGAACCAGGGTTCGCCAGGACCCCAGCAGGGTCGGGTCATCGGAAAGCGGGAAGCGGGACCCCGGCCGGGTCCAGGGGGCCACCGGGGCCAGCGCAATCAGGGCCGTGGTGTAGCTGGCGTAGGCCAGAAAAATGTAGGACAGGGAGTCCATGAAGGGGACCCCCGCCACCCACAGCTCCCGCTCCGTGGTGGCCGGGATGTAAAGGTATTCGCCGAAGGGAAAACCGAAATTGATGGAGGAGAACTCCGCGGTCCACGAAATGAGATATCCCAGGAACAGAAAGACTACAGCCCGCCCCAGCCCCAGGTGCCAGGTGGCCAGCGCCAGGTAGGTCCCCAGGAAGGCGAACACGTATGGCCGGAGCCAGACGGTCCCGCCCAAAAGTTCCAAAAAATGAAACATGGAGCTTTCACCGTTTACCGTTTTTCATTTTTCGTCAAAAAGCCTAACACAAGGACCTTCCGGGGTCAAACGGTCCCCTTCCCCAGTAATTCCGCCGCCGCGGCTGGCTCCCGGGAATTTCCTGGCATTGCGGCGCGGGAGCAGGGTTTATGGTAAAATTGATCCATTCGGCCCGCGGCGCCTTATAATGAGTCGAAGGCGAAAGGGGTTCCTGGTAGCCGCAGGCTTTAGCCTGCGCCTGCTCATGCCGCCTGAACGGAGAGCGCCGCCGGGCGTCCGGGCCGACGGAACGGGAGGTAGTTGGCGGTGAAAGTTGTACTGGCCCGCACCGCGGGGTTTTGCATCGGGGTGAAACGGGCCCTGGAGCTGGTCCTCAAGGCCATCAACGAAAACCAGACCAAGATTTACACCTACGGGCCCCTGATTCACAATCCCCAGGTGCTGGAGCTGCTGCGGGAGCGGGGCATCACGGTGCTGAAGCCCGGGCAGACGGTTTCTGAAGGGTTGGTGGTGATTAGGGCCCATGGCATTCCGCCCCGGGAGCGGCGCCAACTGGAGGCCGCGGGCTCCCGCATCATCGACGCCACCTGCCCCCGGGTGGCCAAAGTCCAGGCCATTATCCGGCGCTGGGCGGCCAAGGGCTGCGCCACCGTCATCGTCGGCGACGCCGACCACCCCGAGGTGGCCGGGCTTATGGGTCACACCGAAGGCCGGGGTTATGTCGTCGCCCGCCGGGAGGACGTGGCCGCCCTGCCGGACCTGGACGAGGTCATCGTGGTGGCCCAAACCACCCAGAGCGAAGCCCAGTTCGACGCCCTGGTGGCCGCGGTCAAGGCCCGCTTTCCCCGGGCCCGCATCTTTAACACCATCTGCGACGCCACCGCTTCCCGGCAGGCCGAGGTCGAGGACCTGGCCCGCCAGGCCGAAGCCCTGGTGGTGGTGGGCGGCCGCAACAGCGGCAATACCCAGCGGCTGGTGGGAATCTGCCGGGCCACCGGCATCCCCACCTACCACGTGGAAACGGAGCAGGAGCTGGACCTCAAGGAGATGAGCCGCTACCACACCGTGGCCGTCACCGCCGGGGCCTCCACCCCCAACTGGCTCATCAGCAACATCGTCAACACCCTGAAGCACGCCTGGGCCTTCCGCCCCGGTTCCTGGACCAACTACCTCTACCGGGCCTGGCGGTTTTCCATCAAGTCCAACCTCTACGTGGCCACCGGCGCGGGGTCGCTGAGCTACACCTCCTCCCTCCTGCAGCAGGTGGAACCGCAGTTCACCTACTTTTTCGTGGCCTTCTTCTATGTGTACGCCATGCACCTGCTGAACCATTTCACCGACAAGGCCTCCAAGCTCAACGACCCGGTGCAGTCCATGTTCTACGGCCGTCACCGCCGCTTTCTCCAGGTGACCGGCATCCTGTCGGCCCTGACGGCCCTGGCCCTGGGGGCCCACCTGGGGCCCCTGCCTTTTCTCTTCGTCCTGGTGATGAGCGGCATCGGGCTGGTGTACAGCTTCAAGATCATCCCCGACGGCCTGGCCCGCAAAACCGGCATCACCATGCTCAAGGAGATCCCCGGCTCCAAGAGCCTGTTCACCGCGGTGGCCTGGGGGGTGCTGGCCGCCCTGATTCCCGTGGTCTGCTCCGACCAGCCCATCTCCGGGGCCACGGCCATCGCCTTCTTTTTCGTGGCGGGCATGATTTTCATCCGCTCGGGCCTGTTCGAAATCATGGCCATCGAAGGGGACCGGGTGGTGGGCAAAGAAACCCTGGCCATCGCCCTGGGCAAGGAGCGCACCTTCAATCTGCTGGCCGCCTGCTCGCTGCTCTTCATCGCCATGCTGGTGCTGGCCGCCTGGGCGGGGATCATCCCCACCCTGGGCTACGCCCTGGGGCTGTGCGGCCTCTATGCCCTGGGCTACCTGGTGCTTTACCGCCGGGGGGTGCTGGAATCCAGCCTGATGCTGGAGTCCCTGGTGGAAGGCAACATGATCCTGGCGGGCTTCCTGGCCTTCCTGTGGGACCCGTTCTACGGCCCCTTTTAAAACCGTTTTTGGTTTTTCGTTTTTGGTAAAAAGACTCCTGTAGTGCGAATCTCGCCCACCAAAAGTGACGCGCCCTACCCGCGATTTCTCGCTCAAGACCCCAGAGCAGACGCATTAGAAGAGCCGGCCAGAGCGCCGATTCTTCCCCGTTAAAACCGCTTTACTTTCCCCAGGCAAAGAATTAACTGTACGCCAAATTCCCGCAGCCGGGACGCTCTGCCTGGCGAATCTTATTTCCTTTCATCGATGAACCGAAAAAGTATTATGGGTGCGGAGGCTGAAATCTCTCTCCTCGTTCCCAAGCCGGAGCTTGGGAACCAGGTTTATAACCCATCCCCAACCCAATCCCAGAACGAAAAACGAAAAACGAAAAACGAAAAAACCGTTTTTTTTTATTGACAAAGCTTGCAGCCCATTTTAATATGGCGCCGAGGTAAAATCATGAGAAGAAGGGAGGTGGGCCAAAACCTAGGAAAAATCAATAGTTAGGCCAATACGGAAAGGAGAAACTGGTTACTTCTAATCAAAGGGGGGAACATGAAAAAGACCATACTTTTCCTCGTCATTCTGGCTTTGGCGGTCCCTGCGACTGCCCTGGCCGCCACGGAATTTTCCCTGGGCGGGTTCATCAAGTTGGACTCTTTCTGGGATAGCACCCAGCAAGGGAAAAACATGAACGGCACCATCGCCCGCAACAACGATCCCAACTTCCATCACGGCCGCATGAAGTTCACGGCCCAGGGCTCCCGCTTCAACTTCACCATCAAGGGGCCCAAGCTCTTCGGCGCCCAGACCACGGGCTTCATCGAAATGGACTTTGATAACGGCGAAGCCGGTCCCAACGCCGCCGGTCTCCATGCGGGCGGCAACGCCATGACCGCGTCGAACTCGTACACCCCGCGGCTGCGCCACGCCATGTTCCGCCTGAACTGGCCCGAGACCGAACTGCTCTTCGGCCAGTACTGGTCCATGTTCTGCGAATGGTACCCGGAAGTGGCGGAAGACGGCCCCTTCCAGGTCACCGGCATTCCCACCGCCCGGCTGGCCCAGATCCGCCTGACCCAGAAGTTCCTGGGTGACTGGACCGTGGCGGCCCTCATCGGCGAAGGCAGCAACGTGGCCCCTGGCGCCCTTAATACTTACAGCGCCAATGACACCTCCGGCGAGTCGGCGGAACAGCCCCAGCTCCAGGGCAAAATCCAGTACCAGCATGACTGGTGGGGCAAGGCTCCCTACTATGGCAAGCCGATTCCCTTCACCGCCCAGTTCGTGGGCGGCTGGCAGCGCACCGGCTTCCGGCCGCAGGCGGCCCTTGCCCTGCGTCCCGGCTGGCAGCAGGATCCGGTGGCTGCCGCAGCCATCGCAGGAAATGTCCAGCATCAGTATGTGAACCCCTTCCTGCTGAACGCCACCCTGTTCATCCCGGTACTGCCGACCTACTCCGCCAACGTGGCCGGGACCGCCTCCATCCTGGCCAACTGGTGGATCGGCCAGGGGGTGGAGGCCTTCGGGTTCGGGGGCAATACCTCCCAGGTGTTCTCGCAAATCGGCCAAACCGGCTTCTTTGACGTGGAGTTGCTGAAACGGTACGGCGGTTTCGTCCAGGGCCAGTACTATTTCAACAACGAGTGGTTCGTGACCGCGGCCTGGGCCATGACCAAGGCTTATGGGGTGAGTCAGGACCTGGGCCAGATCGGGGGAAGGGCAACCGCCTTTGCGGCTGACCAATTCCGCTTCCAGCAGCAGGTGGACCTCTGCCTCTGGTACCGGCCCATCCAGGCCATCAAGTTCGGCCTGCAGTACTCCTTCGGCCAGACCTACTGGTTCCAGCGGCTTGGTGCCGGCGCCGCCGGCGTCAATGCCAGGGACCATGGCGAAGCCCACCGGGTTGAGTTTGTGGGGTTCTTCTACTTCTAAAACCTAAAACCGATTGACTAACCAAAACCCACGGGGTATTATCCCCGTGGGTTTTTTTGTTAGTTTTTGGTTTTTGGTTTTTCGTTTCTGGTTGGAAAATGCAGGGAACCAGAAAGTCGCGCTCATATAAGGATCTGGAAGTCTGGAAATTGTCTCTTGTATTTGTCAGCGAAATTTATCAGGCAACCGGTAAGTTTCCGCCATCGGAAGTCTTTGGACTTGCTCATCAAATAAGGAAAGCCGCCGTATCGATTCCCTCCAACATAGCCGAAGGTCAATTCCGGAATTCCTCCAAAGAATTCATTCAATTTTTGAGCACTGCTCTCGGTTCGGCGGCAGAGTTGGAAACCCAACTAATCATTGCCAGGAATATAGCTTACCTCAAGGAAGAAGAGACGGCATCCTTTTAAGAAGGCTGGAAATAATCATAAAAATGCTTAGAAAATTATCTCTGAGCCTAACTAAATAAATCTCTTACCAAAAACTAAAAACCAAAAACCAAAAACTTAAAATGCTGGAGTTCAAGATGTCAGAGAAATTCCGGAAAACGTTGCGCCTGGCATTGCTGCTGCTTCTGGTGGCAGCGCTCCTCGCCGGCTGCGCCACCGCCAAGAAGTGGGTGGGCTGGGGGACCGAAGAGGATGAGGAAGCGGCGGCCAGTGAGTCCGTCCCCCCCGAAGCCAAGGAAGAGACGGTGATGATCGACGGCAAGCCCTACGTGCGCAGCAAAAACCCCTACTGGCTCACTTACGCCAACGCGCCGGAATATATCTACGTGGAGAAGGGCAAGGAATTTGTGCCCATGCAGCAGCGCCTGATCGAATCTCTGGTCAAGGCCGCGGGTCTGGAGAAATCCAAGACCCAGGGCAAGACGATTCCGCCGGACAAACTCCAGGAAATGGTGAAGGCGGAAGTGGACCGCATCCTCCGGGAGCAGGGGCTGGGAGGCTTCATCTCCCAGGGCCGGGGGGAGAAGGCCCCTTACCTGGGGCGGGCGGTGGCGGTGATTCCGGACCTGGATACCCCCCGGAGCCACGAAGGCCTGAACCGGACCCTGGCCGTGGCCCTGGGCGACGCCTTGAGCAAGCAGAAGGATATCAAGGTGAGCAGCCAGGACCAGATCCGGGAGGCCATGAACAAGGCCGGGGTGGCCGGCAAGCTTAATCTCGCCACCAACATCAAGGCCTTGGGGGACTATCTGGGGGTCCAGGGGGTGGTGCTTACCGGCGTCGTCCCGCCCGAGGGCGGTTCTCCCGGGGCCATGGCCATCCAGGTCTTTGACACCTTCAACGGCACCAAGGAGCAGGCCATTGTCAGCCCGGCGGAAGGTGGGGCCTTGAAGGCCGAGACCGTCACCAAGTTCGCCCAGCAGAATGCCCTGCGGGTGGCCAGCGAGATCATCAACCTGCCCTGGTTCGGCCGGGTGGAGTTTGTCAAGGAGGGCAAGGTTTACCTCAACCTGGGGGAGAATGCCGGCATGAAGGTGGGAGACCGCTTGAAGGTGGTGGCTCCCGGCAAAGCGGTGGTGAATCCCCAAACTCACGCGGTCCTGGGCTACACCGCGGACGAACCCCAGGGGGAGCTGAAGGTGACGGAGCTGCTGGGGAAAACCGGAGCCGTGGCCCTGCCGGTGAGCGGCGGCCCCTTTAAGACCTATGACAAGGTGAAGCCGAAGGGGCAGTAGGTTTAAATACCGTTTTTCATTTTTGGTTTTTCGTTTTTCTTAAAAGAAGTAGGGGCGAATCTTGTATTCGCCCCTGAGTCTTAATGCAAATTTGGAGGAAATGAGTCTCTTACGGCGGGCTTTGCCCGCCACATTCGTTTCTCAGTTTTTGGTTATTGGCTGAATCCTCGAAAACAAACGCCAAATAAACAAAAAACGAAAAACGAAAAACGAAAAAAGATCAATTAACGATCCTCTCCATCCCCCCCATATACGGCCGCAGTTTCTCGGGAATCAGCACCGAGCCGTCCTCCTGCTGGCAGTTTTCCAGGATGGCCACCAGGGTGCGCCCCACCGCCAGGCCCGAGCCGTTCAGGGTGTGGGCCAGCTCCGTCCCCTTGGCGCCGGCCCGGCGGAAGCGGATGCCGGCCCGGCGGGCCTGGAAGTCCTCGAAATTGCTGCACGACGAAATTTCCCGGTAGAGGTTCTGGGACGGCAGCCAGACCTCGATGTCATAGGTCTTGGCCGCGGCGAACCCCATGTCCCCGGTGCACAGCACCACCACCCGGTAGTGGAGCCCCAGCTCCTTCAGCACCTGCTCGGCGTTTAGCAGCAAACTTTCCAACTCCCCGTAGGAGGTCTCCGGGGTGGTGAACTTCACCAGCTCCACCTTGTTGAACTGGTGCTGGCGGATCAGCCCCCGGACATCCTTGCCGTAGGAGCCCGCCTCGGAGCGGAAGCAGGGGGTGTACGCGGTGTAATACAGCGGCAGGTCCTCCTCCCGGAGGACTTCGTCCCGGTGGATGTTGGTCACCGGCACCTCCGCAGTGGGCACCAGGAAGTAGTCCCAGCCCTCCAGCTTGAAGAGGTCGTCCTGGAATTTGGGCAGCTGGCCGGTGCCCGTCATGGCGGCCCGGTTGGTCATGAACGGCGGCAGGACTTCCAGATAGCCGTGCTCCCGGGTGTGAAGGTCCAGCATGAAATTGATGAGGGCCCGCTCCAGCCGCGCCCCGGCGCCTTTGAGGAGGGCGAACCGGGCCCCGGCGATCTTGGCGGCCCGTTCGAAATCCAGGATGCCCAGGGCCTCCCCCACCTCCCAGTGGGGGCGGGGGGTGAAACGGAAGCTGGGGGCTTCCCCCCAAGTGCGCACCACCGGGTTGTCATCGCTGGAAGCCCCCACCGGCACCGATTCATGGGGCAGGTTGGGGAGGCCCAGCAGAAAGTCCCGGACCCAGGCGTCGTGCTCCGCGGCCCTGGCTTCCAGGGTTTTGATATCCTCGTTGATCACCGTGACCCTAAGCTTCAGGGGTTCGGCCTCGGCCTTGCGGCCGGCCTTCAGCAACTGGCCCACCTCCTGGGACAGGGTGTTGCGCTCATGGCGCAGGGCCTCCACCTGGGCCAGCAGGCGCCGGCGCTCGGCGTCCCGGTGGCGGAACTCCTCCAGGGAAATCTCCTCCTGCCCCCGGTTTTTCAGGGCCAGCTCCACCCGGTCCAGGTGATCCCGCAGGAACCGCAGATCCAGCATAAGTTTCACCTATAATGCAGTTTGTGATTCTCAGGTTTCTTTTTTTGGGGAGACCTCATGCCCTTATTCTATCTCATCGGCCACAAATCCCTGTTTCACGTCTTCGATGAAGCGCACCAGGCCGTCGGCATTCTGGCGCTGAATAAAATAGAGGATATCGGCCACCGCATCCTCCAGGGCCCGGAGGGCCACCCGGTTGGCGGGGTTCTGGAGCTGGATGCAGGCATAGAGGGTGGGGTCCTGCTTGAACAGGTGCCTGGCCAGTTGATGCAGGGTGGCAAAGGTGGGAGTGGCGAAATCCTCCAGGTCCCGGGGGTCCACTTTCAACTGGGAAATGGATTTCCCCAGGGCGATGAGGACGAAATGGGCCAGTCCCTGGACCACCGCCATGATGCGGTCGTGCTGGGCCGCGGTGGTCACCTTCACCCGGGCGCCCGCGTCTTGGAGCAGGGTTTTGAGCCAGTTGAACCAGCGTTCCCCACGGCCGGGGCACAGGACCACGGTGCGGCCGGCGATGCTCTCTTCCCCCGGGCCGAAAAGCGGGTGGGTCCCCACCACTTCGCCGGCGAAATGGGCCAGCATGGCCCTCATGGGGCTCTGCTTCACGGAGGTTAGGTCCATGAGGGCGGCGTCGGGCCTAAGAAGCGGCGCCACTTCTTTCACCACCCTCTTGACCTGGGGGATGGGCACCGAAATGATGACCACATCCGCGGCCCGGGCCACTTCCTGGGAAGTCTGGGGCGTGTCCAGGTCGGCCACCAGGACTTCCAGACCCTGGCCTTCGAAAAAGCGCTTGAACCAGCGGCCCATCTGCCCCCGGCCGCCGATGAGGCCCACCGTCACGCTCATGCGTTCGTCCTCTGGCGCAGGAGGAAATCCGCCAGCGTCAGGCGCACCATGGCCAGGAGCACCGGGACGATGCGGGGAATGGCGCTGATGTCGTGGCGGCCGGTGACCGTCAGGGTGCGGGGCTGCCCGCTGACGTCGATGGTCTGCTGTTCCCGGCCGATGGAGGAAATGGGCTTCACCGCGGCCCGGACGATGATCTCGTCGCCGTTGGAGATGCCCGCCAGAATGCCGCCGGCCTGGTTGGAGGCGAAGCCCCCGGGAATCAGGGGGTCGTTGTGCTCCGAACCCAGCATCCGGGCCGCGGCGAACCCGGCGCCGATCTCCACCCCTTTCACCGCGCCCACGGACATCACCGCTTGGGCCAGGGCCGCGTCCAGCCTATCGAAGACCGGTTCCCCCAATCCCGGAGGGCAGCCCCGCACCCTGACCTCCACCACCCCGCCCAGGGAGTCCTTCAAGGCCGTCACTTCCTGGACCCGGGCGGTCATGGGGGCCACGGCCTCGGGGTCCGCGCAGAAAAAGGCGTTGTCCCAGATAACGGTTTCGTCCTTAAAGCGGGCCGGCACGCCGCCCAGCTCCACGGTGCAGGCCAGCACCCGGATGCCCTCCCGGTCCAGGACTTTCTGGGCCACGGCCCCCGCAGCCACCCGGGCCACGGTCTCCCGGGCCGAAGCCCGGCCCCCGCCCCGGTGGTCCCGGATGCCGTACTTGGCCTGATAGGTGAAATCGCCGTGGCCGGGACGGAAGACGTCTTTCAGGGCGTCATAATCCCGGCTCCTGACGTCCCGGTTGTAGATGATGAGGCTGATGGGGGTGCCGGTGGTCAGGCCCTCGAAGACCCCGGAGAGGATCTCCGCCTGGTCCGGCTCCCGGCGGGGGGAGGCGTGGGCCTGGACCCCGGGGCGACGGCGGGCCAGTTCGGCGTTGATGTCGGCCGCGGACAGCGCCAGTCGCGGCGGACAACCGTCAATGACCGCGCCCAGGGCCACCCCGTGGGACTCGCCCCAGGTGGTGACCTTAAAGACCTGGCCGAAAGTGTTACCCGGCACGGCGGGCTGCCTCCTTCCCTTTCAGGGCTGCCAGCACCTCCGCCGCCACCTGGGCGGGGGAGCGGTGGGTGGTGTCAATGGTTATCTGGGCCGCAGCCCGGTACAGGGGGCGCCGGACCCGCAGCACTTCCTCCACTTCCCGGACCGCATCGCCGCCGGTGAGGCTGGGGCGGCCGGACGCGGAGGCGGCGTCGGCATCCAGGCGGCCCCGGATGGCCGCGGGGTCCGCGGTGAGCCAGATGATGATGCCGTTTTCCCGCAGGCTCTCGACGTTTTCCGGGTCCAGGACCGCGCCGCCGCCGGTGGCCAGGATGAGCCCCCGGCGGTGGCGGTAGCGGGCCACCAGCTCCTTTTCCCGGCGCCGGAACTCTTCCCAGCCCCCCTGGGCCACGATCTCGGCCACCGTTTTCCCGGCCTCCCGCACCAGTTCCCGGTCCAGGTCCACGAAGGGGCGGCGTAGAATTTCCGCCAGCCGGGCCCCCACCGCAGTCTTGCCCGTGGCCCGGTAGCCGATGAGGACCAGGTTGGGTTCCGAATCGAGCGTGGATTTTTGCAAAATAGACCCTCGGCCCTGCCTGGAAAAATCTTAATGATGGCAGGCGGTTGGCTAAGTTTACTAAAATCCTCGCCGGAAGGAAAGGGGGGCCAGGTTTTTATCGGCAGGAGACTTTCACCATTTTCCCAGGAAAATCAGGGCGCCGATGAGAATGAAGCCGGCCCCGGCAATCTTCTTCAGCAGCGCCTGGGGGACCAGGTTGGAGATAAAGCCGCCGAAGGCCACCCCCAGGAGGGTGACCAGGCAGAGGGCGGTGGCCGCTCCCACGAACACTGCCACCGGCATCTTGGTTTCCGCGGCCATGGTCAGGGCCGCCAGTTGGGTCTTGTCTCCAATTTCCGCCAGGAAGATGGTGCCGAAGGTAACCCAAAAGACTTTCCAATCCATTTCAGTTGCACCTTGTTTGCGAGTTCAACTTCTCCCAGGAACTCCTCAGGAGAGCCGGTAGCACGCCCCTTCCCGGGCCGCGTCGATGTAATGGGGTTTCTTGTGCCCCAGGGCCATTTGCCGGGACAGATCGATGATCTTTTCCACTTCCGCGTCGGTGCGGGCCGGATCGTGGTGGGTGAGCAGGAGGTTTTGCACCTCGGCCTTGATGGCCAGATTCACCACCTCCTCATAGGTGGAATGGCCCCAGCCCCGGCGCTCCGGAAAGTCCGAGGGCAGATATTGGGCATCGTGGATCAACAGGTCGCAGCCCGCCACAAACTCGACGAACTCCGGGAGGCGCTTGCCCTTGGCCGCCCCCAATTCGTTGTCGGTGATAAAGACCAGGGTGTGCTTGTTTTCCCGAAAGCGAAAGCCGAACCCCCCCTGGGGATGGTTGAGATTGATGGCGTCGATGACCACCCCGTCCACCTTCAAAGACCCCCGGGCCAGCCGGTTGAGATAATCGATGCGGGCCTTGAGATGGTCGAAGGCCACCGGGAAAAAGCCGTCCCCCATGTGGCTGTCGAAAACCCGGGTCATGGCCTGAAAAGCCGGAGGCCAGCCGTCCACCAGGATTTCGGTGTTCTCCTGGTAGATGGGGATGAAGAAGGGAATCCCCAGCAGATGGTCCCAGTGGCCGTGGGTGAGGAGAAGATGAAGCTGGCAGGGCAGGTTATTGTCCAGGAGGTGCTTGCCCAGGAGCCGGAAACCGGTGCCGCCGTCAATGACCACTCGGCGTCCCGACGCGATAATGACCTCCACGCAGGAGGTGTTGCCGCCGAACTCCAGGGTATGGGCGCCAGGAGCCGGGATCGACCCTCTGGTCCCCCAGAATTTGATCTCCATAACCTCCTCCTCAGAAGGGCTAAAGCTCCCCGATCTCTACGGGTAATTTTTCCTTTTCCAGATAGGCGGCGACGAGCCCGAAGCAGCCTGTGAGCATCATGTCCCCAAAGGGCGCCGCGAAGACCCCGGGCCAGCCCCGGGCCAGGCGCCGCCGGGGCCCGGTGATCACGGCGGCGCCGAACCCATCTCCTCCGGGAAAGTCGGGAGCATAGGCGCAACCATGGCCCTGGTCGGCAAAAACTTCATCATTGGTGAGTTCCCCGCCCTGAAAGCGCCCCAGGTGGTCAAAAAGTTTGGCGCGGTCCAGCAAACCGGTGTGGTGCTCATAAATCCCATAGAGCCGCGGCCCCCGGACCAGGGCCGCGAAGGTGTGGGCGTTGCCCAGGTTCACCGCCATGACCCCCTTCGGCACCCGGTCCCGGATCTGCTCATCCAGCAACGCCCCCCGGATGCCCGCGGCGCAGGTGTCCATGAGCAGCGTCCCCGGCAGGGTCTCGGCCACGGAGAGCATCCGGGTGAAAACAGGCGGCGGTTCCCGGAAGGCCAGGTCCCCCATGGTAGACTGCCGGGCTAGAAATTGCTCCCAGATCTGAAACCGGAAACGCCGGTTGCTGCCTTCCGGATAGAAACCGTGGTCCTGGACCGCCACCGCGAAGCGGCGGGGGAACGGGACCTCGAAGGTCGCCAGGGCGCTTCGCAAACCGTCCACGTCCACGTCCCCCAGGGCCAGGGGCACGGCTTCGGGGGGCGGCTCTTCGGTTAAGACCACGCCCCATTGGCGCACCAACTCCAGGCGGTCGCTGAGGGTCAAGGCCGCCTGGGGATCGGCATAAACGCTCAGCCCCTGGGCCAGGTGGCGCCGCACCGCCTGGGTCACGGCCCCGCCCCCCATGAGGCGGCCCCCCAGGTAAAGGGGCCGGCCCTCGGCCGTCAGGCGGCGGATTTTCCGGGCCGCGATCTGGGTGGGGGCCGGCAGCACCATTTTCACCGCGTTGGCCACGGGCTGACGCGGGTCCCAGATGAGCAGGTCCTGGGTGCCGCCTCCCACGTCGATCGCCAGCAGCGGCTCTTCAAGCATCATTTAAGCTCCAGGCCGCGGCTGCGTCCAAAATGAGCCGGGCGGCTTCCTCCCGGGCCCGGAGAAATGCCGGGGAGCGATACTCCACCCGCCATTCCAGGCTGGAGAGTTCATCGGAAACCACCAGCAACCCGGCCACCGGCACCTGCCGGAAAGCTCCCACGGCGAACAGGGCCGCCATCTCCATCTCGATTCCCAGGATGTCCTCTTTTTGGCAATGGCGCACCAGGTCCACCGTTTCCCGGTAGAACGCGTCCGTGGTCCAGACCGGGCCCGCGTGCCAGGGAACCCCGGCCTGGCCGATTTGCGCCCTGAGTTTGCCGCACAAGCCCGGGTGGGGCCTGGCCCAGTCACCCTCCCGCCCGTAATAGCGGGAAGTCCCTTCCCCCGCCCGGGCCGTGGTGGGCAAAACCAGCCCGCCCATCTTGACTTGCGGCAGCAGGGCCCCGCACCAACCCAGAGCCAGGAACAGCCGTGCTCCCCGGGCGATGAGGTTTTCCATGACAATGACCGCATAAGGCGCGCCCACCGCGGGGGCCACCACGGTCAGCGGCTGCCCCTGCCAGGAGCCTTTCTGGAAGCGGCAGTCCCAGATCTGGCGGGACGGCTCCTGGACCTGGGCCAGCCGGCACAGCAGGCGGTAATCCGGCGGGGCGAAGGTGAGAACCACCCGCTCCGTGACTTCCTCCCCGGGGTGCCGCCGGGGGTTGATGATGGCCTCCCCGGTCATCCGGGGCCAGGGCTCGCCGGCGCCGGTCGCCGCTGCCGGAGTACCTTTCACGCCGCCTTCCGGGAAATCTTGAATTTATAGGCCAGGTAAACCGCGCCGGCCGCCAGGGCCCCCAGGACCAGAAAGTCCAGGATATGGGTGTATTGCTGAATCAGGCGCCAGTTCTCCTTGAGCCGCACCCCTAGATACGTCAGAAAGCCGTTCCACAGGGTGGCCCCCGCCAGGGTGTACAGGATGAATGGGAGGAGCGACATCCGGGCCAGCCCCGCGGGGATGGAGATGAGATGGCGCACCACCGGGATGAACCGGGAGATGAAGATGGTCTTGCCGCCGTGGCGGTCGAAAAACTTCTTGGTCCACTCCAGGTGGTGGGGGTTGAGCAGCAGGTAGCGGCCGTAGCGGTGCACCACCGGCTCCCCCAGCATCCCCATGCCGTAGGAGAGCAGCGACCCCACCACGGAGCCCAGGCTGCTGGCCACCATCACCGCCCAGGGGTCGAAGTGGCCGGTAAAAATCAGAAAGCCGGCAAAGGGCATCACCAGTTCGCTGGGAATGGGGGCAATCATGCTTTCCAGGGCCATCAGCACGAACACGCCGACGTAGCTGCACTGGTTGATAAACAGCGTATTATAGTGGCAAAGGGTTTCGGTAAGTCCCATATAATCAACTTTCTCCCAATTCTCTCTTCAGGAGCCGCTGCTCCACCCGGGCCTGCAACCCCCGGAGCCCGGGGCTCAGGTCCACGGGGTAAAGGGCCGGCGCCTCCAGGTCCTTGTATGGCTCCGGCAGGTTGGCGAACTGCGCTCCAAAATACTGGCGGGCCTCTTTGAGCGGTGGCAGGGGCCCCAAAGTTTTCCCGCCCCGCATCACCGGCTGCAGCAAAGGGGTGGCCCCGGCCACCTCTTCGTCCCGGAGGGAAATGACGTCCCGGAGCATCCGGCCCTGGTCATCGAAATGGCGCCAGACCTGCTTTTTATCCACCAGGGTGACCTTGCCGGTGGAGAGCTTCATCACCGGCCGGCCGGCGTATTTCACCAGCTTGTAGGCGATGTCGAAATAGGGGGCGTCCGCGGAGACCCCCATCTTGGTGCCCACCGCGAAGCTGTCGATTTTGGCGCCGTCGGCCAGCAGCCTGGCGATCTTGAACTCGTCGAAGCCGCCGCTGGCCAGGATGCGGACGTGGGGGAGACCGCTGTCGTCCAGGACTTTCCGCACCTCCTTGCTGATGGCGGCCATGTCGCCGCTGTCCAGGCGGACGAATTGCAGCCGCTCACCCCGGGCTTCCATTTCTTTAGCCACCTGAACGGCGTTTTGGGCCCCCGTGATGTTGTCGTAGGTGTCGATGAGCAGGGTGGTGGACCGGGGAAAAACTTGGGAAAAGACCCGGAACGCGTCGATTTCATTAGCAAAACTAGTAATGTAAGAGTGGGCCATGGTGCCGAACACGGGCAGGCCGTAGGTTTTCCCCGCCAGGACGTTGCTGGTTCCCAGAAACCCGGCCAGGAAGCTGGCCCGGGCCACCTTGAGCCCCGCATCCGTCCCCTGGGTGCGCCGCAGGGAGAAATCGATGAGGGGGCGCCCCTGGGCGGCGTGCACCGAGCGTGAGGCCTTGGTGGCGATGAGGGTCTGGAAGCTCACCGCATTGATGATGAAGGTTTCCGCCAGTTGGGCTTCCAGGATGGGGGCGCTCACTTCCAGCAGGGGCTCGTTCTTGAAAAAGATGCTGCCTTCGGGCAGGGCGTGGACCGAGCCGGTGAACCGGACCGTCTTCAGATGTTCCAGGAATTTCGCCTGAAACAGGCCGGTGGCTTCGAGATAGGCCAGGTCGTCGTCCCCGAACCGCAGGGTCTCCAGGTAGTTCAGGGCCTCGGCGAGGCCCGCGGCCACGAAGTAGCCCCGGTGCTCCGGATACTTGCGGATGAAAAGGCTGAAGGTGGCCTCCTCGTTCATCCCCTGGTCGAAGTAACACGCCGCCATGGTGAGCTGGTACAGGTCCGTCAGCAGGGCGAAACGTTTTCCCAGGGGCTCTTCGGGCATGTCAACCTCAACGGGGGATTCGGTCTATCGGTGAATTATAACGGAATTGCCAAACCTTAGAAAATCCAAATGTGAGAGAACTTTTGCAAAAGTTCAACTTTGAACCGTGAACCTTGAACTTTGAACTACTTACCCCCGGGAAAAAACGTCCGCGGCCAGGTCCAGGCGCTCCCCCGCGGCCAGCAGGTGGTGCCCCAGGGCCGCCACCATGGCGGCATTGTCGGTGCACAGGGCGGGCGGCGGGATATAAAGCTCGGTGCCGGCGGCCTGGGTCTGTTCCTGCAGAACCTGGCGCAGCCTGCGGTTGCTGGCCACCCCGCCGCAGACCACCAGGCGGCGGTTGCCGGTCTGGGCCAGGGCCAGTTGCGCCCGGCCGGTGAGGCAGTCCACCACCGCCTCCTGGAAGCTGGCCGCCAGGTTCGCCCGGGCGGCCTCGTGGGCCAGGATTTCCGGCTCTTTTTTAAGCAGATGGGCCACCGCGGTCTTGAGGCCGCTGAAGGAGAAGGTGAGAGGCTCTTCCACGATGCGGGGCCGGGGCAGGGGATAAGCCCCGGGGTCGCCGGCCGCGGCCAGGGCCTCGATTTTCACCCCGCCGGGATAGCCCAACTGCATGAGCTTGGCCACTTTGTCGA
>Ga0315268_10004082_pt1 | contig 15944 bp, 13 predicted proteins | sample C1_top_MG_FD_204535 | JGI IMG/M metagenome (GOLD analysis project Ga0315268, IMG submission 204535) | Sediment microbial communities from Yellowstone Lake, YNP, Wyoming, USA - C1_top | ecosystem: Environmental > Aquatic > Freshwater > Lake > Sediment | place: USA: Wyoming | collected 2017-08-01
CAGTCCGGGAGATCAACATAGCCAAGCTCAAGTCGTGTAGCGACACCATCGTCACGACAATGGGCAAATACGTGAAAGCGTTCCCGAGCATCGAGCGGCTCAGCCCGTTCTACGCTGAGCTGATCGACATCACTGTCGGCAAGGACAAGCTGAAGAAGTCCTTGGGGGCGATGGACTGGTGCCGTGGTACTGTCGCCAAGGTCATCAAGGAGGCGACGAGGAAGGTCGCGAGCGCCAGAAACATCGGAACGATCGATGAGGCAAGGCGAGCAGCTTATGGAAGAGTCTCGTCACTCGTGAAACAGGTCAACAAAGAGCTGCTGTTCATATCCAAAGCTCGGGATGTGATTCGGAAGTTCCCTGCGATCGATCCGAATGTGCCGACCATAGTCGTCGCGGGTGCGCCGAATGTCGGGAAGAGCCAGTTGGTCCGAATGATCTCCACAGCGAAGCCGAGGGTTGCAGTGTACCCCTTCACGACGCAGGAGATATCGGTCGGAACATTCGAGAAGAAGTACTTCAGGTACCAGGTCATCGACACGCCTGGGCTGCTTGACAGACCGTTGAGCGAGCGGAACGCGATTGAGCTCAGGGCGGTCCTGGCGCTGAAGCATCTGGCCAACCTGATAATCTTCCTAATCGACCCGACTGAGACCTGCGGTTATCCGCTGTCAGAACAGCTGCATCTTCTAGAAGGCATTCACGAGCAGTTCCCGAAGGTGCCGGTCATAGAGGTCGAGAACAAGTCCGATCTCATGAAATCGCCGAACCCAAGGTTGAAGATCTCCGCTTCCACTGGAAATGGAGTTCCTGAGCTCATCGCCGACATCGTGTTGAGGCTCAAGCCTCAGCAACGCTTATACTAGGGCTCTCCGATTAGCTCCCGGGATAGCACAAGAGTGTCCGCAACCGCGGAGGGATGGGAGCAATGTCATCCGCGGCTTTTGTTTAGGGGGCAGGGCATGAAAGGAGTTGTGTGCAGCGAGTCTATGGAGGACTATTTCGCCTCCCTCCAGCGACAGGTAGACCAATGCTACAAGGTCGCCAAGCACGCTCGCATGCTCGGAGCGGATCCAGAGCTCGATGTCGAGATTCCGCAGGCATCGGACCTCGCGGCGCGAGTCGAGAAGCTCCTGTTCGAGTGGGATGTCGAAGGAGTTGCGGAAAGAATCAGGGAGCTCAGCAAGGACCACGACCGAGAGGAGGTCTCGATCCTCATCGCGAAGGAATATGCAAGGATGGCCGCCAAGACGAGAGAGTTCGCGATCGAGCGGGCCGTGAGGGTCGGGCTCGCGGTCTTGACCGAAGGGATTCTGGTCGCGCCTCTCGAGGGCATCGCGGGCGTCTCTGTGAACAAGAACGCTGACGGGACGGACTACCTTGCAGTCTTCTTTGCTGGACCTATCAGGTCTGCAGGCGGGACCGGCCAGGCCATGAGCGTCCTGATCGCCGATGTGGTCCGCAGAGAGATGGGCCTGGGGAGGTACATCCCCACCAATGGCGAGGTTCAGAGGCTCAAAGAAGAGATCCCGCTCTACAAGTCCTGCCAGCACCTGCAATATACTCCGACGAACGAGGAAATCGAGATCATCGCGAAGAACACCCCGATATGCATTGATGGTGAAGGTACCGAGGACACCGAGATACAGGGATTCAGGGACCTTCCCAGGGTTTCAACGAACCACGTGAGAGGCGGCGCCTGCCTTGTCATCGCGGAGGGCTTGTGTCTGAAGGCCCCGAAGGTCCAGAAGCACGTGAAGCGTCTTGGAATTGATGGGTGGGAGTTCATAGACCAGTACCTGAACCTCAAGAAGATGGAGGCTCAGGAGGGCGGCCCGGAAATCTCCCCAAGCGCGAAGTTCTTGAAGGACATGCTCGCTGGCAGGCCGGTCCTCGCGTATCCATCGAGGGTGGGCGGGTTCAGATTGCGTTATGGCAGGACCAGAGCGACCGGGCTCGCGGCGCTCGCCATGAACCCTGCAACCATGGTCCTGCTGGACGATTTCGTGGCTATAGGCACACAGGTTAAGATCGAGAGGCCTGGGAAAGCAGGGGCGATAACCCCGTGTGGATTCATCGAGGGACCGATCGTACTTCTTGATAATGGAGACCTGATACAAGTCAACGATACCGCAGAGGCTAGGGAGATCCGGCCGAGGGTCACGGAGATCGTGGACATCGGGGAGCTCCTGGTCCCGTATGGCGAGTTCGCGGAGAACAACCACCTGCTCATGCCCGGAGGCTACTGCATCGAGTGGCACAGGGAGGAGCTCATCGAGAGGATGGGCAAGCTTCCAGAGGATTGGGAGCACCCGAGCTTTGACAGAGCAGTCCAGATGTGTCGAGACGGCAAAGTGCCTCTCCATCCAGACTACAATCTTTTCTGGTCGGACATGACGAGAGAGGAACTCGTCCATCTCAGGGAGAAGTTGATGGAGGCCTCCTCATGGACGAAGGATGTTCTCTCGATTCCTTTGGACGCGGGTGTGAAGGGGTTGCTCGAGAGGCTTGGAGCCATCCACAGGATCGACACCGGAGGTCTTGTGGTCGAATCTTCGGCCAAGCCCCTTCTACTGGGACTAGGCCTTGCGCCATCTGCCAATCGTCTGATGCCAACACGCCCTGTTCCGGAAACCGCAACAGGTCCGTTGGACCTCGTCTCCTCTCTGTCGGGAGTCGAGATCCGCGCTCGTGCAGTCACCCGCATAGGCGCCAGGATTGCGAGGCCGGAGAAGGCCAGAGAGCGGCTGATGAAACCGCCCCCGCACTCGCTATTTCCAGTAGGGACCAATGGAGGGCCCAAGAGGGTCGTGAACGAAGCAGCGAATGCAGGAGCTGTGCAGGTGGAGTTGGGGGAGAGACGCTGTCCCATGTGCGGGAGAACGTCCTTCATGGCGAAGTGCAGCTGCGGGTCCCATACAGTCCCCACGGGCAAAGTCGAGCTTCAGGAAGTGCCGATCGCAGATATGTTCCAGTCCGCTCTGGAGCGGCTCCATGAACGAAAGGCAGTCGAGGTCAAGGGAGTTCAGGGGATGATATCCAGGAACAAGACCCCTGAGGCGATTGAGAAGGGCATCCTGAGAGCCAAGCACGGCGTGTTCGTCTTCAAGGACGGGACGATTCGGGTCGACTCGACAGATGTCCCGTTGACTCATTTCAAGCCGTCGGAGGTCGGGATCGATGTTGCCACGGCTCAGAGACTTGGATATGTCCGGGACCATGTCGGAAAGGAGTTGGTGGACGTTGATCAGCTCCTGGAGCTCAAGGTCCAGGATGTCATTGTGCCCAACTCCGTCGCGGACTACCTGGTCTCGACAACGAAGTTTGTGGACGATCTGCTCGACAAGTTCTATGGTGTAGAGCCGTTCTATCACCTGTCCGATCGTTCGGCTCTTGTCGGCCACCTCGTCGTCGGCCTGGCCCCGCACACATCCGGGGGAGTGCTCGCGCGTATTGTTGGGTTCTCGGATGCCCATGCTGGCTACGCGCACCCGTTCTTCCACGCGTCCAAGAGGCGTAACTGTGACGGTGACGAGGATTCGATCATCATGCTGATGGACTGCCTTCTGAATTTCTCCAGGTCGTTCCTGCCAGAGAAACGCGGCGGGCTCATGGATGCCCCCTTGGTCCTGACGACGCGCCTAGACCCGAACGAGATCGACAAGGAGGCCCACAATATCGATGTCGGTTCGAAATATCCATTGGAGTTCTACAGGGCGACCCAGAGATACGCTCACCCGAAGGAGGTCGAGCCTCTGATGGACCTCGTGAGCGGCAGGATAGGGACGGTTCTTCAGTACGAGGGGTTGGCCTTCACACATCAGGTAAAAGAGATCTCTGAGGGGCCGACGAGCTCCGCGTACACCTCGCTCGGCACCATGGAGGAGAAGTTAGACGCCCAGATAGCTCTCGGGGCGAAACTGCGTGCAGTGGATGTAGGGGACATGGTGCACAGGGTCATCATGAGGCATCTGCTCCCTGATATCCAGGGGAGCCTCAAGAAATTCACAGGCCAGCAGCTGCGATGTCCCAAATGCAACGCGAAGTATCGGCGGATACCCCTGAGGGGACAGTGCTACTGCGGGCACAAACTCACACTCACGGTACACGAGGCTGGCGTAAGCAAGTACCTGGACAAGGCGAAATCGATTGGCGCCAACTACGAGGTCCCGGCATACACACTTCAGAGGATCTCTCTGTTGGAGAACTCGATAGACTCGTTGTTCCAGTCGGACAAGGTGAAGAATCCGAAGCTTGACGAGTTCTTCTAGAATGAGCCTGAGTTCCGTGGCATTCTCTAAGGTCGAAAACTACTCTTCAAGGGCGGATACCTGTTCCCTCAACTGCTCGAATCGCTCCTCAAGTGTCTTCAGGCCTCTCAAGAGGACCTCTTTCGCCTGGAGCGATCCGTCAGTCTCGAACCTGAAAAGGATCTTAGTCGGGTCGGCCGTGACCTTGATGGCCCCGGCATCGCAGATCTCGATGCAGCTGTTGCAGAGGTTGCACTTCTCTGGGTGCTTCACGACGATCTTCTTGTCTTCCTTTGCCAGCACTCCCTTGGGACAGACCTTGACGCAGCTGCCTCCGAGGTCGCACTTAGAGTTTTCTATGTGGATCTTCGCGAAGTACCTGTATCCAGCACCCATTGCTGCCTGCCACTTCGCATGCAGTCTTCCCGTCCCGAGCTCCGCGGTCGCGTAGACCAGCAGAGCCTGGTCGTCCGCTAGCTTGACGATCGGAATGAGGTCGTCCTTGACCCTGAACTTGTCGCTCCCTAGCGGCTCGAGGTCCCCCGAATATACCGTGCAGGGACCCTTTTTGTTCAGAGAATACATGATAGTGCAGTTCGGGCAGCCCTCGCCGTTGCATGTGCACTTCGACCTGAAAGTGAACGTATCCAGGTCCGTCGGGACAGGGACCATCGAGAGCCTGTGAGCCACGACCTCGTCGAATAGGGGCGAGACGCTCTCGTAGGCTGTCCCACCCTCGTCCATGATCGGTCCCAGGTGGAACTCGACGTTGTCTATGGCCATCTTCGGCACATCTGCTATGATCGTCCTTCTGAGCGCGTTCGCGAAGCTGGGGTTCGTGTCGCTGATTACAAACTGAGCCCTTGTGGGCGTCATCTCGGTGATGTCGATCTTCATTTGGAACCACTCTATACTCTGCGTCCCCTTCTGCCGCCCTTCTTCTTGGTCCCGTCGTGCGGCACGGGTGTGACGTCCTCGATCCTGCCTATTCTTAGCCCGGCCCTTGCGAGCGCCCTGATCGCAGCCTGGGCGCCTGGACCTGGAGATACCGACTTGTTGCCTCCGGGCGCTCTCACCTGGACATGGATGCTGTCAATCCCCTTCTCCTTCGCGATCTCAGCCACTTTCTCAGCGGCCTTCATTGCGGCGTAGGGTGACGCCTCGTCCTTGGCTGCCTTCACGACCATGCCACCAGTGGCCTTCGTGATGGTCTCCGCCCCGGTTATGTCAGTCAACGTGATGATGATGTTGTTGTAGCTGGCGAAAATGTGCGCGACTCCCCACTTGCCCATCGTTATCACTCCTCAGGCTTCTCGGCCGCGGGTGTCGCAGCGTCTATGTCCTGCTCAGCCTCTTCCTTCAGCTCCGTCTTGATGATCTTCTTCAACTTGGGCTTCGCGACCTTGATCTCCTCTTCCGGAGCTTTGACCTTGACCTCTTCAACCTCTTTGAGCTTGGCCAGGTCCTCCGGCTTTGGCCTCGCGGGGTGGAGGTCGTTGGCAATCGGCGAGTTGACATGGTAAGCGATCTGGTCCTCCTCGCTCTTCCTGACGATGTACCCTGGAATCGTGACCTTTCTTCCGCCTACGGATGCGTGTCCGTGGACGATGAACTGCCGCGCCTGCTTGGGTGTGAATGCGAATCCCTTCCGGTAGATCATCGTCTGGAGCCTCCTGGCCAGGATGTTCTCCGTTGTCAGAAGCAGAACATCGTTGAGAGTTGCGCCCTCCTGTGGCAGCAATGCCATTGTCGCGCATCTCTTGAGCAGCTGGTCCGTCTCTATCTTCGCCTGGGGGTCCCCGGTTCTAATCTTCGCCTGGAGCTCCCGACTCTGTGCCCTCATGGACCTCACGAGAGACTGTGCCCGCCATAGCTCCCTCTTGTTCTTAAGCCCGTACTTCATGAGCAGGTCGTTTTCTGCTTTGATCCGGTCGCCCTCCCACGGGTGCGCGGGGGTCTCATACTTCCTTCTGGAGAACTTAGGGTCGCCCATGGTTCACATTACTCCTTCTTCTCCGCCTCTCCAGGGGCCTGCCCGGGCTCCTCCCTCTTCCTGATGACTCCCATGGTCATGCCAGTCCTGCCATTGGATCTAGTCCTCTGGCCTCGGACCTTCTGGCCCTGCTCGTGCCGTATCCCCTTGTAGCACCTGATCATCTTCATCAGGTTCACATCATCCCTCTTGGTGAGTTCGATGTCAACTCCAACGAGGTGCAGGTCGGCGCCGCTGGACCAGTCGCTCTGACGGTTGACCATCCAATGCGGCACCTTCTCAGAATAGTCAGTTATCATCTTCTCCAGTTCATCCGTCTTCACTTCGGGAAGGTCTCCGATCTTGGTCGACCTCGGGATGCCCGCCATCCTGGCGATTATCTCCGCGGTCCTTATTCCGACACCTTTCACCTGGCTCAGGGCGATGACGATGTTCTTGCTGCCGTCAACATCCGTGTTGACGAGCCTCACGATGTATCTGAAATTCTCGTCTCTCTTCTCTGCAGGGGCCTGGGGCTTGGGCTGAGCTTTCTCCTTGCCTTCCTTGCCCTCTTTGCCCTCCTTGTCCTTCTCTTTGCGCCCTTTCGCCTTTGGTTCTTTCGGGTCGGCCAAACGTGAACCTCCACGGTAGTGTCGAACTCTCTGCAGTCATGCAGACCAGACAATCAACTCTGTCTGGCGAGCAAGTCCCCCACATACTAAGGTATATAAAACATTTATGCTAGCTAGCGAAGGCGGATTAGGTTCGCAAACGAAGGAGCCAGGAGGCGATTTCCGGGCGTCTCTGGCTATCGGTTCGATGCGTTCTTGCGCCTCTCGCGCTCGACAGTTCGCCCGAACTCAGCTGCGGCCTGGTCCATGGTCACGGGCACAGACTCGACCGAGAAGCCACTGCTGCGGATCGATTCGAACAGTTTCGAGACCTGCGGTATCTCAAGCCCAGCTCCCTCAAGGAGCCCTCTCTCGCTCACCAGCTCCCTCATGGTTCCCTCTGCGACCTGGGAGATGTTCAGGACCACCAGCCTGTCTGCTATCTCTGCAGCGGCATCAAGATCGTGTGTCGCAATGAGCATTGTCCGACTCATGCCCTTCAGGAATGAGACCAGCTCAGCTCTCGACCTGGGATCCAGCCCGGAGGTCGGCTCGTCCAGGAGCAGTATCTCTGGGTCCATGGCGAGGATGCCGGCAATGGCTACGCGCTTCTTCATCCCGTAGCTGAGCCTGTGCGGCCTCCGCTTCGCCAGGTGGTCTGTTCCCGTGCTACGCATCGCCTTCAAAGTCCTGCCCTCGACATCATCCAGCTTGAGGTTTCTCGGCCCGAACGCGACATCCTCCTCGACCGTGGGCATGAATATCTGGTCATCGGGATCCTGGAACAGCAGTCCAAGTTTCTTCCTGACATCGTCCGCGGTCGACACTTCCAGCTTGAGCCCATCCACGAACACGTCCCCCTGGAACGGCATTCTGAACCCAGCGATCAGGTGAAGCAGAGTGGATTTTCCCGCGCCGTTCGGGCCGACAATCGCAACTTTCTCCCCCTCGTCTACGGATATTGACAGGTCCTTGAGCGCGAGGGTGCCGTCGTCATACGAGTAAGTGAGAGACATCGTATCTAGCGCTTTCACAAGACCACCCCGAGCTGCAGGCTCACGAGAGCTACAGAGAGCACCAGGAAAACCGCCATGAAGGATATGTCAGGGACACCTATGCGAGAACTGCTCCAGATAGGGAACTCCTTCCTGAACCCCCTAGCCCTCAGCCCTTCATAGGATCTCTCGCCCCGATCTGACGACCTCACGAAAATCATCCCCGCAGTGTAGCTGAGGACCGAGAGCCCATATCTGTCGAGGAGGCTTTTGCCAGGCCTGAATCCCCTGGCCCTTCTCGCGATGGACATCCTTGCCATTTCCTCGGACATCAGGAGCAGGTACTTGTATGTGAGCATCAGGAGCGTCGCTATGAGCGTGGGCATGTGAAGCCTCCTAAGGCCTGAGAACAGCTCATAGGTCTCGGTTCCGCTCGCAAGAACAAGCAGGGGAATGACACACGCGCTCGTTCTGCCCCACATGTCCAACCCCCTTTCTGGTCCAGAGAACGCGGACACTGACACGGAAGCGATTAGGATGAATGGCAGGGCGCCAAGGTACGCCTTGACCAGGTGTTTCCCGGGTATCTGGCTGAGCCCCGCGAAGAGGACGGACAAAACCAAAGACGAGAAGATCAGCATAGAGTTCGTCATCAGAGCGCAAATGATCACGAAACCCAGGATCCCTACCAGCTTCGCACGGGCATCGATTCGATGCAGCCAACTGGCCTGGGCGTGCTCATCGAGCGCCTCTGCCCTGACCCTATGGCCTCTAACGTGAGCGACAATCATAGAGGATCATTCCGGGCGGTGGCCCCTCCCCAAGAGGCGTATCGTTCCCGAGCACAGGAGCGCGACCACTACGAAACCGACTATGCCCATGAAAAGGGCCGCGAAGTAGTTCTCTCCGTAGCTGAAAGGCGCAGTTAGGACTGGGGACCCTTCCTGCACGTTGGCATCGTCCATTGTCTGCTCTAATCCGTCTCTGCCCTCCCTGGCATAGACAAAATAAAGAGGAAGTGCGAGCGCGAATACGATTAGAATCGCAACGGCCGCCCAGATTGTCTTGGACGGGTCTGTCCTTCCCAGGCGAATCACGGTCTTACCATCGCCCGAGGTTCTTGAAGGCGACTTGGATGCCACACTGTTGATGTATGCGAGGATGCCCACAGTAATTGCCGCCTCGCCAACTCCAATGACTGCATGGTATCCTAGCACCGCGGGGATCGACACTGGGGCCGCGATACCATATCTGCCGCCCGAAATGGCGTAGCTCACTGAGAGCTCGGCCGCACACGCGCACGCGGCAAGGAAGACGGAGGCCCACGCAGAGCAGGCCACAGGGATAGAGTCCCAGAAGGATTTCGTCCTACCAGCGTCTGATTTGCGATTTCCGAATGACATCTGGTTCAGCATGTGGTAGATGCCCCAGCCGCTGAGTGGAGCGATTATGGCCATGTTGAGCGCATTCAGCCCGAGGGCCGTGATGCCCCCGTCACCGAACATCATCGCCTGTATCAGCAGGATGACTGTCATGCCGACCATGGCTAGAAGAGGCCCGGCCATGATCGCGAACAGCGCTCCGCCGATGAGGTGGCCAGTGGTTCCCCCACCTACTGGAAAATTCAGCATCTGGGCGACGAAGATCCCAGCAGACAGGACTGCGACCCTTGGCAGGTCCTTTTCCTTGATCCTCTTCCGCAGGATGAGAAGGGTCACGCCGATGACGATCACGAACTCGGCCCAGCCGATTAGCGCTACGACTGGGTCCATCAGCCCGTCTGGAATGTGCATTTCTCCCCCTCTGTATTACGGTTTCAGGACTTCGTAATACAGTATAGCGCATCCGTATTTAGGCTCTTTGGCGCGGGCGCATGGCGAAATATTATCTCGCATCGAGACATTCCATAGCCAATGGGAAAGAAGACCAGGGTCTCTCTTAGCATCCCCACTGACCTCGTGGAAGAGTTCGACAGCATGTCAAGATCCCTCGGCCATCCGACCAGGTCGAAGGCTGTCGGCGAGGCGATGAGGGCCTTCGTATCGAGCAGGAAGTGGGACCTTGCGAGGAAGGGCTCAGCCTCGGGCGTCATACTCGTGACATACGACCATCATGCACCTGGCCTGAACAGAGCGCTAACCAGGCTTCAGCACGAATTCCCTGATGTCGTCAGCGCAACTATGCACATTCACCTCTCGAAACACACTTGTCTCGAAGTGCTCGCGTTCAAAGGCGAGGCGGAGAGGGTGAGATCCTTGGCGAAGGCCCTGCAGTCTCAGAAGGGGGTCCTCGACCTCAAACTGATCACATCGCACGCGTAATCTCGTGCAGCTGCTATCTTGAATCATTAATGGTGCGACGACGGCGTCTGTTCCTAGACTCTTGACCGCAGGTTGGTCAAAAAAGATACGGCATATTTCGACCCGTTCTTAGGGGTGTCCGCCAATCAGAATCAGCACGATTGCAGTTCCCAAACCCGCGATGACGAACCTCAAGCCCGTGTAGATTATCGTTTCCTTGATTAGGCTTCCGAGGTAGGCTCCTAGGACGAACAGGAACGCAATCGTTATGCCAATTCCCGTAACGACAGCCTCGTCCAGGGTGAGGAAGAAGAAGGGAACGAGGGGGATAAGAGCGGCGAGCAGGGGCGCAATGCCGTGAGTTATTGCGCTGACAGCGATGCTGACAGATATCGCGTCCTTCCGTGTGCCTTCCACCTGGCTGAGCATGGCCTTCTCCAGCTGCTGGTGGCTGAGCATGTGCTCGACGCGCTCCGCCTCGTAGGCCCCCACGGTGCTCGATACTGACAGCGCGATTGCTGCAGCGAATCCCGCCCCCATTATCAACTGTCTGGCGAGCTCCGGGTGAACCCGAGCCTCAGCGACATATGCTCCCAGGATCACGCCGAGAATGGTCAGCGCGCCGTCGAAAGCGCCTATGACGAAGTACCTGCGGGCGATCGGGCCAGACTTCGTGAGCTTCAGCAGGAATCTGAACCTCTTCAGTCTCTCAGAGAACTTCGACATCCGGTAATCACTCTTTCTCCAGGGCGGTCTTCACCATCTTGACAAGCCTGTCAAGGGCCTCCTCGATCCTCGCAGCCGATGGTCCACCGCCCTGAGCGAAGTCTGGCTTCCCGCCGCCAGACCCTTCCACCATCTTCATCCCCTCGGAGATCAAGGCTCTGCAATCGACCTTCACGTCAGCGCTCCTGGCGATGACAATCTTCGCTCCTCCCTGGTCCGACCCCAGCACCGCTACCGTCTTCGGATGTGATATGAGCTGCTTGGCCAGGCTCACAAGGTGTTTCATGTCCTCTGATTGCAGGTGCCTCACGACCTTCACGCCTTTTACCTGAACGGCTTCCTTCTCGAGATCCTCCACGGTCTCGCCAACGACGCCCTTCTTGACTGCGTCCAGCTCCTTCCTGAGCTCGCGCCAGTCCGCGATGAGCTTGTCCACCGCCTCGCCGAGCTTGTCCGGCGTGGAGTTCAGCTTGACGCTCGCGTCCTTGACCTCGTTGTAGATGCGCATCATCTGCTCGACCTCGGCCATTCCGGCAACGAATTCGAGCCTGACGACCCCGTCCTGGATCCTCTTCGTGCTGAGTATCTTGATAGCCCCGATCTCGAGCGTGTTCTTGCAGTGGATGCCTCCGCAGGCCTCGACATCGAAGTCCCCAATCCGGACCACTCTGATGTCCTTGCCCGGCACGGCTCCGCCCTGGTAGAGCCTGAAGCCGTATCGCTTTTCGGCGCTGTTACGGTCCATAAACGGTCCTTGGACCTTTATCCCAGCCAGCACCGTCTGGTTCGCCAGGAGCTCGATCCTTGCCAGCTCGTCTGGCGTGAGGTCTGCGAAATGAGTGATGTCCAGCCTTGCCACATCAGCGCCCTTGTGCGCACCGGTCTGCCAGATGTGGTTTCCAAGTACTTTCCTGGCGGCGCCGTTGATCACGTGCGTCGCGGTATGATGTCTCTGAAGTCTCCTTCTGCGGTTCTCGTCGATGGTGCATGTGATGAGCTTGCCGACCTTGGCTTGCATCTCACCTTCGACCTTGTGCACAACCACGTTGCCGATCTTGTCAACGTGCGTTACCTTCATGTCCTTCATCGTGCCGACATCGCTCTCCTGGCCGCCGCTCTCGGCGTAGAAGTGTGTCTTGTCCAGGACGACCAGGTCGTCTTTGATCGCGAGCACCTTTGCACGGAACTTGTATTTGTACGGCTCTTTGTAGAACATCAGCCTTGTAGCCGGGAGGTCCTTCGGCAGCTGGATGTCAGGCGCGGATTCTGACTCAACCTCAGTCTTGGAATGCCTCGCGGCGACTCGCTTGTAGAAGTCGTCTGGCACCGTCACCGGGCTCGATGCGAACTCGGCGACCACCTCCGGGTTGAGGCCGTGTGAGTCGTATAGCTCTATCAGGTCCTCGTCCGAGATCTTCCGATGCCCCTCAACGGCGTTGGCCTCCATCCTTTTCACGATGCTCCTGCCTTTTGTGAGGGTTTCACCGTATTTCTCCTGCTCGACATCGACCAGCTTGATGATCTCATCCCTGTTCTCCTTCAGGTCCGGGAAGTCCTTGGAGAAGTAGTCGACCTGGTGTGCGACTATCTCTGAGAGCTTCCTGGCGATGCCCAGTTGTGCCATCTCCCTTAGAGACCGTCTGACCAGCAGCCTGGCGAAGTATCCCTGCCTGACATTGGAGGGGACAACGCCGTCGCTGAGCATGAACATGAGCGCCCTCGTGTGGTCGCATATGACGTACATGCTCTCCGCCGGCCTGATCTGTTTCATGAACTCGTCAACGCTCATTCCGAGACGGGCAGCGGTGTCCGCCCGAAGCTCCCTGACGTCGGCGGCTGTCTCGATCTTCATCGAGCCAGCGACTTTCGAGTACTCTGCGAGCGCTGATTCGTCGATCTTGAGTCCCGAGGTCTTCTTTAGCTCGCCCAGGACGTCTCCGAAGACTGCTTCGTAGGCCGATGCCGTTCCCTGGGAAATCCATGTGAGCCTCTCAAGGCCATAGCCGGTGTCCACGACCTGCATGTCGAGAGGCCTCTGTTGACCCCCCGTGGTCGAGTAGCTCATGAATACAAGGGTCGCAACTTCAACTCCGCCGAGCAGGACCTCGAGGCACGGGCCGGCATTGCCTCCGCCCTCCCACCACGCCTCTGAGTAGTTGACCACCTTCGGGTCCAGGCCATGGACCTTCGTCAGGAATTCATGACATAGCTCGGTAGTCCTGTCCTTCCAGTAGATCTCCTTGCCCTTCTTGTTGAACACGTGGTGGGCCATCATCTCGAACATCGTGAAGTGGGAGCCGGTCTTTCCCACGTTGTCGATATCATTGAACCTCACGCATGTCTGGGAGATTGCGAGCGGGTTCGCAGGCGGTTCGACGACTCCTTGGATGACCCAGGGCTGGAATCCGTAGATGCTCGCCTGAGTGAAGAAGACATCGTCCCTCCACCGTGCTGTGATCGGGTATCTGGCTACCCTTGTGTGCCCGTTGCGTTCCAGGAACGATAGGAAGCTCTCGCGCATCTCGTGGACACTCTGCTTCTCTTTCAGCAGGGGCTTGCCTATGAACGTGTACTCGACACACGGTGCCTCTCCGCATGTGTCGCTTTCACCGAGTGTCCAGAAGAACTTGCCGCAGCTCTTGCACTGCCTTCTCTGGAAGCCATTCCTCTTGAAGAACTCCAGTTCGTAGTCCTTCGGTTCCATCTGAGTGCTGCATGAGTCGTCAGAATATAACGGTTTTCTTCCAGACTGTGCGGAATGGAAGCGCTTTCCGATAACTCATCAAGGAAAAGCGAAGTCTGGGTCGGACAGGCCAGACTTGATGTTCCCGACAGGTGTCCCATCCTTGATCATCTTCGCGACCTTGTTGGCATCTTTCTTTGTTCCCAGCAGGATCGCCCCTATCATCTTCCCGTCGCGTATCACGAACTTCTTGTAGACCTTGCCGTCGGGCGTCCCAGCCCTGATCTCCTCGAAGCTCGGTTCGGGAGGCTCGTGCTCGCTCCTTACAGTGCCTATCGATGAGAGGTCTAGTCCCATGATCTTGAGAGTGTTCGAAGGTACCGTACCCATGTAATCGGGCGTAGGCTGACCCAGCATCTTCTTGGCCGCAACCTTCGCCTCGTCGAGAGCAGGTGGGATTATGCCCCAGACCCTCCCCTCGAACTCGACGACATCGCCAAGTGCAAAGATGTCTGGATTCGAGGTCCTGAGCGAACCGTCGACTATGAGGCCTTTGTTGACCTTGAGCCCAGCATCTCTTGCGAGCGCGAGATTCGGCCTGGTCCCAGCGGATATCAGGACCAGATCTCCTTCCATGACCCTTCCGTCCTTAAGCTTCACACCAATGACCTTTGAACCTCCCAGGATCTCCTCACCTTCGGCCTTGACGACCACCTTCGTCCCCAGATCCTCAAGCCATTTCTGGATCACCTGGGCACCCTGGTGGTCGAGCTGCCTCATGAGTAGATGCTCAGCATACTCCAAAACAGTAACGCGGAGATCCGGATGGCTTTGGCAGAGGGCTCTTGCAGATTCCAGACCCAGCAATCCTCCGCCTATGACGATGAGGTGCTCCGACTCATTTGCTCTTTGCTTGATCTTGCGCGCGTCCTCGATCGTCCTCAGCGTGAAAGCGTTCTCCTTCGGAAGGCCTTTCAATGGTGGAACGAAGGCGCCGGAGCCAGTCGCGATGGCCAGCTTGTCGTATGCATGCCACGTCCCATTGGCCAGAACCTTCTTTCCCGTTGGGTCGATCTTTTCCGCTTTCGCCCTGAGGTTGAGCTTAATCCTGTTCTTCTCATACCAGTCAATCGGGAAGAACGGCATGGACAGCTCGTCAACGGTACCAGCTAGGTAGTCTATCAGCCTCGGCCTCGGATAGTATGGCATAGCTTCGTCCGAGAAGATCTCCACCTCAACGTTCGCGTCCGCGTCTCTGAGCGCTTTCGCAAGGTTAGTCCCCGCGACGTTGTTGCCGATGATTAGTGTCCTCAACCTCTCACCAGAAAGCGTCCTGCGCGCTTCATCGACAGCTGATGTGATGCGCTATCATTAATCTTGCGCGGATCATTGCCTTCGGACTCGGTCATGACTTGTCTAAGGCTTTGTGAGGCCCCAGGTACCTTGGATTTCTAGGAAAACCATGGGAATCATTATGTTATCCGAAGGGTGCTTCTGACATGGGGGAAACCAGCGTGATGTGTCCGAGCTGTGGGAAGCAGAACGCGGACGATACCAAGTTCTGCAACTTCTGTGGAAAACCCCTTGTGACTCCGAAGGAATCGCGCAAGTGTCCATCATGTGGCAAGGAAAACGCGAGCTATGTGATGTACTGTGGGAATTGCGGCAGTGAGCTGCCCACGGTATTCGTGGAGCACAAGCCCGAGGCTGTTGCAGTCCCAACGTCACCCGCTCCTTCAACGAGCGCGACTCCGGCGCCAAGCACGTTCACAACGAATGCCTACTGGGAGAGGGAGTTGGAGAGTGACTACCTCCAACCGCAGAGGAGCAGCGGTCTCACCGCCGCAGGAATCATGATGATACTGGCGGGCGTCATCGCGATCGGCACGGGCCTGATCTATCTGATCGCGGGCGCATCGTATGTCCCGGAATCCCCCGCGGGAGTAAATGTCCAGGGCATCATAGGATGCTGCGGCGCCCTCGAGCTCATGTTCGGCCTTGGCTCTGCCGCGGGCGGCCTGTTCGCGATACAGCGGAAGCACTTCGTCCTGGCGCTGCTCGGCTCGATCGTCGGACTCCTGACATTAGGTCCCTATTTCATAGGCTCGATCCTCAGCTTGGTAAGCCTCATCCTTGTCGCAATGGCGCACGAGGAGTTCGAATGAGCCGTGCTCAGCTTGCGCTAGCCAAGATTCGAATGAAATGAAAAGAATAGTGGAAGGAAATGCAGCAGGCTTCATGTGCAACACGTGTAACGGCCGAGCCGTACTTACCAGGTCAGCATGTTGGTTAGCGACTACAACTTTTAGTGGCTGCGGACTGAATGCCTCGGCGAACCTTGGCACTTACATCCCAGCTCTATCAAAGCCATCATGTAATGGCGGTTGTAAGATGCCTCGTTTTCGGG
>Ga0315268_10004083_pt1 | contig 15943 bp, 14 predicted proteins | sample C1_top_MG_FD_204535 | JGI IMG/M metagenome (GOLD analysis project Ga0315268, IMG submission 204535) | Sediment microbial communities from Yellowstone Lake, YNP, Wyoming, USA - C1_top | ecosystem: Environmental > Aquatic > Freshwater > Lake > Sediment | place: USA: Wyoming | collected 2017-08-01
GCCAGTCCGGGCAACCTAGTCCAGAGCGACTGGCACGCACAATACCACCCATAACCACAAGTGCGTATGTCGCCACTACCGTCGTAAAAGCTAGCCACCGGAAGGCCTTGCTGGGTTTGGTAGCACTTGCTAATTCAGCCATGCGAATCACACCTCTATCTGTGTGCTGGAAATATCCCAGCCCACGCTGGCAATATAGAACTATCGAAAACCTGGGGTCTTGCTACTGTGCTAGCCCACACAAAAGCCTGCGCAGGGATGCAACTGGCAACTCTCTCGACAAATTCCTGGTTCCCCCCAGAAGCGCTTGTCTAGCCAGTTACCAGTATAAGTGCGCATAATGTCGTTTGCATCGTGAGAAAGGCGGATTTCTTCTACCGCCTTAGAGGCAGGGCTTTATCCCCCAAAAGTATCAGGTGAGATACTAGAACAGAAGGCAGGTTTTCCGATAGTTCAGCGCTATCTGGCTGCTGTCCGGATTGCCGACGGCTCCTAGGTCCCTCCGAGTTTCCCTGAGCACAGGAACCTGGGAAACTCGGAGGAACTCGCCCCAACGGTCAGGTCTGAGATTTAGAGATCACTGTAGCCCGGCCGCTTTGCAGGCATCGGCATACTGTGCGGTACAAATCTGATCAACCGTCCAGAACTTGTCCGCCACGATCGTGTCCTTGACATTGTCCTTCGTCACCGCAATGGGCGTCAGCAACACCGACGACACGTCCATCTTGTTGTTGTTCACCGTCTTGCCAGCCGTCATGTCCGCCGGCACCGCCGTCTTGGTCAGCAGGTCGTACGCCAACACCGCCGCCGCTTCCGCTTCCGGCTTGATCGCCTTGTACACCGTCATGTACTGCTGACCCGCCAAGATGCGCTGGATCGCCGCCAGTTCTGCATCCTGTCCGGTCACTGGAGGTAACGGGCTCAACCCCGCCGTCGTCATCGCCGCAATCGCACCACCCCCAGTCCCGTCGTTCGCCGCGTACACGCCATCCACCTTGTTCCCCAGAGCCGTCAGCGCTTGCTGCATCTCGTTCTGCGCTTGATCCGGACTCCAGTCCGGCGTGTCATATTCTTTCGCAATCGTCAGTTTCCCAGCCGCCACCAGCGGGTCAAACACGCTGTGCGCGCCTTGCTTGAACAGCGTGGCATTGTTGTCCGTCGGCGACCCGTTGATCATCACAATCTGCGGATTCGCCTTCCCCGCCTTGGTCAACGCATCCACCAAGCTCTGCGCCTGGAGCTGACCTACCTTCTGATTGTCAAACGAAATGTAATAGTTGACCCCATCTGAATTCAAGATCAGACGGTCGTAGGCGATCACCGGTACGCCCTGCGCTTTCGCCTTGTCCGCCAATGCGCCAGCCGCCGCCGAATCCACCGGGTCCAAAACCAGCACTTTGGCCCCGTTCGTCAGTGCCGCTTCCACCTGCGAGATCTGTGCATTCGCGTCTTGGTTCGCATTGCTGTAGATGATTGTGCAATTCGGGCACAGCGCCTTGAACTTGGCCTCAAAGTACGGCCGGTCCGCCGTCTCGTAGCGCGTCGTCTTCGTCTCCGGCAACAACAACGCTATCGTGCCGCTCGCGGCTGCAGCGCTGCCCGTCACGGCAGACCCGTCAGGGGCAACGACGTACCAGTTGTTCCCGACCCCTTGGCCGGTTGTGTCACCAGGTTTAGTGTCTTTGGCGAAGTGATACAATGGCATATCGTTGGCAGTGACCTGGAAAGTGCCGTCCTGGCGCTGGATCATTCCCAGTTTGCCAGTGACTCCGTCGCCCGGTTGGGGTTGAGTACCCTGCGCCACCGTCAACGGAGGCCAGGTCTGGGCACATGTATCCACGCACGTGCTTTGGCCGGGCTTGTCGTTCTTAAAGACATACAGGGTCATCCCATTGCCATCCACCAGGATCTTGCCCAGCGTTGCATCCGTGGCTACCTGCACCGTCGGCGTCGTGGCCGGTGCGCTTGTCGGTTGCGGCGCAGTGGTCGGCGGGACAGCAGTGGGTGGCATAACAGTCGGAGCGGGCGTGGCTGCCGGCGCACACGCCGCCAATACCATCATGGCGGATAACAACACGCTCAATACAACAGACTTGCGAATATTGCCCAACATTTTCTTTCTCCTCACTTTTTTTCTTCGAAATCGTTTCAACACTCGGGGCTCTTGGCGCGCCAAGAGAAACTATACATTACCAGCGCTCATGAACGCGCATTCACTCGCGAGAAATAGTCATGTATGATCTGAGGGCATCACCTCCTTTTGACTGTGCGAACGCATGTAGGACTGGCAGAGTATTAGTGAGATAACTGCAATTCGTCTATTTGTCTTTGTAACTCTAAGCTCAAACTTTGGGAACCGTCCCGTTATTTATGCACCTCGAATTCCACGCATCTTGGGGTCGAGCGCGTCACGAAAGGCGTCGCCGATGAGGTTCCAGCCCAGCACAAAGAGCAGCAAGGCCGCGCCAGGGAACACTACGATATACCAGAACCGTGCGAGATCCGGGATCCAGTTACGGGCAAAGCTGAGCAACTGTCCCCAGTCGGCATAACCCTGCTCCGCGCCCAGACCCAGAAAGCTAAGTGCGGCGAAGGTGAGCACATAAGTGCCGATGTCCAGCGAACCGACCACCAAGAGAGAATACATAGCGTTAGGCAATATGTGGCGGAACAGGATACGCGGTCCCCGCGCTCCGATGCAGTGCGCGGCGAGCACAAACTCACGCTCCTTGACGGCCAGCACGTCACCGCGAATCAAGCGCGCATAACCGGGCCAGCCGAACGCGGTCAACGCGATCATCCCGGTGACGAGGCCGTTATGAATCTTGGCCGCCAAAACCGTCGCCAGGACCAACGCGGCCAACAGGAAGGGAAAAGCCAACACAATCTCGACAATGCGCTGGACGACTTCATCCACCATGCCACCTGCGTAAGCTGAGACTGCGCCCAACGTTCCACCGATCAACACCGTCAAACCTGTCACGATCATTCCGATCTCGAATGCAGTCCGCGTTCCCCAGACGATACCGTAATAAATGTCATACTGCCCCTGGGTTGTTCCCAGCAGATGCCTGGCGCTGGGCGGTCGAGGCTCTGCCTGATAGCCATCACGCGGAATCTGGAAAGGTTCCGAGGGGATAGCCGGAGGCGCCAGCACCGGCGCCAAGATGGCGACGATCACAAAACCAAGGACGATCAGCATACCGGCGATTGACACAGGATTACGCAGCAGTATCCTGAGCGACTCGGGGACGCGCGACCGAGGGCGTATCAGGTGTGCGGCCTCCGTTCGGGCGACGGGTCTACGAAGAGTCGTATTTACTTGCGAAACGGGCTTTTCTACAGCAGCCATCTTCTTCCTCTCAATTTCTCAGCGCATCCTGTATGTAAACGCTACGCCAGGCGGATACGAGGGTCCAGGTAAGCATACATGACATCCACCACGAGATTGGCCAGGATCAACAAGGCTCCATCGAAGAGCGTGATGCCTAACACAGAGACGGCATCGAAATTGAGCGCTGCGTTGGCAGCCCACCAGCCCATCCCGTGATAGTTGAACACTGTCTCAGTAATCACCACGCCGTTGAGCAAGCCGACGAGCAATAGGCCGCCGATGGTCGCCACCGGGATCATGGCGTTAGGACGCGCGTGGCGGTTGGTGACCAGGCGCTCCGGGAGACCCTTGGCGCGCGCGACGGTGATGTAATCCTGGCGGATGACGTCCAACATCGACGAGCGCGTCACACGCAGGATCAGCGCCCAGTTTACGTATGCCAGGGTGAGCGCCGGCAACACCAGGTGCCGCAGTGCATCCCCAAAGATGTCCAGCCGGTTGTTGAGCAGCGCGTCCAGCGTGTTCATGCCGGTGTAACGGTGGAACTCGGACGAGTAGACGATGGCAGTAGCCCAGTCGGACAGCCGGCCCGGGGGCAGCCAACGCAAGGCCGCGTAAAAGATCATCAACATCAACAAGCCAAATACAAAGGTCGGGAACGAGTAACCGATAATGCTGAACACACGCGCGAACTGGTCAATGATGCCATCATGATGGATTGCCGCCTGTATGCCGAGCCATACGCCGATCACGATGATGGGGATAAAGCTCCACAGCGCCAGCTCAAGCGTGGCCGGGAAATAGTTGACCAGCGCCCCCAGCACAGGCATTTGGGCCGTCTTGGACCAGCCCAGGTTGCCATGGATCACGCGGTTCAGCCAGTGGACGTATTGAAGGTATATTGGCTCGTCCAGGCCGTACTTTTGAATGATGTCTGCCAAAGCGCTGGGGTTCTTGGGCGGACTGGTGACATAGAGCGCCGCACGCTCGACGGGGTCGAGTGCCTGCAGCATCGCAAAGATCAGTACGCTCAGGCCGATGAGAACGATAGGCAAGATCAACAGCCGCCGAATGATGTATTGAGTCATCGTACAGCTCCAGTCGTGGCAATCGGACAGGTGAGACCAGGCTCGCCTGTCCGATTGCAAGCTCTAGGGGAGCGACCTTGGCTCGTCGCCCCTCGCCGTTCAGGAGCCCTTGGAAAGGGCGTAAAAGTACTCGCCGACCGGGGAGGCACCCGGATACGTCGGGTTGTAGTACCAGCCCTTTACCCACAATTGTTCATAGTGGCGCTCTTGGCGCTGAACTATAAAGATATCCAGCGCGTTCTCGTAGGCGATGTTCTGCAGTTGCTGATAGTCCTTGGCGCGCACCTGCGGATCGCTGGCCTGGACAGCGTCGTTGATCAGTTGGTCCATCTGGGCCTGCACATCCTTGGGAAAGTTCTGTGTACCACCGTACGTCCCGCCCGTGACCAGATAGGGCCCTACCCAGTCTTGCGGGTCGTGATAGTCTTCTTGCCAGCCGAGCATGAACAATGCCAGGCGGCCCGCTGTCTGGTCCTTGAGGAACACCGGGAAGGGCTCGTCCACGACAGACACGTGGAATTTGGGATTGATCTTGGCCAGGTCGGCCTGGAGGATCTCGCCCGCCGTGCGGCGCTGATCGTTACCGGTGTTGGAGACGTACTGCAGGTAGAAGCCAGTATCCCACAGCGACTTGCCATCGGCAGACTTCCATGTAGACGCTTTGAACTCCTCGGCGGCCTTGTTGAGGTCAAGGGAATAGTGAGGCTGATTGGCGTCAAAGCCCAGCTCGCCGTCAATGATTGGCCCCAAAGCTTGCTCGGCCTCGCCATTCCAGGTCTGCTGAATGAAGGTATTCCAGTCGAAGGCATAGTTGAATGCCTTGCGAACGTGGATGTCAGAGAAGAAATCGGCCGGGATGCCGTTGCCGTCCAGTTTACCAGAGCCGAGCACGTTGTTACCGCCTGTAGTATTCACTCCTTCGTTCATAAAAATCGTGTCGGCGATGACCGTGGGGAGGCCCTTGTAGAGTCGCAGCGTGCCGTTCGGGTTGATGGTGGTGCATTGGTTGGTCTTGACATCGCAGGTCTCCTTGACCAGCGGGTCCACCTGCGAGATATACTGGCGATCCACCGTCACCAGATCGGCGTCGCCGGTTTTGAGCATGGCAAAGCGCGTGCCCCACTCAGAGATGTCCTTAATCACCACGCGCTCCACCTTGGCCGGGCCAGATGGGCCACCATCCCACAACGGCGTCTTGACCCAGTAGTTGTCGTTGCGCACCAGGTCAACCTCCTCGCCTGGCGCCCAGCGGTCCAACTTGTAGGGTCCGGTGCCGTTCATCACCTTGAACAGCTCATCCGCCTCGGCGGCGGGGTCGTGGAACTTTTCCGCCGTGGCAGGGTCGCCGTTCCAGCCGCCCTGTTGAATCACCCAGGGCTTGCTCACGATCGAAGCCCAGGTGCCGGCGATGATTTGGAGCATAGGACCATAGGGCTGCTTGAGATGCATGGTCACCGTCCCAGCCTTGTTGTCAAACGTCACGGCCTTTTCGACGGCTTGCGCCGCGGCCGTCCAGTTGTTGTTGAATTGCTTGGCGACCACATCATCCTTAAAGCTCTGAACGTCCAGGCCAAAGAACGGCTCCAGGATAATCCACTGCGGCCCGCCGGAGCGATCCTGGATCATGCCCCGCCAGAAGCTATAGGCGACGTCCTCAGGTGTCAAGTCTTGACCACCCTGGAACTTGACGCCCTGGCGAATAGTAAAGGTGTAGGTCTTGCCATCCGGCGAGATGTCCCACTTGGTCGCCAGCATGGGGACAAACTCGGTCGTCGAATCCTTTTTAGGGAACACCAGCGTCTCGTAGACGTTAAAGATGATCTCGCCGCTGGCTGTGTCATAAGCCCAAGCCGGGTCCAACGTTGAGGGGTCTCCGTAAGTAGCCTCGACGAGGGTATTGGCGTTCTTGACAGCGGTCGAAGGGGGGGACAATGGTGACGGCGCAGTGGTTGGGCTGGTCACGGGAACCGGCGTAGAAGGCATCGTAGTCGTTCCCGGTGCGGTTGTCGGCGCAACGGTCGGCTGCGTCGCCGGGGCGCAGGCGGCAAACACCAATATTCCGGCAGCCACCCATGAGGTGACTGCCGCAAGCTTTCGAAATCGCGTATACACCTTCTCCACTCCAAAAATATTGATTTGGGCGGGGCGCTCAACCAGGGAGAGTGTATTGTCCACCACCTGGCCTGGAACGACTATCTATTTCAAGTCACCTCCTGGGTCGGGGATAGGGCCCCGCCGCGGCCTGTATCCGTACACAGGTTCTCATCCACTTTACCCCTTGCCAGGAGCGATTTCCAATACTGCTGGGTCTGCGACGGTGCGGAGATAAGTTGACAGGCAGTCACCACAGAGCTGCACATTCATGCTGTAACCCAGAATGAAGGGAGCTATGATGAGGGACAGATCGAAAATTCCCGTGATCCAGTAGACCTCATTCACCTCCTCTTTTCAGACCGTGGATAAAAATACACTTTAATCCTGATCTCCGGCGTTCCACAACAGCCACTGCGCATCTCCAATTTCGACTGTTCGACGGTAGACTGGTTCGTAAAGGTAGTGACATCATAACCCTAAATAGGTGCGCTTGTCCTTACATTAAACGAAAGCTAAACTAAAGGAAACATTAAGACCGCTGCCACGAAAAGAAACGCCTGACTCGGTTCATCCTTTCAGATAGTCTTTCAGCCTTCGGCTGTGGGTAGGGTGACGCAGCCGCGAGAGGGCCTGCGCTTCAATCTGTCGAACGCGCTCGCGCGTGATGCCCAGTTTCCGGCCGACCTGCTCTAATGTATATGATTCGCCGTCCATCAAGCCATAACGCAATTGTAGGATTCGGACTTCGCGCGACGGGAGAGACTGCAAGATCTCGTAAATTTGCTCTTTGAGCACAGCCTGCACCACCGCTTCGTCCGGCACGACCGCATCGGCGTCCTCGATAAAGTCGCCTAGCACACTCTCGTCGTCATCTTCCGTAGGCGTCTCCAGGCTGAGCGGCTGGCGCGCCGCTTGCATTATTTGCACAACTCGCTTGACCGGTATTTTCAATTCCTCGGCCAACTCTTCACTCGACGGATCGTGGCCCAGTTCTTGGGTGAGCTGATGCGACACGCGCAGAAGGCGGCTGATCTGATCGCCCATATGCACCGGTATACGAATCGTACGGCCTTGATCGGCGATGGCCCGCGTCACCGCCTGGCGAATCCACCACGTGGCATAGGTGCTGAACTTGTGGCCCCGGTGATAATCGAACTTGCGCGCCGCGCGGATGAGACCGAGGTTACCTTCCTGGATCAAATCGAGAAAGGGCATACCACGGCCCATGTATTTCTTGGCCACAGAAACCACCAGCCGGGAGTTGGCCGCGATGAGATGTTCGTATGCGGCCTGCCCATCTGTGATAACCGCCTTGAGCCTGGCGTGTTGCCCGGCATTCTTTCCATTGGCAGCCAATCGTTTGGCGGCAAATTTGGCGCGTTCGATGCGCTTGGCTAGATCTACCTCCTCCTGGGCGGTCAATAAGGGAATGTCGCCGATCTCTTTGAGGTACAACCCTACCGTATCATCGGCCTCGATGGTGGCCAGCGTCCTCTCGTCCGATTCGTCAATGTCCTCGTCTTCCTCAGCCTCAGCCAGCTCTTCTTCCGGCTGTTCGCCTATTTCGATGCCATCCTCTATCAACATCGCCAAAACTTCATCGAGACGATCTAGGTCATTTTCGGCTCCGGGGAAAACCGCCATGATCTCTTCGAGCGTGACATAGCCGCGCTCGCGACCCAGGGCCACAAGCTGTTCTTCTGTCATGGACTCTTCGCCCATAATATCTAAAGTCGTGCTTGGCGCTTTTACAACGTTCATTGCTTCCAGCCTGATAACAACAAGCCGGGTCATCGTGCTCCCGTCCGAGGGCTCGAATGGTCTGTCCCTCGTAGGCCTGCGCGGCGCCCGGCTTTTGTTCGCCAGTCTTATAGATGATCTGGTAGGAACTCGTACATTCGAAGTCGAACCGCTGGTTTGCCCTCCGCCCCAAGGCGCGACTCCGCTGTCCGACCTTAATATGACCGCTCTATTGGCTGAGCCGCACTCGGCGGCTCACGCGCTACTGGACGACAATTGGAGTGTGCATGCCCGCATCATAGTGGCCGGGCAAGTGGCAAGCGAATTCCAACTTTCCTGCCGGCGCAGGTTGAGTGAAAGTATAATCAAGAGTCTTGGTCGCTCCCGGTTGCAGATCTTGGCCTGAAATCCCAGCCAGTGCCATTTGACTGACCTGTTCCGGAGAGACTGGGTCTGCTGTAGGCGGCATGATTCTGAATTCGTGCGGTGCTGCCCCTTTATTGGCGACAATAAAGTGGTATGGCACGCCTGTAGAGAAAGTTGTCAACGAAGACTCGATTTTGAAATCGGTGAGCGTGACTTGAACATCAACGGGCTTGTTGGAAGCCGGGGCTGCTCCAGTTCCACCACAAGCAGCCAGTACGAGTGTTGCGATGGCCATGAGCGAGATGCTCAAGGCGAGCGACTTGGACATTTTCTTTCCCTCCTTAGTCCGATTCATTGAATGGGTTGTTTTTCCGAACCAGCCCTATCATAACCACGTTTGCTTCATTTGTCCTTACGTTTCACGAAAGACAACCTTGTGGGAACCTTAAGGTGACACAAACCAGACCGCACTCATGGGAGTTGCCCGGTCGACAATCCGGTTAGCAGACTCAACGCTCGTAATAGTTGTGCATCCCCGCTGGCTTGCCGTCATCCCCTGCTCGGTCTGGGGAAGCAATGAAGACACACTTGCGAGTAAAGTCGTGTTCCGCCTTGAGCATCTCAGGAGTCAAAAAGCTGCTGTGCCCGGTGTCTCCCAGCGCATCCACCATCCCGCTGATGGCTCCAGCAGACGTTCCAAGGCTCCTCCCTAAGCAAACTCGCTCTATCGTCTCACAGTTTCTCTCTACGCAACTCTGTGGATTTGTTAATTCTGCCCTTCGCGGCATCCGTTAACGCGCGCAAGGCAGTCTGGGCCGCCGGAGGTACTTGGATCACCGGTTCGACGTCCTCAAGCGCTGCCAACACCGGCGCAATTATCCCCTGCGAATCGTCTTTGACTAGGGCTCGCAGCACATGGTGCGCGCCCTCACGCAGTCGCTCTGAATCTGAGTCGTGTTGCAACGCCTCCAACAAAGGCAAGAGCCCTTCACGCCCCATGTTAGCCAACCCTTCGGCTGCCAGCCAACGGATGCCGCTTCGCTCGTCCTCCAGGATTCGCACCAATGCAGGCGCTGCCGCCGGATCACCGACTTGGCCTAAAGCCTTGGCGGCTTCCCAGCGCACGAACCAATGCGGATCACTCAGCGCTTTCACCAGGGGAGCCACCGCGCGAGAGCCGAACCTGATTAAAGAGTGGCGAGCCGCTTGGCGGGTCTGCCAATGGTCACTGGCCAAATCGGTTACGAGTGATTCAATTTGATCCACATTAGAAGTTGTTGTATGCACGGTTCCTGCCTGTTCATCTTGCTTACGGCAAACGCTCACAAAGCCGGCAGAGCCTATTCGCCTGGACATCCTAGGCGCTGCCGGGGATGATGTCCACCACTAGTGCGCCGCTCTCGGTCCGGCATGAGGTCCGCCTGCTGGACGACGCGCGCACAGCCGAACTTGGGCTTCTCCCCTGGATTGGCCTCTGTGGGTAACCTTGGTTCACTTGTGGCGAGTAGGCACCGTGGGCATGTTGTCATGAGCACGATGCTGGGTTTCCTTTGTCTTGGTTTGGGCATGGCCCTTTCAAGTATGAAAGCCCATCAAGACATAAGTTATAAAGGCACCCTAAGTGAAAAATGCCAATACCAGCAGCCACAAGAGCACATCGCCACGTGCTCCTATCAGGGTGCTACCGGCCGGCCGACTCTGGGATTGCCAGAATCCCCAGGCTACAAGGCCCAGCGCCAGCCCCCCGAGAGTGCTGAGCAAAACTGGTATGAGATATACGAGCGACATCCAGGACAACCTTAAACGAGACGACCAGACTTTATGTATGCCTATACCATAGCATAAAGAGGGCGCTCTCGTCCTTACAACGGCCTAAAGGCGGCCTTATCCCAACCTTAAGACCATGAACAAGAACCTCCTGGTTTTTCAGCAAGCACGATGGTCATAAGGCTTGACTGGCCTCTTGAAATAAGAAGCGTCCAACCGATTTGGTTGGACGCCCGAGACCAACCATATGACTGGCTTCAAATTAACTGACCGGCAACCATATGGTAAATTGACTCCCCTGTCCAGGTGTGCTTTGCACTTCTAGCCGCCCGCCATGGGCAACGACCAAGTCCTGGGCGATGCTCAGCCCCAGACCCATGCCAGGGAGCTGGCGATCATTCGTGCGGCCCCGGTAGAAAGGAGTAAAGATGTGAGCCTGCTCTTCTGGGGCAATACCAGGCCCCGTGTCACTGACTCGAATCCAAACCTGTTGATTCTCGACACCCGCGCTGATCGTTATCGTGCCTTCCGGCGGTGTGTATTTGGTCGCATTGTTGACCAAGTTACCCACGGCCTGGGCGAGCCGGTCCGCATCCGCTTCCACTGACGGCAGGTCAGAGGGCACGTTGACGTGCCAACGCAGGCCCTTGTCTCGTGCAGCGGCCTCCCGAGGTGCTAGAACGTGGGGAAGCCACTCGCTCAGGGACATGGGGCGGCGGACAATTCCCATGGTGCCCGTCACCTGATCGCGTAACCGGGCCAAGTCATCCAACAATCGTCCCAATCGGTCTAGCTCTTCATCCATGCCCACGAGTAGCTCTTGTTTCAGAGCCACGTCCTTATCGGCGCCTCCCATCAGCGCCTGGATGGCCGAGTGCAAAGCGCCGAGGGGCCGCCCCAGTTCATGCACCATATTCGCCAGCAACTGGCGACGGTTCTGCTCCAATGTTCTAAGGCGTTCCACTAGAGTGTTAAAGCTGTGTAACAATAGATGGATTTCTTGCGGCCCCTCTTCTTGAAGCGGCGCCAACTCTTGCCCGCTGACCAGTTGGCTGACTGCCAGAGTCACCCGCTGTAAAGGACTTGCAAGGCTGACGGCCAAGGCCCAGCCCACCGCAACACCTAGAAAGAGTCCAGCAGCCAGCACTCCCAGGATGAGATAGCGTAGATGCAGGAATCGTCCGTAGACGTCCACTAGGCGGTAAGTCAGACGAACGATACCCATCACCTTCTGATCGGGGCTTGAGACAGGAACCCAAACGTCTACGACCTCCGAATGCAGATGCTGACTATAGGTTGTACGCATATTTTCCTCCCCAGCCGGAGGATCTGCCAGCTCGGGAAGAATAATTGGCTGGCCCAGGCGCCCTGAATCGTCCGGGTCACTGGAGACCAAAAGACGCCCCGTCTTGTCCAGCAGCATCACTCGCTCTGTCAAGCGTGAATGCAGTCGGTCGATAAAGGCCTGGGCTTGCGCCGAGTCATTCCATATTGCGGGCTGGTAGCTGGCCAGTTGGGCCGCAAGATATGCCTGATCGTTCACCTCAGCGGCCAGGTTGGGCAGCAACACTTGGGTTTCCAACACATAAACAAGCGCAATGCCGATCAGCGGGATGATTTCCAGGAGAGGCAGAACGTGGCTCACAATGAGACGGCGACGTAGGGTGTTCAGCATCAAGCCTCTCCCATGGCCAGCTTGTAGCCCACGCCTCGCACCGTGATAATGCGGCGAGGATGATGCGGGTCCTCTTCCAGCTTCTCGCGCAGCCATCGGATATGGACATACACCACCTGAGGTTCGCCCTGGTATTCCGCTCCCCACACACGGGTCAGGAGGTCATCTGCGGAAATCACGTGTCCCGGTTCCAAGGCCAAGGCGTGTAAAAGCGCGAACTCACGAGGTGGCAGCTCCACAGATTTTCCCTCAACCGTGACGACATGAGCAGCCGGGTCAATCACGAGGTCGCCCACTGCCAAAGGCGCCATTTCGGTCGAAGGAACAAACGAATGCCGTGACCTTCTCAGCACAGCTTTGATGCGAGCCAGCAGCACATCTAGATCAAAGGGCTTGATCACATAGTCATCGGCTCCCAGCTCAAGTCCCAGCGCTTGGTCCAGTTCGCGCCGACGGGCTGTGAGAAAGATGACGGGCATCTGCATCCTTTCCCGAAAGTGGTGGAGGGCTTCCAGACCGTCCATGCCGGGCAAGCCGACATCCAGAAGGACCAAGTCAGGTCGGTCACGGTCAGCCAGAGCTAGAGCATCTTCTGCGCTGGCAGCAGTGCTCGTCCGGTAACCAGCTTGTCCCAGGTTATAGGCTAAACTGCGACGCATCAAATCATCATCGTCTACAATCAGAATATGTTTCAGCACTATTACCACCGTAGCACATTGGTCCCCATGCTAAGGGCTATGACACCTCGCCAAGTGTCACCAGATTCATTTCATGCTCCTTACGCTTAGAATGAAACACCCGGCCGGTCATACAAGCCGAGTGTATGTCGCAGTGTATAGGCCTACTTCAGGCGGCTTGAAGACTTGCGGCCAATCACTGGTGGCTCAAACTCACGATATACGCAATCAGGTCGGCGATTTGCTGATCGGTCAGCATCTTGCTGTCGCCGAAGGACGGCATGATGAACCAGGGGCTGGGGCCGGAAGGCACCGACCCATGCTCAATGAACAGGTCAATGTTGGTTGCAAAGACTTGCGGATCTGGGTTGGCTATGGCCGGATCAATTGGATTCAACGGCGGCACGTTGCCATCATCCGAGTCCGGGTTGGGAAAGCCCGTAATACCCTCTGGACCATGGCAGATGGCGCAATACTGGCCGAATAGCCCCATGCCCCGTGTGGCATCTCCAACCAGATTGAGAGCAGGCCCCGGCTTGCCGGCGATCGAAGGTCGCGCGGGCTCTGGTGTCGGCGCATTGGGGGGCAGCGGTGTCTGTGTTGGCTCGGGCGGGATAGGAGTGGATGTCGGCAATGGCGCCACGTTTTGCAGAGTATGCAAATAAGCGACCACGCTTGATATTTGAGCATCTGTCAGGAGCCCGCCATTGGCTTGCAGCCAGGCCGGCATATTGGCCTTAGGACGACCAGCCGCGATTGTGGTGAAAACGGCCTGGTCGCCTGCCGTCTGGACATACTGGCTGTTGCGCAACGGCGGCGCACTCATCCCCTGGCCCTGGTTACCATGGCAAGACGAACAGTGCTCCAGATAGATTGGTGCTCCTAACGCGGCGTTGGCCTGGCCTGCCACGACGGGCACTGGCGCGCTCGAGCTACCTCCTTGAAGTGCAGCAACGAGCGTCGGCTGTCCGGCTGGCGACAGCGTAGGAATAGGCGTGAGGCCTGGCGGCTGTGGGTTCGGGCTGCCACATGCAGCCAGGAACATTGCCACCGACAGAGCTAGGACCATCATGTTCCAACTTTTTGTCGACATTATTCACCTCTGCTACTTTTTCAGGCTGTGGACATAGTTGATGACATCCCATCGCTCAACCGGGCTCAGATTCTCTGCCAGGCCGGGCATGACCCGCCGACCCTGCGTGATGATCAAAAAGATCTCGGCATCGGGCAGTTTTTGCACAAAATCACCTGTGAGGTCAAAGGGTTTCGGAGTAAAAAACCCGCTGAGCGTGCCGTTGCCCTGACCGCTTTGCCCGTGGCAGACCACGCAATTGATGGCAAAAAGAACTTTGCCTCGTTGGAGCGAATCGGCTGTCGCAGGGACTGGTTCAGTGGCCGGTTGCCCTGCAATCAGCACCGGGCCTTGTATCGGCACCGCCTCCGCTGGCGCCGCTAAACGTGGGCCTTGCTCATAAGCAATGGAATCCTGGTCGACCATCTGGTTGGGGAAAGGTATGCTGAGAACCTCGTAAGCAAGCAACAGCGAGACTAAAGTCGCGACGACGACAAGGGCAACGACAATCGCCACAAAGCTCGCCCAGGCACGACTATTGGCTCGTCGGTCATTTCCCAGGCGCTGCACGTCGTGCGCACCGTTCTCGCGCAATACCCTCTCAACCTGCAAAGTCAACTGCTCGTCCACTTGAGCCTGCACGGCAATGTCGCCCGCGGTGATATGCGGGTCGTAGGCCGGCCGACCGAACATGGGGAACCGGCTGACCAGCACAAAGCCGAAAAACGCCGCCCACATTGTGCCCAGCATTGCGAACTCTGCCAAAATGATGAGCGTGGGAGGAACCGGCACGAGAGGTTGTCCGCCTTGCATAATAGGGTAGAGCAAGTACGACCCCACCGTAAAAACGATGCCCGTCAAAACGCCCACAATCGCGCCCAGCAAGATGATCCGCCCCAATCTCCCCCGGGGGCCGGGGCGAGCCAGTATCTCAGGTTCGTAGGATATGCCGGACATCACGGTGACCTGGTCATCGGCCACGCCTAGCTGGCGCAACTGCGCAATAGCATCGGCCGTTGTCGAAACTTCTCGGAACAATCCGAGCAATATATTTTCGGCCATATTTCCTCCCCAGCCTAAAACCTAATCGGGATCCACCCGGGTCGGCAAAATCGCATGCCCGATGCGTCGTAATCCTTGTTCCATCTGCCCCAGTTGGATTTCCCACAGCGGAATGATGGGAAAGAGCTTGACGAATACCAAGAAGAAGAAACCCAATAGAGAGAATGCGCCAATCGTGATCAAGGTTTCTGGCAGGCGCGGAATATAGATGCCCCAATCAAAGGGCAACTCGTTGCGTCCCAGCATGACGGCCACGATGAGAAAGCGCTCGAGGTACATGCCGATGTTGACAAAGATGGCAACCATCAGCATGACGGGCATGGAGGTGCGTAACCGCCGCGACCATAATGTGGCCAGAGGCAGGATCAAGTTGCCGAATATCATTATCCACCACAGTGGCGCCGCCCAGCCACCCGTGAGCAAATCCAGTATGGACTTTTCAGCCGGTATTTGTCCATACCACGTTACGAGCAAGTCGTTAAAGTACAAGTAAGCCCAGGCCAGGGAAAGAACCAGAAGGAACTTACCCATGCCATTAAAGTGTTCCTCTCGTATAAAGTATTCCAGGTGCAACGCTTTGCGGATGACGATCATCACAATGATCACGGCTGCCGCGCCAGAGAGCAGTGCGCCGGAGACGAAATACGGCCCAAAGACCCCGCTGTGCCAACCGGGCTGTATCGCCATGGCAAAGTCCCACCCCACGATGCTGTGCATCAGGATCATGACGGGGATAATGGCGTAAGCAAATGCCGTGAGGCCGATATTGAGGTTCTTCCATTGACTCTCCGTTCCGCGCCAGCCAAAGGCCAGGATCGCGAAGAAACGATGGCGCCAGCCATGCGTGAAACGATCACGGGCCATCGCCAGGTCAGGGATCAGTGCCAACCATGCATAGAGAATACTGCTGCTCAGGTATGTCAGGATCGCGGTCATGTCCCAGAGTATGGCTGAATGGTAGCTGGGCCAGATCTGCCGCTGGTTGGGGTAAGGCAACATCCAGTAAAACTTCCACGGCCGCCCCATGTGTATAATGGGGAAGAGCCCCGATATGGCGAGAGCGAACAC
>Ga0315268_10004084_pt1 | contig 15931 bp, 15 predicted proteins | sample C1_top_MG_FD_204535 | JGI IMG/M metagenome (GOLD analysis project Ga0315268, IMG submission 204535) | Sediment microbial communities from Yellowstone Lake, YNP, Wyoming, USA - C1_top | ecosystem: Environmental > Aquatic > Freshwater > Lake > Sediment | place: USA: Wyoming | collected 2017-08-01
GAGCAGTACGACGTAATCCTGATGTAAGGGTTGCGCGTTCTTTTTGGTCTGCTAGACTGGCGGTTGTGTTTGCGGGGATGCGGACACAACAATCCAAATTACAGATTCCGGGAGATTCTAAATAATGTTGAACAAACAATTGATGGCTGCACTTGCGGCCACTGTACTTTCCTCTGCAGCATTCGCCAACGAGCACGCCGCTGCAACACATGACGAGCACGCTGCTGCGGCAACCGAAGAGGCATGCGTCGGCTTCGGCCCGCAGACTCCGCGCGACATCGACAGCCACAAGGGCAGCAACAAGCGCGCCTTCGGCACGGCGCCCGGCTACAAGCAAATGAATCTGTGCAACCTCCATATGCACAAGAATGCCGAGCACAAGGCCAAGAGCTTCTCCATCTATGCGGGTGACGGCGATGGCCATGGCAACGACAGCGGCTTCGAGTGCAACATCAGCAAGCATCTGAGCAAAGCCGAACTGGCGCCGACCCCGACTCCGATTTGCAAGAGCGAGCACGGCGAACTGAAGGCGGGCGACACCATCGAAGTGCATTGGGTATTTTCCACAGCAGACGTCAAGCCGGGCAAGACATTGGGCGCCTGTTTGTCAGACAACGACAAGAACCCGCAGCTGCGCGTAGAGGCTCAGGTATTCACGCTGGTGAACGACCCGAAGGCGCTGGACTTCAACAAGCTGAACTACAGCGGCAAGGTAGTCAACGGTTACCATCAGGCCGATGCGATCCCGAGCAACACCGGCAAGCCGGTCGTGTTCGCAGGTTCGACCACAGGCCCGAAATATACCAATCAGGCTTGCTCGCCGCTGCAGGTAACCTGGAGCGTTCGCCCGATGTGCGCCAAGGTTGACATCAATACTGTAGGAAAGTGGTGCGAGAAAAACGTATTTGAGGAAGACCATGCTCACGGCGTTCGCAAGCTGGTGACCGTGCCCGAGCTGCTCTCGGAAATCAAGTAACTGCTGGCTGCGGTGTGGCAACACACCGTTAAGCTGCTTCAGCCGCCCCGCGCCATGCAACTTATGGCAAAGGGCGGTTTTATTTTGGGTCAAGCAAAGTTTCCGGCTTGACCTGCTCCGGAAGCACTGAAAACTACCGGAACATATCCATCTATAGCTTGCGACGGCGCGATCTCGCCGCAACCATGACCATCAAGCCGGATACCAGCATCAGTATCGCGGATGGCTCCGGTACGGTTACGGGGGATGGTGCGGGAGGCGTGGATGCCACTTGCGTCAGTACTGCATTGTCCAGAATCCAAGCGCCACTCCATAAGAATGACACACGAGTAGTCGCATCTACCGCAGTAAAGGTTCTTGAAAGCGATTGGTAAGCCAGCTCCACAGAGTTGGGGAAGGTGGCAGTGAAGTCAATCGGCGACCAGTATCCTAACGATGGGCCGTTTAAGCCCGCAGCAACTGCAAATCCCCCGGAGCGAAATCTACTTACATTAGGGTGAAGCGCGAAAGAAATTGTGTAGCTATAACCGATGGTTGTCGCTATATCCTGATAGATATGGGAGGCTGGATTCGGTCTGCTACTCGTGTCCAGCGCTAATTGCCAGAGACCGTCGTAGGTTGGAAAATTCGGCAGGTTGTTCTGAAACACGAACACGCTATTCCACGAGAATTGGGGCTCTTGCGTCCACCCCGACAAGTCACCGGTCTCAAAGCTGCCATTGGTAAGTAAATTGGCTTGAGCGGGTGCAACAGATAACACCGCCAACATAACCACACCCAACAATCTGTTAATTTTCATTATAATTTCCCATTTGCGGTTATACAGCACAGAATTGAAACATCGCCCACGCGATCTGTTTCACAAAGCACTAATCGCGCCATTTATTTTTATGACACGTAGTCAATTGATATATATATGAATTATATGTTTCCGGCGATCTGCGCAGACATGGGTGCACGCGGCGTGTAAAAAAACCCGACAAATCCGGGAGCTTCACGCGCGGGCTTGGCATTGATGAAAGCAGCCTCAAAATCTGTACAGGCTAGGCAGCTCTTCGTGGGCCAAACGATTTGCGGAAAGATAAAGTCACATTTGTGTGGTGAGCGCAACCAATCGATACAACACATGAAAAATACTATCTGCAGACGTCTCACAGGGTGATTTTTTCACATCGTTACCGGACTCAACCGACTTCATTTTTCAAGATCAACTTCATTCAGCAAACTCTCAGCCGCTATCCTGCTGCCGGCCACATTCACCATCTTGTGGCGCGATTGCGCGCCGCGCAGCAGTTCGACATCGCGTAGCGGAACATCAAAACAGTCGGCTATGAAACGCAGCAGCGCCTCGTTCGCACGCCCCTCGATGGGCGGCGCGGCGAGGCGGATCTTGAGCGCATCGCCGTGCAGTCCGCTCACCTCGCTCTGTTTGGCGCCGGGCTGCACATGCAGCGTCAGGGTGATGACATCCCCCGCGAGGCGATACCAGCCGGACATCAGTGCAGCCTCATGACCATGCTCTCCAGCCAGGCCAGCGGCACGATGAGTATCAGCTGGCAGACTATCAGCAGCACCAGCACGCTGAGATCGATGTTGCCTATAGGCGGAATGCGCTGCCGCAGCGGCGCGAGGAACGGCCGCGTCACCGCAGCCAGCAAACCTGCCACGGGTGAGTAAGGATTCACCCAGGACAACACCGCCTGGGCAAACAGCGCCCCCATCAGCAGGAACAGACTGAGCCTGAGCAGCTTGACCAGCGCCCAGGCTAGCAGGCCGAGCACGGGAATTCCGTTCAGCGGCAGCCCCTGCACCCACAGCACCGCAACAAGGTAGAGCATCTCCACCACGAATGCCAGCAGCAATGTTGCGCTGTCGAGGCCGCGCACGGCGGGAATAAAGCGGCGCACGCGCAGCACCATAAAATTGGTCAGCGTCATGATCAATTCGCCCAGCGGATTGCGCATCGGCGCGCGCAGCCATTGCAGGTGAAAGCGCAGCAGCAGCAACGCGGCGAACGGCTGCAGCAGCGCATCGAGCAGAAACAGCAGGGCTTCGTTGAACATTACGCGCTCCCCAGCTCGTCGCCCATTTCACGCGCACGCGTCGCGGCGGCATGGGCTGCCTGCGCGATATGCGCGGCGACATGATTGGCATCCATGCTGAGCAATGCGCGTTCGGTGGTGCCGTTCTTCGAGGTGACGCGCGCGCGCAGCACGCCGACATCCTCTGCGCTGGCATCGGCCAGTTTGGCCGCACCGAGAAAAGTGTCGATCGCAAGACGGCGCGCGTCGGCATCGTTTAAACCCAGCTCGCGCGCGGCCTGCTGCATCGCCTCGATGAAATAGAACACATACGCCGGGCCGCTGCCGGACACCGCGGTGACTGCATCCATCATCGCCTCCTCTGCCAGCCACAGCGTGCTGCCCACCGCGTTGAGGATGTTCTGCGCAACCTCCCGATGCGCCGGACTGACCTCGGGCAGCGCGTACAAACCGCTGACGCCGCTCTGGATCAGCGCGGGCGTATTCGGCATCGCGCGCACCACGTTGCGCGTGCCCAGCCAGCGCGCCAGGTCGGCGGCGCGTATGCCCGCCGCGATCGAGATCAGCAGCTGCCCGGACAACAACGGCGCCAGCCGCAATGCAACTTCGCGCAGCTGCTGCGGCTTCACCGCCAGCACGATCACATCGCTGCCAGCCACGCCTGTCGCAAGTTCAGCCGTGGCCTGCACACCGAATTCGGCCTGCAATTTTGCGCGATTTTCGGCGCTGATTTCCACCGCGCGCAATTGCGCCGGTACATAGCTACGCTTGAGCAGCCCGCCGATGAGCGCATTCGCCATATTGCCGCCGCCAATAAAACAGATGTTCATTTATTTGTCTCCACAAACCGCAATCCAAATACGCAAAACTTTTTGGAGTGCGGTGACACGTCACCGCGTCTTTAATTCAAATAAGCGCAGACATGTCTGATAGAACTACTAGCCATTCGACTAGGCTGTCAAAAAATCAACAGCCAAGTCGCTGGTTATGCGCACTCCATATCAATCCCGCGCACCAAAAATTGCCGTGCCGACGCGCACGATGGTCGCGCCTTCCAGCACCGCCGCTTCGAGGTCATACGACATGCCCATCGACAAGGTATCCAGCTGCAATCCCTGCGCGTTGAGCTGCTGCTGCAGTTCACGCAGCAGCGCGAACGGCTTGCGCTGCTCGTCCAGTTGATCTGCCGGCGCGGGAATCGCCATCAAGCCGCGCAACCTGAGCTGCGGCAGTTGCGCCACGGCCCGCGCCAGTTCCAGCACCTCATCAGGAGATACGCCGCTCTTGCTCTGTTCGCCGCTGACATTCACCTGTATGCATACGTTCAGCGGCGGCAAATTTTGCGGGCGCTGCGCGGACAAGCGTTCGGCGATTTTCAGTCGTTCCACGCCGTGCACCCAGGAAAAATTTTCCGCGATGGCGCGCGTCTTGTTGCTCTGCATCGGGCCGATGAAGTGCCACTCCAGCGGAAGGTCGCGCAGCGCGGCGATTTTATCCAGCGCCTCCTGCACATAATTTTCGCCGAAAGCGCGCTGACCGGCGCGGTATGCCTCGCGCACCGCAGCGGCGGAAACAGTCTTGCTCACCGCCAGCAAAATCACGTCTTCTACGCGACGCTGCGCGCTGCGCGCAGCCTGCGCGATGGCCTGGCGGATGGCTTGCAAGTTGGAGGCGATTGCATTCATAATCGAAACGTTCTGGTTATGCACCACAGCCGCGCCGCTGCGCGGTCTGCACACCCCAAGGATTATAATGGATATTACCGAGCTGCTTGCCTTCAGCGTCAAAAACAAGGCTTCCGACCTGCATCTTTCGGCCGGTTTACCGCCGATGATCCGCGTGCATGGCGACATCCGCCGGATCAACCTGCCGCCGATGGATCACAAGGAAGTGCATGCGCTGGTGTATGACATCATGAACGACGGGCAGCGCAAATTTTACGAGGAGAACCGCGAAATCGACTTCTCGTTCGAGGTTCCGGGGCTGGCGCGTTTCCGCGTCAACGCCTTTGTCCACAATCGCGGCGCGGGTGCGGTCATGCGCACCATCCCGTCCAAAATCCTGTCGCTGGCCGACCTCAAGGCGCCGAAGATTTTCGAGTCCATTTCCGATTATCCGCGCGGCATGGTGCTGGTGACCGGGCCGACCGGCTCGGGCAAGTCGACCACGCTGGCGGCGATGGTCAACCACCGCAACGAGAACGAGATGGGCCACATCCTGACGGTGGAAGACCCGATCGAATTCGTGCATGAAAGCAAGAAAAGCCTGATCAACCAGCGCGAAGTCGGCCCGCACACGCTGTCTTTCAGCAACGCCTTGCGCAGCGCATTGCGCGAAGACCCGGACGTGATCCTGGTGGGCGAAATGCGCGACCTGGAAACCATACGCCTGGCGATGACTGCGGCGGAAACCGGCCACCTGGTGTTCGGCACGCTGCACACCAGTTCGGCGGCCAAGACCATAGACCGTATCATCGACGTGTTCCCCGCCGACGAAAAGGAAATGGTGCGCGCGATGCTGTCGGAATCGCTGCGCGCGGTGATCTCGCAGACGCTGCTCAAGACCAAGGACGGCGCGGGCCGCGTCGCCGCGCATGAGATCATGATCTGCACGCCAGCGATCCGCAACCTGATCCGCGAAGCCAAGGTGCCGCAGATGTATTCCGCGATCCAGACCGGCGGCAATATCGGCATGCAGACGCTGGACCAGTGCCTGGTCAATCTGGTCAAGGGCAATGTCATCAGTTCCGCAGATGCCCGCGCCAAGGCGACCAACAAGGAATTGTTCCCAGGTTAATCCGGCCGACACAAGAGGTTCAAGATGGAAAGAGCACAGGCCACCGAACTGATACACAATTTGCTGCGCGGCATGCTGAGCAAGAAGGCATCCGACCTGTTCATCACGGCCGGCTTTCCGCCCGCGTTCAAGATGGACGGCAAGATGACGCCGATGTCGCCGCAGGCGCTGACGCCGCAGCACACGCAGGAACTGGCGCGCAGCATCATGAACGACAAGCAGGCCGCCGAATTCGAATCCACGCACGAATGCAATTTCGCGATCAGCCCGCCCGGCATCGGACGCTTCCGCGTCAACGTGTTCATGCAGCAGCAGCGCGTCGGCATCGTGCTGCGCACAATCACCACCAAGATTCCGGATCTGGATGAGATGGGTCTGCCGCCGGTGCTGAAGGACGTCGTGATGACCAAGCGCGGGCTGGTCATTCTGGTCGGCGGCACCGGCTCGGGCAAGTCCACCACGCTGGCGGCGATGCTCGGCCACCGCAACAAGAACAGCCACGGTCACATCATCACCATCGAAGACCCGGTTGAATATGTGCACGATCATATCAACTGCATCATCACCCACCGCGAAGTCGGCGTGGACACCGAATCATGGGAAGCTGCACTGAAGAACACGCTGCGCCAGGCGCCGGACGTGATCCTGATCGGCGAAATCCGCGACCGGGAAACGATGGAACACGCGGTGGCTTTTGCCGAAACTGGTCACCTGTGCCTGGCCACGCTGCACGCGAACAGCGCCAACCAGGCGCTCGACCGCATCATCAACTTCTTCCCGGAAGAGCGCCGCACGCAATTGCTGATGGATCTGTCGCTGAACGTCAAGGCGCTCATTTCACAGCGCCTGATCCCGCGCAAGAGTGGCAGCGGACGCTCGGCCGCAATCGAGGTTCTGCTCAACTCGCCGTTGATCGCCGACCTGATCTTCAAGGGCGAGGTAAACGAGATCAAGGGCATCATGGCCAAGTCGCGCGAGATCGGCATGCAGACCTTCGACCAGGCGCTGTTCGACCTGTACGAATCGGACATGATCAGCTATGAGGAAGCGCTCAAGAACGCCGACTCGCTGAACGACCTGCGCCTGAATATCAAACTGAACAGCCAGCACTCCAAAGACAGCAACGTGATGTCCGGCATAGACCATCTGAAGATGACCTGATTAAGCGCCCTCTGTGCGCCCCACCGCACAGAGGGCGCTATCGTTCGAAATTACGCTCGACATCCAATCTTTAACCAAGGAGCTTCACATGCTTAAGAAATCGATCCTGGCCACCGGCATCCTGTGCTGCGGCTACCTCACCAGCGCGAATGCGGACAGCTTCATGCTGTCCAGCCCGACCATCAAGCCCAATTCCACGCTCGGCCCGAACCAGGTGTTCAACGGCTTCGGCTGCAGCGGCAAGAACATCTCGCCCGCGCTGAAGTGGAGCAATGGCCCCGCAGGCACCAAGAGCTATGCGATCACCGTCTACGACCCGGATGCGCCTACCGGATCAGGCTGGTGGCACTGGGTCGTGTATAACGTGCCGGCCGACGTGCACGAACTGGCCGAAGGGGCAGGCGACGCGGCAGGCGCGAACATGCCCAAGGATGCAAAACAGGGACGCACGGATTTCGGCAGCGCAGGATTCGGCGGCGCGTGCCCGCCGACAGGGGACAAACCGCACCGCTACATATTCACCGTGCATGCGCTCAAGGTGGAGAAGATCGACGTGCCCGCCGACGCCACTGCGGCACTGACAGGCTACATGATCAACGCCAACCGCATCGGCAAGGCCAGCTTCACCGCGAAGTACGGCCGCTGACGCGTTGACGGAATTTATCGCTTAATGTAAACGGGGCCACAACTGGCCCCGTTTACATTTTTACGCCCCAGAACAGCACTTCAATGGGGTAACAAAATGCATATCGGCTTATTGATCGTGCATATTGAGGCTGGCGATTAGCTTGGAAACACTGACCGGTTTGTGCAGCACCGGCCAGGCACAATTCGCTGCTTCACGAACAAAAGCGGGAGAAGTATCCCCTGTCAGCATGACTGCGTTGACGGGCTTGCCCAGCTTCCGCGTAAGCAGGTTCAGGAACTGAATACCATCAAGCGTTCCGCCCAGCATGTAATCAACGATGTAATAATCGGCATCCCCAATATTGGAATGATTCAAGGCTGCTTCAGGTTCGTGGAATACGGATACGTCCCCGCCGATTCCTTCCAGAGCCTTGCTCAATGCCTCCGCAACGAGTGCGTCATCCTCCACCACCACAAAGCGCCTCCCTCGCGCGACACCACGGTTAATTTCTTCCTGTGAAACGATGGCTGCTTCTGGTTGGGAAGGGGCATTTGATTCAACCTCCAGCGGCAAACGGAAGCCGAACACCGACCCATGCCCGACTTGCGAACGATAGCTGATCTCCTGGCCCACCAGCAACAGCGCACGCTTGACGATGGAAAGCCCCAACCCCAGCCCCCTGGTTCGGTCACGCTGCGGATTGTTGATTTGGTAAAATTCGTCAAACATCTTTTCGAAGTGCTCGCTCTTGATGCCCAGGCCGGTATCCCATACCTGAAACAACACACTCCCCCCGCGCCGTCTGGCACTCACCAGGATGCCCCCGGTGGATGTAAATTTGATCGCATTGGAAACCAGATTCATCAGGATAGACTGGACCAAACCGAGATCGCTGCGTATGACCAGCGTCTCGCTCATCGGAAAGTAGAACTTGAATCTGAGCTGTTTTTCGCTGGCTAACGGCTCAAGATTCTGTTCGAGCCAATTGAATAGTTCGATGACATTGATCGAGGTATATTCGGGCTTGATCGTGCCCGCATCCAGCTTGGATACATTCAACAAGGTATCCAGCAAGGTGTCGAAATTGGACATGGCCTGCCCCAGGCGGCTAATGATTTTATTCTGCTCAGGCGTGGGGTCGGTATGCTTGAGGGCGTCTATAAACAAGTTCGCTGCCGCCAGCGGCTGCCTCATGTCATGACCCGCCGCCGCAAGGAAGCGCGTCTTGGCCAACTCCTTGCGCTGCAGCTCGGCTTGAACCTCATTCAGCTCGGAAATATCGCGCCCCACTCCCAGCACCGAAATCACATTGCCCGAAGCATCCAGCTCTGCCGTCAAGCGGATATGGCTGCAGATTTCCCTGCCTTCTTTGGCAGGCCATCTCAGTTCAAACTGCGCGCTTTTGCCGGTCGCGAATACCTCTCTAAGCTTCTCTTCATAGATTTCGAAATTAGGTCCGCCGGGGTTTTCCGACGGCGTTTTCCCCAGCAATGCGGCAGCGCCCCCTCTGGCCAAAGCATCGAACGCCGGATTGACGTAGATGCGGCGGCAATTTTTATCGTAACGGGCAATCGTATCGGGAGTGTTTTCGATTATGGAGCGCAACTCTTCCGTGCGTATGTTCACCTCTTCTTCAAGGCGATTCCGATGCAGGATCAAATTTTCATCACGCTCCTGAATTTCGCACAGCATCTTGTTGAATGCCGCAACCAGATCGCCTATTTCATCATGCGTACGTTGCTGCACCCTCAAGCCATAGGTTTTATCGCGGGAAATGGTGCGCGCCGCATCGGCAAGCTCAGCGAGCGGACTCGATATCATGCGCTGCAAGCGGGGCGCCAGCAGGGAAATCACAAACATCGCCAATGCAGCGCCGCCCAGCCCTTTCACCAAATCGGCAAACTGGCTTTCCAGTCGTTCGGTGAAATCCGCTTTCAGCAGAACATAGCCGATTAATTCCGTGCCCCTCGTCACAGGCAAATATAAATCCGCGCGCCTGGACCAGAATTCTGAACGAATCTGTTTGCCTCCAGTCTTGTAATCCGGCGGAACAGCTTTCACAATCCCGTCCCTGCTCCATGACGCGAGTACGGTTGCGTCCTCCATCACCAGCCAAGCCGAAGAAATTTCATTGTGGCTCTTGAGCGATTCGAGCAGCCTCTGGGCTTCCGCCTTGTCAGAAAACACGAGAGCGGCCTGGCCGTTCTCAGCCAGAACATTCGCCAGCCCGGAAAGCTGCTGCACAGAGTCTTTGTAGCGACCGACTATGGAGCTGCCGACCAGCACAGCAAGACTGACCAGCAAGCAAATCATGCTGGTCAGGATGATGATTGAAACGAGCTTCTTGCGCAGAGGCCAAGTAGACAGGTCCGGTAAGATGTTCATGGTTTTATCTTCCGAAAACATGGGTTGCGAGATTCAGCATTTGTCCGGACAGGAACAGTTTTCCAGAACGCGCCGATGCCAGATTGACTTCAAAAACTATTCTGTTTTCATGGGATACGAGTCCGATAGTGCCGCCGCGTTGCGCGAAATTCTCGATGTCCGAAATGGTCAGCACCGGACTGTCAGCTAGTGCCCTGATGATTGCGGTGACCCGCCGCTGCTCCGACTCACCGATGTACAGCACCTGGCATCCTTTCAAATCATCGTCGTATTTGACATGCTCGACGTGTATTTCGCGTGCACCGGCCTTGCGACCATCAAGCGATGAAAGTGCACCGCCCAGCGGGGCGTTGCCCATCACGCAAAGCGCCACCCTGGCATCGCCCGCGCCGGCAGGCCAATCGACAAACTTGATGAAATTAAGCACATAGGCCGACTTGATCTGATTTTCAGTCGGGGTATCCGCCCAGGACGGACGGATGCTTGCCAGGGAAAGGCCAAGAGACAGCAAGAACAAATGCAGAAATTTACTCATTCCGGCAAATTTTGATTTCGGCAAATTATCCTGGCCGGAACTAGAAGCGGTAGTTCAAGCGGGCGTAGTAGGTGGTGCCCAAGATGCCATCGGGAGAAATTGAGTTATAGGGATTGCCCGCAAAGGTCAAAACATGGCTCTGACTTTGAGTGGGGTAGCTGTTGAAGACATTGCCGACGCTGACCGAGAACGTCCAGTTCTTTTTGAAGTTGTAACCGGCCTCCAAATCCAGCACGAACTGTGACCCCAGAAAATCGCGTGTGCTGTTCTCGGGGTTAAAATAACTCCACGGCCCAAAGTAATTGCCGTTGCCGGTGAAAGTCCAGTTCCCCCGGGCATGGGTGACTCTGAGATTGGCTCTATCCTTGGGCAGAATCTGGTCGTATTGCGGATCCGCAATCGAACCCTGAGTAACGCGGGTAACCTCGGTCGTCACATGACTCCAGGTCAATTTGAACTCGGTGTCACCCGCGCCGCCGCGCAGATCATATTTCGCCATCAACTCCGCGCCGCGCGTCCGGCTATCAAAATAGTTGGTGAAGAAATATATTTCATTGCCGAAATTACTGGGGTTGGGAACGCCCACCGCCAAAGTTGCGTCGAATTTTTGCGACAACGTCACACGATCCCGCACATCGATCTGGAACACGTCCAGCGAACCCCCGAAGGCATTGTGTTGATAGGACATCCCGAACGACAGATTGGTGGATTTTTCCGGCTGCAACGCCTTGCCGCCAAAATATTGCGCCAGCGCGCTGGTCGGCGGAATGATGCCAACCGTGACCACGGAATTCCCGGGGCCGCTGGCATTATGGGAAATACTGGTGGTGTTTGCCTGACCGGGTGAGGGGGCGCGGAAGCCGGTGCCGAACGAGCCGCGCAGCGTGGTTTGCTCATTCAGGCGGTAACGACTGGATATTTTGCCGTTTGTGGTGCCGCCAAAATCCGAGAAGTTTTCATGACGTCCGGCCAGCGCGACCAGAAAGGCATCGGTAAAATTGTATTCGGAGTCGACATAGGCGCCGATGTTTTCGCGTTTGAACAAGCCCGCCGTGGCAGGATCGAAACCCGGAAAACCGTTGCTGCCTATGCCCAATGTCGAGAATGGCCCCGTTTGCCAGGATGCCTGGTCTCCAGCCTTGATTTCATAGGTTTCCTGCCGCCATTCCAGACCGGCCGCGAGCGACAGCTGTTTACTGTAAGGCAGGGTGAAATCCGCGTTCACATTGCGTTCGGTCTGCACCAGCTGCCCCAGGTCAAAATGCGTGGGCGAGGCGGAGCCCAGAGAGGGGTTGACCGTGTTGTCCAGATGGTAGGCCATGGAGTTGCGCCCGTAAGCCGCACTGATGTCATAGCTGCCCTTGCTGCCGATGTCGCCCTTCAGGCCGACCACCTGACTGAAGTCCATATCCTCTCCCGAAAATCGCGGCGTAAAACCGCCGGGGAAGAAACTCTGAAAATTGAACTGATTGTTGGCATTGGCATCAGCCAAACACTGTTGGGCGCTTAACAGTCCGAACTGGTCGTTAGGCACTGCGTTGCAAGAATGGACACCGGACGAATCCAGGTTGCTGTTAAACAATCCCCGTGCCAGATTGCGATAGTAAAAATCAGTGTTGTTGTGGGTGTCGCTGAAATTTCCAAACATGTAGAGGCTGTTGTTGTTCCCCGCATCCATGCGGCCATTCCACAGAAAACGATTGGAATCAAATTCCGGCGTGCCCCAGATTTGTGCGGGGTTCGGGACGGACAGGCCCTGGCTGGCATAATAGGCCGCATCTGCACGCTGGAAGCCGCGCGAGGTTCGGCTTCTATCGACGATATCCGCCGTGATACTCAGGAAGCCTTTATCCTTCAGCCGCGTGCCAAAATTCATCATCGCCCGGTTCGAATCGCCATCCCCGGCCTTGGTGCCGCCACGCTGCACAATGATTTCTCCGCCTTCGCTGTTGTCCTTGAGAATGAAGTTGATGACCCCGGCGATCGCATCGGAGCCATATTGGGCAGAAGCGCCGTCGCTCAATACTTCCACGCGTTTAATGCCCATGGCCGGCAAATTGGATATTTCTGGGCCCTGCGAACCACTGCGCGCCAGGCTGGTCGTCAGGACTGCGGCACGATGAAAACGCTTGCCGTTGATGAGTACCAGTGTTTCATCCGAAGACAGCCCGCGCAGACTGAAGGGCTGGACAAAAGCGCTGCCGTCATTGATCGGCTGGGACAACACATTGAAGGACGGCAGCAAATCGCGCAGGACATCGTTCATGTCATGGCTGGCCTGATCGGTCAGAATATCCTTGCTCGTGAAACTGGTGATCGCGGCCGGAGAGTCCGACAACTTGCGATTGTCAAATCGCGTTCCGGTGACCACCTGAATTTTCATTAAATCTTCAAGGCTGAGATCAAATACACGATCCTCTTCCGCAGGTTTTATTTCCTGCGCCGCGCTCAAACCGGCGAGCATTTGCATCCCAAAAAAAAGAACCGTCGTAATATTTTTTTTCAGCATAGTGTTCCCTGATTAAAATTCAGCCAGTCAAACGAGGCATCTGGCTACATGCCTTGCTTCGGGCGATTGCTGCCCGACACGATTTTGTATTCCAGCAAACGGCATTCGATCGCGCCGTTGAACAGCGGTGTGCGTTTGGATGGCGACAGGCGCATCAGTTTCAGGATGGCTTTGTCGGCGGTGAACAGGTAGGCGGTCCAGCCGCCGAATTTCTTTTTCAGCGCGTCGCCCAGTTTCGGGTATAGCTCTGCCAGCTCGGCCACTTCGCCCATACGCTCGCCATACGGCAGATTGGCCACCAGTATGCCGTGCTCGGCCGGTGCGGAAACTTCCAGCACGTTGGCCTGATTCAGCGTCACCGCCGCCAGCAGGCCGGCGTTTTCCAGGTTCATGCGCGCGGTCTTGAGTTCGTCGCCGTACAGGTCGCTGCCGTAAATCGGCAACGCGGTCACCGGCAGTTGTGCGGCCTGCGCTTTTGCGCGGATGTCACGCCATGCGGCGGCATCGAAATTCTTGAGCTTCTCGAACGCGAAACTGCGATTGATGCCGGGCGCGATGTTGAACGACATCAGCGCCGCCTCGATCAGGAAGGTACCGCTGCCGCACATCGGGTCGAGCAGCGGCGTGCCCGGCTTCCACCCGGCCAGATGCAGGATGCCGGCGGCAAGGTTTTCGCGCATCGGCGCGATGTTGGTGTACTGGCGCACACCGCGCTTGAACAGCGCATCGCCGGAGGTGTCCACGTACAGCATCATGTGGTTGTGTTCGAGAAAAGCGTGGATGCGGATGTCCGGCGCATGCGTGTCGACATCGGGGCGCGCGCCGACCAGCTTGCGGAACTTGTCGCACACCGCGTCCTTGATCTTGAGCGTGGCGAAATCCAGGCTCTTCAGCGGGCACTTGATCGCCGCCATGTTGACGCGGATAGTGCGCGTCACGTCGAACCAGCCGCCCCACGGCAAGGCATACACCGTGTCGTAGATGTCCTGTTCGCTGCGGTAATCGGCCTTGGCCACGCGCCATAGCACGCGGCTGGCAGTGCGGCTGTGCAGGTTGACGCGGTAGCTCAGCTGCAGGGGGCCCGTAAAATGCACGCCGCCATCGGTGGCGCGCACGTCCTGCGCACCCAGCTCCTGCAGCTCGTTGCCTAATACCGCTTCCAGGCCGCGCGGGCAGGTTGCAAAAAAATTCTCACTCATAGCGGTTTCACCGTCACCAGAATAACTACAGCCATCAACAACAACACGGGGATTTCATTGAACCAGCGGTACCACACGTGGCCGTGCGTGTTGCGCCCCTGCTTGAACAATGTGAGCAAGCGCCCGCAGTAAAAGTGATACACGAGCAGCACCAGAACCAGCAGCAGCTTGATGTGCAGCCAGACGCCGGAGAAGCCATAGCCCAGCCACAGCCACAGACCGAACGCCAAGGCCAGTGCCGCGATCGGCGTCACGAAACGGTACAGCTTGTGCGACATCAACAACAAACGCTCGCGTTCAGAATCTTCCTTGACCATCGCCAGGTTCACGAAAATGCGCGGCAGGTAGAACAGCCCGGCGAACCAGCTGGTGACGAAAATGATATGAAATGCCTTGACCCACAACATGGTGATTCCCTAGCTGGACAGACGCCGCCGGAACAAGACCAGCGACAGATAAAAACCGGATATGGCGTAGCCGCACAGCACGCCGACATGCAACAGCAAGCCGGGCGGCCAGACGCCATTCATCAACGGCCGCGCGATATCCACCGCGTGCGTCAGCGGCAACAACGCCGACAGCTGTTGCCACAGCGGCGGCAGTTGCGAGACCGGAAAAAACACGCCGCATAATAACATCATGGGGGTGATCACCAGCGTGAAGTAGTACATGAAGAAATCGTAACTCGGCGCCAGCGCGGTCATGATCAGGCCGACGGAAGAGAAGCACAGCCCGACCAGCAGCGCCAGCGGCAGCAGCAACAACGACAGCGGTGAATGCGACAGGCCCAGCAGCAATATCACCAGATACACCGCCACGCCGGACAGCAGACTCTTGCTCGCCGCCCACAGCACCTCCGCCAGCACCACATCGTCCAGCGTGACCGGCGTGTTGAGTATCGCCTCCCAGGTGCGCTGTTCCTTCATGCGCGAAAAGCCGGAGTACATCACCTCGAAACTGGCGCTGTTCATAGTGCTGTAGCACACTGTTCCGGCGGCCAGAAAACTCATGTAGGAAGTGCCGCCCATCTGCGGCAGCAGGCTGCCCAGCCCGTAGCCCAGCCCCAGCAGATAGATCATGGGGTCGGCGATGTGACCCAGGATGGATGCGCCCGCGATTTTTTTCCACACCAGGAAATGACGCCGCCAGATCGGAAAAAAGCGCAGGCTCAGGCGTGGAGGAAAAAAATGATATTTGCTCATTTAACACGCCCCTCGTGCCTAGCCTGCCCATATTGTAGGTCGGGTTTCAACCCGACATGTCGGGCTAAAGCCCGACCTACAGCTGATGGCGATACTGTATTCATTCGCGCATCTCCCTGCCGGTCAATTTTAAAAACACGTCCTCCAGATTCGCCGGGCGGTGCAGATAGCGCAGCCCGCTTTGCCCGTGCAGATGCGTCACCAGCGACTGCGCGTCGTCCACATAGCAGAATACCGTTTCGCCGCTGACCTCGAAGCGCCGTGCATACTGCGCGGCATGGGTTTGCGCCCACTGCGTCGCGTCTTCGCCAAACACCTCCACCACCTGCGGCTCAATGTTCTGCGCGATCAGCGCTTGCGGCGTGTCCTGCGCCACCATGCGCCCGTGATCGAGAATCGCGAGGCGGTGACACAGGCGCTCGGCCTCGTCCATGAAATGCGTGGTCAGCAACAGCGTCTTGCCCTGCGCGGTGAGCTCGCGCAGCCGCTGCCAGATCA
>Ga0315268_10004085_pt1 | contig 15931 bp, 15 predicted proteins | sample C1_top_MG_FD_204535 | JGI IMG/M metagenome (GOLD analysis project Ga0315268, IMG submission 204535) | Sediment microbial communities from Yellowstone Lake, YNP, Wyoming, USA - C1_top | ecosystem: Environmental > Aquatic > Freshwater > Lake > Sediment | place: USA: Wyoming | collected 2017-08-01
TCGCGTCTCTGGCCAGAGAAAAGCGCGCCGACAAGGAAGAACAGAAAGATGAAAAGAAGGATCTCAAGAAAGAGAGACGGGAAAAGGCGCTCGTAATGACCCAATGTCTGAAGGACGCCGAATCAGCCCATAATGCCGCCGTCAACATCGCTAACGACACGCGTTGGGACGCCCGGTCAGCCGCCGGCTTGGTCTATGGCAAAGCCTTTGATGCCGCTTGGCAGAAACTCATGGACGACCGGAGCGCGGCCCGCGCGGCCTATAGGGCCAGCGCCAAGGACGACGCGGCTTGGAACGCCTATCTCGCCGCCAAGGCCAAGGCGAATGACGATTGGCAAGCGGCCAAGCAGGCCGCCCGGACCGCCAAGGACGCTTCCAGGGCGGCGGCTCAGACGGCTTGGGAAACCGCCAAGGTGAAGGCTGACGCTGATTTTAAGTCGGCCAAGGATAAGTGCATCGTCGATGCTCAGGTCAATCCCGACGTGACCGCTCCGGCCGCCGTCACCAACTTGTCGCTCTCCGGCGCTACCGCATCCTCGATCACGCTGAACTGGACCGCTCCGGGCGATGACGCCGCCGCCGGAACCGCCGCGGCTTACGACATCCGTTACTCGACCGCGGCCATCGTCACGGCCGCCGACTTCGCCGCCGCCACTCAGGTCACCGGCGAACCGGTTCCGGCCGTCTCCGGCACGGCCCAGACCATGTCCGTTACCAATCTCGTCGCCGGCACGACCCACTTCTTCGTCATGAAGGCGCAGGACGAGGCGCTGAACGTCTCGGCGATGTCCAATGTCCCGAGTCTGGCCACGGCCGCGGCGCAATAGATCGGCCAAAATGCCAAAACCGTCCGGTTCGCCGTACGGTTTTTTATAGTTCGTGAAAATGATATAATTAAGGCTGCCTATGAAAAAAGTCTTCATCATTCATGGTTTCGAGGGCGCGCCCAACGGCGGCTGGCGGCCGTGGCTTATGGGCGAGCTGGCCAAGCGGGAGATCTACGCCTGCGCCCTGTCGATGCCCAATCCGGCCAGCCCGTCGAGGATCGAATGGATCGCCGAGATATCTGAACACGTTGAGCGCGATAAAGACGATGAGATCTATCTCGTCGGCCACAGTCTCGGCGCGGCCGCCATCCTGTGGTACGCGATGACGGCGCCGGCGGACGCCCGCATCGCCGGGGCCGTCCTGGTGTCCGGGCCGTGCGAGCCGACGGGGAACCGGAAGATCGAGACCTTCCTGCGCGATCCGTTCGATTTCGCGGCGATCAGGTCGAAGATCGGCCGCAGCGCCGTGATCCACGGCGACAATGACCCGGTGGTGCCGCTGGCCCAGGCCGAAAAATTGTCCAGGGAACTTGGCGCCAGGCTGACGGTCATCAAGGACGGCCGCCATCTGAACGGCTCGGCCGGCTGGTATTCGCTGCCGGCGGCCCTCGATGAATTGCTGGGCATGATGGACGGACGCTGATCGGCTTTTCACGGCCGGCTCGTCCGTCGCGACGTCAGCCGGGACCGGCTCCGGCCACGTTGCTTTTTAACCATCTTCGGATAGAATTATCCCATGACCTTAGTGGACCACCAGGGTAACGCGAAAAAGAAGCTGGCCGCCGCCTGGACGCGTTTCGCGTCCAGGATATCACGCGTCAAAAGATCGGCCTTGTCGCTGAGGCAAGGTCTGGAGAAACGACGGCGCCAGAAGGAACTCGCCGCCGCCTGGACGCGTTTCGCGGATCGGATGTCGCGCATCCGCGGCGCCGTCGTTTCGCTGATGCGCGAGATGGAGGAACGCCGCCGCGCCAAGGATCTTGATCAGGCCCGGCAGCGCCTGCAAAAGCTATGAGTATCGCCCAGAATTCAATTGATCGGAACGCCGCGGAAAGGCGGGGGACGCCGCCGCTGCCGGAACGCGGGCAGACGCCGCGCGAAACCGGCGCCTGGATGCGCCAGGAAGGCGGACGGGTCCTGGATGACGCCATCCGTTCGATCGATCAGGCGTGGGACATGGCCGCGGCGGATCCGGGGAGCGCGCGACGGCTGGAACAGCTGCGCCAGGAGGCGGCCGGCGCCAAAGCCGAACTGGACCGCGACATCGCCGCGGCGGAGGCCGATCCCAGCATTGACGCCGAAGCGGGCGCCCCAGAGCAGGCCGAGGCCGCTGAAGCGGCCCAGACCGCCGAAGCGATGCTGGCGAAGACCGAGGGTTATTTCGGGGACCTCGAGGCGCTGGCCGAAATGGCCGCTACCGGCGGCGAAAAGCGCGACGCCATCCTTAAGACCCTGAAGGAACGCCTCGGCAACCGCGCGGCCGAGATCCTCGATTCGCCCGAATTCCGCCGGGACCTGGCCGAAATGAGAGAGCGGTTGTGCGGGCGCCTGGACGGCGAGAACGGACCGCTGATAGCCAAGGACCTGACCATCGGCCAACTGCTCGCCATACGCGAGACGATCGGCAGCGATCCGGAGCGTTTACTGCGGGCTTTAGACGTCAAGAAGCGGCTGGAAACCTCCGGTTCGCCGGTGAAGGCCAATTATTCCGAGGAGGGCGCCCTAATCCGCGTGTATGACCCGGTCATCGATCAGGAAAGCGGCGAATTGACCAGCGGCGTCACCGTGAATTTCCTGTTGGAAGTCGAACCGGACGAAGCGGTACTGGTCCAGCGCGTCTTCCACCGGGAGGTCGAACGGGGACCGGACGGCCAGCCCCGCGTCCGCAAATCCGCCGAACATACCATCTTCGAGCTGCCGGAGAGCATCAAGGCTAACGGCCTGGCCGCGGACATCACTCGCGATTCGCTCGCGGAGTATGACGCGCAGGGCGTCGACACTATTAAGCTGCACGCGGACATCGATATGGGCGGTTACGCCTGGGCAGTGTACGGCTACGGCTGGGACAAGAAGGAAATGGCCAAAAGGCTGCTGGAGGAAAAGGAGGGCGGCGAGCGGGAGGTCGAGTCCGGTGGCGTCAGGAAGAAGTACAAGGACCTGTCGGTTCAGGAGCGGCGCGTCGTCGTCGACGAACAAGTGGATTCCCTCAACGCCGAGGCCGTGGCCGAGGTCATCCGGAAAGGCCGGGCGAATCTGGAGAAAGTGCTGCGCGGGGCCGGCCAGGCCGGCGCCGATCGGCTGCTGCTGGAATTCGACGAGCTGATCAGGAACGAACTGACGGTGACGCCGGCGACACTGGCCGAGTTCGGCCGCAAAGGACCGAAATTGTTTCTGGACACGCGCGCGCCGGAGACCTGGCACACTGCCGAAAGCCTGACTGAGGCGGTCCGCGCCGGGAAAGTTTCCGAAACGAACGCGGCCGACATCAGGAAGAAGGCCTATCACGCCGGCAAGATCGTCCTGCGGGACAGCAATTGGTTCGGCAAGATCGACCTGAAGCAGGACGGTCCGCAGGGCGGCGTGAACCGGAAGATGCTTGAACAGTATCTGAACAAATCATCCAAATAATCATCGATCGTTATGCGCGAGCCGCGGGACGGAGCCGGCCAGCCGGCCAAAGACGATAAGGCCCGGGAGGGTCTGCAGCACGACCGGGAGGGCCGGGAGACCGGCGACGCCGCTTTCCATGAGCAGGGCTGGGGCTTTACGCCGGAGAAGGAGCGGACGACCCTTGAAGCCAACGCGGAAAGAGTGGTTGATCTCGAGGAAAAGCAGGTTCAGGACATCGCCGGGAACGATCCGGAACTGGGCATCAAGGCTTTCAAACAGCTCCTCACGAGGCATCCCGATGACGCCCGGGCGCCGGATTGGCTTTCGGCCGTGAAGCGGCTGACGCGGAAGCGTTAGCTACGACAAGAAAAGCGCGCCGCAAGGGCGCGCTTTAAGTTTGTCTTCATCGTCCGGCCGCGGCCGCGATCGTCAGGCGGTGCAGGGACACCAGTCCGTCCAGGTCGAGACCCAGACCGGTGTAGCCGCCGGCGATGGTGAAGGCTGCCGGGATGCCGTTGTCGCGGCACCAGGCCAGGACCAGCGCCTCGCGCCGCGCCAGGATCTCCCGCGTGATGCCGCGGAGTCCGCCGAACCCGCCTCCGCCGAAGGGATCCATGCCGGCGTTATAGAGACAGAGGGCGTAATCCTTCCCGCATTCCGCCAGCCGCCTCTCGACTGTTTCGAGGTAACGGGCGGGATCGCTGACCAGGTCGAGAGTGTTGTCTCCCGCGGGCCGGTAAGCGTCGAAAGGATTCACTGCCACGTCCAGGCAGCGGACCCACGGCAGACAGCCGACGATCTCGTGCGTGCCGCCGCCGCAATGCGCGTCCAGGTCGAGGATCAGCACCCGGCCGCCGGTGTCGCCGTGCGCCGCCCGCGCGGCCAGGGCGAGTCCGTTGAAGGTGCAGAACCCCGCTCCGGAGCCGGCGGTCGCATGATGCAGGCCGCTCGAAAGCGTCCCGGCGACGCCGTCGGAGAGCGCTTGGCGGGCGGCGGCGATGACGCCGCCGGTCGAGGCGCGGACCGCCTCCCAGATGCCGGCATCCCACGGGAATCCCTGGCTTTCCGCCAGGAACGCCGGAGAACCAGTGCGGACGGCGTCGATGTAGCCGGCCTCGTGGATCTCCAGCAACTGCGCGCCGGAGACCGGCTCGGGCTTCGCGAGGTCGATCCCGGCAATGGGATCGCGGATCAGGCTGGCGGCGATGCTGCTGGCCTTGCGCGTCGTGTCGAAGGCGTGGGCCGCGGACACGTATTCCTGACTGTAAAATAACTTCATTACCGGGCCTCCCTGCGCTGATATAAGCAAAAAAAATCGATATTGTCAAGATGGTCTGACAAGGCGTGGCGGCGTCCCGCATCTGCGTTTATCCTGAAATTCGGTTATCATATAATGGTCATCATCGCGAGGAGTTATGGAACGACCATCATCCGCGTCATCGGCAGGAACGGCACACCGGATCGGGCGGCGCGATTGGCCCTGGTTGTTCGCTTACCCCGCCTACCAGATCATCGGCACCATCCGTCACGAAGGGGCTCACGCCTTGGCCGTGTGGCTAGAGGGCGGGCGAGTCACTAAATTCGTCTTTTGGCCGACCTGGGAGGGGCGGTTCTACTGGGGTTACCTCAGCTGGTCCGGCCGGGCCGACTGGCTGGTCTCAGCCGCGCCGTATCTGGCCGACCTAGCCACGTTCGCCGCGTTCTTCCTGGTCTGCACCCGGCTGCGGCTGCGCCGGCACCGGGTGTGGGTCAACCTGTACGCCATCGGCCTGGCGTCGCCGTTCGTGAATTCGGCCTATCGTTACGCCAGCAGTTTCTTCCGTTCCGGTGACCTGACGCCGGTCATGAAGGCCGTGCCCCCGGCCGTCGTCCACGCTTACTTCATCCTGTCCCTGGCGGCCTACGCCGCGGCCCTGGCGTCGATCCAATTTCGCCGCGCGAGGCCGCCCGAAGGCGGCCAGCCGCCGCGGCCGGCCGGGTCCTGACCGCCTCGGCGCACCATTGCCAAAGCGCGTCGGATGCGCTATCCTACGCGCCAGTATGCCTAATGACCAGGTCGTCCTCCGTTTCAGCGAGGTCAGCTTCAATTATGGTGAAACCAGGCCCATTTTGGATGAGGCCAGCTTTTCCGTGCGCAAAGGTTCAAAACTGGCGCTGATGGGACAGAACGGAGCGGGGAAGTCCACGCTTTTCAAGTTGATCATGGGTGAACTGAAACCGGTGTCCGGATCGATCTTTCGGACCCCGCCCGAGGCCACGGTCGGCATCGGCCGGCAGGTCATTCCCCCGGAACAGCTGGATCTGACCGTGCGCGACTGGTTTGCCGGCACTTTCGCCAGCGTCCCCTACAATCTGGACAAGCGCATTGCCGAGGCTCTGGACGCCGTCAGCCTCAGAACCGAACTGACCAAGACGCTCCGGCGGCATTCGGGCGGCCAGCAGGCGCGGCTGCTTCTGGCCTACGCCATCATCCAGGATCCGGACATCTTGCTTCTCGACGAACCGACCAACAATCTCGACCAGGAAGGCATCGATCACCTGACCGGCTTCCTGATGCTGCACGAGAAGACGGTGATCGTCATTTCGCACGATGCCGACTTCCTGAATGCTTTCACTGACGGCGTGCTGTATCTCGATGTCCATACCCGCAAGATCGAGCAGTACGTGGGCAATTACCTGAACGTGGTCGAGGAGATCGCCGAGCGCATCGAGCGCGAGCGGGCGCAGAACGCCCGGGCCGAGGCCCAGATCCGGCAGAAGAAGGAACAGGCCGAGGTCTTCGCCCACAAGGGCGGCAAGCTGCGGTCCGTGGCCAAGCGTATGCGCGAGGCCGCCGCGGAGGCCGAAGAGGGCATGGTCGAGGTCCGGCGCGAGGACAAGACCATCCGCGCTTTCGACATCCCGGCTCAGGAATTCCCGCCGGAGTTCAACGGCAAGGTCCTGGAGATCACCCGCGTCGGCGTCATCCGGGACGGCGAACCGGTCAGCCGCGACCTCGATGTCACGCTGCGCCGCAAGAGCCACGTGCTTTTGTCCGGTCCGAACAGCAGCGGTAAGAGCTTTTTTTTGGACGCCATCCATTCCGGCCAGGCCGGCGGCGTGAAGCTCGGCGACGGCGTCCGGGTAGGCTACTATCGCCAGGATTTTTCTTTCCTGGAACCGGATAAGACAGCTTTCGACCTGCTCGATGGCGTCATGATGCAAAAGGACGAGCAGAAACTGAGGTCCACTGCCGCCGGTTTCCTGCTGGACGGCAAGGTTCTGGCCAGCCGGGTCGGCAGCCTGTCCGAAGGCCAGAAAGGGTTGCTGCTGTTCACGTCACTGGTGCTGATGAGGCCGGGACTCCTGCTTCTCGACGAGCCGACCAACCACATCAATTTCCGGCATTTGCCGGTGATCGCCGCGGCGCTCGACGCCTATGAAGGAGCGCTGCTTATGGTCAGTCACATCCCGGATTTCGTGTCCAAGATCCGCGTCGATGAAACCATCGACCTCGGCAAGGTCTGACCGGCGATCGGCCGTGATTTAAAATTCCGTCCATTATGGACGGAATTTTTCGTGTAAAGTTTAAAGTTGAAAGTTTAGAGTCAATGAATTTTTTTAACTTTTAACTCGCCTCCTGAATCGCCGTCCGGTCAGGCCGCGGTGACGAGCCAGATGCCGGCAAAGATGCCGGCGATGGCCACGGCCTTCCGTAATATCAGCCGGCGGCTGATCTCTTCTTGGAGTATCTTCGGCCAGTAGGCACTGAGCAGCACGGTGAGGAACAGCAGGAAGAACGGCTGGGTGCCGATGAGCGCGTTGACCAGGGTGATGTAGCCGGTCGAAGCGGCGAGCAGGAAAAAGATGGTGGTGATCGAGGTCAGGCCTTCGCTCAGGCCGGAATAGACCAGCACGCGCGGACCGGAGCCGCGGACCGATTCGGCCAGGCTGCGGTAGCCCGGGACCAAGAGCGGCAGCGCGATGATGATCGTGCCGAGCTTGGTGTAGGCGAAGACCGTCCAGGGTCGGGAGGTGTCGAGCAGATATTTGGAAGCGACGGCGCCGGCCGAGATAAGTCCCACGCCGAGGAGCATCCACCACAGGCCGCGGCCGAAACGCCAGTCGCGCAGGCTTTTGAGCGAGAGGAGGAAGGCGCCGCCGGTGAGGAGCAGTACGCCCAGATATTGCCGGACCGTGAAGACCTCGCCCAGGAAGACGGCGGCGAAGACGGCCACGAAGATGGGCGACAGGCTGAACAGCGGGCCGACCCGCGAGATCTCTTCGACCTTGACCGCCTCGAAGTAACAGAGCGAGGCGGCGGCGAAGGCGGCGCCGGAAAGCAGGGCGATGGACATCTGTCCGCCGTTCAGCCGCGGCCAGCCCAGAAGCGCCAGGGCGATGACGCCGGAGGCCGTCTCGATAACGCTGAACACGAAGAACGAGCCGGTCGGCTTGGTCATCCATTTCGCCAGCACCATCTTGTCGAGGATGCCGATCACGGCCGTGGCGATCGCCGCGATCAGGGAATATATCACCCAGGTCATAGGGATCAATTGTTCATTTAAATCCGCTAGTCCGCCAGTTTTAGCCAGTCGTTCTCGACGCGGCCGATCTCTTCTTCCAGTCCTTTCAGGCGCGCGGCCTTGTCCGGGGCGTAGTCGGTCGGATTCTCGAAGAAGTAGGCCAAGATCCGGCCCTTTTCTTTTTCCAGGGACTTCAGCCGGTCTTCCAGTTTTTGCCGGGAGCGGCGCCGTTCACGGTCAGCCATCATTTTTTCCCGGCGGGCGCCGGCATCGGGTGTTCCGGAAACGACCGGCACGACCGTGTTAGCCTCGGCGGCGTACGCCGCGAGGTCGGCGACGTATTCCTCATAAGTGCCGGAGTAATGCCGCACCGTGCCGCCGCGGACCTCGTAAATGCGATCGATGAGCGCGTTCATGAAGGTCCGGGCGTGCGACACCACCAGCACCGTGCCGGCGTATTCTTTGAGCGCCCGGGCCAGGACCTCGACGGTCTCGGCGTCGAGATGGTTGGTCGGTTCGTCGAGCACCAGCACATTGTGCTCATGGAGAATCAGCCGCGCCAGGCGGACGCGGGCGCGTTCGCCGCCGGACAGGACGCCGCAGGGTTTTTCGAGGTCGTCCTCGCCGAAGAGAAAGGCGCCGGCCGCGGCCAGGATGCGTTCGCCCGAGGCGTCGGGCGGCGCGGCCCGGGTCAGGGCGTCGAGCACGGTCTCCTGGCGCGACAGCGTCTCTTCGGACAGTTGCGAGTAGTAGCCGATGTCCGCCTTGTGCCACCATTTGCAGCTGCCGGCGAGCGGCGGCAGGGCGCCGACCATGGTCCGGAGCAGCGTCGATTTGCCGTGGCCGTTCTCGCCGACGATGGCCGCCTTGGCGCCGCGCGGTATCTCCAAGTCGATATCCCCGGCCACGACCTTGTCGCCGTAACCGACGGCCAGGCCGGCGCAGCGGACGGCCGGGCCGGCGTGGACAACGGGGCAGGGGATATGGAAAGCCGCGGTCTTGAGTTTGGGGTCCAGGTCGCGCAGCCGGTTGCGCAGCTTGGCGATATGTTTGATCTTGCTCTGGGCGCGGCTGGCCAGACTGGCTTTGGCCCGGAAGCGGTCGGCGAATTCCTGGGCCGCGGCCATCTCGCGGCGGAGGCGTTTGTTGGTGCGGCGGGCGTATTCGGCCTGTTCCTCCTTCCAGTCCAGGTAGGTCTCCACGTCGCCGGGGAACGCCGTCAGCTTGCCGCGTTCGATCTCCCAGGTCGAGGTGCAGAGGTTCTGGAGCAGTTCGCGGTCGTGCGAGGTGATGACGTAGGCGCCGGACCAGCCGCGCAGGAACGCTTCGAGCAGGATGAGCGTCGGCAGGTCGAGGTAGTTGACCGGTTCGTCGAGCAGCAGGAGATTGGGATCCGTGAGCAGCAGGCGGACCAGCTTCAACCGCATCTGATAGCCGCCGGAGAGGGCCGTCGGCGGGAGCCCCAGATCTTCGGCGGACAGGCCGAACCGCGCCGCCAGCTTGCGGCATTCCCATTCCGGCCTGCCGCCGTCCGCGGAAAGATATTCGACGGCCGTACCGGCCTCCGGCAGCTTCTCGTTCTGGCGCAGGACGCCCAGCCGCGCCGCGGGCATGACCGCGACCTCGCCGGCGTCCGGTTCCTCTTCGCGGGCCAGGAGGCGCAGCAGCGTCGATTTGCCGGAGCCGTTCCGGCCGATGAGCGCGATGCGGGCTTTTTCAGGCACGGTCAAGGTCAGGCCATCCAAAATTATCTGGCGTCCGTAGGTCTTGTTCAGTTCCGAGGCCGCGAGCAGCGTCTTCATGGCCGTATTCTACTAGGATGGCGACCGGGAGACAATCGGGCGCGAATCAGGCGACACTGGTATAATATGGTCCATTGGTTCGCGTCCTGATCGGGCCAATTATCATCATCTCTTATGCGTCGACGATTATTATTCATCGTTTCCTCCGTATTATTGGTCCTGTCAGGGTATGGCTGCCTCCCGGTCGCGCCGCCCGGTCCGGTTCAGCCGGTCAATTCAATGCCGCCGGCCGCGCCGCCGGCCATTTTCGGCGAACCGGTCAAGCTGGACGTCGGCGCCGCGGTCGCATACCCTGACGGCCTGACCGTCCTGCTCGAAGCGGTCAACGATTCGCGCTGTCCAAAAGGCGTTCAGTGCATCTGGCAGGGCGAGCTGGCGCCGGTCCTGGTCTTCAAGGAGGGCAAGCTGTCCGAAGAGACGAAACTGCGGCTGGGGACGGTGCGCGGTCTCGCCGGAGCCGCCGGCCCATATGCGGTCGCGCTGGGCGAGGTGGCCGCGAATTCGGCTGTGATCGTCGTGACCCAGCCGGCGGGAGCGTCTGCCGCGGATCATTCCGACAGGATCCGGGTTTCCAGCCCTTCGGCCGATCAGCCCGTCGGAAGTCCGCTCACGGTCGCGGGCGAAGCCCGGGGGCCGTGGTATTTCGAAGCCTCTTTTCCGGTGAAACTTTATGACGCCGACGGCAGGGAGCTGGCGGTCGCGCCGGCACAGGCGCAAGGGGACTGGATGACCGAGGAGTTCGTGCCGTTCAAGGTCGAGCTGTCGTTCAATCCGCCGACGACCGCCGCCGGCACGCTGGTGCTGGAAAGGGATAATCCCTCCGGATTGCCGCAGAACGCGGACGAGATCCGCCTGCCCGTGAAGTTCTCCGGGCCGCTCGGTCCGCGGCGCGCCGTCAAACTGTTCTTCTACGACGCGTCGAAGGACCGCGACGCGGGCGGCAACGTCCTCTGCAGCCGCCAAGGCCTGGTCGCCGTGGACCGGGACATCCCGTTCAACAAGACCCCGGTCCAGGACGCTATTCGCCTGTTGCTCGCCGGCGGACCGACCCCGGCCGAACGCGCTGGCGGCATTACCACCGAATTCCCGCTGCCCGGGCTCGCGTTGAAGGGCGCCGACCTCGAGAACGGGACGCTTATCCTGACCTTTGACGATCCCAGCAACCGCACCGGCGGCGGTTCCTGCCGCGTCGGCATCCTCTGGTCCCAGATCGAGGCCACGGCCAAACAGTTCCCGGAAGTGAAGTCGGTCCGGTTCAGTCCGGAAGAGCTTTTTCAGCCGTGACCGTTTGCCGCCGGCCGTCAGTTATGGTCTAATATCACCGATATAAATCATTCAATTATGAGTATATCCTCACGAAATATTTTTTCGAGGTTACTGGCCCCGTCGGCCGCTCTCGTTTTGGTGCTGACGGCTTCCGCCGGTCTGGTCCGCGCCGGCGGCCCGCCTGAGCCCAATGACAAGGTGCCCGGCCAATATATCGTCGTCCTCAAGGATGACGCCGGGGACGACGAGGCTGTCGCGGCGGAAATGGCCGCGGCTCACGGTCTCGGTATCCTGAATTCTTACGGCCACGCGCTGCATGGTTTCGCGGCCGTGATCCCGGAAAACCGGCTGGAGCGGGTCAAGAGCGACGTTCGGGTCGCCTTCGTCAGCGAAGACCGCCTGGTCAGTGCCAGCGGCAAACCCGGCGGTTCCGGCACCGTCCCGCCGGCCCAGATCGTGCCGACCGGAGTCAGCCGCGTCGCGGCCCAGGCCAACGCCAATAAAGGCGCCGGCATCGGCGTCGCCGTGCTCGACACCGGCATCGACCTGACACATCCGGACCTGGCCGCCAACATCGTCGCCGGCAAGAATTGTCTTACGACCAAAAAGAACGCCAATGACGACAACGGTCACGGCTCGCATGTCGCCGGCATCATCGCCGCGCTCGATAACAGCGTCGGCGTGGTCGGTGTGGCGCCCCGGGCCAAGCTGGCCGCGGTCAAGGTCCTGAATGCGCAAGGTTCGGGCACCTGGTCGTCGATCATCTGCGGTCTCGATTGGGTCTCGGCCAACGCCGCGGCGTTGAACCTCAAAGTGGTCAATATGAGCCTGAGCGGCGCCGGCGCGAGCGACGGTAACTGCGGACTTACCATCAATGACGCGCTGCATCGCGCCATCTGCCGCGTCCGCGACGCCGGCGTTACCGTCGTGGTCGCCGCCGGCAATTCAGGAGCGTCCGCTGCCGCGGAAGTTCCCGCCGCCTATGACGACGCCGTCATCACCGTGTCCGCGCTGGCCGACTCCGACGGCCTGGCCGGCGGACTCGGCGCCGCGACCGCTTACGGCGCTGACGACACCCTCGCTTCTTTCAGCAATTACGGGCCGGTTGTCGATCTTGCCGCCCCGGGCGTGAACATCCGATCGACCTGGAAAGGCGGAGCCTATAATATCATCAGCGGCACGAGCATGGCGGCGCCGCATGTCGCCGGCGCGGCCGCGCTGTACCTCCAGGCGCATCCGGGTTCGACCTGGTCTCAGGTGCGCGACGGACTGACCGCGGCCGGTGAGCCTTCGGGCGCCGGGCATTCCGATCCGTCCGGCCTTCATCCGGAACCGGTCGTCCAGGCCGGGGCCCTATAACCAGCTGTTATTGATCAGCCGAATACCCCCGCGATGCGGGGGTATTTTTTAGCTGACCATAGATGAATATCGGCAGGGTAGGATTGACACGGGTGGTATTTGGTGCTATCCTGTCCGGTCATGTTCTTTGATCGGCGGCAATCCAGCCGCCCAACGATCGGAGGTCGGTCTCTCATGGTAAAGCGGATCTTTGCCCGGATCGTCAACGCGCTGTTTACCTGGCCCATGTTCGTTCTGACCTCGGTCCTGTTCATCGCCGGCATCCTTTATGGACGCGCCAATGTCGTGCTGCTGGTCGCGGCTATCGGCTGCCTCGTCCTGTTCGCGGCCGTCGCCGTCAGCGTCATCAGCAAGTCGGAAGTCCACGAGGTCCCGACTTGTGCTGATCCCGCCTGCGAGATCTGCGGCATGGTACTGCGCGAAGGCGCGGACATGGAGCTGGAGAACGGCTTCGACCCGGTCATCGACCGCATGTCGCCACCCGACAAGAAAGAGTGAAAGATCAGAAAGTCAAACTCCCGTTCGTCCTGAACGGGAGTTTTTCATTTCAGCCGCCACGACCGTGATCCGGCGCACCGTTATATAATAATGGTGCATAATTTTCTTCTCCGGCGCCGACGAGCCGGCGCCTTCCGGCGACGCCTTGGGCCATGCCATGTTCGAGCCGACCAGCGCCGCCGAGGCCGGGGGCAACGAGTTCAGCGGTATGGAATTCCTGCGGCACCTGCGCGATCATCGCCCCGGGCCGGAGAGCGAATCAACGGCCATGATCAGGGTCAAGGACGATAGGTCTTGCTGAGTTTCGAGGCGGCGAGCAGCGTTTTCATGGACGTATTCTACAGCCTGGCGGTCGGACGGACAATCGTTACGCCTCGCTATTTATCGGCATTGTTTGATAAAATACTGCCTGATAAGCTTAGATGATATGGTGTCCGAAAATAAGCAGGAACAGGCCGCCCCGAACATCGAACAAGTCGGGTCAGAGCCAGGGACTGAAAGCCGGACGACCGCGAGAGCCATCGATTCCATCGATCAGCAGCTTGATGATATTCGGAAACAAGCCAAAACACCCGAGCAACAGGCCGATATCCAGGCCCAGCGGGAACAGCAATATCAGTCCACAGTTGATCAAATAAGGCAGCAGTTGGGCGACAGCGTCAGTCCGGGGAGTTTTGATCTGGTCCGCCAGAAACTGGTCGATGAGCACATGGACGCCGCCCGTCGCGATAACGAGAAGTTCGATGAGCTCAGGGAAACCAGGGCGGCTTTGCAGATCAGCGAGGCTTTTGGCGAGAGTCAGGAGGCGGCAGCGGCCAGGCTGGAAAAGCTGAAGGGGCTGATGGATAAGGAAGATCTGGCGACCATGCTCGAGACGATGGAACAGAACCCCGATCTATTCTCGCCGGAAGGAAAGTTTTTGCATGCGACAAATACCCTGGCCATCGATAATATTTTGGAGACTGGCAAGTTGTCGGGAGGCCTGTGGCAGAAAGGGCCATCGCTGACCAACGGGAACAGCGAGACAGGCCTCACTTTCAACCTGGTCTGGGAGGACCTGAAGACCCAGGGCGGCCTTGATCCGGAAAAGAATCCTAAAAAGCTCAATTCTGGAAAATATTTCGACAAGAAGAACGACTTCATCGATTATCAGGTCAAGATGTTGAGGGAGAAGACGCCGGACGATGTTGCCTTCGCCGCCAAGAAGGACAAGCTGCTGGCGGACGCCGACAAATATTACCGGGAGAGCTGGCGGGTCAATGTTTCCGAGCAGAAATTCAATGATGACCTGAACAGCAAGCTTTACGGACAGTTGCTGCCGCAATGGAAGAAGGAGGGGCTTTCGGAGACGGATATCGCCGACCGCACGCAGGAGATACTGCGACGGGCGGAAGTCTTCCGTAAGCAGTTCACGACGGAACCGGCCCAGGATGCCATTGACAGCATGTACCCCATGACCCTGGTGATGGATCAGGCCGCGATACCACTGGGAAATCAGGGAGAGGTCTCGGAGTTGCAGAGCACGTTCGAGGTAAGGCCTGACGGAGAGGTCGGGCTCGATACGGTCAAGACGATATTCGTACCCGCGGCCAAGATCGAGGATGCGCGGCGCCGCTTCGGTCCGAAGTATCCTGGGATCAAGATCAGGTCATCGGAAGAACTGGAGGTCATAAGATTGTTGAAGAAAGCCGGTGACAGAGGTGAAGACCGGACCAATCAGTAACTATCTCAGACGGATCCCCGGAATTTATTCATCCTTTCAGGAGAGAATATGAAACTCAACTATCTGCTCATCCCCTTAGTGACCCTGGCCGTCGCCGTCGGCGGCAGCGTCTTGACCAGTGCCGGCGTCAGCGGCTGGTACAAGACCATCAAACTGCCGGCCTGGACGCCCCCGGGTTCGGTCATCGGCCTGGTCTGGACGGCTATCTTCGCCCTGACCGCGGCGGCGGCGTTCCTGGTCTGGAACGGCTCCGGAGCCAAACCGCGTCTCGGCCTCATCGCCGTCGTCTTCCTGCTGAACGCGGCTCTCAACGTCCTGTGGAGTCTATTGTTCTTCCGACTGCATTTCATGTTCGCGGCCGGATGGGAAGCGGCTCTTTTGGACCTGACGGTCATCGCCCTCATTGTGCTGTGCTGGCCGATATCCCGGCTGGCCGCCGTCCTGCTCATGCCTTATGCCGGCTGGGCAGCTTTCGCGACCTATCTCACGTTCACGGTCTGGAATTTGAACCGTTGATATTCATGGCGGGCATATCGAGCGAATTGGCCTCGGCGGCCGGATTCGCGTGAATCGGCGAAGTCATCCGGAACATTATGCGAGTTTGGGATATCCATCCGAAGCATCTATGCCGCCAGCACCTCCTGGCTGAGCATCGGGAGCTTCACGGCTTGTGGAACATCCTGACCATCCACGGCGGCCGCGGCGGGTATTCCCGGCATCCTGAAACCTTGCGCTGGAAGGGGAGGCTGAGGGCTCTTTTCCTGCGCCACGAGGGCCTGGCGGCCGAGTTCGAGCGCCGGGGATACCATCACCGTACGCCGTTGGACCGGCGTTTGGCGTCGGGCGACAGCCGTCAGAAGGCCTTGCTTGATTCGCTGACGTCTCAGCGCCGCCTGCTGCGGTCCAAGCGCTGCGGCTGTCTGGGGCACCGGGGGTCCGTCGCCTAGCCGCCCCGTCTTTGGGAAATCATTTTCGTTCACGCCATCATTGATTATGAAGAAGATCGTCATCCTTAGCCTTTTGATCCTCGTCATGTTTTGGACGCCAGCGGCCGAGGCTCATCAGCCGCGGTTAGTCGACGGTCCGGCGGAGGTCGAAGCTCCGGAAGTATCCAAGGCATATTACGGCGAACTTTCCGGCCGGCCCGCCGAGTTCCGCATCGAGGCTTCGCAAGATTTTAAGCTGTATCTGGGCCTGCTGGTACCGGACCTGCCCGGTGCCCGGACCGACATGTCTCTGTTCGTGACCAAGGACGTGGCGCCGGTCGCGGCGCTGGACGGCAAGAAGGCGGTCTGGAAACCTTTTCACGAGGAGTTCGCCAATGACGATTACCTCAGCGGT
>Ga0315268_10004086_pt1 | contig 15931 bp, 15 predicted proteins | sample C1_top_MG_FD_204535 | JGI IMG/M metagenome (GOLD analysis project Ga0315268, IMG submission 204535) | Sediment microbial communities from Yellowstone Lake, YNP, Wyoming, USA - C1_top | ecosystem: Environmental > Aquatic > Freshwater > Lake > Sediment | place: USA: Wyoming | collected 2017-08-01
CCTTAGCATAACCGGAATGAGCCGGACCGAATCTGCGCCAGCGCATGTTTCGGCCCGGGCTCTAAAAAGGCCGGGGCGCGCCGCGTTGAGCCGCGGCGCGCCCCGTTTTCAGACTCGCGGCGAGGGGCGGGGCTATTCTCCCTTCTCGTCGTGATCCTCTTTCTCTTCGTCCTTCGGCGCGGGCCGATCCCCGCCGCGGGGACCCATGCCGGGCTTGCCGCCGGGGCCCATCATGCCGGGCCCGCCGGGGCCCATCATCCCCTCGTGCATGCGCTTGGCCATGCCGATGACCAGCTTGGCCTGCTGGGTGGGCGTCAGGAACGACGCGAGGGTGTCGTGGAACTTCTCCTCCTCGGCCGTCATCGCCTGTCGCACCGACTTCAGCGAGTCCAGCGTGGCCTTGACGTCGGAGTCGGAGGCTTTGTCCTGCACCTGATCGCCCAGCTTCGTGAGGCCGTCGCGCATCTTGCGGTGGAGCGGCTTGACCGCCTCGCCGTGTTCCTTCATCGCGTCCTTGAACTTGGCCTCCTGCTCGTCGGTCAGGCCCAGCTTCTCCTTGGCGCGCTCGGCCATGCCCGCGCCCTTCTCGCGAGGCGGTCCCCCGGCGCGTTCCATGGGGCCCTTGGCCTGGGCGCTGAGCGCCCCCATTCCCGGCACCAGCAGCGCCGCCGCGAAGGCGGCGCAAACGAGTCGCTTCATAAGTTCCCCTCCGTAAGGTCTCCCGTCAACGGCCTCACCTGTGTATCAAATTTCGGCCGCCGCGATTAAGACGCCGCGCGGCCGCCCGATGTGTCGCCGCGGCGTTCATTCCTTGATATTATGGGGCTATCGGCGACAACGAACTCATCGAGAGCGTCCTGGCCGGCGGCCGGGAAGACTACGCGGAGCTGGTCCGGCGCCACCACGCGCGGGTGCTCGGCCTGTGCGTCTCCATGGTGGGCCGCTCCGCCGCGGAGGACGCCGCCCAGGAGGTTTTCCTGAAGGCCTACGATCGCCTGGCGGATTTCCGCCGCGACAGCGCCTTCTCGACCTGGCTGTACCGGGTCGCCTCGAACCACTGCCTCGATCTTCTGCGCCGGGAGGCGCGCCGCCGCACCGAGTCGCTGGACGACCTGGCGGAGCGCGCGGGCCCCCGCCTTGAACGCCTGCTGGCCCGTCCCGGGGGCGAGCGGACTTTGGAGGACGCCGAGCTGGTGCGCGAGGTGCTGGCGGCCTTGCCCGAGGACTACCGCGTCCTGCTCACCTTGCGCGAGCTGGAGGGCCTGGAGTACAAGGAACTGATGGCGGCGCTGGACTGCTCGATGGATTCGGTGAAGGCGAAGCTGCAGCGCGCGCGGCGGCTGTTCCGGGAGACTTTGCGACACATACTGCCGTCGGAGCGCGTCTAACGAGCGAGGAAGACATGGAATACGTCATGGACGACGACGCGAATTGGGAGCGCCTGGCGAAGGTTTTCTTCGCGCGCCCCGCGGCGCCACGGGCCGTCGAGACCGAGGCGTTCGTCGCGCGGGTGATGTCGCGCCTGCCGGCGGAGGATCCCGGACTGCTGGCCCGCCTGACCGGGCGCTGGCTGGCGCCGGCGCTGGGCCTGGGGCTGGCGGCGCTGGCGTTCTCGTTCGCCCCTTACGCGCGGGACGCGGGATTTGAGCCCGCGGCGGCCCTGCTCGCCGCGCGCGCGGATCGCGCGGGCCTTTCGGAGTGGCTCGCCCGCCCCGGCGCGCCCGCCGCGGACGACCTATACGCGCTGAATTCGGAGGAACGATGACTCTCGCCCGCCGGTCCGCGGTTCCCGCCTTCCTGCTGGGGCTCATCGTCGGCGCCGTCGGCGGCTCGTGGGGCCAGCGCGCGCTGTTTCACCGCTTCATGCACCGGGGGCCCGATCCCGCGCGCATCGTCGACAGGATGAGCCGGCAGCTCTCCTTGGACGAGAAGCAGAAGGCCGAGATTTACGCCATTATGGAGGCGCGCAGGCCCGAGCTCCTGGCGTTGAAGAAAGACGCGGGGGCCCGTTTCGTCGCGATTCGGGAGGGCGCCGACGCGGACATCCGCAAAGTCCTGCGTCCGGACCAGCAGCCGAAGTTCGACGCGATGACGGCGCGCTGGCGGGAGCGGATGCGCGCGCGCGCGGGCGACGGTTCCGGCGGGCCTCCCCCCGAGCCCTAGTCAGCGTTTCGGGAACAGCGAGACGAGCTTCGCCGCCGCGGGGCCTTTCGCGTCGACGCCCAGGCGCTCGAGTCCGCGCCGCGCCGAGTCCTGGGTCGGGCGCGCGCCCGCGGCCCACTGCTCGAGCGGCGCCTTGCCCGACTTCTGCGGCATGGTGTAGCCGACGAACAGCGCGACGGCGGCCAGGAAGACCAGCTCCAGGACGACGATCATCGCCCCCTCCGCCAGGCCGAGGAGCTTTTTCAGGAACCAAAGCCCGACGGCGCCGCCGGCGATGACGGACAGCACGACGACGTGGTACGCGCTTCCCGTGTAGTCCGGGAACATGACCGCGTAGCCCAGGTAGATCAGCGCGGCCAGCAGCGCGGGCCGGATCAGCGCCACGCTTCCTCCGACTTCAGCGTGAGATGGATCTTCAGGAACGGCTCTCGGAAGTCGGCGGGCAGCGCCGGGAAGGGCGCCGCGGCCTGCACGGACTCCAGCGCCGCCTTGTCGAAATCCCCGTCGCCGGAGCTGGACTCCACGGCCAGGTCGGTGAAGGAGCCGTTGCGCAGGATCGAGAAGGCCACGGCGCCCTCGGCGTCGGCGCGGGGCATGCGCCTCTGCCACGCCTGCCACAGCATCAGCCGGACCTGGGAGATGTACCACGGATACGGGAAATTGGGCAGATCGGTGGCCACGCCCGCGCCGGTGCCGGCGCCGGTCCCGGGGCCTTGACCGCTCGCCAGCGCGGCGGCCGTCGCCGCGGCCGAGCCGGGCCCCGCCAAGGTGGCGGTCGGCGCGGGCGACAGCGCCGCCTCCTTCTCCGCTCCGCGCAGCAGGCTGGGGCGGGGCAGCGCGAACGGTGCGTGGCGTCGGCCTTTCACCGCGATCGCGTCGGGGTCGGCCTGGGGCGCGATCGCGGCGGGCGCGGCGGCCTTGGCGGGAGCGGCCGTCCCCGACGGGCCGGCGCTGGCGATCGTCGCGGACGGCCCGCCGACGAAGTCGATCATGTACACCTTGTCTCCGACCCGGCCGGTTTTCGGGACCAGGAACACGAACGCGGCGAGCGCGAGCAGATGCAGGCCGAACGAGCGCGCCAGGTAGGGCTTGAGCGCCTCGCTCATTGCTCCCCGGGCGTGACGCCGACGCCCAGCTTGCCCACGCCCAGGCGCTTGGCGATGTCCAGGACCATGACGACCTTCTCCACGGGCACGCTGCGGTCGGCCTGCACGAGCAAGGTCTTGCCCGCGGATTTCGAGAGGCGCAAGGTCAGCTCGCGCTCGAGCTTGTCCCAGCGCACCGCCGCGCCCTCGACGGTGACGACGCCGGCCTTGGTGATCTGCACGGTGACGGCGGAGTCGGACGGCGCGCTCTCCCCCGAGACCGCGTGGGGCAGCTTGACCGTCAGCTGGTGGTGGACCAGGATCGGCGTCAGCACCATGAAGATGATGACCAGGATCAGCGAGACGTCGATCAGCGGGATGAGGTTCATCTCCGCGATCAGGCGGCGCCGCTTCGACGCGCCGGATTCCACCTTCACGCTAGTGCGCTCGTTCCGACAGGCCGTCGAGGACTTCCTCGACCATCCAGCCCAGGTCTTCTTGGAAGCGCCCGATCCTCTGGTTGAAGTAGTTGAAGGCCGCCACCGCCGGGATCGCGACGAGCAGCCCGCCCGCCGTCGTGACCAGCGCCTCGGAGATGCCGACGGCCACCAGGCCCGGGCCCGCGCCCGCCGCGTTGGCCAGGTCGTGGAACGCGCGCATCACGCCGACCACGGTGCCGAACAGGCCGATGAACGGCGCCACCGACGCGATCGTGCCCAAGGTCGCCATCCCGCGGTCGAGCTCGGCCACCGCGCGGCCGACGGCGCGCTGCGCGCAGCGCTGGCGCTCCTCGCGGTTCGTCGGGCCGGTCAGCGTCGCGAGCACCACGGCCGAGGCCATGCCCTTGTGCGCCTTGGCCAGCGCCGCCGCGTCCTGCAGCTTGCCGGCCGCCGCGGCCGCGCGCACGCGGGCCAGGAATTCCTGGTAGCCGAGCGTCGCGCGCTTGAAGAACTTCCAGCGCTCCCAGATCAGCGCGATGCAGTAGATCGAGAGGACGATCATCCCGGCGAGGATCGGGCCGCCCGCGAAGAGAATGCCCTTGATTCCGGTTTGTTCCATGCGCCGATTATACGAATCTTCGCGCGCCGGAGTATAATGCGGGTGTGAAGCGCGTCGTCGTGCGCCGTCCCGGAGGCCATGAGGCCCTCGAATTGATCGAGGAGCCCGATCCCTCCCCCGCGCCCGGCCGGGTGCGCGTGCGCGTCCGCGCCGCCGGGATCAACTACGCCGACGTCGTGGTCCGCGAGGGCCATTACGAGGCCGCGAAGGGGCGTTATCCGATCACGCCCGGCTTCGAGTTCGCCGGCGTGGTGGACGCCGTCGGAGCCGGCGCCGCGGAGTTCAAGCCGGGAGACCGCGTGTTCGGCTTCACGCGCTTCGGCGGCTACGCGTCGGTCCAGGTCTGCGAGCCCGCGCGCCTGCGGCGCATGCCCGACGGCTGGAGTTTCGAGGAATGCGCCGCCCTTCCCGCGGTCCACTTCACCGCCTACCACGGCCTGTTCGCGGTCGCCAAGGTCGCGGCGGGCGAGACCATTTTGGTCCATTCGGCCGCGGGCGGCGTGGGCACGGCGCTTCTCCAGCAGGCGAAGATCGCGGGCCTGACGGCGATCGCCGTGGTCGGCTCCGCGCGCAAGGAGGCCGTGGCGCGGGAGTTCGGCGCGGCGGCCGTGGTCGTGCGCGGCCCGCGCCTCTGGGAGGACCTGGACCGCGCCGCGCCGGCCGGCTTCGACGCGATCTTCGACGCCAACGGCGTGACCACGCTCAAGCCCGGATTCGCGCGGCTGAAGCTGGGCGGACGCCTGGTCGTGTACGGCTTCGCCGAGATCATGCCGCGCGGCGGCCGGCCGTTTCTGCCCCGGATGGCGTGGAACTGGCTGCGCGTTCCGCGCTTCTCCCCCCTGGACATGACCGCGCGCAACCGGGCGGTGATGGGCTTCAACGTGATCTTCCTGACCGAGAAGGCGGAACTGGCGCGCGCCGGCTTCGACGCGATCGCCCGCTGGGCGCGCGAGGGCGCGCTGAGGAAGGTTCCCGTGACGGCGTTTCCCGTCGAGCGCGTCGCCGACGCCCACCGCGCCCTCGAGTCCGGCGACACCGTCGGCAAGCTCGTCCTGACCTTCTGAACGGAAACGGCGTCGAACCACGGAGGCACAAAGACACGAAGAACAACGGAACGAAAGGTAACGGCGGCGCCGTTAACCCTCCTTTCCGTTCTCTGTGTCTTGGTGTCTCCGTGGTTCATTCGTCGTTTGAAGAGAGAGCAGCGCTTGCGCGATTCGAGCGAGGCTGTTAAACTCCCCTTGCTTATATGAAAGGAAGGAGCCTGTTCGCCGCTCTCGCGCTGGCCGTCCGCGCCGCACTGGCGGCCGCGGCCCCCGCGCCCGCGCCGGCCGTGTCGATCGATCCTCCTCCGGGCTGGACCGACGTCACGGGCAAGTCGCGCGTGCGCGGCGTGATCCTGTCCCTCCAGGGGCCGGAGTCCAGCTCGTTCCTCGTGGCGCGGATGCCGTCGTCGGCGCTGGAGAGCGCGGCGTCCACGCGCGCGTTCCTGGCGCGGGCTCTGGATCAGCTGAGCGCCGGCGCGAAGATGGACTTCCGCGCGAACGGGCGCGTGGAGACCAAGATCCTGCGCAGCGGCGTCACTTTGCACTTCCTGCGCGCCGACCTCAACGGCGCGCCGCGGCTGATCGTCGCCGTCGTCGACGCGGGCGGGCGGCCGCTGCTGGCGACTTTGTCCAGCGCCGCGCCCGACGCGATGATGACGCCGCTGTTCGGCGCGCTGAAGCTGGGCGCCGCGGCCGGCGCGGTCCGCGACAGCGGCGTCGCGGTCAGCCTCGACGGCCAGCTCCAGATCGCGCTCGGCGGAGGGCTGCGCGCGCGCGACCTGTCGCCGGACGAGAAGCGGCAGGACGTCGTGCTCGCGATCGAGGGCGCGGGCTCCGAGGTCCTGTTCTTGAAGGTCGAGGACGAGGACGCGTCGCCGAAGGACCAGGCCCCGATCGTCCGGGCGATCGTCGCCGACGCGGCGAAGGCCCCGCTCGGCTCGGTGTCCCCCGCGCGCCGCGCCGACACGCCCGCCGGTCCGTCGGCCGCGTACGCGTGGGCGAAGATCCCCGGCTCGCCGGACCTGCGCTTCGCGGCGGGCTTTCTGCCCTGGGCGTACTGGGGCTATTCCATCCTGGGCCGCGGCCCGCAGGCCGACGAGCTGATGATCGGCGCGCTCGCCGCGCTGAAGCAGGGGCCCTCGGCCGTGCCCAAGCTGGTCGGGGCCAGCCCGCGCCTGGACATCCCCGACGACGCGCGCGCCCGGCGGCGGCGGCTGGCGCTGATCGCGGCCCTGTGCGGGGCCGCGGGCGCGGCGCTGATCGTCTGGAGCGTGCGCCGAAAAAACGCTAACCTACCGTCATGACCGCCGAGACCCGCAAAGACGTCGCGATGGCCGCGCGCCTGACGGCCGCGCGCGATTCGATCCGCCGCCAGCTGTCCGCCGTCATCGTCGGCCAGGAGTCCGTGGTGGAGGAGGTCCTGATCGCGCTGTTCGCGCGCGGACACTGCCTGCTCCAGGGCGTCCCGGGCCTGGCCAAGACCTTGCTCGTGACCAGCCTGGCGCGCATTCTCGACCTGGACAGCTCGCGCGTCCAGTTCACGCCCGACCTGATGCCGTCGGACGTCACCGGCACCGAGATCCTCCAGGAAGACCCGGTCACGCGCGCGCGCGAACTGCGCTTCGTGAAAGGGCCGATCTTCGCCAATCTGGTCCTCGCCGACGAGATCAACCGCACGCCGCCGAAGACCCAGTCCGCCCTGCTGCAGGCCATGCAGGAGGGGCAGGTCACGGCCGGCTCCCGGACCCACGCCCTGCCGCGGCCCTTCTTCGTCATGGCCACGCAGAACCCGATCGAGCAGGAAGGCACCTACCCGCTCCCGGAGGCCCAACTCGACCGCTTCTTCCTCCAGGCCCTGATGGACTATCCGTCGTTCGACGAGGAGCGGCGCATCGTCCTGGAGACCACCGGCGACCTGGCGCCGAAGCTGCAGACCGTGCTGGGCGCCGCCGAGGTCCTGGAACTGCAGGATCTGGTGCGGCGCGTGCCGGTTCCGGACCCGGTGGTGGATTTCGCCGTGAAGCTCGCGCGCGCGACGCGGCCGAAGGACGCGCTGTCGCCCGAGGGCGTGAGACAGTGGATTTCCTGGGGCGCGGGCCCGCGCGCGAGCCAGGCCCTCGTCGTCGGCGCGAAGGCGCGCGCCCTGCTGGAAGGCCGCCTGGCGGTCTCCCGTGAGGACGTCGTGCGCGTGGCCAAGCCCATCCTGCGCCACCGTCTCGTGCTCAATTACCAGGCGGAGGCCGAGGGCGTGCGCGCCGACGACCTCGTGGCGCGCCTGCTTGATGCGCTGGCTTGATCCCGCCGACCAAGCCCGGCTGAAAGGCCTGGGCCTGTCCCCCCGCCGCGCCGCCGCCCCGTCCGCCCCCGGCCGCCACCGCACGCTGGCGCGCGGATTCACGCGCGACTTCGCCCAGCACCGGCCGTACGCGCCCGGCGACGAGGCCCGCGCGATCGACTGGAAGGCGTACGCGCGCCTCGACCGCTACTTCGTGCGCGAGTATCGCGCCGAGGACCGGGTCAGCTTGGTCGTCCTCTTGGACGCGTCGGCCTCCATGACCTTCGCCGGCGCCGGCCGCCCGGCGAAGCTGGACGTCGCGCGCCGCGCGGCCGCGGCGCTGGCCTGGCTGACCGTGTCGCAGGGCGACGAGGCGGGGCTGATTCCCGTCGGGGCCGAGGACCCCGCCGGCGTCGCGCCGCGCGCGGGCGCCGGGCATCTGGCCGCGCTCGACGAGGGCTTGAGCGCGGTGCGCCCCGGCGCGGAGACCGACCTGGCCGCCGCGCTCGAGGGCGCGGCCGCGCGCCTGCCGCGCCGCGCCGCCGTCGCCGTGATCTCGGACCTGATGGGCGACCCGGCGCGCGTGCTGAAGGCCCTGCGGCGCCTGACGGCGGGCCGCCGCGAGCTGTTCGTCCTGCGCGTGATCGACCCCGACGAGCGCGACTTCCCGTACGAGGGAGCCCTGCTCGTCGAGGGCCTGGAGGGCGGGACGGTGACGCTCGACGCGGGCGAGACGGCCCCCGCCTACCGCGCCGCTTTCGCGCAGCAGGACGAGGCGTACCGCTCGGCCCTGCGCCGCTTGGCGATTCCCTACGCGGTCGCCGCGACGGACGCGCCGTGGACGTCGGCCCTGTCCCATCTGCTCGCGACATGAACTTCGCGTCCCCCCTCGCGCTGTGGGCCTTGCCGGCGGCGGGACTGCCGCTGGCCATCCACCTGCTGTCCCGGCGCGCGGCGCGCCGCCTGCCGTTCTCCGACCTGACCTTGCTCGCTTCGGTCACGGCGCGCTTCCGCCCGCGCTCGCGCCTGCGCGAGGCGCTGCTCCTGGCGGCGCGAACCTTGCTGATCCTGGCGCTCGTGCTGGCCGCGGCCGGTCCCGTGGCGCGCGGCTCGGGCGCCGCGGCCGCGGGCGAGGGCCTGGACCTGGTGATGCTCCTCGACGCGTCCTACTCCATGCGCGCCCGCGACGCGGGCCGGACGCGCTTCGACGCGGCCCGCGAGGCGGGACTGGCCCTGCTCAAGCGCCTGGCGCCCGGCGACCGCATCGCGGCGGGCGTCTTCGACGAGGCCCTGCGCGAGCCTTTGGCCTGGGGCGACGCCGCCGGCGCGGCCGCGGCCCTGACCCGCGCGGCGGCGGGACTGCGCGGGACGAACGCGGCCGCGGCGCTGGGCGCCGCGCGCGACCTCCTGGCGCGCTCGCCGCGCGGCCGCCGGCGCGCCGTCGTGGTCCTGGGCGACGGCGCGGCGCACATGCTGGCGGGCCCCGCCCCCGCGCCGGCCGACGGGGCGGCCGTGCTCGGGCTTTCCTTCCCGGCCTTGCCCAACGCGTGGCTGTCCGGCGCGCAGGCGGCGCCCGGCTCCAGCGCGCGCGAGCCCCGGCTGGAGGTCCGCGTCGCGGCCTCCGGAACGGCGGTGCGCGCGCCGCTGGACCTGTGGGTGGGCGAGCGCCGCGCCGGCTCAGGGGCGGTCTCGGCCGCGGCCGGCGGAGAGGCGCGCGCGACCTTGCCCCTGCCGCCGGCCGCGGACTCCCGCGCGCCGGCGTGGTCGGGCCGCGTCGCCCTGCGCGGCGACGCGCTTCCGGACGACGACGAGGCGTTTTTTTCCGTCCGCCACCGCGCCGCGCCGCGCGCTTTGGTGCTTCATTCCGATCCTCAGTTCGACCGCGCCGGGCGCGCGGGCTGGTACCTGCGCGAGCTGTTCGGCGGCGGCGAGCGCTCGCTGGCGGGCCGCGAGGCCGAGTTCCTGGCGGCGGCGCGCTGGCAGGAGGCCGACCTGTCGCGCTACGGGGTGGTCGTCCTGGCCGACGCGGCCAAGCTTCCGCCGGGGCTGTCGGCCGCGCTGGAGCGCTTCGCGTCGTCCGGCGGCGGCGTCTGGGTGATTCCCGGCGGCCGCGCGACGGCGGCGGACCTGGCCGAGCTCTCCGCCTGGCTGCCGGCGCGCTTCGGGCCGCCCGAGGAGACCGGCGTCCCCCGAGGCCTGCGCGTGCTGCGCTCCGCGCCGGAGACCGCCGGCTGGGACGAGTTCGCCCTCTCCCGCGTGGGCTTCTCGCGCCGCTTCCGGCTGGAGCCCGGGCCGGAGTCCCGGTCGTGGCTCGCCGACGGCGGCGGCGAGCCGCTGCTGACGGCCGGGGCCGTCGGCCGCGGCCGCGCGGTCGTCTGGGCCGCGCCGCTCGACGCCGAGTGGTCTAACTTGGGGCTCAAGCCCGTGTTCGTGCCCTGGGCCGAGGCGTGCCTGTCGCTGACGCTTCCGCCGGGAGAGGGCGCCGCGACGAAGCCCGCGCGCGTCGGCGAGCCGCTGGTGCGCGAGTGGCGCGCCGACGAGCCCGCGCCGGACCGCGTCGTCGTCCGCGGCCCCGATGGGCGCCGGACCACGCTCGCGGTGCGGGGACGGCGGGCGGAGTTGATCGATACGAATATTCCCGGCCTGTACGACTTCGAGGAGCCGGATGGGACACGAACAATCTATGCGGTGAATCTGGATCCATCGCGCGGAGAGAGCGATCTCAGTCCCGCGGTTTCCCCGCCGTGGACGATCACGACGGCGGAGGGGCTCGAAGAAAAATTCTTCACGGAAGTGTACGGCCAGGACAAACGGGGCTGGTGCTTCGGTGCCGCGGCTCTCCTGCTGATTCTGGAAATGCTCCTGTCTCTGCCGTTGTCGCCCTCCTCGCCGGAAATATTTTCTCGCCGCGGGCGCCATTCCGTCGTCGGGATGCTGTTGATCAGTTTGTTGCTGGTTGGCGCACGCGCCTCGGCCCAGCAGGGCGATCGTTTCGTTTGGACGCAATTGCACCTGGGCGAAGGCTGGGACCCGTATCCCGAGGCGCCCGCGCGCGCCCTGTCCTTCCTGGGCGAGGTCACGAGCGCGCGCGTCGCGCCCGAGCGCCGCGTGATTTCTTTGGGCGATTCGGCGCTGTTCTCGTCGCCGTTTCTGTACCTGGCGGGACGCGAGGCTCCCCCCGACCTGAGCGACGCGGAACTGCGGCGCCTGCGCCAATACCTGGCGGGCGGCGGCTTCCTGTGGATCGAGGACTCGACCGGCGGGCCTCCGGGGACTTTCGACCGCTGGGTGAGGCGCACGGTCCCCCTGCTTCTTCCCGAGGCCGACCTGCGGCCCCTGCCCGCCGACCACGTGATCTTCCGGACCTTCTTCCTGCTGCGCGGCCCGGCGGGCCGCGTGCGGACGCAGGGCGCCCTGGAAGGCTCGACGTGGGGCGGGCGCGTCGCCGTGCTCTACACGCGCGACGACGTCCTGGGCGCGTGGGCGGTGGACGCGCTGGGCCGGCCGCTGAAGGCGTGCGTGCCGGGCGGCGAGCCGCAGCGCGAACTGGCCGAGCGCGAGACGCTGAACGTCCTGATGTACTCGATGACCGGCTCGTACAAGGCCGACGCCGTGCATCAAGCGGCGATCTTGGACAAGCTCCGCGGGGCGGCGCCGTGACCTTCGGCCTGGAGTCCGGCGGCGCGGGGGCGGCGGGCGCGGCCGCGGCGGCGGCGGTCGCCGGCGCGTACTGGCTTCACGCGGCGAAAAGCCCGGCCGGGCGCGGGCTTCTCGTCCTGCGGGCGCTGGGCGCGGCCGCGCTGGCCCTGGCGGTCCTGCGGCCGGCGGTGACCTTGATCGAGACGCGCCTGGCCAAACCGCGCCTGCTGATACTCCTGGACGCGGGCGCCTCCATGCGCGGCAAGGCGCCGGGCGGCACGCGCTGGTCGCAGGCGAACTCCTGGCTGGAGGGCGCGCGCGCGGAGATCTCGGCGCGGACCGACGCGTCCGTGGTCCTGGTCTCCGACCGCGCGCGTCCGCTGGGCGCCCTGTCGCGCCTGGCCGGCGCGGCGCCGGAGTCGGCCGCCTGTTCTCCCGCCGAGGCGCTGCCCGGCCCGGGCTTCGGCGGCGGCCCCGCGCCGGCCCGGGTCGGGCTGATCTCCGATGGAGGCGCCGAGGGCGGCGGCGACCTGGGCCGCGCGCTGTCGGGGTTGGGCGCGCCGGCGGACGCGCTCGGCGTGGGGCCGTCGCGGCGCGACCGCGGCGCCGCCTTCGTGGACCTGAAGACGCCCGATTTCGCGTTCCTGCACGAGACGTTCGCGATCGACGCCGCCCTCGAGGCCTCGGACCTGGCGGGCCGGCGCGTGACCGTGGCGCTGTCCCGGGCCGACGAGTCCGCGCCCGGCGGCTGGCGCGAGGTCGCGCGCCGCGAGCGGCTCGTCGGCGCCGACCTGGAGGCGTTTTCGTCCAGCTTCACCGCGACCGCCGAGCGCCTGGGCGCCGAGCATTGGCGCCTGAGCGCGACGGCGGGCGGCCTCACGCGCGCCCGCGAGTTCCGCGTCGAGGTCGTGCGCCAGAAATACCGGATCATGTACCTGGCCGGGCGGCCGAGCTCCGAGTATTCGTTCCTGCGCGATTTCCTGAAGTCGGACCCGAACCGCGAGCTGGTCTCCTTCGTGATCCTGCGCAACCCCGAGAACCCCAGCCCCGCGCCCGACCGCGACCTGTCTCTGATTCCCTTTCCGGTGGACGACATCTTCCTGCGCACCTTGCCGCAGTTCGACCTGTTCATCCTGGAGAATTTCTCGGCCGCGCGCTTCCGCCTGCCGCCGTCCCATCTGGAAGCGCTGAAGCGCTTCGTGGCCGCGGGCGGCGCCCTGCTGGTCAAGGGCGGCGAGAACGCCTTCTCCGCCGGCGGCTACAAGGGCTCGCCGCTGGAGGACGTCCTGCCGGTGACGCTGTCGGGCCGCAGTCCGGACTTCGTGCCGGGGCTGTTCGCCCCGAAGCCGTCGTCCTACGAGCATCCGCTGATCAAGCTGTTCGACACGCCCGAGGAGTCGCGCAAGGCGTGGGAGGGCCTGCCGCCGCTGGACGGCTGGGGCCGCTTCGCCGCCGTGCGGCCGGGCGCGCAGGTCGTGGCCGTGCATCCGAGCGAGAGAGCCGACGACGGCGGCCCCCTGCCGGTCATCGCGATGCGCTCGTACGGCCGCGGCAAGGTCCTGCTCGTCAGCACCGACTCGACGTGGCGCTGGAAGCTGGGCGCCGCCGGCGACCGCCTGTCGTCGGGACTCTACGAGCGCTTCTGGACGCGCGCCGTGCAGTACCTGACCGGCAACCTGGACGTGTCGAAAGTCCGCTTCGCGCCGCTGCCCGACCGCGTGCCGCCGCGCGAGCCCTTCACCGCGTCGCTGCGCGTGTTCGACTCCGACTTCTCCCCCGCCAAGGCCGCGGAGACGCGCGTGACCGTGCTGTGGACGCCGCCCGGCGGCCCCGCGCGCGAGGTCGCCGCGCGCGAGACCGAGCCCGGCGTCTACGCCGTCGAGCTGACCGGCCTGGCGCCGGGCACGCACCGCCTGCGCGCCTCTGCGCGCGTGCGCGGGCGCGCCTGGGGTTCGGACGCCGAATCCTTCGCGTGGGAGCCCGCCGCCGACGCGCCGATGGACCGCGCATGGCTGACCCGCGCCGCGGCGGCGGGCGGCGGTGACTTTCATGATCTCGCTCGCACCACGGCATCGGAACTCCTCGCGAAGCTGCCTCCGGCGCGCCCGGAGAGTGAAATTTCACGCCGTTTTCATCCGTTCTCGTCCGCGCCGTGGTTGGCTCTCACGGGAGCACTGCTTCTTCTTGAGTGGGCGCTGCGACGACGGAAGGGCCACGCATGATGGAAAACAATGGGCGCGGAGAGGCTCCGGTTCTATTCAGCGCGTTTTTTCTGATTGGAGTGCTTCAAGCCGCGCCGTCGGTGACGACCGGCGACGCGGGCGAGTTCGCGGCCTGCGCCGCGATCCTGGGCGTGGCGCACGCTCCGGGCTACCCGCTCTACGTCCTGCTCGCCAAGGCGTTCGGCGTCCTGCTGCCGGTCGGCCGTTGGGCCTACCGGACGAATCTCTTGTCCGCGGCGTGCGGGGCGCTGGCGCTGGCGCTGTTTTCCGACGCGCTGAGGCGCTTCGGCGCGGGCCGCGCGGCGCGGCTGGGCGCGGCGCTGGTCCTGGGCTTGTCGCCTCTGTGGCGCGAGCAAAGCTCGGTGACCGAGGTGTTTTCCCTTCAATTGTTGTGCGCGGCCGCGCTGCTGTGGATCGTCGCCGCCGCCGGCGAGCGCCTGCTCGAACCGGGCCCGGCCGCGGCCTTGGGACTGACGTTCGGCCTGGGCTTGGGAGCGCATCAGACCTTGGCCTTGGTCCTGCCCGCGCTTTTACTCGCCGGGCGCGGCAAGCCCGGGAGCCTGCCGCGCGCGTGGGCCTGGGCGGCCTTGGGGGCGCTGGCGGGCTTCGGCGTGAACGCGGTCCTGCCTCTGCGCGCGTTCAACAGTCCGCCGCTGGACTGGGACCACGCGACGAGTGTCTCGTCTTTCTGGCGGCTGATCGCGCGCAAGGACTACGGGACTATGTCTCTGACGACCGAGGGCGCGTCGGCCTCGGGCCCGGAGGCGTTGGCCGCGCAGGCGTGGCGCTCGGCGCGGGGATTGGCCGGCCAGCTGGGTCCGCTGGGCGCGGCGCTGGCCCTGCTGGGGGCGGCGGGCTGGAAGCGCGCGGGACTGCGCCTGCCGGCCGCGTCCGCCTGGGCGTGGGTTCTGGCGGCGGGGCCTCTGTTCCTGATGCTGGGCCGGCCTCCGTTCGACCCGCAGACCTCCAACGCGCTGGCGCGCTTCCACCTTCTGCCGCTGCTCGGCGCGGGGCTGTTCGTCGCGGCGGGGCTGGAGCTTCTCGCTCGCGTCAGGCCCGCGCTCGGCGCGGCGGCGGCGCTGGCGGCGGCGGCGGCGCTGGCTCCGGGCGCGGCGGCCGAGTCGCGGCGGGACGACTTCCTCGCCCACGATTACGGCCGCGCCATCCTGCGCGAGCTTCCCCCGCGCGCGGCCTTGGTCATGGACGGCGGCGACGACACCTTCTATTCCCTGGCGTACCTGCGCTTCGCGCAAGGACTGCGTCCCGACCTGACGATGAACGACCGCGGGGGCGTGGTGTTCTCCTCGCCGTACGGCCCCGATTTCCGCTCTCTGCCTCGCGACATTAAGGAAGAGAGGCGCCGCGCCGTGGAAGGGCCGTGGGCGGCCGACGGGCGCCTGTGGTACTCGACCTTGAACGCGCGCCTTCTGCCCGGCTGGGACCTGCGCCCGGCCGGCCTGCTGCGCTACCCGGTCCGGCCGGGCGCGGCGTTCGCCGCGGGCGCCGCGCTGGACGCGGCGCTGGCGGCGGCGCGCGCCCCCACGGCGGACCGGCGCTACCGCGACCGCGCCTTGCTCGCCTTCTATCCCTATCAGCGCGGCTGGGCGGCGCTGGCGCGCGGCGACGACCGGGACGGGATCGCGTGGCTGGAGACGGCGGCCGCCGCCGGCGGCGACGCCTTGTGGGCCGCGCCGGCCATCTCCTATGCTTTGAGCGTGACCGGCTACGAGGCGACGGCGCGCCGCGATTGGGCCGCGGCGGAACGCGCGTACCGCGCTCTGGCGGACGTCGACCGCGCGCGCCCCGAGCCGCTGTCCGACCTGGGCGTGGTGCTGCAGAAGGCGGGCCGCGCGCGCGACGCCGAGGCGGCGATGCGCGAGGCCCTGCGCCGCGACCCCCGCTCCGTTCTCGCCTGGGAGGTTCTGGGCGCGCTGCTGTGGGCCGAGGCGCGCTGGCCCGACTGCGCCGACGCGTACGCGAGCGCGGCCGCTCTTCCCGGCGGCGGCGCCGACGCGGGCTGGGCCGCGAAAGCGCGGGCCCGGGCGGGACGATGAGCCTTCTCGTTTTCGCCGCGGCGTTCCTGGTCTACCTGCGCGCCCTGCCCCCGGCGCTGGCGCCGTGGCGCGACACCGGCGAGATGACGTTCGCGTCGTGGACCTTGGGCGTGGCGCACCCCACCGGCTACCCTTTGTTCGTCCTGATCGGGCGCGTGATGGCGTCGCTCCCCTTGGGAAATTTCGCCTACCGGATGAACGTCTTGTCGGCGGCGGGCGGAGCGGCGGCCGTCGCGCTTCTTTACCATTACACGCGCCGACGTCACGGCGCCCTGCCGGCCCTGGCGGCGGCGGCGTGGCTGGCCTTCAACGCGGCGTTCTGGACGGTGTCGTCGGTGTCCGAGATGTACTCGCTGTGGGTCCTGTGCGCGGCGGGGCTGATGACGGC
>Ga0315268_10004087_pt1 | contig 15927 bp, 17 predicted proteins | sample C1_top_MG_FD_204535 | JGI IMG/M metagenome (GOLD analysis project Ga0315268, IMG submission 204535) | Sediment microbial communities from Yellowstone Lake, YNP, Wyoming, USA - C1_top | ecosystem: Environmental > Aquatic > Freshwater > Lake > Sediment | place: USA: Wyoming | collected 2017-08-01
GAGGCTCTCAAAAAGGCTATAGAATCAATCACAAGTAATATCGCTGAATATCTTAGTCACGAAACAAGAGATAGTCTCAAAGCAAAAGGAATTGACTTCGACGAATTGCAGAAAGAAATCAAGTTGGTTAGCACTCCTGAAAATATTATCAAACATATTGCCGGCGTGGAGATGATATTGCGGAATTCGGTTGGGAGTCCGGATAAGCAGGAAGAATCCAAAGAAAGAGAGATGCTTTTGCTGGAAGTGGCGGAAACGTTGATGGAGCTGGCCTCAAAAAAGGAAGAAAACTTGGCGAAAGTGTTGAAATTTTCAGGCGGGATAATAGGAAAGTACAAAGAAGTTCCGGCGGACACAATTCAAGATGCAGTAGACGGAGCGGTTCGGAGCAAGAGGGTGGAAAGTAGTGAAGACAAATTCAATGAAGACGAAAAGCGTTTTTTAAATCTCTACTTAAAAAAATATCAGGAGAAGATCGTATCTTTTTTTGAGTTAGTCAAAAGCGACGAAGAAATTGAAAAATTCAAAAAGAGTCTGCTCTATAATATCAAAGAAACACGAGGATGGGCGATTACGAGGGGTTTTCAAGAAAAAAAAGCAGACATTCTCAAGGAGCGCTTGGAGAAAGATGTAATGGATTTTTTCAGAGAAACAGCAGTCAAAGAGAAACCATTCACTCCGGAGCAGATGAATGAATTGAGAGATCTTCTCGCAGTTGCCAAGAAATATGCGGAAAAAGCGGAACAATCTGAATTGAGGAAAATGGTGGAAGATCTGATAACGGAAGAGCTGATTCCAGAGGGATTATTTGCCAGAGATGATGTTTCGAAGGCGGGGGATTACGTCATGAAATGGGTCGGGAAATTAAGTTCTAAAAAATAAACATGGCGGAAGTATCACTAAAAGAACAAATGCGAGGTGATTTTCAGGAGCAAAGAGCGAGAAGAAGGGGAGTTGATCAAACTGCCGAAGGACTGCATCTTGGTCAGCGGGAATTAGAAATGGAAATGAGGGCAAGCGGGCCGGAAAAGGGGGAGGAACTCCCGAAGCCGCCGACGGAACCAATCGGTGAGAAGTCGAAGCGATTGAGGCTGGATCTGGAGAAGAAAAGGAAAATTTTTGCTAAGCAAGACGCAGATCGATCGGAAACTTGGAAAAAAATAGCGAGAACTCTAGGGATACCAGTTAGTGAAAAAAAGGGCGAGGAGATTGAAATGGCTGAGAAAGACTATTACGAGTCGCTTTGGAAATATATCGAAGCGGAAAAAGAAAGTATGCCGGCAGAGGAAAAGGAAGCAGCCCGCGTGCTTCTCAAAAATGTTTGCCTGGGCGAAGTGACGATGCTTAAGTCGCTGAAAGAAGACGAGATAGCTGACCTGCAAAAAGGAAAAAGCAAGGGCTGGAACAAGTGTATCGATAAATACAAACAAGCGGTTGGTTGGTGGAGAGATTTGAGCTGGAAGAAAAAACTGGCCTATTCCGGCGTGATGATCGGCCTTGGTATTTCTGGGGCCGGAGCCAGCTTCACGGCTGTCGCGGCTTCGATTTTCGGCGCGAAATTGGCCACAAGACTACTTAGCATGCCCTTGACATACGCGGGTGCGAAAAAATGGCAGGACACATTGGATGTTGGCGAAATGGAATATATGGTGAATTTGAAAATAAATGATATATTGGACAAGGATGACTGGGGGAATAGAATTAAAGATTTAGTGAAAGAAAGAAAGTCAAAACTTGAATCGGCTGATTTAACCAATAAGAGAAGAGCCGTATTTCTGGCTTCTGTATTACCCGTTATTGGAACGGCAGTTGATGTGTATAGATGGGGATTTGCCGGATTTAGCGGAAGGACTGTTGGTCAGCAACCGAGTGAGGCGCTTTATACCAAGGGTCCCGATGGGAAAATAGTTCTAACACCAAAAGGCATTGAATCCATCGGTAATTCACCCCCGCAGACAGTCGAATTATCACCAGCTGATAAGGAAATGCTTCAAAATATTTCTTCCGTTCCTGAACCCGAAGCGAAATCCGGCGTGGTCATCAAGGAAGCGGCAAAAGGCCCAGTGACTGGTGCGGAAGTACAGACACCGGAAATCACAAAGGCGCAGTTTGAAGAAATCGCCGCTCCCAAAATTGGAGAGGGCGGGACAATGTGGGGAAGCATTGAAAAGAGCATTCAGGCTAATCCTTCGGCCTATGGTCTTGATCCAAATGACCCTGGCTTCACAAAGGATATGCGCCGGATGACCAAGCAAATGCTCGATGAATTTGCCTCTCGGAAGGGAATGACCTATGAGGAACTTGACCAACTTGCTCGGATGAAAGTTCGTCCGGGTGACACTTTAAAAATAGTTTATAACCCAGGAGCAGAAGAGCTTCATCTTGAATACGAAGGGAAAGCGTTTGGCGCGGATGTTTCGCAGGCTGCCCCAACCGAGGGAATTTCATCGGGTAGACCGCAGGTAGCGCCGGAAGAAATGAAAGTCAAGACTGGTGAAGCGGAATATCCGGCTCAAAAATCCGCTTCTCAAATAAAGGGAATGGAGGAAATCGAAGCTGATTACAGAAAGGATTTAGCTGATCGAGGATATGCTCGGGCGGTGCGGGCCGAAAAAGATTTATCAATTCTTCATGAACGGCAGGCCGCTCATCTGGAAAATGTCGGCCAGGAAACTAATTTGCGGCAAATGCTGGCAACGCGGGGACTCCTAAATAGAGTGATTGAAGGAGCGGGAATCGGGAATAATGTTTCCTTCTGGGAAGGGTCGGCACTGAATTGGTACGACCAGGTCGTGAACAAAGAGAATTATATTGTTGGCGATATTCATCGTGCAGATATAGTTGAAAAACTGAATCTCAACTTGGAAAAACTACGGGAATTATTTTTGAAATTGAATAAGCCTGAAATTGGCCAGTCAATGAACGATTACCTTAAAAAGGCGATGGAAAACCCGAGAAACGTTGAGGCTATAAATCAGATAATTTCGGGAAAATAAACATTAAATTCAACCTGTTAAATAATTTCAAAAAGTAAAATTGTCCTGATTTCATCGCGGACATTTAACAGGCCAAAAAAATGGCGCAAGATACAATTTTACAACAATCGATCATCGGAGAACTAGGATTGCAGTCTCTTCCCCAAGAAAAACAAAACGAGCTTATGGCAAGGATGGGAGAGGTAATCGTGAAGAGGATATATCTTGAAACAATGGAGAGTTTGAACGAAATTGATAGGGAAGAACTCGTCAAAATGCTAGATGCGAAAGCCGAGCCGGAAAAAATTGAAGAGTTTCTAAAGGAGAAAATAGCAAATTATGAGGAGCTGGTAAAAAAGATAATCGAGGGTTTCAAGAGTGAAATGAGCGAAGCGGCTGGCAAATTTGATCAAAGTTACTAAAGAATAGGATATTTAGACCCCTGGAGTATTTTTAATCTTGAATTTTTATGCCTCAATCAAATTATCAGGAGCCAATTGAAAAGGAGGATCTTGATCTTCAAAAAAAATTTGGGGGAGAGAGTTCTGTGCCGGCCCCGGAAGCGAAAGAAAAAAAAGAAGAGAAGCCAGTTGCTGCTCCTGAAGTTGAGATAGCCGAGAAAATGCCGTCGGTTGAAGAGGAGGCAGGAAAGGAAGTGGGCGAGAAAAAAATTTCAGAAAAAATTGAAACAGCTCGAAAGACAATCGGAACGCAAAAGCCCGCGGTTGCGGCCAACGTAGCTTCGGATGCTCAAGCCGTGTCTCAAATAGTCGAATATGAAAAAAAAGTGGAAAAGTTGGTTCAGATTGCGCTTGAGAAAGGGCCAATTCACGCCATAAAAGTTGCCCAGCATTTGGACAGAAGCGATGATTATACTCTTGATGAACTTCATGACCGGATGATCGAGAACGATTTGAGAAAGCAGCTTTTTCAAAAAGGGCTATTGAAGGAGCTATAAAACAGAAATTTCATAAAATAAAAATAAATTGGACGCTTATAACCTAAACTTAATTCTTTACCCTCTCGCTTTTATCTTGGCTGTTGCCAGCTTCGGGTCGGCGTTTTTGATGATTTTCAAAAGCTTTGTTTCCTTTCGCGGGCAGATTACACGGTCTTTGAATATGGATATGGACGTGGTGAAAGTGAGCCGGCCTTTGCGTCGCGAAGCTCAAGGAGGGGAGCAGCAACAGCCTAAGTCGGAAAAAGAGCTTATCTCCGTGATGGAGCATCTTCTGGCAAGCCTCGGAAACATCAAGGAGAAAGCCGGCATCTGGCACCGGATTGTTTATGGCGACGCTGTTATTGCTCTTGAAATTGCCAATCCCTCCGACGCTGACGAAATATCTTTTTTTGTAGGGGCGCCGAAAAAATTCATCGGGATTGTCGAGCGCCAGATTCACAGCTTTTATCCAAAGGCGGCAATTGAACGGGTGTCTGACTATAATATTTTTTATCCCGGAGGGCACACGGCGGCGGCCTATCTCAAGTTGAGCGAGAAATATCATTTTCCTATTCGCACCTATCAGTCTCTGGAGTCTGATCCGCTTAACAACGTCACAAATGTCTTGGGAAAGTTCGACGAAAAGAGAGAGGGGGCGGCTATTCAGCTTCTTGTCAAGCCGGCAAGGGGCAACTGGAGGCTCAAAGGGAGGGAGGTAGCCCACAAAATGCAGCAGGGCAGGCAACTCTCGGAAGTGAAAAGAGATACGCCGACAAAGCAGTTTTTGAAGGGATTTTATAAATTCGCGCTTCAAGGAAGCGATGATCAGAAACAAAAGGATCTTTTCAAGCCTGACAAAGAACCGGTTCAGCTCACGCCGGAAGAGCAGGAAGTGGTCAAAAAAATTGAAGGAAAAGCAAACAAGCCTGGCTTCAAAGCGAATATTCGTCTGGTCGCCTCGGCTCTGACTCAAGAACGGGCCGAACAAATTCTGGCTGAGCTTGAAAATGCCTTTATCCAGTATGAAAATCCAGGTCTCAATCGCTTCAAAACGACAAGAGAAGACAAGGCGAAATCAAAAAAAATCTCTTTTGATTTCATTTTCCGCAATTTCAAAGAAAGCCAGGGAATTATTCTCTCTTCCGAGGAAATTTCGAGCATTTTTCACTTCCCGATATTTTCCACTGAAACTCCCAAGGTTTCTTGGCTGAAGTCCCGCACGGCCGCGCCACCCTCGAATATTTCCAAAGAGGGAATCATCATCGGCTACAATGATTATCGCGGAGTGGAGACAGTCATCCGTCACAGCGATGATGATCGCCGCCGCCATTTCTATATCATCGGTCAAACAGGAACCGGAAAATCAACAATGATGAAAGAGATGGCCAAGCAGGATATCAAAAACGGCAAAGGCGTTTGCGTGATTGACCCCCACGGCGATTTGGTTGATGATGTGATAGAATGCATTCCTAAAGAACGGGCAGAAGACGTGATATTTTTTGATCCGGCTGACATGGAGCGGCCCTTTGGGCTTAATATGCTTGAGTACGACCACGCCAAATCCGAGCAGAAAACTTTCGTTATCAATGAAATGATAAATATCTTTGACAAGCTTTACGATCTGCGCCAGACGGGCGGTCCGATGTTCGAGCAGTATATGCGAAACGCAGCCCTTCTGGCTATGGAACATCCTGAATCAGGCTCGACCCTCATGGAAATTCCGCGAGTTCTCGCCGATGAGGAATTTCGCCACATGAAACTTTCGCACTGCGCCAATCCGGTGGTCAAGAATTTTTGGGAAAAAGAAGCGGAAAAAGCCGGCGGGGAAGCGGCGCTTGCCAATATGGTGCCGTACATCACCTCGAAACTGACGCAATTTATTTCAAACGACATGATGCGGCCGATCATTGCCCAGGAAAAAAGCACCATCAATTTCCGGCAAGCTATGGACAACCAGCAGATTATTCTTGTCAATCTCTCCAAGGGAAAGATTGGGGAAATTAATGCCAATCTTCTGGGCATGGTCGTTGTCGGAAAAATTCTTATTGCCGCTCTTTCGCGGGTGGATATGCCGGAGAGCGGGAGAAAAGATTTTTATCTTTATATTGATGAATTCCAGAATTTCACGACCGATTCAATCGCCCAGATTCTCTCTGAAGCCCGCAAGTACCGTCTGGCACTTGTCATTGCCCATCAATTTATCGCCCAGCTCAAGGAGGAAATCGCCAAGTCTGTTTTTGGAAATATCGGCTCAATTTGCTCTTTCCGGATTGGAGCCGAGGACGCGGAATTTGTCCAAAAGCAATTTGAACCGGTTTTTGACGCCAATGATCTCATGAATGTTGATAATCACAATTGCTTCATGAAGCTCTTGATTGCGAGTCAAGTCGCGACCCCGTTCAATATGAAAACTTACCCGCCAAGCGGGGGAAATCCACAGATTGCCGAAGCCATAAAAGAGCTTTCCAAGTTGAAATATGGACGCAGTCGTGATATAGTGAATGAGGAGATTATGAAAAAGGCGAGCTACATCGCCGCGCCTGCCACCGCCGACGCGTTTGATATGGGAGAGAAACCGTTGTAAATACAAAAGCAAATAAAAAATAAGTGAAAATGACAGTTAAGAATGAAAAATTATTTTATATTATTTTAGGAACTTTTTCGCTTACTGTAGCATTGTTTTTGTATTTCAGCATTTCAGGGATGAATTATTATTCTGAACCCGCTGGGACTGCTCAATTGAAGTTATTTCCATTAGGAAAGAAAACAACTTCGGGGCAGGGAGCTGAGATTTGCAGAGATTTGTGCGGCAACGGAAAATGTGAAGAGATAGTATGTGAAGGCAAGGGCTGTTCATGTCCCGAAACAACTGTGAACTGCCCGGCCGATTGCAATAAAACTCCAATTCCTCCAAATCCTGGAGAACCTTGCATAAATCTCTGCGGCAACGGAAAATGCGAAAGCGAATTTAATTGCGAGGGAAGTTATTGTCCTTGCTTTGAGGATGAGGCAACTTGCCCTCAAGATTGTAGGATGATTTCCAAGCCAGTGCCGTTATAATTTTTAATATAGCCAAAGTAGAAAGTGAGGTGAATTATGCAAGAGGAAACAACAACTCCAACTCCGCAAGAGCCGACAGAAACTCCAGCTGAAACTCCGGAAATGCCGGCTGAACCGATGACTCCGCCGGCGGAAACGCCGGAAGCTCCAGCGATGCCGGAAGAAGAGAAGCCGGCAGAATAATCTCCAACGTCCCTCTTTGCGAGAAAGGGGGAAAGAGGGATTTCAAAAGAGCCAGTCAGAAGGGACCGGCTTTTTTGTTTATTGAATATAAAATATTTTTCAGAGCAATTTTTTTTGTTTGAGATTTTGGGATTTCAGCGGGGGAGAATCAGCTGGAATTTCGTTTTTCTTCGCCTCTCTAACTTTTCTGAAAACAATATTGATGACCTCATCAAAAAAACTATCCCATTCCTCATAGTTTTCTATTCCCAGCATTTTTCGTGTCATATCGGAATCTTTGTATTGTTTCATCATATCTCCCATAACTTCTGCCAAATCCCGCTCATCTACATCTCTTCCTTTTGTATCAGCAACAATTTTGGCAACGCTCAAAGCCAAGATGTGATCGATTAGACTATCCTTAAAATTTTTTCGGGCTTCAGGGGATATGGAAGCTTTTTTTTCAAGTTTATTGGTCATACTAGCCTATTAATTATCTTATTTTTTTCAGAATATCCTAATTTCATCTTATTTACAAGTTCCCGCATAATGGTTATTGTCTGGTCATAGGTTGGACGATCCACGGGGTAGGGGACAGCGTCTTTTCCGCCGTGGGCGAAAGAATAGCGGGCGGGATCAACATACGAGGGTTTGGCGCCGTAAATGACTTCGGCGGTTAGGGCCAAGGCGCGGATGGTTTTCGGACCGACGCCTTTTTGGGCTACTAATTCTTCATAAGTTTTTGGTTTTATTTCGGAAACTTCATACAAGATTTTCTGCAAATATTTGCTTTTTGAAAAATCCTCGGTGACAACCGGCAAAACTTTGAAATCACGGTTGCGAAGAGTCATTTTTGTGAGCTCTTGATTTTTATTGCCGATTGAAACGACATCACTTTGCAGCGTAGAATATTTCCTGAGCAACTTAAGATCCTTTATTAAGGTATTATAGCTTCCCTGCACCAGTTCAGTGCTGATTTTTTGATTGTCAGTACTATTTCTTGAAGTCATATTCAGAGAATTAATCCGTGCATCCGAAATGATTCCGCTGTGAGGTTCAATGACAAGATTGACAGCATTATCCGAGAACCAGTGATAACGTCGGGCCGTAACATTTTTTTCATTCATCCCTTGCTGAACAACCGCCCAAGCGCCGCTGCGGGAAAAGAAAAAAGAGTGATGGTATATTTGGAATCCGTCTTGGACGAGAGATGAATCAACTTTCGCCGCCATGCGCGAATTATATTCCAAAGAATTTATTTTTGGCTGGGGAAATTCCGCACGTGATCCTTTGAGCTGTATTTCTTCAGGTGTTTTGAGAGAAGTTTTTCCTTTCCCGCCGCAAATATATATTCCTAGATCTCTTTCCTCTCCGCGGATAGCTTCTTTGAGCGCTGCAGTGAGAATTGTCGTCAGCCCCGACGCGTTCCAATCAAAAGCTAGCACTGTTCCCAGTGCTTGAAACCAGACCGGATCGGCAATCCGTTTCACAAACTCATCTGGCCCGTATTCGGCAATGATTACCCGCGCCATCTCCCGTCCCAATTTCACCATCCGCTCAAACAGCCATTTCGGGCATTTGCCGTAGTCCAGTGTAAAAGTTGCTATACCTCTTTTAAACATAAAAAAGTTGTGTTATGTGCTCCATGTTACGTGCTATGTGCTACGTGATCATACTATCACTATATCACTATATTATATTTCGGGCAAATTTGACTTATTCAAGGGAAAGTTTATACTTTCTTCGAATGTACAATAATACAAAAAAGGAGGCACTTTATGCACTTTTTGTTGATAAAAGAGGTAGGGGGCAGCATGTTTCCACCCGAAACCCGATATGGGTTGGTGGTGGCAAAAAATCTCAAGGAGGCTGCGAAAAAGCTAGGGCGAAAAATCAAGGCTGGATCCTCAGAACTTCTTCTGACCTTTGAAGAAGAGGCGATGAAGGTGAAAAAGCTAATGCTTCGTCGGCTAGATGAAGTTGCGGATTCTAAAGGCATCATAACGATGCGGTAGCCCTTTTTCTTCAGATTCAGAGAAGGAATTTTCTCTAGAGGTGTGGATTCCGTAGAGTCCGTGCCTCTTTTCAATGGTGGACATTATGTTTTTCCGCGTATATAATTATCAGATACAGATTTTCATAATCAAATTAAAAAAATTAAGTAGTGGAAAAAATCCTAGCTTTCAGTATACTAGTATACTGAAAGCTAACAGTTTAGTGAAAAATTTTTACTACAACTAGTTGTAGTAAAAATAAATATAAAATACCAGATAAATAATGTTACAATGCTCTAGAGCATTGTAACAAAATATAAATGGGTGAATTTAGGGACGCAAAAAATAATCAGACTTTTGAGATTGGTGCGGGGTGAAATTCCTATCGAGGGTATAAAAATTTAGCTTCTAGTATACTGGAGTAAGAATTTTATGCTTTCATTCCGATTACGGCTATCATTGCTTCTACTTCGGCTGGCTTGCCCCTCACCAATTGCCGGTTGCGAAGTTCGTTATTATTTTTAGATTGCATTTTATTATCTGTGGAATAATTGGTGAGGGGTGAATCTCTCCGTGCCGAAAAGTATTTTTCCTTTAACTTAAAAGTGCATTCGGGGCTGATTTCGATATTATCCATTTTTATTCCTAATTTTAAAAGCTGAAGTTTGGCGATTTTTTTGAGGTCCAAATATGTTTTTTTGTTTTTTCTCCTTATCGCTTCCGGAAAATTTTCAAATTTTTCAGCCACTTCTTGGCTAACTTCATAATGTTTTTGGCAAATGGCCGGGCCGATGCCGGCCAGAATATTTTTTGGTGTTCCGCCCAACCCTTTTATTTTCTCAATAGCATTAAATAAAATATTTTCTGCCAAACTTCGCCAGCCGGCGTGAACAATTCCGATAACTTCTTTTTCAGGATCAAACAAAAAAATCGGCAGGCAATCAGCCGAAGTTATCGAGAGAAATAAATTTTTTTCTTGGGTCAGGAGTCCATCCGCGCCTAATATAATTTTTCTGCCATCTTTTTTATAAGCAATGGCAATCTTGTTCCCGTGGACTATTCCAGCTGAAACAACTTTTTCGGGATTGATGTTATTTTTCAAAAAATAAGCGTTTCGGTTTCGTGATGTTTTTTCCACTAAGTCAGGATTATTTGTCAGCTTCATTGAGCCGTCGGATGATCGAGAAAAAGAAACGAGTAAGTCAGGATATTTTTTGAAATATTGAAACATACGACATTTTTCACAAAAGCAATAATCCCGAACTGTTTATCGGAAAGACTGTGAGACTTGCAATCGAAAGGCTACTCTTCTTTTTTCTCATCTTTCATGACAATCACCGCCAACTTATAGAGAGCGGCGAGGCCGATGAGGGCATAGACAACTCTTGAAACAGCAGTCATATCTCCGAAAATGGCAGCCACGAGGTCAAACTTGAAAAATCCGACCAATCCCCAGTTCAAGCCTCCAACAAGGAGCAGGATAAAAGCAATCCAGCTCAAAGTGCCCATTTTTTTCATTATTTTTTTCACCTCCTTTCCTGGTTTTTATTTTACAATTTCTTCTAGTTCGTGTCGAGTGTGGGCATTTAAAATAAAACTGACCCCCTATTGGCCAGTTTCATTTATTGTGGAGTTATTCTTCTTTTGGACAACAGGAGCTGCCGCAACAAGAGCAATCACAGCTTGAGCCGCAAGTGCACTTTTCTTTTGGATTCCCGCAGTGAGGGCATTTATCCATTTTTTTCACGTAACGCATAACACATAACTCATAACACAAATTGTGTGCGACGCGTCTTAAATTAAAAATTTTGAAATCTTCACAGCTCCTTTTCTCAATACGTGAATTTTCCCGTTTTTTATTTCAACCAGCGTCGAGGGCTGGGACTTTATTCTACCACCACTGACATAAAAATCAATCTTGCCGCCGAAATATTTTCTGGCTTCGGCGATAGTTTCGGCCGATTTTTTGCCTTCAGGATTGGCGCTGGTGGAAATCAGCGGGCCGGTCTTTTTGAGGAGATTAACCAGAGATTTTTTCTTTGGCAATCGAAAAGCCATCGATTTTTTCCCGCGATGGAGGTATTGAAATTTTTTTGAAGTGACGGGTAGAATTATACTGATTTTTCCGGGCCAGAGTTCTTTGAGCGTTTTTCGCGTCGCATTGTCTAATTTTATTTTGAATAAAGCTAAATCTCCAATTGAGCCAATAAGAATAATAAACGGCTTCTTCGGATTTCGCTTGAGGGTTTTATATGCTCTCTCGACCGCTTTTTTCGACCATGCCGAAGCCACAACGCCATAGATGGTGTCGGTGGGGATGATGCTAGTCCCGCTGTGTTTTAAAATCTTTGGTATTTTCTTAGTTCCTTTGCAGTTCATGGGCCTTTGACATTACTTATAAAAAGTACTAAATTAACAAAAAGAATACAAGCTCTGGCGGGGGCTTAGTTTTTTATTAAAATTTAATCAAAAGATATGGCTAATGAAAAAAATCAGCCTAAGGCTGATCGGCTTCGGGCCAACATTAAAGCAGGACTCACTTTTGACGATGTTCTTCTTGTTCCCCAGAAGTCAGGGGTTTCGGCAAGGGCGGTTGATGTGAGTACCTATGTCACCAAGAATATCAGGCTCAATATTCCAATTCTGTCAGCGGCGATGGATACGGTGACGGAATCGCGGCTGGCCATCGCGCTCGCGCAGGAAGGCGGTATTGGGATAATCCACCGCAATTTGTCGCCCAAACAGCAGGCGGCCGAGGTGGAAAAGGTGAAAAAATCGGAAAGCGGAATGATTGTGGATCCAGTGACAGTGCGGCCAAGCGCGACCATCGGGGAAGTGAAAAAGCTTATGGAGCACTATCGCATTTCCGGAATTCCAGTGACGGACAAGAAGAACAAATTGATCGGCATCATTACCAATCGCGATATGCGGTTCGAAACCAATATGAAAAGATTGGTGCGGAACGTGATGACGAAAAATAATCTGGTCACGGCGGTGGAAAAAACCACCCTTGAACAAGCCAAAAGAATTCTTCACAAATACAAAATTGAAAAACTTCCCATTATCAACAAACAAAATATTCTCAAGGGGTTGATTACGATAAAGGACATTGAAAAAAGGCGAAAATATCCCAATGCCGCCAAAGACAATTTGGGAAGGCTGCGGGTAGGCGCGGCGGTAGGGACAGGCATGGATGTTTTGGAGCGTGTGGAGCTTCTCGTGAAAGCCGGTGCTGATTTGGTTTCTATTGACAGGGCTCATGGGCATTCGGAAGCGGTCTTGAGAACTTTGCGCGACATCAAAAAGAATTTTGATATTCCAGTGACGGCTGGCAACATTGTCACTTTGGAAGGGGCCGAAGATCTCGCCAAAGCCGGCGCGGACGCTTTGAAAGTCGGGGTTGGCCCCGGTTCGATTTGCACAACAAGAATTATTTCCGGTGCGGGAATGCCGCAGATAACAGCTATTTTTGAAGTGGTGAAAATAGCTTCAAAGTATAAAATTCCGGTGATTGCCGACGGGGGAATCAAGTTTTCCGGTGATATCACAAAAGCGCTTGCCGCTGGGGCGAACGCGGTGATGATCGGGAGCCTTTTCGCCGGAACGGATGAAGCGCCGGGAGAAATGATTTTGTATCAAGGAAGAAATTACAAAATCTATCGCGGAATGGGATCGCTGGGCGCCATGCTTGACGGATCGGCCGATCGGTACGGGCAGGGGAAGGTGGAAGCCTCGAAACTTGTTCCGGAAGGAATCGAAGGGCGCGTTCCCGCCAAAGGCCCGCTTTCCCAAAGCATTCATCAATTGGTCGGGGGACTGCGGTCGGGAATGGGATATTGCGGCGCGGAGAACTTGAAAGAGTTGCGTGAAAAGGCGAAGTTCGTGAAAATTTCGAATGCCGGACTCAAGGAAAGCCACGTCCACGACGTCACCATAACCAAAGAGTCGCCTAATTATCAGGTGGGTTAGCTAGTATTTAGCCTGCCTGCCGGCAGGCAGGTATAGAAAAAAGCCCCGACGTGACGTCGGGGCTTTTTTCTATGTGATGTTAGGTTGTCTATATCCCCAAGCTCGAAGAAAGAGTTCGCATGAAAATCGGGATGACGATAGCGAGTCCGATGAGGGGAAGAACAATCATCACAATTGTGATGATAAGAGTCCAAAGAAAATATTTTCTTGTTTTTTCAACCGAAACATAAATGGCTTCAATTCTTTTTTCTAGAGTTTCCAATTTTTCTTTTGTTTCGGGGTCCATATTTTTTTATTTGCTAAATTCAACCGTTTTCAAAATCAAATTAAACATATCAACCAGATCGCTGGAGACAGACGCGCCGATATATTCATAGCTGTACGTCAAAAGATGACGTTTGCCTGATTTTTTGAAATCGGCGAAGATGAGGCGGTTTTTTTCATTTGGTCCGGGATCACCCGCGAGATATGTCTCCTCGGCGCTTTGGCAGGCGACTTTGATGTTTTTCTTGCTGGTTTGGTGATAGTCCATATAATCAAAAGCGGTCATTTCTTCGCTGTTCCAGGTGAAATAAATTTTGTCAGCGGCGTTTCCCATCGCCACTCTTTTGTCCTCATGGTTCGTAACTGACCAGTCTTTCGGATATTTGAAAGAATAACCGTATTTGGCGTTGGAATAAGTTTTCCAGTCAGCCTTGTCCAGTTTTTCTTCATTGGTGAAGCTCTGCGAACAGCCTCCCGCCGAAGCTGATCTTGCGGAAAGAGTGACAGATTTGAGAATTTTTTCCGCCAGGTCTTTTTCAGAAACGTTATCTATGTCGAACGAGTCGTAGTTCGAACCGCTTCCATAACTCAAAGCGGCGGTGAAATCGTATTTCCCGTCGGCGGTTTGGGCCAGCCCCGAAGAGGGATAAAAAACTTCTTTTGTTTTTCCTTTGAAGACGAAGCGGGTGATGTCGTAATCTTTCCCGAGAATCGCGATTTTCCCGTCTTTTTGAAAATCGCCGGCTCCTATCCCTGTCCGGTCAGAGATGGCAAAAGCGTCGGTTTTCTGTTTCAGACCCCACTGAAGGAAATATTTTTTTCCGGGAGAAGTAATGGTGATGTATTTCACTGTCGCGTCCAGAAGTTCGCTGAACTGGTCAATTTCTTTCAAAGTCCAGTCGGCGGGGTATTTCAAAGTGTAGCCGATTTCGCTGTTGACATAAGTTTTCCAGCCGGCATATTCATCGGTTTCTGTTCCGGCGGCTTCTTCAGCGGGTGGCGTTTCTCCGCTAGTGGTTCCGGAACCACTTTGCAGATTTTCCATCTGCTGCTTGAGAGCTGCGAGGTTTTTCTGGCCTTGGGAGTATTTTTTCCAAGCCCAATAAGCGCCGAAGATGATGAGGATGACAGCCAGAGTGGCTAAAACGGAGATAATCGCCGTCTTTTCACTGCTGCTTCCTTCTTTTTTTTGGTTATTTTCTTTTTTTTCTTCTTTCATAAATTTTTATCCGCCTTCGCAGAAGACTCCGTGCATCAGTATGCGAGAGGAATGCTAAATCTTCTGCTTCGGCGGATTTCGCTCCGCCGAATAAACAAGAGATATTGCATGTACAAACTTGCGGAGCTTCATTTTAGCTTATAAATATACAAAAGATCCGATTTATATCTTGATATTCTAAAGACCGGTTCCTTGTCTTGGAAATGGAAAGTTTCATCAAGGTCTTTGGGCGCGAAAGCCCAGCGCGTGATGAATATCAGATATTCTGTGTTGGCGGAGCAGTCAAAAGAGAGGTCGGCTCGAACAGGATAATATTGAATCAGATGGCTCGCGATCGGAACGCAGAAGTTCGAGTCAGCGGCGGCGTTTCGGTTGAGCCAATCTATGCCTTGGCGGTAGCTGGCTCCCCAATATTCGAAATCGAATTTATTTTCCAGTCTAGGGCCCAGTGACAAGCGGACAATTTCATTATAGTATGATCCTCCAAAAGGGTAAATGATAACGAATTCAACGGCCAGCCACAAAAATACAAAAGCAACGACAATCCAGTATAATTTTTCCGAAAACCTGATTTTTTTTATTTTCTCTAAAATGCCGGAGAAGCCAAAAGCAGCGATTGCCATAAGAGGCGGAATCACAATCAGAAAATGGCGCACTCCGTCATAGCGGATTGAGTGAGGCTTCATTCCGAGAATGAGGCGGGTGAAAAACCAAAAGACAATAAGCCAGTGTCCGAGGATATTTTTTCCATTTGTTAGTTCTCGGATTATCTTGAAAAGCCCGAAAAAAAACAAGAGAATGAGAAGAGCCGAAGTCGTGGCGAAAATAAAAAAAGGGGCGTAGTGCCAGGGGAGAGCCGCTGCTTCGGAGACTTTTCCGAAATAAAGGACCTGTTTGAGCCAGCCGTGATGAAGAAAATACCTGGCGCTTTCAAAAAAGAAGAGGGGATTGTGCCAGAGGCGCGGCCAGCCGGCAAAGAGAAAAAGAAATCCCGCGGAAAGAAAAATCGCGAGATAAAGAGAATCTTTTTTGAGGCGCGTCAGCCAATCTTTTTGGGAAGAAGTTCGAAGGCTGAAAAAGAGATATGCAAAATAGGGAATAAAAAAGATGGGAAGAAGGAGAAGGGCATCGGCGCGGATGGCAAGCGTAAACCCAAAAATGACTCCAGCCGCAAGAATATTCCAGTTCTTGCGCTCGAGAAAGCCTGAATACAAAAGATAGGGTAAAGTCAAATTATTCGGACCTAAAATGTTGAATAATTAGCTTAAATAAAATGTTTTCCCGCTCTTTGAAATTTAATTTTCTGTGATTGTATCTCCAGACATATTCCCCGAGGTATAAATG
>Ga0315268_10004088_pt1 | contig 15927 bp, 16 predicted proteins | sample C1_top_MG_FD_204535 | JGI IMG/M metagenome (GOLD analysis project Ga0315268, IMG submission 204535) | Sediment microbial communities from Yellowstone Lake, YNP, Wyoming, USA - C1_top | ecosystem: Environmental > Aquatic > Freshwater > Lake > Sediment | place: USA: Wyoming | collected 2017-08-01
AAGAGGTAATTTTTTCCCTCTCCCTAGCCCTCTCCCCGCAAGCGGGGAGAGGGGACTATTCTTTTCCCCTCTCCCACTTGTGGGAGAGGGGCTAGGGGAGAGGGTATTCATCAAAATTAAATATCCGCCTCAGCTTCATTGCCGTGCTCTTCAATCCACGCGCGGCGCGCGGCGGCTTCGCCTTTGCCCATCAGCATATTGAAGCGCGCTTCCGAAGCCGCCGCATCGAACTCCCCCAGGGAAACCGGCAACAGCCGCCGTGTGTCGGGGTTAAGAGTGGTTTCCCATAGCTGCTCCGCGTTCATTTCGCCCAAGCCTTTGAAGCGCGAGATGCTCCAGGAGGTGTCTTTTATGCCGTCTTTGCGCAATTTATCTTCTATCGCTTCCAGTTCGCCTTCATCCAGGGCATAAATTTTCTGCGCCGGTTTTTTGCCGCGCGCGGGAGCATCGATCCGGTAGAGCGGCGGGCGCGCGATGCAAATATGGCCGTGCTCGATCAGCTTCGGGAAGTGTTTAAAGAATAAGGTTAGCAGCAATACCTGGATATGCGAGCCGTCGACGTCGGCATCGGACAGGATGCAAATCCTGCCATAGCGCAGCCCGCTTAAATCCGGGCTGTCATTGGCGCCATGCGGATCGACGCCGATGGCGACGGCGATGTCGTGGATTTCATTGTTGGCGAATAGCCGGTCGGCCTCGGTTTCCCAAGAATTGAGTACCTTACCGCGCAAGGGCAAGATTGCTTGGAATTCCTTGTCGCGCCCCATTTTGGCCGAGCCGCCTGCTGAATCGCCCTCGACTAAAAACAACTCATTGCGCGTGACGTCTTTGGATTCGCAATCGGTCAATTTTCCCGGCAACACGGCAACGCCCGAGGATTTTTTCTTCTCCACTTTTTGCGCCGAGCGCAAGCGCGACTGCGCTTGCTTGATGACCAGCTCGGCCAGTTTCTTGCCGTAATCGACATGGTGATTGAGCCACAGCTCCAGCGCCGGTTTGATGAACGCGGAGACCAGGCGCACCGCGTCGCGCGAATTCAGGCGCTCTTTGATCTGGCCCTGGAACTGCGGATCCAGCACTTTGGCGGAGAGCACGAAAGACACGCGCGCGAACACATCCTCCGGCAATAATTTCACGCCCTTGGGCAGCAAGGAATGCATTTCGACAAAGCTTTTCACGGCAGCAAACAGTCCTTCGCGCAAGCCGGACTCGTGCGTGCCGCCGGCGGGGGTGGGAATCAGATTGACGTAGGATTCGCGCACCACATTGCCGTCTTCGGTCCAGGCCACCACCCATGCCGCGCCTTCGCCTTCGGCAAAACCTTCGGCATCGGCGCTCGCGTATTGCTCGCCTTCGAACAGGGGAATCAGCGGGTCGGTATTGGAAGCCTGCGCCAGGGTTTCGATCAGATACCCGCGCAAGCCTTGGTCGTATTGCCAGGTTTGCGTCTCGCCGGTCTTAGCATTGCTCAGCGTGACTTTGACGCCGGGCAGCAATACCGCTTTGGATCGCAGCAGGCGTTGCAAATCGGCTAGCGAAATCGCGGGGGAATCGAAATATTTCGGATTCGGCCAAACGGTGACGCGGGTGCCGGATTTTTTTTCATCGCGCGCAATCACGCGCGACTTCAATTTTTCAATCACTTCGCCATCGCCAAACGCGAGTTGATGCACGCGGCCCTCGCGCCACACCATGACTTCCAATCGTGAGGACAGTGCGTTGGTGACCGACACGCCGACCCCGTGCAAACCGCCGGAGAAGGCATAGGCGCCGCTGGAGCCCTTTTCGAACTTGCCGCCGGCGTGCAGGCGCATGAACACGATTTCGACCGTGGGGACTTTTTCTTCCGGGTGCTTGCCGACGGGGATGCCGCGGCCATCGTCCTCCACGCTGATGCTGCCATCGGTATTGAGGGTGACGATGATATGTTTGCAATGGCCGCCCAGCGCCTCGTCGGAGGCGTTGTCGATCACTTCTTGAATGATGTGCAACGGGTTTTCCGTGCGCGTGTACATGCCGGGGCGTTGTTTGACCGGCTCCAGCCCTTTCAGGACACGGATCGACGATTCGCTATAAGCGGCGGGTTTTTTGGCGGACATTCGGGAGTCGCTATTTATGCCGCGGATTGCTTCGCTATGCAATGCGGGCATGACACCCCCAATACATAATCCGGCGATTGCGCATCTTCCGCGCTGAGCACGGTGCGGCAGGCAAAGCACACAGGGGTTTGGGTCGCTTGCAGCGCACCGTCCAGCGCCACCCGCTTATCGAACACGAAGCACTCGCCTTCATAATGCGCGGCCCCGCATTCCTCGAAGTATTTGAGGATGCCGCCTTGCAGCTGGTAGACCCGGCTGAAGCCTTGCCCGGCCATATACGGCGCGGCTTTTTCGCAGCGGATGCCGCCGGTGCAAAAGGTGACGATAGGGACATCACGATAGTCTTTAAGGCGCTCGATGGCGGCGGCAAAATCGCCGAAACTGTGGAGTTGCAAATTCACCGCGTTTTTGAACGTGCCTACGCGATATTCAAAATCGTTGCGCGTATCCACGATGATGAATTCGCGGCCCTCGTCATACCATTTTTTAAGCTCGCTGGCGGCGAGTTGCGGCGCGGAGTGCGCGGTGCGATCGAAATCGGGCTGGTGGAAAGTGATGATTTCCCGCTTGAGCTTGACCAGCATGCGATTGAAAGGAATTTCGTTCGACCAGCTGCGCTTGATCGCGATATCGGCAAAACGGCTGTCGGCTTGGAGCCACGCGATAAAGCTTTCCAGCGCCGCATCCGGGCCGGCGAGGAATAGATTAATACCCTCGGGGGTGAGCAGCACGGTGCCTTTTAAGCCGAGCGCTCCGGTGCGCTCGCGGAAGCTTTCACGCAGGGCGGAAAGGCCATCGAGCGGCACGAAGCGGTAGGCGGCGATGTTGAGGATGCGGGGCATGGTCGGCGTTCAAGGGCTGAGATAAACGGACGGCATTATACCCCGCCAGATTAAACCAAGCCGATTTGCCGGCAAGGATGCCGGCGCTACAGAGTAGTGCGGTGTTTTTGCACTGGCCCTATACCGGGCGGGTGCGTAGCGCCGGCTTCCAGCCGGCAAGATGCCGGTGCTACAACGCAAGCCGGTCAAGCAGCTTTTGATGAATGCCGCCAAACCCGCCGTTGCTCATAATCAAAACGTGATCGCCGGGCCGGGCTTTGCCGGCGATGGCGTGGATGAGTGTTTCCAAATCGTCGTGGGTTTCGGCTTTAGCGCCGAGCGGCACGAGCGTGGCGGCGGCATCCCAACCCAAGTTCGCGCCATAGCAAAACACGTGATCAGCCTCACGCAAGCTCGCGGGCAATTGATTTTTTAGGGTGCCGAGCTTCATGGTATTGGAGCGCGGCTCCAATACCGCGAGAATGCGCGCCTTGCCCACTTTGGCGCGCAGGCCCGCCACGGTGGTTTCAATCGCGGTCGGGTGGTGCGCGAAATCGTCGTACACCGTGATGCCGTTCACCACGCCGCGCACTTCCATGCGCCGCTTCACATTTTTAAATTGGCCGAGCGCCTCGATTCCGATCGCCACCGGCACGCCGACGTGGCGCGCGGCGCCGAGGGCGGCGAGGGCATTGTGGTGATTGTGCTGGCCGAGCAAGTCCCAGGCCACACGGCCTTGGCGTTCGCCTTTTAACAGCACGTCGAAGTGGCCTTGCGCATCGGCTGCGCCCGCTTGCCAGCCATCGAGGTGACTCACCCATTCCACCGGCGTCCAACAGCCGCGGGTGAGCGTGCTGGCTACGCTGTCTTCCGCGCCATTGGCGAGAATCAAGCCGTTGCCCGGCACGGTGCGCACCAGGTGATGGAATTGGGTTTCGATGGCATGGAGATCGGCGAAAATATCCGCATGATCGAATTCGATGTTGTTGATGATCAGCGTGCGCGGACGGTAGTGGACGAACTTCGAGCGCTTGTCGAAAAACGCCGTGTCGTATTCGTCGGCCTCGACCACGAAGAACGGCGTCTCCGTCAGGCGCGCCGACAACCCGAAATTTTCCGGCACGCCGCCGATGAGAAAGCCCGGATGGAGTTGGCCGTATTCCAGAATCCATGCCAGCATGGATGCCGTGGTGGTCTTGCCGTGGGTGCCGGCCACCGCCAGCGCCCATTTGTCGTGCAAAATATTTTCCAGCAACCACTGCGGGCCGGAAATATAAGGCAGACCGCGATTGAGGATTTCTTCCATCAAGGGATTGCCGCGCGCCACCACATTGCCGATGACGAAGAGATCGGGCCGCAGCGCAATCTGGCTCGGGTCGAAGCCCTCGATCAGCCGCACGCCCTGCGCTTCCAGCTGCGTGCTCATGGGCGGATAAACGTTGGCGTCGCAGCCGGTGACTTTATGTCCGGCTTGCTGCGCCAAAACCGCGATGCCGCCCATGAAGGTGCCGCAAATACCTAAAATGTGAATGTGCATGGTGAGTGATCTGCCAGCATGACGCCGCGCCGTTGGCGAATTCGGTTAAAGTTCGCACTATAGCGAATTTCCTTATAAAAATGAAAACCCCCGTCAACCTCATCACCGGTTTTTTGGGCGTGGGCAAGACCACGGCCATTTTGGATTTGCTCGCCCGGCGACCGCCCGGCGCGCGCTGGGCGGTGCTGGTGAACGAGTTCGGGCAAGTCGGCATCGACGGCGCGACGCTCACCCAAAAAGGCGTCGCGGTGCGTGAAGTGCCGGGCGGTTGCATTTGTTGCAGCGCGCAGTTGCCGCTGCGCGTGAGCTTGACGCGCTTGCTGCGCGAAGTGAAGCCCGCGCGTTTATTGATCGAGCCCACCGGCATCGGCCATCCCGCGGGCGTGATCGATGTGTTGCGCGGCGAGGGCTTGGCCGGCGCGGTGGAATTGCGCAATGTGATTTGCCTAGTCGATCCGCGGCAACTGAGCGATGCGCGCTATGCCAGTCTGGAGACTTACCGGGATCAGCTTAGCCTCGCCGATATTTTGGTGGCGAATAAAGCGGATCTCGCGACACCCGAGCAATTGCACGCGTTCGACGCGTTCGCGGCGAACAGTTATCCGCCCAAGCGCTTAGTGGCGACGGTACGCTACGGCCAGCTCGACCCCTCGTGGCTGGACATCGCGTCTTCCGGAGATATGCCGCCAGGTCATGTGCATGACACGAAGCAATTCACGGCGCAGGGCTGGACCTTCGCACCCGAGCAAGCGTTCGATGCGGCCAAGCTCGAAGCCTTGTTTGCATCTTGGGCGGCGGATAGGCGAATCGAGCGCGCTAAAGGGGTGTTTCGTATCGGCCGCGATTGGCGTTTGGTGAATTTGGCGGGCGGGCAGGTGGAATCGCAAGTGATTGCTTACCGCCGCGATAGCCGGGTGGATGTGATCGTGCGCGCGGGGGGTGGCCTGGATTGGCGCGAGATAGGCTCCGGTTTGAGCGGCTGTGCGCTGGGGTAAAGCAAGAACCGGGAAACTTTCCGGGGGGCTCATTGTCAGTAAGTGTGTCTCGGCCATGTCTGGCCATACCCGACAAAACAAGCATTCCAAGGAGTGACTATATGAATATGTTTGCCCGCCTATTACTTTCCGCCCTGCTATGCGTGCCCCTGGTAGCGTGTTCCCAACCTACGCCGGGGGCATCGAAGCAAGCCGCGGCGGCTACCGCGCCCGCCGCACCCATCGTCTATACGAATAGCACCGGTCTGCCGGATTTTACGCAGCTGGTGAAACGAGAAGGTCCGGCCGTGGTGAATATCAGCACCACGCAAACCGTGCGCGATGGCGGCGTATCCTCGCCGTTTCCGAATGTGCCGCAAGACGATCCGTTCTACGAATTCTTCAAGCGCTTCATGCCGCCGCAGCAGGAGGGCGGGCCGCGTGAGTATCAGACGCATTCGCTGGGCTCGGGTTTCATCATTAGTTCGGACGGCTATATCTTGACCAATGCGCACGTCGTGGATGGCGCCGACGAGGTGCTGGTGAAACTCACCGATAAGCGCCAATTCAAAGCGAAAATCATCGGTGCCGACCGCCGTACCGATGTGGCCTTGTTGAAGATCAAGGCCACCGGTTTGCCCGTGGCGAACTTGGGCGACCCGAATAAGCTGCAAGTCGGTGAGTGGGTAGCGGCAATCGGTTCACCGTATGGTTTCGACAATTCGGTGACCGCCGGCATCGTCAGCGCGAAAGGCCGCTCGCTGCCCGGCGATAGTTTCGTGTCTTTCATTCAAACCGATGCGGCGGTGAACCCCGGCAATTCCGGCGGCCCATTGTTCAATCTGCGCGGCGAAGTGGTTGGCATCAACTCGCAAATCTACAGCCGCACCGGCGGCTACATGGGATTGTCGTTCGCGATCCCGATCGATGAAGCGATGAATGTGGTCAATCAATTGCGCGGCACCGGTAAAGTGAGCCATGGCCGGCTCGGTGTGCAAATTCAAGAAGTGACGCCGGATTTGGCGAATTCCTTCGGCTTGAAGGAGGCGCAAGGCGCATTGGTTTCCAGCGTTGAAAAAGGCAGCCCAGCCGATCGCGGCGGTCTGTTGCCGGGCGACGTGATTCTCAAGTTCGAAGGCAAGGATGTGCCCAGCGCGAATGCGTTGCCGCGCATGGTCGGCAACACCAAACCCGGCAGCAAAGTGAAACTGGGCGTATGGCGCAATAACGCCATGAAGGAGCCGACGATCACCTTGGGCGAATGGAAATCCGACAACATCACCGCCAAGGCCGAGCCGCAAACGCAGAAGACCGATAAGCTCGGGCTTGCGCTATCGGAGTTGAGTGCCCAAGACAAGCAGCGCTTGAAAGTGGCGCATGGTTTGTTGGTACAGAGAGCAACCGGCGCGGCGGAAAATGCCGGCGTGCAGCGCGGCGACGTGGTGCTGGCCCTGGGCGGAGAGAATGTAAATAGCCTCGACCAATTCGCCAAATTAGTGGCGCAGCATGGCAACGAGAAAAGCGTGGCGCTTTTGATTCAGCGCGGCGGCCACATTTTGTTCGTGCCGGTGAAGTTGGGCGGAAAGTAATGCTATTTGCTAAACCCAGGGAAGCGCCGGCGATGCCGGGTGTATAGCGTGGAAAATTACCGCGGCGCAAAGCAAGAGCGCTTCGGTGAATTCGACACCCGCGCCGAGGCAATCGCCGTTCATGCCTTTGACCCGGTATTTCAGGAACAGCCACCACAGCAGCAGCAGCAGCGGCGCGAGCAGGAGCGCGGGTGCGCGATACCACGAGGCGGCGCCCAGCAGCAGCGCCCACACGCCCCAGGATAGCGGCTGCGATATTTGTCCGAAGCGTTGCCCCAGGCCGGCGCCCAAGGCCGGCAGGGTTTGCGCCCATAGCACCGGGCCGAGACGCGCCCACGCCGGAATCAACAACATTGTCCAGAGCGCACCCGCTTGTGTGGCGAGCAGCATCAACAGAATCAGTTTCGCGCTCAGCACCAGCCACAGGGCGATATTGCCGAACACGCCGCTATGCGGGTCGCGCATGATGCGCAGAAATTGTTCCGGATCGCGGTGCGCGCCGCCCAGCGCATCCGCGAGGTCGCATAGCCCGTCCAGATGCATGCCGCCGGTGATCCCAATCCAGCAAGCGATGGCGAATAGCGCGCCCAGCCAGGGATTCACCCACGCACCGAGTGCGAGCGATGCGCTCAGCAAAGCGCCGATGATGAGACCCGCCAAGGGAAACCATTTCGCGCTGGCGGCGAGTGCGTCCGGGGGATGATCCGAGCGTTGCGGCAACGGCAAGCGCGTCAAGAATTGCAGCGCAAAAATCAAGTTGCGCATGATGATCCGCCATTCAAATTAAGCAAATAAGGCGCATGCCCTTGCAGGAAGGAAAGCTGGCACGTAGCGGCGGGCGGGAGCGCAATGCGTTGAGCGGCTTCCCATGACAGCCCCAGTGTTTCGGAAAGCACGATGCGCATTACCCCAGCGTGGGTGACGATAAGCACGTGACCCTGAGGGTGCTGCGCCAGGCAGGCATGAAATGCGGCGTGCACGCGTTGGCGAAATGCGGTGAATGATTCGCCCTGCGGCGGAGCGAGTCCTTCCGGATCGATTTGGAAGCGGGTGAATAATTCAGGTGTGGCGGTCTGTGCTTCAAGCGGGGTAAGTTCTTCCCAGTCACCGAAATCGAGTTCCTCCAGCCCGGCATAGAACGTGAGGGGAAGCTGGCCTTCCGCGGCGAACTTTTCAGCAAAAGCGCGGCAGCGCGCGAGCGGTGACGCGGCGATGGCGCTAAACGGCGGTGTGTTCGCGGCAGCGGCGGCATACTGCATTTGCCGCCAGCCCGCCGCCGCGAGCGGCGTATCGTGTTTGCCGCGCAGCACGTGCAATGGCCCGGCGGTTTCGCCATGACGCATCAGCGTGATACGGACGGCTGCATCAGTCATGTTTTTCCGACACGCCCGCCTCGGCGAAGGTCGCCATTTCCGCGTGCAGCCGCAGTGCCGCTTGCAGAATGGGCACCGCCACCGCTGCGCCGCTGCCTTCGCCCAGGCGCATCTGTAAATCGATCAGCGGACTCAATCCCAGCTTCTGCAAAGCGATACGATGGCCGTTCTCGAACGAGAGATGCGATGCGATCAGCCAGTCCGTGACGGCGGGTTCGATTTTCTGCGCCACGAGCGCGCTAGCAGTGGAGATAAAACCATCGAGCAGCGCCGGCACGCCGGCCGCCGCCGCTTCCAGGTAGTAGCCGGCCATGGCGCCGATTTCGAGCCCGCCCAATTCGGCGAGGTAGTCGCTGCCGTCCTGCCATTGCTTATTCGCGACGCGCGCCAGCGCACGGCGCACGACATCGATCTTGCGCGCGCGTCCGGCGGCATCGATGCCGGTACCGTTGCCGACGACCGCTTCCGCATCGGCGCCGGCGAGCAGGCAGATCAGGCACGCCGAGGCGGTGGTATTGCCGATCCCCATGTCGCCCGCGATGAGCAGGTTAGCATTGGCCGCGATATCCGCGCGCGCCTGCGCGCGGCCCAGCGCGATGGCGCGTTGCGCTTCATCGCGCGTCATGGCCGCTTCTCGCGCCAGATTGCCGGTGCCGGCGCGCACCTTGCCGTGGACGATGCCGGGCACGTCATCGACGGAGCCGCTTACGCCCGCATCCACCACCGTGAGGCGCGCATCGATCGTCCGCGCCAGCACATTGATCGCCGCGCCGCCACGCGCGAAGTTTTTCACCATTTCGCCGGTGACGGCACTGGGAAACGCGGAGACCCCTTCCTCCGTCACGCCATGATCGCCCGCGAATACGGTTATCGCGGGAATCAGCGCCAGGGGAATTTCGCGCCGCTGCCGCGCGGCGAACCAGCAAGCGACATCCTCCAAGCGCCCGAGCGCACCGGGCGGCTTGGTGAGTTGCATTTGACGCGTGCGCGCACGTTGCTCGAACTCGATATCGGGTTTAATCATGATGAAAGTAAAGGCAAGAGCGGGGAAACCGGTACATTACGTGGGCTGCTGCGTCCCTGCAAGCGCTGCTGCCAGTCGTAGCCATTCCTTGGGCGCGCCGGGCAGACCGAAGCGCAAGCTGGACGGATCGGAGAATAGGCGCACCCAAATACCGTGCTGCGCCAGGTGCTCATGCAGGCTATGCGCATGTTGAGTACGTACCCATTGAAACAGCGCGGTGGAACCGGCGGGCGCCAGCCCGAATTGGGTAAGTAGCGTGGCGAGCCGCGTGCTGTCCGCGATCAAACGGTGTCGCGTTGCGTTGTGCCATGCGCGGTCTTGTAGCACGCGTTGCGCGATCCAGCGCGCCGGGCCGCTCACCGTCCATGGCCCGAGCAGTTCTTGCATCTGCGCGAGCAGTGCCGGCCAAGCCGCGACGAAACCCACGCGCACACCGGCCAGGCCGAAAAATTTCCCCAGCGAGCGCAGCACGATCAAGCCCGGCTCGCCCGCATGCCGGATGATGCTCAACGCCGGTTCGGCATCGACGAAGGCTTCATCCACCACCAGCCAGCCGCCGCGCGCGGCGAGGCGCGCGCGCCAGTCCAACAGCGTCTCGGAAGAAAAACGGCAGCCGCTGGGGTTGTTGGGATGACACAACACGAGCACATCCAAATCGTTCAGTGCGGGCGCAATGGCCTGCTCATCCAATTCGACGAGCCGATGGCCATGATGCGTCCAGGCATGTGCGTGTTCGCGGTAACCGGGGTGCAATATGCCCACGCGGGAAATGGGGCGCAAAGCGGGCAGCCATTGAATCGCTGCTTGCGAGCCGGCGACGGGCAGCAGGAGCGGCGTGCCGCAATAGGCCGCTGCGGCTTCAGTGAGACCATCGTCCGTTTCGGGCAGCCGCCGCCAGGTTTCCGCCGGCAGGGCGGGAACCGGCCAGCCCAGGGGATTGATGCCGGTGGAAAGATCGAGCCAGTCCTGGGGCGGAATAGCGTAACGCCGCGCCGCTTGCAGAATATTTCCGCCGTGTTCAAGCATGCAGCCAGGCTCCTATAAAAATGAATGCCGCCCACAGCCACATGCCGCGTTGCACCAAGGCAATAGCGCGTGTGATGTCGTGCGCTTCCGCCGCGCGGCCCAGGCCCAGGGCCGGCCGTTCTTTCATCGCACCGTGATAGATCGCCGGGCCGCCGAGCACGATGCCCAGCGTACCCGCGCCCGCCGCCATTACCGGCCCGGCGTTGGGGCTGTACCAATGGCGGGCTTGGCTGTGCCAGCAATGCCACGCATCGCGCGTATGGCCAAGAATGCTATAGGTGAGTGCGGTGAGCCGCGCGGGAATCCAGTTCAGCACATCGTCGAGACGCGCCGCGGCCCAGCCGAAATAAAAATAGCGTGGTGTGCGATAGCCCCACATGGCGTCGAGCGTATTGGCGAGCCGATACATGATCGCGCCCGGCGCGCCGAACACGATGAACCAGAACAGCGCGCCGAACACGGCGTCGTTGCCGTTTTCCAGCACCGATTCGATGGTGGATTTGGCAATGTCCTCGCCTTGCATGGCGCCGGTGTCGCGGCTCACGATCATGCCGACCTTGATGCGTGCGGCATGCAGGTCATTTGCATCGAGTGCATTTTTCACGGCGCGGGCGTGTTGCGCGAGGCTGTTTGCGCCGAGGGTGAAATACAGCAGCAGTGTTTGAATGACCCATCCCCACACTGGAATGGCGGAAACGATGGCGCTTGCTGCAACCCAGGGTAGGAGCAGCAGCAACACGGCGCATGCGCCTGCCAGGCGTTGTAGCCGGGGGCGTGCGCCCGTATTCATGCGCGTCTCGATCCACGCGGCGATGCGGCCGAAACCCGCCAGCGGATGCCAGCGCCGCGGCTCTCCGAGCAGATGATCCAGCACCACGGCGAACATCAGGATCGCCGGCGGCATGAGATAATTCGGGAATGTCATTCGGCACGCTCATGATTCAAGGTACCACTTCCGACGCCGGCAAGAGCACGCTGGCAGCGGGGCTGTGCCGCGCGTTGCGGCGCAAGGGTATTGCCGTCGCGCCGTTCAAGCCGCAGAACATGGCGCTCAACAGTGCGGTAACGGTGGACGGCGGCGAAATCGGCCGCGCCCAGGCGGTGCAGGCCATGGCCTGCGGTTTGGCGCCGCACAGCGACATGAATCCGGTGCTGCTGAAGCCCAACAGCGATACCGGCGCGCAAGTCATCATTCAAGGCAAGGTGTTCGCGCATATGCATGCCATTGCCTATCACGACTACAAATTGCGCGCCATGGAAGCGGTGCTCGATTCCTATCGCCGGCTTGCCGCGCGCTATGAATGCGTGATCGTTGAAGGCGCGGGCAGCCCGGCGGAAATCAATTTGCGCGACCGCGATATCGCCAATATGGGCTTTGCCGAAGCGGTGGATTGCCCGGTGATACTGGTGGCGGATATCGATCGCGGCGGGGTGTTCGCACACCTGGTCGGCACCTTGGCCTTGCTTTCGGCTGCCGAGCAGGCGCGCGTGCAAGGCTTCGTCATCAATCGTTTCCGCGGCGATTTGAGCTTGCTGCAACCGGGACTGGATTGGCTGGAGCGGCGCACCGGCAAACCGGTACTGGGCGTGTTGCCGTATTTGCATGGCTTGCATCTCGAAGCCGAGGATGGCTTTTTCGGACACGTCGCAGTGCCGATAAGCGCCGCGGCCGAGCATCGCTTGCGGGTAGTGGCGCCGATGTTGCCGCATATCAGCAACCATACCGATTTCGATGCCTTGCGCTTGCATCCGCAAGTGCTGTTCAGCTACGTGGGACCGGGACAGGCGATCCCGGCGGCGGATTTGATCGTACTGCCGGGCAGCAAGAATGTGCGCGCCGATTTGGCGTGGTTGCGCGAACAAGGCTGGGAGACGGCGCTGCGGCGTCACCTGCGCTATGGCGGAAAGCTGATCGGCGTGTGCGGCGGTTTTCAGATGCTGGGCCAGGCGCTGCATGATCCGCTCGGTTTGGAAGGCGCGCCGGGCAGCGCGGCGGGGTTCGATTTGCTCGCTATCGAGACGACACTGGCGCCGGAAAAACAACTCGCGCAAGTCGAAGGCGTATTGAGTTGGAATAATGCGCCGGTGACCGGCTATGAAATCCATATGGGTGTGTCGTCCGGTACTGCATTGCAACAGCCTGCGGTGTGTCTCGCCGATCGCACGGACGGCGCGATTTCCAGCGACGGTCAAATTCTCGGCACTTATCTGCATGGCCTGTTCGATCATCCCGCGGCGTGCGATGCGCTGCTGGCTTGGGCCGGATTGGCGGCGCCGGTCACGCTCGATTACCGCGCCCTGCGCGAGGCGCATATCGAGCGCTTGGCCGATGCGGTGGAACAGCATGTGGATTTCGACCGGTTGGCGCAATGGCTGCCTCTTAAACAGACGGTGCTTTGAGCGGATAAGGCAAGCCCGCGATGGTGAGCGTGACGCGCTCGCATTGCTTTGCCACCGCTTGATTTAGCCAGCCCGCTTCATCGCTGAAACGGCGGTTGAGTTCTCCCAGCGGCACAATGCCCATGCCGACTTCGTTGCTAACTAAAATGATATGCCCGGGCAGTACGGAGAGCGTGCCGAGAAAATCATCTCGTTCTTGTATGAACCGCGCATTGTTATCCCAACACGCCAGATTGGTGAGCCATAGGGTCAAGCAATCCACCAGCACGCAATGCTCCGGCGCGGCTTGTGCTTGCAGTGCGCGGGCGAGATGCAGCGGCTCTTCGATCAAATGCCAGTGGCCGGGGCGGCGCGCTTGATGGCGGGCGATGCGCGCCGCCATTTCCGGGTCTTCGGCGGTGGCGGTGGCGATGTAACTTACCGGCCAGCCGCTGTCATGAGCGCGTTGTTCGGCAAGCGCGCTTTTCCCGGAACGGCTGCCGCCGATGATGAGTTCGCAAGTCATAGCTTAAACCTGGGTGATTGTACCCAAAACCCTATTATGTGAGTCTGCGTCATTTATGTAAGTGCTTGCTTATTATTTTGACCATAACTCTAACGGTATCGGTGATATTTTTATGCCTAATACAGGGGGAATTATAACCCCGCGCCAGGGATAGCCGGCCAGATTAAACTACTTTCAAAATAAAGTGTTAGCGATTGACTTTACAGTGATTTCAAACTTATAGTATTGCCATGGACAACGAGCTGAAAAGCCTGGAGCAGAAAATTTCCCAGTTCCTTGGGTTTTGTCAGCGCCTGCGCGATGAAAACCATTCGCTGCGCCAGCAGCTGGCGGCCGAGCAGAATCAGAACAAGCATCTGAACGATAAATTGACCGGCGCAAAAGACCGGCTCGAAAACTTGCTCAATCAAATCCCCGAAAGCTAAGCATGGCGTCAGACCCGAAGAGTTTGGACGTAACCATTATGGGCCGGGCGTTTAAAGTCGCTTGCCCGCCTGAAGATCGCGCCGGCTTGCTGGAGGCGGTAGATTACCTCGATCGCAAGATGCAGGAAATCAAAGAAACCGGCAAGGTTGCCAATCTCGAGCGCATCGCCATCATGGCCGCGCTCAACATCACGCATGAGTTTCTCACCACCCGTGTCGGCGGGTTTGATGTGGGTGACTTTAAGCGTAGAATTAACGACATGAATAAGCAGATCGATCAGTCCATGTTGGATCAGAACGATCTGTTTAAATAAAGCGCGAGCCGTGCTTTAGAGACCGCTTGTCATGCTCCCTGCGGTGCTCGTTTCGGTTAAACATTCCTTGAACCAATGAATCATCCATGGTTGCGGCTCCTCGGGTGCTTTTGTGCGCGTCCTTCGCGGATGTACCTACGGCGCTCTTGCTGTGACCCCTTGAACCCTCGGTTCAGGATGATGGCCGCGACGGCATTTGCGGGGAGCGCCCTCATCGGCGGAAGCAGGCTGAAGACTGCTTCCGCGCGCTATCGTTCTCATGGATAAAATGACCTTACGCCGCGAGATTCGCGCCCAGCGGCGCGCGCTGCCCGTGCATGAAGCGCACGCCGCGGCCCGGCGCTTGCTGCGCTTGGCGCTGCGGCATCGCTTATTGCGCTATCGGCGCATCGGTTTCTATCTGCCGCTGGGCGAGGAGATCGATCTCACGCCGCTGCTCAATGCGGCGTTGTGGTTGAATAAAGCCTGCTATCTGCCGGTCATCCCCAAGCGCGGTGCGCGGCGCATGTGGTTTTCGCGCATCGGCGGCGGGGATGTGTGGTATCAAAACCGTTTTGGTATTTTCGAGCATGGGTCGTTGGCGCGGGTACGCGCGCAGCAACTCGATTTGTTGTTCGTGCCGCTGGTCGCGTTCGACGCGCACGGCAACCGCCTCGGCATGGGCGGCGGTTTCTACGATACCAGCTTGGCTTATTTGCGCACGCGGCGCGCATTCCGCAAACCCAAACTGATCGGCGTGGCGTATGATTTTCAGCGCGTTGAAGCGTTGCCGCGCGAGCCGTGGGATGTGCCGCTGGACGCGGTGCTGACCGATCGCACACTTTATCGATTCAGAAAGCAATTATGCGTTACTGGCTGATGAAATCCGAGCCTTCCGATGTCAGCATCGACGACTTGGCCAAGCTGCCGAATCAATCGGTGGCGTGGTATGGCGTGCGCAATTATCAAGCGCGCAATTTCATGCGCGACCAAATGAAGGTAGGCGACAAAGTATTTTTCTATCATTCCAACTGCGAAGAACCGGGCATTGCCGGCCTCGCGGTGGTGAGCAAGCTGGCCTATCCGGACGAAACCCAATTCGATCCGAAAAATAAATATTTCGACCCCAAAGCCACGCGCGAAAATCCCCGCTGGTTTAACGTGGATGTGAAGCTGGTGAAGAAAACCCGGCTGGTTTCCATTAAAGAATTGCGCGAACATCCGCCGCTCGCCCATATGCGCACTTTGCAAAAAGGCAACCGGCTCTCGATTACGCCGGTGGATCCCAAGGAATGGGCGTTTATACAAACTATGTTATGAATGAATGGATCGCTTATCTCGCGCTCGGCTTGTTCGCGGGCTTCGTTGCGGGCTTATTGGGCGTGGGTGGCGGACTGGTTATTGTGCCGGTACTCATATTTATTTTCACCGCACATCATTTCCCCGATCAGTATGCGATGCACCTCGCGCTCGGCACCTCGCTGGCGAGCATTATTTTCACATCGATTTCCAGTTCCCGCGCGCACCATATGCACGGTGCGGTGAGTTGGAAAATTTGGCGTGAAGTCACCCCCGGTATTGTCACCGGCACGCTGCTGGGCAGTGTGCTGGCCGCGTATCTCTCAACCTATTTCCTCAAGGTATTTTTCGTGGTGTTTGTATTCTATGTGGGCACGCAGATGTTGCTCGACATCAAGCCCAAGGCGTCGCGCGAGTTGCCGGGACTGCCGGGCATGTTTGCCGCCGGCAATGTGATCGGCATGGTATCGAGCTTAGTGGGCATCGGCGGCGGCACTTTGTCGGTGCCGTTCATGACCTGGTGCAATGTCAAACTGCATCAAGCCATCGGCACCTCGGCCGC
>Ga0315268_10004089_pt1 | contig 15921 bp, 11 predicted proteins | sample C1_top_MG_FD_204535 | JGI IMG/M metagenome (GOLD analysis project Ga0315268, IMG submission 204535) | Sediment microbial communities from Yellowstone Lake, YNP, Wyoming, USA - C1_top | ecosystem: Environmental > Aquatic > Freshwater > Lake > Sediment | place: USA: Wyoming | collected 2017-08-01
AAATTTCTTGGCCAGCACGGTCGTGATCGCCGCGGTCAGCGTGGTCTTGCCGTGATCCACGTGGCCTATCGTGCCTACGTTGACGTGCGGTTTGGTGCGTTCAAATTTGCTCTTTGCCATGATTTTTGCCTCTATCTAAAAACAGTCGTTAGTCGCTAGTCGTTAGTTGAAAAGCAAACCCAAAGGAGTTAACTAACGACCAACGACTTATTTTTTGCTCATAATCGCTTCAGCGACGTTCTTGGGCGCTTCAGTGTAGTGCTTGAATTCCATCGTGTAGGTCGCACGCCCTTGTGTTGCCGAACGCAATGCGGTGGAATAACCGAACATTTCCGCCAAAGGCACTTCAGCCTTGACCACTTTGCCACCGCCCGCCATATCGTCCATGCCTTGCACCATGCCGCGACGGGAAGACAAATCGCCCATCACTGTACCGGTATAATCTTCCGGCGTTTCCACCTCCACCGACATCATCGGCTCAAGCAGCACCGGACTGGCCTTGCGCATACCGTCCTTGAAGCCCATCGAAGCCGCCATCTTGAAGGCGTTTTCGTTGGAGTCCACATCGTGGTAGGAACCGTCGAACAAGGTGACCTTTACATCCACAACCGGGAAGCCCGCCAGTACGCCGCTCGGCAATGTATCTTCCAGCCCCTTCTTGACAGCAGGGATATATTCGCGCGGCACGGAGCCGCCCTTGATCGCATCGACAAATTCGAAGCCCTTGCCGGCTTCGTTTGGCTCGATCTTCAACCACACGTGACCGTACTGGCCGCGACCGCCGGATTGTTTGACGAATTTACCTTCGGATTCAACCGACTTGCGGATGGCTTCGCGATAAGCGACTTGCGGCGCACCCACATTGGCTTCCACGCCGAACTCGCGCTTCATGCGCTCAACCAGCACTTCGAGATGCAACTCGCCCATACCGGAAATAATCGTCTGCCCCGATTCCTCATCGGAGCGCACGCGGAATGACGGGTCTTCCTGCGCCAGACGATTCAGCGCCATACCCATCTTTTCCTGATCCATCTTTGTCTTCGGTTCTACTGCGACATGGATCACAGGCTCGGGAAACACCATACGTTCCAGCGTGATCACCTTGGCCGGATCGCACAGCGTATCCCCCGTAGTCGCATCTTTCAGGCCCACCGCCGCAGCGATATCGCCGGCAAATACCTCCTTGATTTCTTCGCGTTCATTGGCATGCATCAGCAAGATACGACCGATACGCTCCTTCTTGCCTTTAACCGGGTTATAAATCGTATCGCCCGATTTAAGCATGCCTGAATAGACGCGGAAGAATATCAATTGGCCCACGAATGGGTCCGTCATGATTTTGAACGCCAATGCGGAGAACGGCTCATCGTCGCTCGCCTTGCGCTCGCCTATCGTTTCGTTTTCCAACTCACCCTTCACCGGCGGAATGTCGGTTGGCGCCGGCAAGTAATCGATCACCGCATCCAGCATGGCCTGCACGCCTTTGTTCTTGAACGCGGAACCGCACAGCATCGGCACGATTTCACCGGCGATGGTGCGGATACGCAGACATTTCCTGATTTCCGTTTCGGACAAGCCGCCTTCTTCGAGGTACTTGTTCATCATTTCTTCAGACGCTTCGGCAGCGCTTTCCACCATCTTTTCGCGCCATTCCCTGGCTGTCGCCAGCAGATCCGCGGGAATGTCGCGCAGGTCGAATTTCATGCCCTGCGAGGCTTCGTCCCAATAGATGGCTTTCATGCGCACCAGATCGATCACGCCCTCGAACTTTTCTTCGGCACCGATGGGAATCTGAATGGGGATCGGATTGGCACGCAAGCGCGTGCGCATTTGTTCGTAAACCTTGTAGAAGTTCGCGCCCTGGCGATCCATCTTGTTTACGAACGCCAGACGCGGCACGCGGTATTTATTGGCTTGGCGCCAAACCGTCTCGGACTGCGGCTGCACGCCACCCACGGCGCAATACACCATGCAGGCTCCGTCGAGAACACGCATGGAACGTTCCACCTCAATGGTGAAGTCCACGTGACCCGGGGTGTCGATGATGTTGATGCGATGCTCGGGGAGAGATTTGTCCATTCCCTTCCAGAAGCAAGTCGTCGCCGCCGAGGTAATGGTGATGCCGCGCTCCTGCTCCTGCTCCATCCAGTCCATGATGGCCGCGCCGTCATGGACTTCGCCGATTTTATGACTCACTCCGGTGTAGAACAGAACACGTTCTGTGGTGGTGGTCTTGCCTGCGTCAATATGCGCGCTGATGCCGATATTGCGATATCGCTCAATGGGGGTTTTACGTGCCACGGTGGAATACCTAAATAAATTATTATCTGAGCTGGTAGCTGGTAGCTTGTAGCGAGTAGCAAAACCAGGTTGGCTACAAGCTACTAGCTACAGGCTACAAGCCACTTGCTACAAGCTCAAATTAGAAACGGAAATGCGAGAACGCCTTGTTCGCCTCAGCCATACGGTGCACTTCCTCGCGCTTTTTCACCGCACCGCCGCGACCTTCGGACGCATCGATCAACTCACCGGCCAGACGCATGCCCATGGACTTTTCGCCGCGTTTGCGCGCAAAATCTTTCAGCCAGCGCATCCCCAGGGCGATGCGACGGGAAGGACGCACTTCGACCGGCACTTGATAGTTCGCTCCGCCGACGCGACGGCTCTTTACCTCGACCTGAGGCTTGACATTGGTCAGTGCCAGGTTGAATACCTCGATCGGGTCCTTGCTGGTCTTCTTGACGATCTGCTCCAGCGCGCCATAAAGAATGCGCTCGGCAACCGACTTCTTGCCCGCAGTCATCAATACGTTTACGAATTTGGATAAATCCTGGTTGCCGTACTTGGGATCAGGCAGGATTTCGCGTTTGGGGACTTCTCTACGTCTTGGCATATCTAACTTACCTCAGTCTGTCTAAATGTCATGAGAAGGGCGAGGCATGCCTCGCCCCTACAAAAAATCATGCTTTTTTGGCACGCTTCGCGCCGTACTTGGAGCGGGCTTGCTTGCGATCTTTCACGCCGGCTGTGTCCAGGCTGCCGCGCACCATGTGATAACGCACACCCGGCAAATCCTTTACACGTCCGCCGCGCAGCAACACCACCGAGTGCTCCTGCAAATTGTGGCCTTCACCGCCGATGTAGCTGATCACCTCGAAGCCGTTGGTCAAACGCACCTTGGCCACTTTACGCAGCGCGGAGTTGGGCTTTTTCGGAGTCGTGGTATAGACGCGCGTACACACACCGCGCTTTTGCGGAGAACCCGCCAGAGCCGGCACCTTGCTCTTTTCTACGATCGCGACACGCGGCTTGCGGATCAACTGGTTAATGGTTGGCATTTTCTACACATCCTAAATAATTCTACTGTTCGTTAAAAATCAATCCATGAAAATACAATGCCGCAAAAAACACCGCCGCAGCAGGACACAACAAATTTATCCGCTGCGCAAATTTATCCGCTGCGACGGGAAAAAAGGTTGCGAATTCTAGAGAGAAACCCCGGAGGTGTCAAGCAATTCGCCCAACCCGGCCGCATCTCCCTCTTGCAACTCGCGCCCTTCGGCAATATCGATACCCAAACGTTGTTTGCGCCGCGTGACGTGATAGGCCAATCCGGTGCCGGCCGGAATCAAACGTCCAACGATAACGTTCTCCTTGAGTCCGCGCAAATCGTCCCTCTTGCCCATGATCGCCGCTTCGGTCAGCACGCGCGTGGTTTCCTGGAAAGAAGCCGCGGAGATGAACGAATCGGTGGACAACGAGGCCTTGGTGATCCCGAGCAGCACATAACCAAATGTCGCCGGATTTTTTCCTTCGGCAATCACGCGTTCGTTTTCCGCCAGCAGGTCGGCGCGTTCGACTTGCTCGCCGGTGATGAAGCGCGTATCGCCCACCTCATTGATTTGCACGCGGCGCAACATCTGGCGCACGATCACTTCGATGTGCTTGTCGCTGATCTTCACGCCTTGCAAACGATAGACTTCCTGCACTTCATCGGTGATGTAACGAGCCAGCGCCGCCACGCCCAGCAAGCGCAGAATGTCATGCGGGTCGGCCGGGCCGGCCACGATCATTTCACCCTGATTGACCACCTGGCCGTCGTGTGCCAGCACATGCTTTTCCTTGGGTATCAGAAATTCATTCGCGACACCGTCCACATCGGTGATCACCAGTCGCTGTTTGCCCTTGGTGTCTTTGCCGAACGAAACCGTGCCGGTGCATTCAGCCAGCATGCCGGCATCCTTGGGCACGCGCGCCTCGAACAACTCGGCCACGCGCGGCAGACCGCCGGTAATATCGCGCGTCTTGCTGCTTTCCTGCGGGATACGCGCCAGCACATCGCCCACGCCCACCAGCTGGCCATCCTCGACGGTGATGATCGAACCGGTCTGGAAGGTCACGCTGACCGCTGTCTCGGTGCCGGTCAATTTAACTTCCTTGCCCGCCTTGTCGTACAAGCGCACCATGGGACGCACGCCCTTGCTTTGCGCGGCGGATCGTTTCGGGTCGATCACCACCAGCGTGGACAGACCGGTCACTTCATCGATCTGCTTGGCGACGGTTGCACCTTCCTCCACATTCTGGAAACTCACCGTACCGGCATATTCCGTGATGATCGGACGGGTATGCGGATCCCAGGTTGCCAGCACCACACCCGCACGCACGTTGTCGCCCTGCTTGACCGTCAAGGTCGCACCATAGGGAACCTTGTGGCGTTCGCGCTCGCGGCCATGATCGTCGGCTATGATCACTTCGGCACTGCGCGCCACCACGATCACTTCACCGCGCACGGTTGTCACCACACGCATGTTCGGGCTGTATTTCAACGCGCCATTGGATTTGCTTTCGACCTGGCTGGCCACTACGGTACGCGAAGCCGCACCGCCGATGTGGAAGGTGCGCATGGTCAACTGGGTGCCGGGTTCACCGATAGATTGCGCCGCGATCACGCCGACCGCCTCACCCACATTCACGATGCCGCCGCGCCCCAGATCGCGTCCATAACACTTGGCGCACAGACCGAAGCGCGTCTCGCAACTCAACGGGGTGCGCACGCGCACTTCATCGACACCGAGTGTCTCGATGCGCTCTACCGCAGTTTCATCCAGCAGCGTACCGGCGTGATAAAGCGTTTCGCCGCTTTCCGGATTGACCACATCGGCGCTGACCACGCGACCGAGGATGCGCTCGCTCAATGCCTCGATGACTTCACCACCTTCCACCATGGCTTTCATCGCTGTGCCGTTGGTCGTGCCGCAATCATCCTCAATAACCACCAAGTCCTGAGTCACATCCACCAGGCGGCGGGTCAGATAACCTGAATTCGCGGTCTTCAGCGCGGTGTCTGCCAGGCCTTTGCGCGCACCGTGCGTGGAGATGAAGTACTGGAGCATGTTCAACCCTTCGCGGAAATTCGCCGTGATCGGGGTTTCGATGATCGAGCCGTCCGGCTTGGCCATCAGGCCGCGCATCCCCGCCAGCTGGCGTATCTGTGCAGCCGAACCGCGCGCACCGGAATCGGCCATCATGTAGATGGAATTGAACGATTCCTGCATCACCGCTTTGCCCTTCACCATGCGCGTCTGGCCGGTCACGCGATCGATCACTGGCTCGCTGCCCAGTTGTTCCATCATCGCCTTGGCCACCACGTCGCCGGTGCGGCCCCAGATGTCGACCACTTTGTTGTAGCGCTCGCCGTCGGTCACCAGGCCGGAGGTGTACTGGGTGTAGATTTCCTTGACTTCCTTTTCGGCAGCGCCGATCAGTTCATTCTTTTGCAACGGCATCAGCATGTCGTCCACGGCAATCGAAATACCTGCGCGCGTCGCGTAGGTGAAACCGGTGTACATCAGTTTGTCCGCCATGATCACGGTATCGCGCAGTCCGCACTGGCGGAAGCTGGCGTTGATCAGGCGCGATATCTCTTTCTTCTTGAGCGTCTTGTTGATCAGGGCGAACGGCAGACCGGCCGGCAGAACCTCGGACAGCAAAGCGCGGCCCACCGTCGTTTCATGGCGCACCGGCTTCTCTACCGCCTGCCCCGACTCATCCTTGTGAATTTCCTTGAGGCGAACGATCACCTTGGCCTGCAACTCGACTTCGCGAGTCTCATAGGCGCGCGACACTTCGGCGATGTTGGCGAACATCGAACCTTCACCCAATGCGCCGACCTTCTCGCGCGTCATGTAGTACAGGCCCAGCACGATATCCTGTGACGGAACGATGATGGGCTCGCCGTTGGCGGGCGACAGCACGTTGTTGGATGCCAGCATCAGCGTGCGGCACTCCATCTGCGCTTCCAGCGACAACGGCACGTGTACCGCCATCTGGTCGCCGTCGAAGTCGGCGTTGAATGCCGAGCAGACCAGCGGGTGCAACTGGATCGCCTTGCCTTCGATCAGGATAGGCTCGAACGCCTGGATACCCAGACGGTGCAGCGTCGGCGCACGGTTCAGCATGACCGGATGCTCGCGTATCACTTCTTCGAGGATGTCCCAAACGATCGGTTCTTCAGACTCGACCATGCGCTTGCTGGCCTTGATCGTGGTTGCCAGGCCCATCGCCTCGAGACGGCTGAAAATGAACGGCTTGAACAATTCCAGCGCCATCTTCTTGGGCAGACCGCATTGATGCAGTTTCAGTTGCGGGCCCACCACGATCACCGAACGACCGGAATAATCGACGCGCTTGCCCAGCAGATTCTGGCGGAAACGACCGCTCTTGCCCTTGATCATATCGGCCAGGGATTTCAACTGGCGCTTGTTAGCGCCGGTCATCGCCTTGCCGCGACGGCCGTTGTCCAGCAAAGAATCCACCGCTTCCTGCAGCATGCGCTTCTCGTTGCGCACGATGATGTCCGGCGCTTTCAACTCAAGCAGGCGACGCAAACGATTGTTGCGGTTGATCACGCGGCGATACAGATCATTCAGGTCGGAAGTCGCAAAACGACCGCCATCCAATGGCACCAGCGGACGCAATTCCGGTGGCAATACCGGCAACACGGTCATCACCATCCATTGCGGCTTGATGCCGGACGCGTTGAACGCTTCCAGTATCTTTAACCGCTTGGCGTATTTCTTGATCTTGGTTTCCGAGCCGGTCGCCGCCAGATCGGCGCGTATCGTTTCGATTTCGGAAGTGACATCCAGGCTGGCCAGCAAAGCGCGTATGCCTTCAGCGCCCATGGTCGCAGAAAATTCATCGCCATACTCTTCGGTCTTGGCGAGATAATCATCCTCGGACAACAACTGCCCGCGGTTCAACGGGGTCATGCCGGGCTCGGTCACCACATAGGCTTCGAAGTACAGCACGCGTTCGATGTCGCGCAATGTCATGTCCAGCACCATGCCGAGACGCGAGGGCAGGGATTTCAAAAACCAGATGTGTGCAACCGGGCTGGCCAATTCGATATGCCCCATGCGCTCGCGGCGCACCTTGGACAAGGTCACTTCCACGCCGCATTTTTCGCAGATCACACCGCGATGCTTCAGGCGTTTGTATTTCCCGCACAGGCACTCGTAATCCTTTACCGGCCCGAAGATCTTCGCGCAGAACAGCCCGTCGCGCTCCGGCTTGAAGGTGCGGTAGTTGATGGTTTCCGGCTTTTTGACTTCGCCATAGGACCACGAGCGGATCTTCTCCGGAGACGCAAGACCGATCTTGATCGCGTCGAACTCTTCTTTTTGTGTGACCTGTTTAAACAAATCCAATAGTGATTTCATTTGAGACTCCTATTCGCCTTGTGTCAGCAAAATGTGCGGCTAAAAAATTATGCAAATATCCATGTGATTTAACCCATGGCTAATTGTTAGTGGCGCACCAGATCCATATCGATCGCCAGGGAACGAATTTCCTTGATGACCACGTTGAATGATTCCGGCATTCCTGCATCGATCTTGTGTTCGCCCTTGACGATGCTTTCATAGACCTTGGTACGCCCGGCCACGTCATCCGACTTGACCGTGAGCATTTCCTGCAGGGTATAAGCCGCGCCGTATGCTTCCAGCGCCCACACTTCCATTTCACCGAAGCGCTGGCCGCCAAACTGTGCCTTGCCGCCCAGCGGTTGCTGCGTGACCAGGCTGTATGGGCCGGTGGAACGCGCGTGCATCTTGTCGTCCACCAGGTGGTGCAGCTTCAGGATGTGCTTGTAGCCGACCGTCACTTTACGATCGAAGGCCTCGCCGGTGCGGCCGTCATGCAGCGTGGTCTGGCCGGACAGCGGCAGATCGGCCAGTTCCAGCATGTACTTGATCTCTTCTTCGCTGGCGCCGTCGAACACCGGCGTCGCAAAGGGCACGCCATGCTTCAGGTTGCGGCACAACTCGATGATCTCATCGTCGCTGAACGCATCCAGATCAACAGTTTGTCCGTTATGGTGGTTGTAAATCTTGCCGAGGAATTTGCGCACCTCGATTATCTTTGCGTTGGTTTGCAGCATCTCGTCGATCTTCTTGCCCAGGCCCTTTGCAGCCCAGCCCAGGTGGGTTTCCAGAATCTGACCGATATTCATCCGCGACGGCACGCCGAGCGGATTCAATACCACGTCCACCGGTGTACCGTCCGCCATGTACGGCATGTCCTCAACCGGCACGATGCGCGACACCACACCCTTGTTGCCGTGGCGGCCGGCCATCTTGTCGCCGGGCTGCAGGCGGCGCTTCACCGCGACATACACCTTGACCATCTTCTGCACACCGGCCTGAAGCTCGTCGCCCTGCGTCAGCTTCTTCTTCTTCAGCTCGTATGCGGCATCGAATTCGGCCCGCTTCTGCGCCAGACCTTCCTTGACCTGCTCCATCTGTGCGGCCACTTCGTCATTGGCGACACGAATGTCGAACCACTGATGATGCTCGACGCTGTGCAGATACTCTTTGCTCAGCTTGGCGCCCTTGGCCAGCTTTTTCGGCCCGCCATTTGCGACCTTGCCGTGCAGCAATTTCTCCATACGCGCGAACACGTCAGCTTCCACGATGCGCATCTGGTCGACCAGGTCTTTCTTGTAGCGATTCAGTTCGTCGTCGATGATCTGCTGTGCACGCTTGTCGCGTTGCAGGCCTTCGCGGGTGAATACCTGCACGTCGATCACCGTTCCGGAACTGCCGGTCGGCACCCGCAAGCTGGTGTCCTTCACGTCGGAAGCCTTCTCGCCAAAAATCGCGCGCAGCAGTTTTTCTTCCGGCGTCAACTGGGTTTCACCCTTGGGTGTCACCTTGCCGACCAGCACGTCACCCACCGCGACTTCCGCACCGATATGCACGATGCCGCATTCGTCCAGGCGTGCCAGTTGCGCTTCCGCCAGATTCGGAATGTCGCGGGTAATTTCTTCCGCACCGAGTTTGGTATCGCGGGCGGCAATGGTCAATTCTTCGATGTGGATAGAGGTAAAACGATCCTGTGCCGAAACGCGTTCGGAAATCAATATCGAATCCTCATAGTTGTAACCGTTCCATGGCATGAACGCGACCAGCATGTTCTGGCCGAGAGCCAGCTCACCCATGTCGGTGGAAGCGCCGTCCGCCACCACGTCTCCGCGCGAGATCACATCGCCCACCTTGACCAGCGGACGCTGGTTGATGTTGGTGTTCTGGTTGGAGCGGGTGTATTTGGTCAGATTGTAGATGTCCACGCCGACTTCGCCGGCGGTCGTCTCGTCGTCGTTGACGCGCACCACGATACGTGCCGCATCCACATAATCGATGCGCCCGCCGCGCCAGGCCTGCACGGTCGTGCCGGAGTCCACCGCCACGGTGCGCTCGAGACCGGTTCCCACCAGCGGCTTTTCCGCGCGCAGGCAAGGCACGGCCTGGCGTTGCATGTTCGCACCCATCAGGGCGCGGTTGGCATCGTCGTGTTCCAGGAACGGAATCAGCGAAGCCGCGACCGACACCACCTGGGAAGGCGACACGTCCATATATTCCATCTGGTCCGGGGACGCCAGAACGAATTCGTTGTGATGGCGCGCAGACACGATGTCGTTGGTGAAGTGGCCTTTCTTGTCCAGCTCGGCATTCGCCTGGGCGATCGTGAATTTACCTTCCTCGATCGCGGACAGGTAATCGACTTCGTCGGCCACCTTGCCCTTGGTCACCTTGCGGTACGGTGTCTCGATGAAACCATACTCGTTGGTGCGCGCGTACAGCGCCAGCGAGTTGATCAGGCCGATGTTCGGGCCTTCCGGTGTCTCGATCGGGCACACGCGGCCATAGTGGGTCGGATGCACGTCGCGCACCTCGAAGCCGGCGCGTTCGCGCGTCAAACCGCCCGGTCCCAGCGCGGAGATACGGCGCTTGTGGGTGATTTCGGACAAGGGGTTGGTTTGATCCATGAACTGCGACAACTGGCTGGAGCCGAAAAATTCCTTGACCGCCGCCGAGATCGGCTTGGCATTGATCAGGTCATGCGGCATCAGGTTATCGGTTTCGGCTTGCCCGAGACGTTCCTTGACGGCGCGTTCCACGCGCGCCAGGCCGGCACGGAACTGGTTTTCGGCCAGTTCGCCCACCGCGCGCACGCGACGGTTGCCGAGATGGTCAATGTCGTCAATTTCGCCGTGGCCATTGCGCAACTCGACCAGAATCTTCACCACTTCGACGATGTCTTCATTCGACAAAATCGATGAGCCGGTCAGCTCTTCGCGCCCGACACGACGATTGAACTTCATGCGCCCCACGTCAGACAGGTCATATCGCTCGTCGTTAAAGAACAGGCCGTTGAACAGGTTTTCCACCGCATCTTCGGTGGGTGGTTCGCCGGGACGCATCATCCGGTAAATCGCCACACGCGCCGTCCATTGATCGACAGTTTCATCGGTGCGCAGGGTTTGCGAGATGAACGCGCCATGGTCCAGATCGTTGGTGTACAAAGTATTGATTTTCTTGATGCCCGCTTCTTGCAGAGTATGCAGTAACGCTTCGGTGATCTCGTCATTGGCGTTGGCGATGATTTCGCCGCTATCCTTGTCCACGATGTTGCTGGCAAGCACGCGACCGATCAGGAATTCTTCGGTCACATCAAGCTTGTCGATGCCGGCTTCCTGCATTTCGCGGATATGGCGCACGGTGATGCGCTTGTCCTTGGCCACGATGACCTTGCCGGATTTGCCCACAATATCAAAACGCGCCACATCGCCGCGCAGGCGCTCGGCCACTACTTCAAACTGGATGCCCTTCTTGCCCAGATGGAACGTGTCAAATTCGAAGAACATCTTGAGCATGTCTTCGTTGCTGTAACCCAGCGAGCGCAACAGGATGGTGACCGGCATCTTGCGGCGGCGGTCGATACGGAAGTACACATAGTCCTTCGCATCGAATTCGAAGTCCAGCCAGGAACCGCGATACGGGATGATGCGCGCGGAGAACAACAGCTTGCCGGAGGAATGAGTCTTGCCGCGATCATGCTCGAAGAACACGCCCGGCGAACGGTGCAATTGCGACACGATGACGCGCTCGGTGCCGTTGATCACAAACGAACCCGTGTGGGTCATCAGCGGGATTTCGCCCATGTACACTTCCTGCTCCTTGACTTCCTTGACCGTGGGCTTGGACGCTTCCTTGTCCATGATGGTCAGGCGCACGCGGGCGCGCAACGGGGAAGCATAGGTCAGCCCGCGTTGCCGGCATTCCTTCACATCGAACGGCGGCATGCCCAACTGGTAACTGACAAAGTCGAGGCGCGCATTCTTGGAATGGCTATGAATCGGAAAGATGCCGTTAAAGGCAGCCTGCAAACCATCATTCTTGCGCTGTTCCGGCGGAGTATAAGCCTGCAAAAATGCGGCAAAAGATTCCAGTTGAGTGGACAACAGGAAAGGAACCGGCAAAGCACCGACTCGCTTCGCAAAACTTTTACGGATACGTTTTTTTTCGGTAAAAGAGTAGTTCATATAATCTCCACGATTAAGGGAAAACGAAGTTGCAAAGCAGTCATAACCCTTGAGTTATGCCGGAACAAAAGACACGGGACAGGGAGCATTTTGCGGGCAGCCACTTCGTGGCTTGCCTGCTTGACCCATTTCAGGCTTCCTGGCCGCTGCCTTCTTAAAGCGGCAAAAGGCTGACGGTAAACCGTCAGCCTTCCTGCAGCATAAAAACTTACTTGATTTCAGCGGCTGCGCCAGCTTCCAGCAACTGCTTCAGTGCAGCTTCGGCATCAGCTTTGGAAACGCCTTCCTTGACGTTCTTCGGTGCGCCGTCAACCAGATCCTTGGCTTCCTTCAGCCCCAGGCCGGTAATGGTGCGCACTGCCTTGATCGTGTTCACCTTGTTGTCGCCGGGGCCCTTGAGCAACACGGTGAACTCGGTTTGTTCGGCGGCAGCGGCGCCGGCAGCGGCGCCGGCGGCAGGTCCGGCTACGGCGACCGCCGCAGCGGATACGCCGAATTTCTCTTCCATTTGCTTGATCAGGTCGGAAAGTTCCAGCACCGTCATCTTAGCGATTACATCCATCACGTCAGCATTAGTTGCAGCCATCTTGTTCTCCTAATTTCGTTAATTCAAGGTTCGGTTAATTCAAAAATATCAAGCAGCGGTTGCGGCTTCGTTCCCTTCGACACTGCTCAGGGCATGCTTGTCGCGTATCGCAGCCAGAGTGCGCACGAACTTTGCAGTCGTCGCATTCATGGTTGCCATCAGGCGCGCAATCAACTCGTCGCGGCTAGGTGTGGCAGCGAGCACGGCGACTTGTTCCGCGGACATCACGGAACCGCTCATTGCACCGGCCTTGATCACCAGCTTGTCGTTGGTCTTGGCAAAATCGAACACCACTTTTGCCGCAGCGACTGCATCGGCGCTCATGCTATACACAAGAGGGCCGACCATTTTTTCAGCCAGTGCTTCAAAAGGCGTTCCTTTTACCGCGCGCTGCGCCAAGGTGTTTTTCAACACATGGAAATACACCCCGGATTTGCGCGCGGCAGCACGCAGCCTGGTGATATCAGCGACCTGGATGCCACGGTATTCTGCCAAGACGATAGTTTGCGCCTGCGCCACCTGGGCGCTGACCTCCGCTACCACGGCTTGCTTTTCTTGCAGATTGAGACTCAAGTTTTCCTCCAGTTTCCGAAATGCGCTTTCGGGTTCCCTTACGCGCATTCCATCGTTTACAACAGCGACCTTGAGTCAGGAGAACAAACATTCCTGCTCGCGGGCGCACCATCTACGGGGGAATCAGAGGATAGAAGACAGAGGTCAGAGGACAGAATCCTTCCATGCGCCATCAACAGCCCGCCGAACATTAAGCCTTGCGGCTCCACCGGTCTCGGATGCTGCATACACGCCAGCACTCCAAAACTTTTGCCGACGAAAAATCCGCCGGCGAATTCGAAGCTATCAGGCTAAGCGGTCAAGCTCGCCTGTTCAACACGTATCCCTGCTCCCATGGTGCTGGAGAGCGAAACCTTTTTCAGATACACACCCTTGGACGCAGCCGGTTTCGCCTTGTTCAAGGCATCAACCAACGCCAGCAGGTTTTCGCGCAACGCTTCCGGCGCGAACGAAGCGCGCCCGATGGTGCATTGCACGATGCCGTTCTTGTCGGTGCGGTACTGCACCTGACCGGCCTTGGCATTCTTCACCGCACCAGCCACGTCGGCGGATACCGTACCCACCTTGGGATTAGGCATCAAACCGCGCGGCCCGAGGATCTGCCCCAATTGGCCGACCAGACGCATCGCATCCGGACTGGCGATCAGCACGTCAAAATCCAGATTGCCGCCCTTGATGGATTCGGCCAGATCTTCGAAGCCCACGATGTCAGCCCCGGCGGCCTTGGCGTCTTCAGCCTTGGCGCCCTGCGCAAATACCGCGACGCGCACCGTCTTGCCCGTTCCCTTGGGCAGCACGACCGATCCGCGCACCAATTGCTCGGACTTTTTCGCATCGATGCCGAGGTTGATTGCAACGTCGATAGACTCATCGAACTTGGCCACCGCATTTTCCTTAACCAGATTCAGCGCATCGCTCAAGGGATACAATTTATTGCGATCAACCTTGGCTGCGATTGCTTTATAGCGTTTGGATATCATGTTATACGCCCTCCACGGTGATGCCCATGCTGCGCGCGCTTCCGGCGATGGTGCGCACCGCTGCGTCCATATCGGCTGCCGTCAGATCCGGCATCTTGGTTGTTGCGATCTGTTCCGCTTGCTTGCGGGTCAGCTTGCCCACTTTGTCGGTATGGGGCGTTTTACTGCCCTTTTGAACACCGGCGGCCTTCTTGATCAGAATGCTCGCAGGCGGTGTTTTCATGATGAAGGTGAAGCTCTTGTCCGCAAAAGCGGTGATCACCACCGGAATCGGCAGACCAGGCTCCACACCCTGGGTTTGCGCGTTGAACGCCTTGCAGAATTCCATGATATTCAGACCGCGCTGGCCCAATGCAGGACCTATCGGTGGACTTGGATTTGCCTTGCCAGCAGGCACTTGCAGCTTGATATAACCGACGACTTTCTTTGCCATGATGCACTCCTTTTCAGTGGGTTAAACGCATACCGGCACCCTACCGCTGTTACTCCGGTACGCTCCCCGTTAAAAACAGCCTGTAGCTAGTAGCGCGTAGCCTGTAGCAAAAGCTACTGGCTACCAGCTACATGCTACTAGCTACTACTTTCAGGCCTTTTCTACCTGGCCGAAATCCAGCTCAACCGGCGTCGAACGACCAAAGATGGTCACCGCCACGCAGATTTTATTCTTGTCGTAATTAACGTCTTCTACCGAACCGTTGAAATCGGTAAATGGGCCTTCTTTAACCCTTACCAATTCACCCACCTCGAACAACACCTTGGGCCTCGGCTTTTCAACTCCCGCCTGCATTTGCCGCATGATGTTCTGCACTTCTTTTTCGCTGATCGGCGTTGGCTTCATCGCCGAGCCACCCAGGAAACCGGTCACCTTGGGCGTGCTCTTCACCAGGTGCCAGCTTTCATCGGTCATTTCCATCTCGACCAGCACGTAACCGGGAAAGAACTTGCGTTCGGTGATGCTCTTTTGCCCGGATTTCAGCTCCACCACTTCTTCGACCGGGACAAGAATCTGACCGAATTTGTCCTGCATACCATCGCGCTGAATGCGCTCGGTCAATGCACGCTGCACGCTTTTCTCAAATTGCGAGTACGTATGAACAACATACCAATGCATGGCCATCACTCACCCCGTCCCATCAGCTTATTCACCACGACCATCAGGCTTGCATCCACCGCCCACAGAAACAACGCCATGGTGACGGCAAACGCAATCACCACCGCAGTGGTCTGCAATGTTTCCTTGCGTGTCGGCCAAACCACGCGCTTTGCCTCGGCAACAGAATCCTTGCCAAAAGCAAAAAAACGCTTGCCAGGTTCGCTGGTCCATGCCACCCCTGCGGCCAACAGCAAACCAAACAGCACTGAAGCCAGCTTCAGCACCGCTGCACTGTCGTGCAAGTAATAGTAGCCTGCGATGCCCGCCACCACCAGCAAAAGGGCTACGACCAACTTTATTTTGTCTACCATGCGCGATTATTCCGATTAACAGTCTGTTGAAATTCTCAATAGCTGCTGAAAAACAGTGAATTTCTGGGGTCACTTTATCCCCCCCAGTGATCTAAAAATCGATTGTAGAGCTTCCTGAGAGGTCAAAGAATTTCTACATTTTCAAATACCGATAAATTCAACAAACTGTTAACTTTATAACTTGCTTTAACTGTTACTTGATTTTTGGCAGGCCAGGAGGGTCTCGAACCCCCAACCCTCGGTTTTGGAGACCGATACTCTACCAATTGAGCTACTGGCCTAAAAATCAGCTGGTAGCTTGTAGCTAGTAGCCAGTAGCAAAACCAGCTTGGCTACTAGCTACCCGCTACGGGCTACCCGCTCCTTACTCAATAATCTTTGCAAACAAAAAACAGCTTGTAGCTGGTGGCTTGTAGCCAGTAGCAAAACCCGCC
>Ga0315268_10004090_pt1 | contig 15921 bp, 18 predicted proteins | sample C1_top_MG_FD_204535 | JGI IMG/M metagenome (GOLD analysis project Ga0315268, IMG submission 204535) | Sediment microbial communities from Yellowstone Lake, YNP, Wyoming, USA - C1_top | ecosystem: Environmental > Aquatic > Freshwater > Lake > Sediment | place: USA: Wyoming | collected 2017-08-01
TATCCTGATACTTATTGGGATGCTGTTCTGCTGGTATTTCAATATTAAGCCCAACTGATTTACCTTTTCCTTGTTTAGCTCCCTTATTTGCACCTTCCATAATACCCGGCCCACCACCCGTAATTAGTGCAAATCCTGCATCAGAAAGCTTCTTTCCAAGCTCAACAGCTTTCTCATAGTAGTAGGAACCCGGCTTCAGCTGTGAGCTGCCAAAGATTGATACAGCAGGTCCGAGCCCGTTCAGAGTCTCGAAACCTTCCACGAGTTCTGACTGGATTCTGAAAACCCTCCATGTTTCTGACTGCTTTAAATCCTCCATTTTGAAATCTCCTTTTCATTTTAATGGTTAATAATCTCTTTTGAAAGATCATTATAAGTCATTTTCAAAAGTAAAATGGAATATTTAGGATATAATAGTAAAAAATTTAAAAGGATAGAATGTGATAAAGCGGAAATTAACTTATGCCTTTAACGTTCATTGATATAGAAAAGCAGAAGACATGGAGAATCGGCATCTTTTTCCTGATACTTTTGTTCATGTATTTCTGTGTGACACTTGCTCTTGTTCAGGGCATTTTGTTATTCATCTTTCCTTTCCATTTTATAAAAACCGGCTCTTTCCTATTATTGGAAAGACCACTGTATCTTCTTCCAATATTCGGCTTTTCGCTGATCATAGCGGCAATGCATTTCTGGTTTTCAACATCCAATGCTGTAAAATCAGTCATGGATAATCTTGGTGCATTAGCCCCTGACCCTGATGATGGAATACACAGACGTCTGATGAATATTATGGATGAAATACATGTGGTGACTGGCACTACAAAAAAAATGCAGTGTATGGTAATCCCAACCCTTTCAATGAATGCTTTAGCAGTAGCTGATCTTAACGGTAACTCAGCTATTGCCATAACAGAGGGGTTGCTCTCGAGGTTGAAGCGGTCACAGACTGAAGCAGTACTGGCACATGAAGCATATCATATTATTTCAGGTGACTGCATGGAAGCAACGGTCGCGACAAGCCTTTTTGGCATGTATGCGGCGATGATCGAAAAGCTCCAGGATTTTGGAGACGAGGACCGCAGTGCAATACATCCTGCTTTCCTTGTATTCTGGTTCTTATTAAAGCTAAGCCAGATGCTCAATATGTTCATTTCCAGGGAGCGTGAATACAGGGCAGACGCTGCATCTGTGCGAATGACCCGTGATCCTCTATCAATGGCTGAAGCACTGCATCTGATTTCACGTAACTGGAGGGGATCGGGTCTCATAGCCAGTGGACTCGAAATGCTCTGTATTATCAACCCACAGGAAATTGAATTGGATGAATCTGAGGGATTCTGGGCAAACCTTATGTCTACACACCCTCCGATACAGAAAAGGATAGACATTTTGTTAAAAATGGTGCATGTAAGCAGAAAGGACCTGGAGAAAAAGAGGGAGTTGGCATCAGAAGACCCATTGATAAATGCGATATTCAGAAACCCCCTTAACCAGACAGGTAAAGAGTTTTCAGCTTTTCGATGCCCTTCATGCAAGCAATCTTTGTTCGAGATACCATATGAAAAGACAAAGGTTTATCAATGTCATTATTGCGGTGGGACACTAATAGAGAATACGAAAATTCCAAGAATTATTGTTAGGAGAGAGAAAGAATGTACAGAGAGAATAAAGTCATTGGCAAAAGCTGTGACGATTGACAACCAGAGGAAACTCTCTCTGAAAAAATTGAAAGGTACTGCCATGGATAACAGACCTCTCACAGCTTGTCCGAAGTGTCAAAATCCCATGTTAAGGACTTTTTACAGCCTCGCATACCTGATAGAAATTGACCGTTGTAGCATCTGTAATATCACATGGTTTGATCCCGATGAATTGGAAATGCTGCAGTGTTTGATAGAGAACAAGATGACAGCAAAGTTCGATATTATTTAAATTTCAGTTTTTGGGTTAATTGAGAAATCTTTTGTTATAATAGCGACGTGAATGAATTTTTATAAAAAACAAAAAAGGGGGTAATAATGGGAACTTATTTACTGAGGATCATTCTTATAACAGTTATATCTATGCTGTCTACATCTCATGTTTCTGCTCAGGTATGTGTGGACTGTCACAAAAAGGTTACACCAAATATTGTTTCTGATTGGGAATTAAGCAAGCACAGTAAGGTGAATGTGGATTGCGCTACATGTCACGGAGACCAGCACAAATCTGCTGAAGATGTATCAAACGCAAAAAGTCCCTTGCCGGATACCTGTGCAACATGTCATGAAAAGCAGGTTTCGCAATTCAAAGCAGGAAAACATGCTTTTGCGTGGGCTGCACAATGGGCAATGCCTACTGCTCACTGGCAACCCATGGCACTGATGGAGGGGAAGAAAGGCTGTGGTGGATGCCATAGGCTTGGACTTAAGGCAGAGTCAGATATAAAAGGATTGAAAGAGAAGGGTGCCGGCTTTGGTCTTGCTTCATGTGATGTATGCCATACCAGACATATCTTTTCTGTTAAAGAAGCCAGTCAGCCACAGGCATGCCAGACGTGCCATATGGGTTTTGACCATCCTCAATGGGAGATGTATTCTTCTTCAAAACATGGAGTCCGTTTTTTATTGAAACAGAACAGAATACTTCCTGAAACCGTTGCTGCACCGACATGCCAGACCTGTCATATGCAAGAGGGTAACCATGCCAACAGGACAGCATGGGGATTTCTTGCTGTTCGACTTCCAATGCCTGAGGATAAACAATGGGCTGCTGACCGCGCGACTATTCTTCAAGGGCTTGGTGTACTTGACCCTGCAGGTAACCCGACAGAAAGACTTGCGATTGTGAAGTCAGCAGATGTTGTCCGGGTAACTCAAGAAGATTGGCAGAAAGAACGGGATAAGATGGTAAAGACATGCAACCAATGCCATTCTGTAAATTTTGCTAAGGCGGAACTTGAAAAAGGCGATCAAATGATAAAAGAAGCAGATCATTTGATGGCTGAAGCTATCCGTCTTATTAATGATTTATACAAGGATGGGATACTAAAAAAACCCATGAAATATATGCATGCATCATCAGATCTGCTTACATTCCATGATGCACCAACTGTGATTGAACAGAAACTCTTTGTGATGTTTCTTGAACATCGGATGAGGACATTTCAGGGGACATTCCATGCAAACCCCGACTATGCACTCTGGTATGGCTGGAGTGAAATGCAGCGAGATTTGACAGAGATAAAGACAATCGCAGCAGATATGAGAGAAAAAGTTAAAGAAAAGAAAAAGTAAATGATATAATAAATACCTGTGGAAAATACGCTCTCTGTAATCCCCCTCGGAGGTGTTGAGGAGATCGGCCTCAACATGACAGTCTTCGAATATAACAGCGATATTATTGTTGTTGACGCCGGCCTTATGTTTCCAGAAGAAGACATGCTCGGGGTAGATTTTGTCATCCCTGATTTTTCTTATTTAGTCGACAACAGGGAAAAGTTGAAGGGTATAATTCTTACCCACGGTCATGAAGACCATACAGCTGCCCTTCCCTTTATACTCAAGGAAATAAATGCCCCTGTCTATGGAACTCCTCTGACTCTTGGATTAGTAAGAGAGAAACTACGAGAACATAACCTTGAGCATGTTGAACTTATCCCTGTAAAGCCGAGGGAAGTCATAAACCTCGGTGCATTCTCAATTGAATTCATCAGGGTAACTCACAGTATAGTTGACGGTGTTGGCCTCGGCATAAAAACACCTGTAGGGCTTATTGTGCATACGGGTGATTTCAAGCTTGACCCAACACCTGTTGATGGACAGCTCATGGATTTTCTCAAGTTTTCTGAATATGGAGAAAAAGGCACGCTCCTTCTTTTATCTGACAGTACAAATGCTGAAAAGGGGGGATACACATTCTCTGAAAAGGAGGTAAGACGTGCATTTGAGGATATATTCTCAAATGCACCTGGAAGGATTATCATTGCAACCTTTGCATCGAATATTCATAGGATTCAACAGGCGATTGATGTGTCTATTAAGTATGGGAAAAAGATTATCCTCTGCGGAAAAAGCATTGTCTCAAATGCACAGATAGCACTCGACTTAGGTTACCTCAGGATGCCACAAAATACATGGCTCAGGCTGGAGGACCTTGATAAACTCAAGGACAATGAGGTTGTCATCATAACAACAGGTAGCCAGGGAGAGCCTATGAGTGTGCTTTCGAGGATTGCAATAGATGAACACAAACATATCAAGGTAAGGGAAGGAGATACTGTTATACTCTCGGCAAAGATGATTCCGGGTAATGAACGCTCCATAGGAAAGATTATCAACCACCTTTTCAGGCGGGGGGCAAATGTTATATATGAAAAGGTATCAGAGGTGCATGTCTCTGGCCATGCTTCAAAGGAAGAGCTTAAGCTCATGCTTAACCTTGTTAGGCCAAAATACTTTATGCCTGTACATGGTGAATACAGACATCTTGTTTATCATTCGATGCTTGCAAGGAAACTCGACATACCTAAAGAGAATATCTTTATTCTAAAAAATGGCGATATTCTCGAGATATCAGATAAAGAGGCGAGGAGGAATGGCAGGGTAAATTCAGGTCGCATATTTATCGATGGCAAGGGCATGGGAGATGTAGAAGAAATGGTACTTCGCGATCGGTTGAGACTTGCTCACGATGGGATTGTCCTTATCCTTTTAGGAATAGAAAAACTTACAGGAAATATCGTCTCAGGTCCTGATATCATATCGCGAGGGTTTGTACTTGAAGACGCATCTCAAGAAGTCATTACCAATGTAAAAAAACTCCTGACAGATACGATAAAAGAACTCGATAAAGAGTTGATATCAGACACCTCATTACTTAAAGCAAAGATGAGAAGTACCTTGAAGAAATACCTCAGAAACACAATGGAAAGAAGGCCAATGATCTTGCCGATCATATTTGAGGTTTAATTGAAATTCCTTTACGGCTATCTGCCATGCTAAATTAGCATCAACTGAAAGGTCTTTCATAATTTAAATACCCTTATATCAGATAGATAGACTAATCGGATTCAATGGCCATCAGAATCTCAGGGAGAATTATATCAAGAAACTCTGCTGGACTCAGGATTCTAAAAGGATATTTGCCTTTTAACTTTGATTTTGAAAAGTCCTTTTTATCTCCTGTCACAAGAAAATCAGCATTGCTAATTATGGCTGAAGCAAGGACAGGTATATCTTTATCGGAGATATGACCAAATAGCTTTTTTATATCTTTAGATAAAGGCAGTGGTATGACCTCGAGGTTAAGCATCTGAAGATACTTTTTGTACACAGGAAGAACATCAGGCATTTTTTTCGATAAATTCCGTTCAATTTCAATAATATTATATTGACCTGTTACGCCAGCAGGCATAGGAAGATCAAGAGATAAGAGGTCAAGAATAATGCGTGGCGATCCCTTATCTGAGAAAAGACCTGAAATTATGACATTAGAATCGAGAAAAACCTTAACCCTTTTTTTTGCCATAGGTTCCTTTATAAAGTTTTTCTCTTTCTTCTTTAAGTCCTGTTAGCAGTTCTTTTTCTGAAAGTCCTGACGCCTTGATTATCCTCCTTATTTGCCTTCTTGCCTCATCCAGTTCAAGTCTTTTCGGAGTAATTATGACAGAGTCCCCAACAGGGATTATAGAAACAACCTGTCCTTCTTCAAGATGGCTTATGTCTCTTATTTTCTTTGGGATAGTCAATTGCCCACGGGATTTTATTTCTGCTACTGCTGTTTTAGCTGTCTCCATTCTGAACCTCCTTTGTTTTTATATTCTGATTTCAGAATATCAGAAATCAGAATAATTTGCAATACCAGCACGTTTAAGGGTTCCGGTACAGTATGTATAAAAGGAGAACGGTCTTGCTTGATTGCTCTGCTTCAATGAATTGAACCTTTGAAGCCCCTGCCTCTGTAGGTGCTATGTGCCATGCTAAATTAGCACCAACCGAAAGTTCTTGCATACTGTTTAAAGTCCTCCTATCAATAAACTACTCTACTGCCACTCCCAAACTTCCGGGTTCCATATAATATCATGTTTGGATAACAGAAGCTTGCTGCAATCCGGTTCAATAAACTGTTCTAAATGCTCAACTTCGAAATAAAGAAACGTCTTGATAAGATTTGCCATTTAATGTGGTATCATATACAATACCATTATGAATAAGGGCATTGTTATTGATACAAATGTTTTTATTTCAGCCCTGCGCTCTAAAAAAGGCATTTCCTATAGGTTGGTTATGGCTATTGGAAGTGGCTTGTTTGATATGAATATTTCTGTCCCTTTAATACTTGAATATGAGAGTGCGGCAAAAAGATTAATCGGTGAAACAAAACTTACGTCAGGTGATATTGATGATATTATTGACTATATTTGCTCAGTTGCAAAGCATTGGAAGATTTTTTATCTGTGGAGGCCTTTTTTGAAAGACCCCAAAGATGATATGGTGCTGGAGTTGGCTGTAACAGCAAAAAGCAATTTTATTGCTACATACAACAAGAAAGATTTTCAGGGTTCAGAAAATTTTGGGATTAAAGCAGTAACACCTAAAGAATTCCTGAAAAAGATTGGAGGTATATAATGAGTACTGTAAGCATAAGACTGCCTGATTCATTGCATGAAACAGTGAGCAAATTATCGAAAAAGGAGCATGTATCAATCAACCAGTTTGTCACAACTGCCCTTGCAGAAAAGATATCTGCATTGATGACAGAAGATTATCTTGCAGAAAGAGCCAAGCGAGGCAAAAAATCAAAGTTTCAAAAAGCTATGGCTAAAGTGGCAGACGTTGAGGCAGCCGATATCGACCGCCTGTAAATATTCAGTTGCCTCCTGAAATATTCAATAATTTTTTCCATGGCAACGCTGATTCTTTTGTTCTGTCAATATGATACACTGACAGCAAAATAGATTCATATGTGGCTATTTAACTTTTTCTGTAATGGTTATTGGTAAGATAAATGCTATTGCTGTATATGAACGTTGCCGGTAATTTCCAACTGCCATAGCTTCTTTTTTAATTTAACTGGAACTTTGCTTCGCCAGCTTCAGAAGCTGCTATCCGCCAAGTTATGGTTGTACCAACTGAAAGGTCTTTCATAGATTAACTACCTTTTTTCATTAACTTTATGTGCATCAAATTATAACGCCTGTAAAGAATAAGAATATAATGGTTTTATTTAATGCCTATAATTATAGGCATTCTGTATCTATGACTTTGTTTTAAAATGCTCAATCAAACCATGCTCGAAAAATAATATGGGAAGTGTCCCTTTTAGCCTTGGGGATTGTTGCCGGCAATTTCCAGTTGCCATAGCTGCTTTTCAATTTAACCGATGCTTTGCAGCCCCTGCCTCGATAGCTGCTATTCTCCAGGCTAAATTAGTAGTAAATGAAAAGGTCTTTCATAATCTTAGCAGGTTCAAGTTTGCAAACTTGAACCTGCAAGAAATCAGATCACTCACTGCTTAAGGCAAAGCTCAGAAATACCTTGAAGAAATACCTCAGAGATAAAATGGATAGAAGACCGATGATTATGCCGATTATTTTCGAGGTTTAATCGAAATTCCTTCATCACTGCAAACAACCTGCCATGAATTACACTCTTTCAATCTTCCACTTAAAATCAGATTGCTTAATGGAATCTGGATAAGTTTTTCAACTGTTCGGCGAAGCTCTCTAACGCCATATTGAGGGCTATAACCTTTATGAGCGAGATATTTCTTAGCTTCTTCGGTAACCTCTAATGTGGTGTCATACCGTTCTTTAATGCCCTCAGAAATCTCGTTTAGTATTGTTTCCAAAATTTTGCTTATATCATCTTCGTCAAGCAGCCGGAAGACTATCTGTTCATCAATTCGGTTTATAAACTCAGGCCGGAAGAATTGTTTTACACTTTCGGGTAATACATCTTTTGTTTCCTTTTCTTCCTTAGCAAAGAAGCCAAGTTTTTTTACGGTTTCTGGCTGGATATTTGAGGTCATAATAAAAATCGAGTTTTTTGCATCAACTGTCTTGCCCTTTGAATCGGTAATACGACCCTCATCAAATACTTGGAGAAACAGGTCAAATATCCTCGGATGTGCCTTCTCAATCTCATCCAGTAGAACAACTGAGTAAGGTTTTGTCCTTAGCTTACCAGTCAATTGCCCTTCTTCCTCATGGCCAACGTAGCCTGGAGGTGACCCTATAAGTTTTGCAACGCTGTGTTCTTCCATAAATTCAGACATATCAAGGCGTATTAGGTTAGCTTTAGTTCCGAACAAAAACTCTGCAAGGGATTTCGCCAGTTCAGTTTTTCCTACTCCCGTCGGCCCTAAAAACAAGAATACAGCTAATGGGCCTCGTTTCTTGCCAATGCCTGCATGTGCCATAAGAAGTCGCTGACTTACTCTATCTACAGCTTCATCCTGACTAATTATCCTTTTCTTTAAGAATGAATTTAATTCAAGGAGTCGAGAACCTGTTCCCTCAAGATGTCCTGTAATGATCTCCAGTGGTACACCTATCTTGTCTGAAAGAACCTGTGCAATGGTAAACTCTGTCACCTCATCATCCATGGCCTTATCAGATATAGCATTTTGTCTAATTTCAGTACCTTTCCTATTCGGCATCATACTCAGAAAGGGTATCTGCATTCGAGCCCCGGCCTTGTCTACAAGATCAACAGCTTTATCAGGCAAATAGTGGTCAACATCAAATCTTATAGAAAGATCAACCGCCGCTTCTAATGCCCTGTCAGTAATTCTTCTGTTGTAGTGTTTTTCCCATTTTGGTCTGATACCTTTGAGGATTTCTATTGCTTCATCCATGGTAGGCTCATTTACAATTATCTTTTCAAGCCGTCTTTCAAGCGCAGGGTCAGACTCAATATATCGTCTATATTCTGATATGGTAGTAGCACCGATGCAACTCAATTCACCACGAGCAAGTACTGGTTTCATGATATTCGCAGCATCCATGCTCCCTTCAGCACGACCAGCTCCAACTAAGTTGTGTATCTCATCAATGAATATGATTATGTGAGGATTGGAACATGCTTCCTCAATAATCTTTGTAAGGCGTTCTTCAAATTCACCCCTATATTTAGTTCCTCCTATCAGAGCTCCCATATTTAATTCAATAATTCTTTTGCCACCAAGTACCTGTGAGTCTTTCCCCTGAACAGCCCGGACAGCCAGTGCCTCAACTATTGCGGTTTTTCCAACCCCCGCCTCCCCAACCAATACAGGATTATTTTTCATGCTGCGGGCAAGGGTTTGAATCACCTGAAGCAGTTCATTACGACGGCCTACAAATGGGCCAAGCTTGCTATTTCTTGCTGCCTGAGTTAAATCACGGCCATAGCGATCAAGATATGATGTTTTGCTCTCATCAGCCTTGTACCCTTTGTCTATGATTGTAAGAATTTGCTTTAGCAAATTATCTGAGCCTATACCTGATTCATTAAGAACATAGCTGACATTGGCTCCAGGCTTTTCAAGTATTGCCGCAAGAAGATGAAGACAGGATATTTCTTCTGATGAAGAAGCAAGCTCATAAGCTCTATTAAAGATTTTCTTGCATGCTTCACTTCGATGGATAACCTTTTCAGTGTGCTCATATTTACCAGTGACAAGTCTTTTACGCATCATACGACGCATTTGGGTCGTATCAAGACCCGAACTTTTCATCAATCCTTGTAGGGTAGCATGTTCGTTCTTCAATGCTTTATGGGCTTGCGGATTTAGTCCAGAGTCTTCTGGGTTGAGCACGAGTATTTTCTCAAGACTGTAAATGCCGATGAAGATATGGTCTGCCTCAATAAACTGGAACCTTGCAGCCCCAGCCTCCATAGCTGCCATTTGCCATGTTAAATTAGCACCAACTGAAAGGTCTTTCATACCCTAAATCTTTTTATTAAAAGACATTTGCTATTTCATTTTTTCTGGACTATATCTGTTGCATACCCTATAACCTCAGCCCTATCATAAAAATTTAGGACAACAAGAAATACTTCTGGAGTTTCATTTAAGTAGAAACAGTACCTAAAGATACTTGGATTTTTATAATCTCCCTCGCTCATGACTTCTGATTTTATAATTGGCTGCATTTTATTAAGAAAACTCTTCTCCGGTTCTTTAAGTGTGGATATTTGTGGCGAGCAAATAGAAATTTTGCCATTAAATATTTTTTTGGAATGATAAAAATAAAGCGCCCTAATTATTTTCCCAAAATACATATTGAAACTTTTACTGTCAATCCTTAGTAAATTAATGGGTTTGCTATTATAACCAACGCAAAAAGTATTTTTATGAAATTCATCCTGATGTCTTTTGTTTCTTTTAAAGCCTCTGAGCGTTTTGTCAGAAAACATTTCCCTTGCTATCTTATTACCACCCGCAGCTTGCAGAATCAATCTAAATTTTTCATCTAGTTCTGAAAATTTATTATTATGTTCTTTACATGAACCAACTGTGATTAACTTCACTTTATGATGAGTTGAAAAAAGGTTTTCTGGCGGAACATGCTCTTTGCCTGTAGCAGGTTGCCCACACCAATAACATTTATCATAAATAGTCATAGTTTTATTGGATTAAATCTCTTATTAAAATCTTCAAAGTCGTAAAAGCATTCTCTGCTTCTTCTTTTTTAAGTTTATAAACTTCACTAATCTCTTTCAAAGGATGAATCAAATTTCGAAATTCCCTTGTAGTATGACTTAACCCTTCAACTCCTTTAGTGATGAGAGAAAGTTCAGATGCAGTATTTATTAATGAATTTAATTTCCACTCTTCGAGCGGTGATACATTCCCCTTATATTTTTGAGCGGCTTTCGAGCTTAAAGCAGCAGATTCATTTTGTTTCAGCAAATCATAAAGTATTGCTTCAATGACACTACCACAAAGAATGATCGTAGACTTCCAACACTCTGACTTAATGCAAGTAACTACCTCTGTATAATCTCTTATAAGAATAGGTATCAATTCTTTCTTCTGTATAAAATCAAAAGTTGGCATTTCTATTTCTTTTCCCGTTTGTAACTCAGGTTCTTTATATTCCTGGATAAATATGGAATTTCCTTCAAAATGAGATATTCCTTTTGGTGTAAGTGAATAAGAATCCATGTCCTTGTCCTTGTTTTTCTTGATATGCCTTGTTTGACAAAGGTAAGATAACGCGGGTTGTATTTCACGACGACGATCTATGTCTCTTCCCAGAATATTGGTTGTCTCTTTCCAGATATCTATTGCTGATACTTTAAATCTTGGACCATTTTTTGTTATAGCATTACCCTTATAAAACTTATAAAATGCTTCGAGAATCTTCTCACGAAACGCATCATCAGAATTTTGTGTGCTCATAAATAGTCTCCTAACTCTTTTAGCCGATATCGGGCATATTCAATTTGTTCTTTATATTGTGCAGGTGCCAACTCAATTAGGTAATGGAGGGACACATGTACTATTTTCATGGATATTGATTCAATCTGGGATGTGTCCCCAGTTTTCCTATTTCTTATCATGACTTTGGTATTCCTGGGACACCTTTCTGAATTCAGAGGCGGTTTTTGAATTCTGGGGTGTCATATTCAGTTTTATGTTAAAAGAGGAGGAGAAAATAAGTATGGTGTCCCCGGAATTGCCTTAATTTGGGGACTGGCATCAGTGATTTTTTTCCTTATCTGCCGTCCCGGTTCAAATACAGTTTTGCCACTCGGTGTAGGTATGTTTTCGTTAGGATAAATTACATATTTTCTTTCTTTAAGTGCTTTAATAATTTTAGCTTTTTGTCTCTGGTTTAATTCGGTCTGTTTGACTTCTACAATAATTTTTTGATTGTTAACAAAAATCTCATAATCAGCGGTTTTACTATCTTTTTTACACGGGATTCGTTTGCATAAAATCTTATAGTTGCTACAAAACTTCTCAAATAAATTCTGAGAAACCGTATCATACATGATTTTATTCCCTCTCTATTTCTCGCACCCTTTGGCGAGCATATTCGATTTCTTCTTCGTATTCTGCGTATTCTGTGGGTGCTAATTCTATAAACTTCTTATAGGAATAAGCAGCGTCTATTCTCTTGCCCATAATATCTTCAACAAGGGCTTTACCATACCATGCTGAGGGATATTTTGGGTTAATCTCTAATGCCTTGCTATAACAAGCAATTGCTTCTTGATATTCGCCGAGATCCCTCAATGCGTCTCCTTTCTCAGACCATATCTCAAAATCTTCCGGCTCAATCTCTAATGCCTTACTATAACAAGCAATTGCTTCTTGAGGTTTACCGAGTCTGGATAATAAAAAGCCTTTTTCAAACCATACGAATGCATAATATACTGGATCTATCTCAATAGCTTTGTCATAGCAGGCTATTGCCTCTTGAAGTTTATCGAGACGATATAATGCATCCCCTTTGTTATACCATGCATATGCATATCTGGGATTTATCTCAATAGCCTTGTCATAGCAGACTATTGCCTCTTGAAGTTTATCGAGACGATTTAATGCATCTGCTTTACTAACCCATGCGTTTGCATATACTGGATTTATCTCAATAGCTTTGTCATAGCAGACTATTGCTTCTTGACGTTTACCGAGACGACCTAAAGAAACGCCTTTATTACACCATTCCCATTCTTCTAATTCTTTTTGATCTGGGGGTTTAATTAATTCTCCAGTCTGTTTTTTGAGAAGTTTTTCTAAATCTCTTCGTAATTCCTTAAAAGTGAAGTATCTATCTATTGGAGCTTTTTCAAGGCAGCGAAAGATAATGGGAAAGAGTGGTGAATTAAGCTTGATAACAGGTGCTTTGATATGCAATATATACCATGCTTGCATCATTTCTTCTTCTGAGATATTTCTAAATATATTTAGATCATATGGAAACTTATTGCCTGATGCCATTTGATATAAAACAATCCCAAAGCTATAAATATCACTTCTTTCATCACACCCTGCAGCATTTTCAAATTGTTCAGGCGGCATATATGGAGGTGTGCCGAAAGCAGTTCCCTTCATTGTCTGATATGCTTCTCCAATGGCATTTCGTGTAGCACTTAGCTTTACATCTGAAGATGATTTTGTTGTGCTAACAACTCCTGCCAGGCCAAAGTCTGAAATTTTCACGGCCTTATCTTGCCCTATCATGATATTTGCTGGCTTGATGTCTCTGTGTGCTCGGATACCTTTTGAATATGCGTATTCCATACCATGACAGAACTGGATTGCCCATCTGAGGCTCTGTGCCAGATCGGGGGGGCTGTGTCTAAGGTAACCTTCAAGAGAGTTCAAGCCCTGTTCATCTGGAGCAATATATTCCATTGCAATAAAGAGCCTGCCTATGATGTCATCTACAAAATATGCTTGAACAAGATAAGGATGTTTCCCCAAATCTATCCATACCTGAGCTTCTTTTTTAAATCTCTCTATTGTCTGTAAATCCTTTAAATATTCGTCACGAAAAGTCTTCATGGCAAAAACAGATTTTGTTTTATGTGAATATACAAGATAGACAATACCAAAACCACCCATTCCAAGGACATTATAGACTTCATATTTTCGATACCTTAATAAATCAATAATCAATAATATCTCCTTTTTTGTAAATCATTTTTTTCTATTTTTTGAAAAAATGTTATTAATTATCTCTTCCTTTTTTCTATACAAATATACTGCTTGTCTTAATAAAATATCTATGTCTTTAACCATATTCTTGAAGAATTTGATGGCTTGTTTGCCTTTACATTGAAATCAGAAAAATCAGTCCATTTTGTTATCGTAGAATATTGTTTTTCTGTAATTTCTTTATCCTGTATTACAAAATGTGGATTACCCTTTTGAATACTTTCTTGAAGGATATTTTTGACTAAGATAAGGTAGTTTTGGGACAGGGTTAAAAAAGATAGCCCAATTCTCTTTTGCGGGTTATGTTCTTTATGAACATCCATTGTCTTATCTCAAGCAAAATATCAATTATTATTACCCTTGTTCATTCCTTAAATTTTAAGTATTTTCCAAACATTTCTCTGGACACCTTGAATTGCCTATACATCCATTTCTTTATTTCACCTACGTCACGGGCGAGCTGTGCCCTTTTTTCTTCTTGAGGATTTGGTTCGTGGAGTTCTGAATTTTTAGTTTGTATATCAACAGCTTTTTCGTAAATTGTCTGTAAATAGTCTGGGATCTCCTTATCAAAGATAAATCTTGCTTCGTTTGTATCTGCGTTGAACTTGTATAAAGCTTCATCAGTAACGTTTCCCTCTCGCATGATATGAGCAAGTAAGTCCATTAATCCCCTAAAAACCTTGAATCTTTTGTCGTATAAGTTCAGTCGAACCCTATCACGGTTAGTCTTAAGCTGTTGATATGCAATGTAAACTGCGATGATAGCAATTGTTGGAGTTAGCAGCCCAGACAATAGTTCTATCAATTCTTTCATATTCATCTTGAGTGTATGATATAAAGAACAAATGTTGTTTTCAAGTATTTGGAGGGCATCAAGGAGTTGAGTCCAAAAGAGTTTTATATCTTCATCGTCTTCCTGCTTTTTAAAAAAATCAGATGAATCCATTTACTTTTTCTTCAGAGTCTTTTCTAAGAACTTCAAGGACTTCACGAATTATTGAAGCTGACGTTACTACTTTGAAAACTTCTTTTCTTGCTAATTCAAGAATCTTTCTGGGGGAGCCTTTTGAAGAGATGATACCACTGACAAAGGTGTTGGTATCAATAACTGCCTTAATTTTTTGCACTACTCCTAACCTCGGCTATTGCCCTTTTTACATCTTCCTCAGCTTCCTTCTCTGAGAACCCTTTATTCTTCTTACCCAAATATTGCAAAGCTTTCCCGAATCTTTCTTGCCAGGTTGTTACTTTTTCCTTCTCAAGCCTTTTTTTAAGGACTAACTTTTCATCTGTGGTAAGCTGGTCAATAACATTAAGCAGTCTCTGAAAAGGTATCTCTACTTTAACAGTCTTAGTTGTCATATAATCACCTCCATTCTTATTTGCTATTTTATCACATTCAAGGGTTTTACCCCTTCAAAGACAACACACAATCTAATTCATGCCTATTTTACTTTTTCTAAAAGTTCGAAAAATCGTTCTCTTGTCATTGCAGCAGTCGTCATATTTGTGCGGATATGTGTTACAGGAACAAGCCTTGGGCTGGTTTTTATTACAAGAGGTCTTTTGATCCCTGTCTTTGTCATAATATTGTCTTCATGTGGGGACTTGGACGGGAGAGATTTATACTTCAGACAATAGCAACTTCTAAAGGAATTGATTGAACACTATCAGGGTTCTCTTTTTTCAGGTAATTTATCTTTTCAAAGCCGATTATTTCTCCGCTTTCGTCTTTCTTAATGATAACGCCGTTGCCTAATTCCTCATTAATGCATGGTCTTGGTTTCTCAAACCAGACATCGAGGGTGTTTCCAATCTTATCAAATGTTATGGTTATCTTTTCCATATGTTTTCTCCCTCCTTTATCTTGTCAGTTATATATGCTGTTATTATAAATCCATCCCCATTCAAATGTCTTGCTACAACACAGATGTAATATTTCATATACGGCAGGTAATACAGATAAACATCAGAATCGTCTGAACTTTTCCTTATCTCTGAGGGATTGGACAGACATTCTTTCACTTCATTTTCTTTCCCATCAATCTCAGGGTGCTTCAGTTTCGCAATAAGTTCCCAATGGCTATGCGTTGTTCGTATAACTTTGCCTGTGATTGCCTTGACTTCAAAATAAATATCCATTTAGTTCTTAACTTACGTAGAAAGGGCAAGATTTTCTTCAACTATAGGCTTTCTCGATTCCCAGGAATTATTAATTTTTGAAAAGCCTGATTCCTCTAAAACTTCTTCCAATGTCCCCATCTCCTGACACTCTTC
>Ga0315268_10004091_pt1 | contig 15920 bp, 16 predicted proteins | sample C1_top_MG_FD_204535 | JGI IMG/M metagenome (GOLD analysis project Ga0315268, IMG submission 204535) | Sediment microbial communities from Yellowstone Lake, YNP, Wyoming, USA - C1_top | ecosystem: Environmental > Aquatic > Freshwater > Lake > Sediment | place: USA: Wyoming | collected 2017-08-01
TCGGGTGCGGCCGCCTGCGCCAGCAACAGCGGCGCTTTCAGGTTGGTACCGATCAGGTCGAGCCAGTGCTGCTCGGCAATATCGGCCAGCGGCATCGCGTAGAAACTGGAGGCATTGTTGATCAGCGCGTCGAGGCGGCCGAAATGCTGCACGGTTTTTGCCACCATCGCCGGCAGCGCCGGCGTATCCAGCAGATCGGCCTGCACACAGAACACCGAGTCTGCGCGCAGATTGTTCAGTTCGGCCCGCAGATCCTGCGCTTCCTGCATAGACGAGCGGTAATGCAGCGCGATATTCGCGCCCGCCGCATGCAGCCTGCGGCAGATTGCCGCGCCCACGCGCTTCGCGCCCCCTGTGATCAATACAACTTTGCCTTGCACCGTACTCTCCACTAAACTCACTGTTTGCAATTTACCACATCGTCCATGGGAACCGTATGGCCACGCTACCGCAACCCTCTCCAGAAGCACAGGCGCACAGCGACAGGCTGCGCGAGCTGATCCATCGCGACATCGCGCTGCAGGGCGGCTGGATACCGTTTTCGCGCTACATGGAGCTGGCGCTGTATGCGCCCGGGCTGGGCTACTACAGCGCCGGTGCGCGCAAGCTGGGCGAGGCCGGAGACTTCGTCACCGCGCCGGAAATCTCGCCGCTGTTCGGGCGCACGCTGGCGCGGCAGCTGGCCGACATCATGCAACAAAGCACGCCGCACGTAACCGAACTCGGCGCGGGCAGCGGCAAGCTGGCGGTGGACGTGTTGAGCGAACTGGAACGTCTGGATTGCCTGCCGCAACGTTACGACATACTCGAAGTCAGCGCCGACTTGCGCGAGCGTCAGCAGGCACTGCTGCAACAACGCCTGCCGCATCTGGCCGGACGCGTGCACTGGCTGGACGGGCTGCCGGACAGCATTTCCGGCGCGCTGTTCGCCAACGAAGTGCTGGATGCGCTGCCGGTACATCTGGCGCGCTGGACCGATACGCACATCGCCCAACGCGGCGTGGCCAGCGCGGGCAATGATTTCGTGTGGCAGGAGCGCCCGGCCGAATATCCCGCATTGCTGCAGATCGCCGAACAGATCAGCGTGCCCGATAATTACCTCAGCGAAATCTCGCTGGCCGCGCGCGGCCTTGTCTCCAGCCTGAGTGAGCGCCTGCAACAGGGCGTGCTGCTGTTCATCGATTATGGTTTCGGCGCGGCCGAGTATTACCATCCGCAGCGCACCGAAGGCACGCTGATGTGCCACTACCGCCACCACGCGCACGACGATCCCTTCTTCCTGCCGGGCCTGCAGGACATCACCGCGCACGTTGATTTCACCGCGATCGCCGAGAGCGCGATCGACAGCGGCGCGCACCTGCTGGGCTACAACACGCAGGCGCATTTTCTGATCAAGTGCGGCATTACCGATTTCCTGGCCGAGACCGATCCCGACAGCCTGCGCGATTACCTGCCGCTGTCCGGCCAGTTGCAAAAGCTCACCAGTCCGGCCGAGATGGGGGAGCTGTTCAAGGTGATTGCGCTGGGCAAGGGGGTGGAGGGGCCGCTGCGCGGCTTCGGCGCCGGGGATAAATCGCGCTTCCTGTAGTGTGCGGCGGCCATAAGGCGCGCCGCAAGCCGCTATTTCACAGACGTTGAACCCACCCCGGATTTTGCAGTTTCATCAGGCCTGGGTTTTTCCTGCGCGCGCATATAAGTGTCGATTTCACGCGGCGTGATTTTGCCGTCGTGGTCGGCGTCTATCTTGTCGAAGTTGCGCAACAGCTCGGGCTGCTTGCTCAATTCGGCTTTGGACAAGGTGCCGTTGCCATCTGCGTCTATTGCCTTGAACAGCGGCCCGGGCGATCCGGCTTGCGCGCCGTCCCGAGGTTTGGGCTTGCCCGGCGGCGCATTCACCATCTTATCGAACGCGTCCAACTCCTGCAGCGACAGCTTGCCGTCTTTGTTGCTATCGATGCTGTCAAAGTTGGTCGTCAGCAGCATCGCATCCCCCTTCTTGGTCTCCTCCAGCGAAATGCCGCCGTCATGGTCCGCGTCGAGGCGGCGGAATTCCGCATCCTTTATGCGTGCATCCTCGGCGCGCTGCGCGATCACGAACGCGGTCACTTCCTTCAGCGACAGTTTGCCGTTCTTGTCGGTGTCATACTCGTCGAAGCGGCTCAGCAATATTTGCGAGCCGCCTTTTTCCGCTTCGGCCCTGGTGATGCTGCCGTCATGGTCCGCATCCAGCTGTTTGAATTCTTCGATGATGCCGCTATCGGCGTTCACATTTTCCTTGTGCGTGCATGCCACGCACAGCAGCAGCACCGCTGCCAGTCCGGCTAATTTCTTCATGCCAACCTCTGTGATCATTTTGCGATTATTCCTGTAATTGCACCCTCTACCGCCGCCACGCGCGCCAGGCGCAAGCACTCGGATATTTTAGCTTTATCTGCGCAATTTCGCGCAATCTCCCCCGCATTCACCGCCTGCGCCGCCTGCAGCGCGCGCAGCAGATAGGCCGCCTGCGGATAGTCGTCCTGCTCGTGCCCGGTGCGCCCGCGCGCGTCCGACATGCAGGCCTGCAGCACCTGCGTGAAGCGCTCCGGTTTGCGCCACACATCGCAGCTGTGGAACAGGCGCACGAGGGTATCCGCGCGCAATTCCGGAGCGCGATGTATGTCGCCGTGATAGCGCGCCACCAGCAGGCCGAGGTCGCGGCATTCGCCCGGCACGCGCAGGCGTTCGCACAGGCCGCGCAGCAAATCGACGCTGCGCTGTTCGTGGCCGATGTGGCGCGGCAGAATTTCCTGCGGCGTGTTGCCCTTGCCCAGATCGTGCGTGAGCGCGGCAAAGCGCACTTCCAGCGCATAGCCGTGCTGCGCGGCATCGTCCAGCACCAGCAGGGTGTGGATGCCGCAATCGATTTCGGGATGGTGTTTTTCCGGCTGCGGCACGCCGAACAGCGCGTCCACTTCCGGCAATATTTTCGCCAGCGCGCCGCACTCGCGCAAGGTCGTGAAAAAGCGCGACGGCGATTTTTCCATCAGCCCGCGCGCCAGTTCCTGCCACACGCGTTCCGCCACCAGCGCATCCACCTCGCCGTTCGCCACCATGCCGCGCATCAGCTCAAGCGTCTCCGGTGCGATGGAAAAACCGAAGCGCGCGACGAAGCGCGCCGCGCGCAGGATGCGCACCGGGTCTTCGCCGAACGCAGGGCTGACATGCCGCAGAATGCCGGCGCGCAGGTCGGCCACGCCGTTGTAGGGATCGATCAGCGTGCCATCTTCATGCTGCGCGATGGCGTTGACGGTGAAGTCGCGGCGCAGCAAATCCTGCTCCAGCGTCACGTCCGGCGCGGCATGCACGGCGAAACCCTTGTATCCCAGTGCGGTCTTGCGCTCGGTGCGCGCCAGCGCGTATTCCTCGTGCGTGCCGGGGTGCAGGAACACCGGAAAATCCTTGCCCACCGGACGGAAGCCGCGCGCCTCCATGTCCTGCGGCGTGCTGCCGACCACCACCCAGTCGTGATCCTGCACCGGCAGGCCGAGCAGCCGGTCGCGCACCGCACCGCCCACGCAATAGATTTTCAGGTCGCCATTATTCATCCGGGCCGCCTTATTTTTCATCCGGAACGGGCTGCTGGTTGAGCGAATTTCTCGCCACAATCACGCCCAGCCGCTGCTTCAGCGCTTGCTGTGGCTGGCCGAAAAGTTTGGAGTAATACACGGTGTTGCTCATCACTTTCTTGACGTAGTCGCGTGTCTCGTCAAACGGAATGGTCTCGGCATAGATCGCGCCTTCCAGCGGTGTGTCGGCGCGCCAGTGGCGCGCGCGCGACGGCCCGGCATTATAGGCAGCCGAGGCCAGCACCGGGTTGTTGTCGAACAGCGCCAGCACCGATTTCATGTAATACGTGCCCAGCTTCAGATTGGTCTCCATCTGGTGGATCAGCGAGTTGCGGTAACTGCGCAGGCCCAGTTTGCGCGCCACCCAGCGCGCGGTCGCGGGCATGATCTGCATCAGCCCGGCCGCGCCCACGTTCGATTTGGCCTGCGTCACGAAGCGGCTTTCCTGGCGCATCAGGCCGTACACCCACGCTTCGTCCAGATTGTTCTGCTGGATGTGGCCGCGCAGTTCAGCGCGGTACGGCGCCAGATAGCGCAGATTGAAATCGTGCAGCTGCACCGTGCGGTCGGCGGCATTGATGGCGCGGTCGAACATCTCGTTGCGGCGCGCAATCTCGGATGCCAGCAGCAACTGCCTGTCGTTGAATTTGCTTGTGGAAAACGCCCATTCTCGCGCGGCATCGGTGCGCATCTCCATGCGGTACAACGCCAGCGTGCGCTGGATCGCCGGTTGCGCCAGCATCGCATTCAGCTCTTCCTTGCCCGGCTGGAAACTGGCCGTCAGCGCGCCCGACGAGGGCGCAGCGCCGCGTTCCTCGGCCGCGAGCTGGCCGTAGAAATTATATTCGCCTCTCAGTGTGTCCAGTATTTTTTCCGCCTCGGCTGATTGCCCGATCATCATCAGCGCGCGCGCCTTCCAGTAGCGCCACACGCCATCGCGCTGCTGCTGCGGCTTCATCAGGTGCACGCTGGCCAGCAATTCGCGCCAGTCCTGCGCGCGCAGCGCCGCGCGCGCGCGCCACGCCAATTGCGCCTCGCTCAACGGCGCATCGCCCGCCGCCCGGAACCACTCCAGCGCGCGCGCATCCTGCTTGCGCGCGGCCTCGTAGGCCAGCCACGAATAAAAGTAACGCTGCTCGGCTACGGTGAAATGCGCGGCGATCTTGCCCCACTGTTCATAGGCCAGCTGCGGCAACTGCTTGGCCAGGCGTTGCAGCGCAAACATGGCCACCGCGCGTTGTGCTTCGGAGGCCTGTTCCAGGCTGGTCTTACTCAGGTAGCGCGCCGGGTTGGCCTCCGCACGATCCAGCGCAGTCGCGGACAGCGCCCGTCTGGGCGGCAGCTTTTCCGACAGCTGCTGGGCCAGCGACACGCTGCCCGCCTCCAGCGCCAGGCGCAGACGCGCCCATATGTCGGATTCGCTGATGATGCCTTGCTCTATCGCCGCGTCGAACAGCGGGCCGCAACTGCCCGGGTATTCCTTGCCGCTGGACAGCCACAGTTTGCGCGCCTCATGCAGCGCATCGTCCTGCTGCGTGCGGCTGCGCGCCTGCAGCGCGTAGCAGCCCAATTCTGTGTCCTCGTTCAGCAGGCGCGGATACTCGGCGGAGAATGCTGCCCATTGCTGCTTTTTGCCCAGTTGCTTCAGCCATTCCCCGCGCAAGCGGTCTATCACCGGCGTGACGTCGGTGCGTGCGAGAAATGCCTGGACCGTGGCCGCATCGGCGTTGTCCAGATTCAGACGCAACTGGTAATAGGCGAGATAGGGTTCCAGCGGGGAGTGCTTGAGGCGGGCGGCAAGGCGATCCAGGCGCGCGCTGTCGCCCGCGCGAAATGCATCGCGCGCAGCCAGAAAATCATCGTCCTGGTCGGCCGCCGCAAGCAGGGGGAGCAACAGCATTAAAAGCAAAAGAAACTTCATCGGGAAATGCACGGGATCAACTGCGGTAAAGGATAACATAACGGTCGGGCGAAGCGCCTTTTGCGTCTGTCAGTACAGATGCATACAACGATGGTGCGTAGGTCGGGATTGATCCCGACCTACATCAGCTTGATGCCATGCACGCCCGGAGATTCTTCCGGCCCCAGATGATGCAGCAACTCGGTCAGCCGCTCTTCGCTGCCCGGCGCTGCGCGTGCGGTGCCGTGGAAATCCAGCCCGCGCGCCGCCGACCAGCCTCCCTGTCCCTGCAGCAGCAGCGCGCCCGAGGTCGTCGACAGCCCGATAGTGACGCGCTCGCCCGCGCCGTTCAGCGCCAGGCGGTAGTTGCCCAGCGGATTGATGCTGGAGAGCGCGGAGCCTGCCTGCTGCCAGTCGACCACAGCGGCGCCGTCGACACCCTGTCTGGATACGAGCAGATGTTCGGCCTGAATCTGCATCTGTCCGCGAAATTCCAAGGGCTTGAGCAGGGAGGATGCCTCGCTCAGCAATTTCGCCGGCAGCGGGATGAACAAATGCTGAAATTCAATCTGCCGGTAGGAGATGTTCACGTCCGTGGCGGAGGAGGCAGGCAATTCATCCCATTGCAAGTGCAGGCGGATTTTCCCGCTGAACAGCGGCCATACAGCCAGCTGCCAGTGCAGCGTTTGCAGCGCAACCAGATTGCCCTGCGGCTGGCGCACTGCGGGCATGGCCGCGCCTTGCCACACCGTGCCGCTGGCGTTCGCCAGCACCATCCTGCCCTGCGTTGCATGGCGCAGATAGCTGTCCAGCAGCGATGCGGGCGCGGTGGCGAGCAGGGTCAGCAGGAAGGCGCACAGGAACAGAAATGCGAATGTGCGTTTGCCGGGCATGTCTACTGCGCGCCGCCGTTGGTCAGCGTGGCACTGATCTTTACCATGCCGCTTTGCGGCAGCGCCGCGATGCCGGCGGACTCCGCGCGGATGTGCTGCTCCTGCTCCAGAACGCGCAGCCAGCGCAGCCATTGCTCAAAGGGAACTGCGGCCAGCGTGATGCGCACCGCGTTCGGTTCCTGCACTTCGATCGCGGTGATCGCCTCGCGTATTTGTAAACGCATGGCCGATGCCTCGACCGCAGCTTTCAGTGCAGCGGCATCGAGCACGGCCGGATGCGGGCGATGGCGCAGCATGCCCACTTCATCAGTCTGGCTGTGCAACTGCTGCGCCTGCGCGCGCATCGCGGGAACGGCGCTGCGCAGCTTTGCATTCGCGCTGTGCGCCGGTTGCCACAGCATAAAATAAGCAACAAGCGGCAACAGCACCGCTGCGGCCAGAGCCAGCGCACGACGCTCGCGCGGCGCGCGGCTGTCCCAGTAGCGTTTTTTTAATGCCAGCCAGCGCGCCTTCATTGCCCGTCTCCCGGCAACAAAGTCAGACGCGCTTCCGCACCGTTGCCCGCATCGTGTATGTCGCCGATGCGCACGCTCAGCCCCTTGCGCTGCAGCTGCTGGCGCAGATTCTGAATATCGTCTTTGCGCGCCAGTTTGACATCCGCATCGAGCCGGCCTGCTTCATAGTGCAATGCACGCACGCTGCCCGCGGGCAACGCGGCCAGCGGCGCTGCGGCCAGATCGAGCAGCGGCAGAAAATCGCCGTCATCCGCCACGCCTGCGGCATGGCGCAATTCCGCGAGTTTGCGCTGCATCTGCAGCGGCGCATTCACGACCATGCTGGCTTCGCCGAAGGCGCTGTGAAAGCTGCGCTCCATGTCCTGCATCAGGCTTTTCTTTTCGTTTGCCAGCAGCGCCCATTCGATGTTTGCGCCGACCGCTTCGATGCCCAGCGCGAGCAGCAGGATCATGGCAGCGGGGCGCAGCTGCGGCCACAGTTCACGTATTTTCGTGCGCGGCGAAAACTCTCCCCACAGCAGATTCAGCGCGTCGGCGGGGATGGACGCGCAGCGCCAGTCCCATGCCGCCCCGGCAGTCAGAGCCAGCGGCAGATCGCCCCAGCGCGGCAGGGTCTGCTGCGCAGCATGTTGAGGGAGGCGCACTTCGATTTTTTGCGGTGCGGATGTCTGCGCCGAATTCAAGATCAGACGCAGCGCAAGCGGGGCGGCGGAGTCGTCGCCATTGTCGATTGCCATGCCGCTGGCCGGGCCGGTGCGCACAAATCCGCCGCTGCCGTCCCACACCAGCGTCCAGCTTTCCGCTGCCAGCGGCGGCAGCAGCGTTTCCGGTATCGCCCGCCGCAGGGACAGTTTTGCGTCCTGGCAGGCTGTGACAAAACGCCTGAGCCACGGCTTGTCAACCACGGCCAGCGGCACAAGGTCATTGGCCTGAGCGCCGGGCACCACATGATTGTCTTCGGGATCGGGCAGCGTGTGTTCCTCCGCCACGAACGCCAGCGCATCATGCCAGCGCTGGCGCGAACCCGGCGGCAGTTTGGTGCGGGTCAACAGCACGCATTCCGCCGCCACGATGGCGACGCAGTCATGCCCCTGCGGCATGCCTGCGAGCGCGTCGGTGCCGGATTGCAGCACCGCTCCCGCCTCGTCGCACAGCGCCCACGGGCATGGGGTCGCGCTGTCGCGCCAGTGGCCGGAAAGATGAATGCGCAGCACGCTCATTGCACGCTCTGCCATTTGACTTCAGGCCAGCCTGTCGCGCGCTTGAGCAGCGCCTGCGTCGTGACCTGCGCATTGCCGAAGCGCGCGCGCCCCGTGACCATGAAAAATTGGCTGCTTACCGAAATGTTTGCATCCGACACCAGTATTCCTCCATGCGGCAGGCGTTGCCGGAAATCCGCCACATCCTTGAACGGTTGTTCGCTGCGCTGCTGCACCATCAGGCGCGCATCTGCCAGCGTCATGTTTTGCGCCACTGCCGCCAGCACTTCCGGCGCGGCGAAATTGACATTGACCGGCCCCGCCTCGGGCAACGCGGTCACGAAAGGACGCAGCAGCTCGATGATGCGACTGTCGTAACCCTTCACGCGCACCAGCTCGCCCAGCTCCGCCAGCGGGCGGTTCGCGGCGCGGTAAGGGCGCGGCAGCGCAAGGTAATAGCCATCCTCGGCGCCGCCCGCCGCCTGCGTTTCGCTGTCCGCATCCATCCAGTCCGCGAGCGCGGTAGCCAGTTCCGACGGCAGGCCGAGCGTTGCCAGCAGGCGCTGGAATTGTGCCACATCGGGCGCGCTGGCGGCGCCATTGCGCACCAGATTGTTCAGGTTGAACAGCCCCTGGCGGTCTTCTATCAGGCCGGTCACCTCGCCGTTTTCCACCGGCATCGCCGGCAGGCGCAGCGCCCACATCTCCTTCGCGTTATCGGTGTTGTTCACGCTCGCATCGTCGGCCAGCACCGCGCGCGCCCAGTCGATCGCCGCGATGCCGACGCGCCGCGCCTGGGTGCGATCGAGCTGGCTCTCCACCTGGCGCTGCCACAGATTCTGCTGCGTGGTCATGAACGCGACCAGCGACGTGGCGAGCGCGACGATCAGCAGCACCATGATGATCGCCACGCCTTTTTGCCGGGAATGTTTCATCTGGGTTGTCGGTCGGGCAAGGTGGAATATGTTGGGGCTTTAGCTTCTGGCGGTTTCAATTCGAGACGCAGGGAGGCAATGGCCGGTCTTGTTCTGCCAGCCTGCTTTGATCACCGGTTTTCCAGGCAATATTCGGGCTTGTTGTTGTATTTCCAAGCCGTGATCGTGCCGGTGTCTTTTTCGACTACAAAAATGAATTTGCAGCGCTTGTCCGGGTCGACATGCCATTTGAATGTTTCGATGAAGGCGTATTCCACCACTCCGGGTTGAACTTCCTGGGAATAGTCGATGGAAACTGCCTTGGATTTCAGGTAGGGGTAGATGCTGCTGCCACTGCGGACAACCTCGTCCTTCACGTCGACGAACCTTTTCATTTCTGACTGGCTTGCTGTTGCACAAGCCGTCAGGATGAGTAAGAGTGCAATACATGGTGCCGTAAAATTTTTTACCACAACTTTCCTTCTGCATTTTATGTCTTGTTCGGTTTTGTATCTGATTCTGCAACCGAGGAGTGGCGCATTTTATCTCGCAACAGAGCGGGATGCACGGCCGCATTCAGCCATCCGGATTTATTGCAATGCAAATACCCGGCTGACTTTTTCCCCGCTGGAGAGTGTCACGGCCGCTTCCAGCGCCATCGGCAACTGGCCGGTCTGCCCGCCTGCCGGCCATAGCTCGGACCAGTTGCCGTTGGCATCCAGATAGCGCAGATGAAACTCGCGCACGCCGTCCAGCAGCGGGTAGCGTAACGGTACCGTGCGCGGCGCCTGATCCAGAAACGGCCAGCGCAGCAGCATGATGGTTCCCTGCTGCAAGCGGTAGCCGATGCGTTGCGGCGGCAGCATCTCCGCGCCCTGGTCGGGAATGCCGGCGCGGGTAAAAGTCAGTTGCGCCTCGTCCTCCGCCACCACCACCGCGCGCCCTATCCATTCCGGTTGCACCAGCCCGCCCTGGTCCAGTATCGGGCGATGCACTGCCTGCGATACGTCCTGCTCCAGCCGCGAAAAGAAGAACGCCAGGTGCTGCCACTTGCGCGTTTCCGCCGCGATGTGTTCGCGCGTCTGCAGCACCGCATTCAGTCCGCGATAACCCGCGACCGACAGCAGCACCAGAATCACCAGCGCGACCAGCAGTTCGATCAGCGTGAAACCACGGGAACGGGGAGTCATTTTCATGCTCATCAGCGGCGGCGTTCCTGCACGAGAAATCCTGTCAGCTGGCGCAGGCTGTGCTGCGGGTCGTCAGGCGCGAATACGCTGACCTTCACATGACGGAATGCGGGGTTGGGCGTGCCGCTCACTTCTTCGCGCCACAGCAGTCGCACCCCGGCCTGCGTCTCCTCGCCCTCCTGCGTGCCGACCGCGATCCAGTCGCCGTTTGCGCTGTGCAGCGCGAGGCGATTTTGCGCCACCCAGTCGGCCAGCACGTGCAGGCGCAGTTCCTCGGTGTGACGGGTCTCCACGCCGGCCGCGCGCAAGATCGCGCCCAGCGCGATCGCAAGTATCGCCAGCGCGACCAGCGTTTCCAGCAGCGTGAAACCTGACTGGCGGGATATGGGATTCAGGATCGAGGATGTAGGGGATTTATGGCTGCGCATGGCCGGGAGCCTCATCGGATTCGCCATCCAGCTTGGCGGACACTGTGCCGGTGCTGCTGCCGGTCACGCTGGCGCTGGCCGCGCCGCTGTTCAGGCGTATTTGGAACGGCAGCGCAAACGAAGACGCGCTCAAGGCCATCTGCTCGCCGGCCAGCAGCGGGTGCTGTTCCACGCTGACCGCGCCGATCTGCATGCCGTCGGGCAAGGCGCGCGCGCGGAACATCGCATCGTCCTCCAGCCGCACCCAGTCGCCGTAGTCATTTTTCTTCCAGAAGCGGTAAGCGTTATTTTCCGATGACCACGCCAGCGGGCGGCCGCTGGAGCGGGCTTCCAGGCCGGCGTTTTCCAGCAGCAGCGCCAGGCGCTGCGCCTCGCCGCGCAGGATCGCACGCTTGTCCGGCAACAGCTGCACCATGACCAGCCCCAGCGTGATGCCGATCACCACCATCACGACCAGCAGTTCGATCAGCGTGAAGCCTTGCGGGTGACGGGTGACGGGTGATGAATGACGGGGATGGTTACCCTTGTGATGTGTTACAGCTCCCACGATCCTATGTCCGCATCGCTGCCTTCGCCGCCGGGCGCGCCATTTGCGCCCAGACTGAATACGTCGATCTCACCGTGCAAACCCGGTTGCAGATACTGGTAAGCATGTTTCCACGGGTCTAGCGGCAGGCGCTCCAGATAGCCATTGCCTTTCCAGTTTGTAGGCTCGGGCGGCGTTGCGGGTTTCTTCACCAGCGCCTGCAAGCCCTGCTCGGTCGTGGGGTAACGCAGGTTGTCCAGCTTGTACAGCTTCAGCGCCTGTGAAATGGAAGCGATGTCCTGCTTGGCGGCGGCAATGCGCGCCTCGTCCGGGCGGCTCATCACCTTGGGTACGATCAATGCGGCCAGGATGCCGAGTATGACAATGACCACCATCACTTCGATCAGCGTAAATCCGTTGCGGTGATTTCTGTATGCGTTCATTGTGTCTTCCAATGGTTTGTGCGGATATTTAGCAGCTCTGCGAGCGTTCCGCATTTTACGGGAGATAGCGTTTGCATGGCGCAAAAAGACTCGCCGGCAAACGATCGTGGGGCTTAACTGCACGATGATCGGGTGTGTATACTGCGCACCAGTGAAATGGGGGGAATGGGGGCATCATGCGTTTGCGCGGGGGATCATTTAAGGCATTGGGCGGCGGCGCGGCCGGCATCGCGTCGCGCCTTCCATTGTTCTGGTATGGCGCGGGTGCGCTGGCGCTGGGCGTGCTGCTGGCGAGGTGGAGCTGGATACTGTTTGCGCCGCACGCCACGACCACGATCCCCGCGCCCGAGCGCAAGCCCGCAACAGAGGCCGGCCGGCTGTTTGGCGTGGCGGTTGCCGACGCTGCACCGGTGCAGGGCGTGACGCTGCCGAATGTGGCGCTGGTGGGCGTGTTCGCGACGGATTCAAAACGACCCGGCTTTGCGGTGCTGCAGATGGATGGCAAGCAGGTGGGCGTGGTCGCGGGCGGCGTCGTGGCACCCGGCACAAAATTGCAGGAGATCCATTCCGACCATGTGCTGCTTGAGCGCGGCGGAGTTCAGCAGCGGGTCAATCTGGAAGGCAAGGCTGCGACCACTGCGCCGTTGCCTACGGCCAATGATGTCAGCGGCTCCAATGAGGCGAGCAAATAATGGGTGATTTCAAATGAATCGTGTGTTGGGTAGGTGGCTCGCGGCCATGCTGGTCTGTGGCGCTTTTTTGTTTTCTCCGGTGGCGATCGGCGCGCAGCAGGAGAAAGTGTCGCTGAACTTCGTGAACGCGGACATCGCTGAAGTGGTGAAGGCGATCTCGCTGATCACCGGCCACAATTTCCTGCTCGACCCGCGCGTGAAGGGCACGATCAACATCATCTCGTCCACGCCGGTGCATGCTTCGCTGGCGTATGACATCCTGCTGTCCGCGCTGCGCATGCAGGGCTTTGCGGCGGTGGAATCGGGCGGCATCACCAAGATCATGCCGGAGGCGGACGCCAAGCTGAACATCGGCAGCGCAAGCGATTTCAAAGGCTCCGGCGACAAGCTGGTCACGCGGATTTTTGTGCTGAAGTACGAATCAGCGGTGCAACTGGTGCCGGTTTTGCGGCCGCTGATCGCGCCGAATAACATCGTGGTGGCCTACCCCAACAACAACACCTTGGTCGTGACCGATTACGCCAGCAACCTGAAACGCATCGAGCAGATCGTGAGCGCGATAGACCAGCCGAATGCGGAAGCGCCGGTCATGATTCCGGTCAAGCGCGCGTCCGCGATGGATCTGGCGCAGACAATCAGCCGGCTGATGCAGGATGGCGGCATGCCCGGCGGCGGGGGCGATGTGAGCCAGCGCTTCGTGCTGTTGGCGGATACGCGCACCAACAGCCTGCTGGTGCGCACCGACAATCCGGCACGGCTGGCGCGCGTGCGCGAGCTGGCAGACAAGCTCGACATCGACACCGGCACGCCGGGAAACATGCACGTGGTGTATCTGAAGAATGCCGATGCGGTGAAGATGGCGCAAACCCTGCGCTCGGTGCTGTCCGGCGATACTTCAGCCGTGTCAGTTGCGGCCGCTGTGCCGGGAGCGCCCGCCACGCCTGCTGCTGCGGCCACTGCCGCTCCGGCCGGCGGCGGCATGATCCAGGCTGACGCCGCATCGAACGCGCTGATCATCACCGCGCCAAGCGCGGTCTACAACAATTTGCGCGCGGTGGTGGAGCTGCTCGACGTGCGCCGCGCGCAGGTGTTTGTCGAGGCGCTGATCGCGGAAGTGACCGCGGACAAGGCGGCGGAATTCGGCGTGCAATGGCAGGGACTGGGCGGCAACGGCACGGTGGTCGCGGGCGGCACAAACTTCGGCGCGGGCAGCAGCAACATCGTCAATCTGGGCGCCAGCATAGCCAACAAGGCGCCCGCGCTGGCACCGGGCCTGAACATCGGCGTGTTGCGCGGAGAGAATCTGGCCGTGCTGGCGCGCGCGCTGGAAACCGATGTGAACGCGAACATCCTGTCCACGCCCAACCTGCTCACGCTGGACAACGAGGAAGCAAAAATCGTCGTCGGCCAGAACGTGCCGTTCATCACCGGCAGCTATGCGCAGACCGGCGCCAATGTCACCGCGTCGCCGTTCCAGACGATAGAGCGCAAGGACGTGGGCCTGACGCTGCGCATCAAGCCGCAGGTTTCCGAACGCGGCACGGTCAAGCTGCAGATCTATCAGGAAGTCTCCAGCGTGCAGGACCTGAACAACGCCGCCGGCGTGATCACCAACAAGCGCACGCTGGAAACCAACGTGATGGTGGACGACGGCCAGATCGTGGTGCTGGGCGGCCTGATCCAGGACTCGGTCAACAACACCGCGAACAAGGTGCCGATTCTGGGCAACCTGCCGCTGATCGGCGGGCTGTTCCGCTATGAGACGCGCCACCGCACCAAGACCAACCTGATGGTGTTCATCCGTCCCTACGTGCTGCGCACCGAACAGGCTTACCAGGGGCTGACGCAGGACCGCTACGAATATCTGCGCGGCGAACAGCAGCACAGCCAGTTGCCGGATCGCGTGATTCTGCCGGAGATGCCCGCGCCGCAATTCCCGCCGCTGAGCATGAAGCAGGATGCGGCCGCGCCTGCTGTGGCTACTCCCTGATTTTTCGTCATGGCTCAGCCCACTTCCCCTGATCGTCAGGCCGCCAGAAGAATTCCCTATACCTTTGCCCGGAGCAAAGGCGTGCTGCTGACGCATCTCTCGGCCGAGGGCGCGCAGGTGCAGGTGCGCGCCGGTGCTGCGGCCGAGTCGCTGGCCGAAGTGCGGCGCGTGCTGGGTGTGCCGCTGCATGCCACGATGCTGCCGCTGGCCGAATTCGATCAGGCGCTGGCCGCGGCCTACGGTCAGGCGGACGGCTCGGCTGCGGCGATGATCGAGGATGTCGAGCAGGGCATGGATTTGTCGCAGCTGATACACGACCTGCCGCAGACCGAAGATTTGCTGGACGCGGAAAACGATGCGCCGGTGATCCGCATGATCAACGCGCTGCTGTCGCAGGCGGTGCGCGAAAATGCCTCGGACATTCACATCGAGCCGTTCGAGACGCGCTCGGTGGTGCGCTTCCGCGTCGACGGCACGCTCAAGGACGTGATCGAGCCGCACCGCGCATTGCATGCGGCGATGGTGTCGCGCATCAAGATCATGGCGGAGTTGGACATCGCCGAAAAACGCCTGCCGCAGGACGGGCGCATCACGCTGCGCCTGGCCGGACGGCCGGTGGATGTGCGCGTGTCCACTCTGCCGACCGGGCACGGCGAGCGCGTGGTGCTGCGCCTGCTGGACAAGGACGCGGGGCGGCTCGATCTGACGCGGCTGGGCATGGGCGACACGACACTGGCGGCGATGGATGAACTGGTGCGCCAGCCGCACGGCATCGTGCTGGTTACCGGCCCTACCGGCTCCGGCAAAACCACCACGCTGTACGCCGCGCTGTCGCGCATCGACGCCACGGTGACCAACGTGATGACCGTGGAAGACCCGATCGAATACGACCTCGACGGCATCGGCCAGACTCAGGTCAATCCGCGCATCGACATGAGCTTTGCTCGCGCGCTGCGCGCGATCCTGCGGCAGGACCCGGACGTGATCATGATAGGCGAAATCCGCGACCTGGAGACCGCGCAGATCGCGGTGCAGGCCAGCCTCACCGGCCACCTGGTGCTGGCCACGCTGCACACCAACGACACCGCCAGCGCGGTCACGCGCTTGACCGACATGGGCGTGGAACCGTTCCTGCTGTCTTCGAGTCTGCTCGGCGTGCTGGCACAGCGTCTGGTGCGCTGCCTGTGCACCGAATGCCGCGTGGCTTACGCACCGGATGCCAGTGAGCTGGCGCTGCTCGGCAGCACAGCTTCCGTGCTGTATCGCCCGGCGGGCTGCGCCGCATGCGGGAACACCGGCTACCGCAGGCGCACCGGCATCTACGAACTGCTGCGCGTGAACGACGACCTGCGCCGATTGGTGCACGACCGCGTGGCTGAACAGTCCTTGCGCGAATATGCCGTGCAGCATGGCATGCAGGGCATGCGCGAAGACGGCGTGCGCCTCGTGCTGTCCGGCGTCACCTCGCTGGAAGAGCTGTTGCGCGTGACGCGCACCTGACTGAACCATGGCTGCATTCCGCTACGAAACACTGGATGAAACAGGCCGCGTCAAACACGGCGTAATCGAGGCGGATGCGTTGCGCCAGGCGCGCGCGCGTCTGCGCGAGCTGGGCATGACCG
>Ga0315268_10004092_pt1 | contig 15919 bp, 8 predicted proteins | sample C1_top_MG_FD_204535 | JGI IMG/M metagenome (GOLD analysis project Ga0315268, IMG submission 204535) | Sediment microbial communities from Yellowstone Lake, YNP, Wyoming, USA - C1_top | ecosystem: Environmental > Aquatic > Freshwater > Lake > Sediment | place: USA: Wyoming | collected 2017-08-01
GGGGATATCACCGGGAAACTGCTCATCCCTATCATCAAAGAAAAGAACGGGAATTTCCGTGCCACACTGCAGGGTCGCGTGGAGCATCTATCCAATCAGGCAGAGTTGGATGACCTGGTTGCCCGCCTGGGAACCCTGGGTTTTTATCAAAAGGTCATGGGTGAAGATGAATACGCAGCGCTTTCAACCACTCCCAAGGCCGTGAACGAATTGTTCCATGACCTGGCTCGCCAAAGGCTTTCATCCTGGGTGGACCTGGCCGAAGAACGTCTTAAAGGGACGGGCATCCGCTGTTTCGTTACAGGGGGAAACGATGATGATGAAGAAGTGTTAACAGCTATTAAACGGGAAAACACCCAATCCTTTTTTGCCTGTGAAGGAAAACTCTTTCAGGTGGATGATGACCATACCATGGTCTCCATGGGTTTCAGCACGCCGACCCCCTGGAAGACTCCCCGGGAAGTGACCGACGAGCAATTGGGTGAAAAACTGGAAACCATGATCAAACTCGTCCCGGATACCAGCCATGCCATCTTCAATTTTCACGATCCTCCGATAGATTCGTCGTTGGATACCTGCCCCGCTCTGGATTGGGAGAAAGACCCGCCGGAACCGATCATGGAAGCCGGTCAGATGGTCATGAAAGGCGCCGGAAGTCACTCAGTGCGCCAGGCCATTGAAAAATACCAGCCCATGCTGGGGCTACACGGGCACATCCACGAATCCCAATCCGTTGCCAAACTGGGGCGGACCACCTGCATCAACCCGGGCAGCGAATACGGGGAAGGCATCCTGCGGGGCTGTCTGGTCACCCTGGTGGATGGTGAGGTGCTTGGGTATCAGATGACCAGTGGATAGTTCGTGAGAACAGGCAACTTGATGGTTGTCTGTTTTTATTTATTCTAATTTCCGTCATCCGGATCTGACATCAGGAAAGGAGAAGGAGATTATTCACAAAATCCAATCATCTTTAACCCCGCTCTTAATTTTCGTCATTAATCTTACCAAAGGAGAACGTAATGGCAACTGCAAAACCTGAAGTCTTTACCCGAAAAGCGTCTGGGCTTGTGCGTGTCATGTCCCCCTACTCCGCATTTGTCTACAACATCCTCACCATGGGGTTGATCTTCCCCTGGACATACCTGTGGGCTCCCGGAGCCCTGCCAGGTGGAAAACTGGTGTGGGGTATCCTGCTGGCCATGGTGATCGAGGTGCCCATTGCTTATGTCTACGTATGGCTGTCGACCGCGCTACCCCGCTCGGGTGGTGACTACGTCTTCCAGAGCCGCGTGTTCGGCGGCGGGGTGGCCTTCACCGTTGTGATGTCTGGATTTGTGATCTGGATCTTGCAATGGGTGGCCTTGTCCGGCTGGCTGGTTTCCTACCTGGGATTTGCGCCGCTCTTTTTGGGTCTGGGTGCCACCATGGGTAACGTCGGCATGTCCCACCTGGGCGTATGGTTCACCACGTCGAGCGGGATCGTGATCGTCAGCATCGTCAATGCCCTCCTTTCCCTTTTGCTGCTGGTATCCGGCTTCAAGAATTATGTCAAGTTCCAGCATGTCATGTTCTGGGGCACGATGCTGTGCTTTGTCACGGTGTTCTTCGTGTTGTTTACCACTCCAGCCAAGGAATTCGTCACACGTTTGAATGCTTTTGCGGTGGCTTCTGGAGGAGCAGCGAATTTCTATGAGACTGCCGTGGCGGCCGTCAAGGCGGCCGGTATCAACCTTAACCCACCCTTCAGCCTGATGGCCACCCTGCTGATCGCTCCCATCGCCTGGACCTCGCTGCAGTGGGCTACCTACTCCGCCCAGCAGAATGGTGAGATCAAGGATGCCCGCAGTTTCAAGTCCCAATCCTTCATCATCGTAGGCTCGCTGATCGTCACCGGGTTACTGCTGGCGCTTCTGGCGGTCGGTATCCAGCGCGTGGCTGGAACCGAGTTCCAGTACGTGGCCGGCGCGGGATACTGGTCACTGATCGGGGAAGCCAACATCAACGGCTTCAACCTTTGGCCGCCCATCCTGGCCGTGGCGCTCACCGGCAGCCCGCTGGTGGTCCTGATCATCGGAATTGGTTACCTGTTGAACGGCTTCCAGATCGTGTGCAACTGCTACATCGGCATGACGCGTGTCATGGTGGCCATGTCCCTCGATCGGCTGCTGCCGGAGTGGTTCAGCCGGGTTGACCAGAAATTGCACACCCCGGTTAACTCCCACCTGGCTTACTTCCTGGCCAGCATCCCGGTCATCCTGGCTTATAACATGGTACCGGGTTGGATCGGCCTGACCCTGGGTGTCACTTTTGGCTGCGGGTATGTCTTCGTCATCACCTGCCTGGCCGGAGCCCTGCTGCCTTACAAAGCCAAGGAATTATATGAGGCTTCACCCGGAGCCAAGTATAAAATTGGCTCGGTGCCACTCTTGACCATCCTGGGCGTTTTGGGAAGTGTTTTGGGCATCCTGATGGTGGTGGCCTTCCTGTTCGCCCCTCAGTTGGGCGTGCTCGGTACCTGGAGCCTGGCCAATCCATGGCCGCAGGTGATCGCCTTTGGCATCATCATCATCTCGGCAGTCTGGTATTTCCTTGCCAAGGCGGCCCAGAAATCCAAGGGCATCAACGTCGATTACGCCTTCAAGGAAATTCCCCCCGAATAGAATCATCCGCATCAACACAGGGGTCTGGGCAAAACCCGGACCCCTTTTTTATTATTTTATATTCAGGAGCAAGCATGGCTGTGATCGATGTGGTGGTCGGAAAGGTGGAACCCTGGCGGGGGATCAAGGACATTACCATCCAGCCGTTGTCCGGAGGCTTGACCAACAGAAATTATAAAGTAATGGTGAATGGCACGCCTTATTTTGTGCGCGTGCCGGGTGAAAGCACCGAGTTGCTGGCTGTTGACCGAAAAAATGAATATTTCAATTCACTGGCTGCTGCTGAATCGGGAGTTGGTCCCCGGGTTGTATTCCACATCCCGGACATGAATGTGATGGTGCTGGAATTTCTGACAGGGCAGACCATGTCCAGGGCTTCCCTGAACGCAGCCGGCATGCCGGCCAGGATCGCAAAGGCCATCAAGCAACTGCACAGCGGGCCGCGTTTCCTCAAGGATTTCAACATGTTCCGCCTGACGGAATATTATCTTTCGTTGTGTGATCAACGCCAGATCACAATTCCGGACGGTTTTCGGTCCAGGTTGGGTGAGGTGGAAAAGATCGAGAAAGCCCTGGAAACGTATCCAGTTTCAATCGTGCCTTGCAATAATGACCTGCTGGCTGAAAACTACATTGAGGATGGGACTCAACTGCGCATCATTGATTATGAGTACAGTGGGAATAATGACCCGTATTTTGAACTGGGCAATACCTGCCAGGAACAGCAATACAATGATGACCAGATCAAAGAGGTATGTCAGGCTTACTTCGGTGAAACGTCCGCAGCCAGGCTGGCGCGCTTGAAGTTGAACATGATCATGTCCGATGTCGGTTGGACCCTGTGGGCCGCCATCCAGGCCCGCATCTCAAAGATAGAATATGACTTCTGGGGCTGGGCTATTGAACGTTGGAGCCGGGCAGAAGTCAAGTTCAGGTCCAGTGAATTCCCTGAATGGCTGAAGGCGGTCAGTGTATAACGAATTTTCGCAATTATTTGCATTTCTTTGCATTAATCCGTATAATGAAATCGGATCACTATCCGGTGATCAAGATCCAGCGTAAGTAGTTTTTCATCCGATCCAGACCTGGTCAGACGAGGATTGCCTGTTGAGCAAGAACCTGATCCCTGCTCAAAGACGCAAGCTCATTCAAGCTTATCTCAGCGCGCATACCATCGCCAGGTATTCCGAGTTGAGCAACCTGGTGGACACATCGGAGGCCACCATCCGCCGCGACCTGGAACAATTGGAGCAGGAGGGGTTCCTGGAGCGCACTTCCGGGGGGGCTATTTTGCAGGTGCGCATGAACCTGGAATCTGGATATGCGGCGCGTGCCAATGTCTTCCAAAGGGAAAAAGTGAACATCGGCAAGTTCGCAGCCGGTATGATCGAATCCGGCGACGTGGTTTTCATGAACAGTGGCAGCACCACCACCCAGATCCTCCGCCATATCCCCAGGGAAGCCCAACTCACCATCATCACCAATAACACCACCGCTGTGACCGACGTGGACAAGGATGTTAATTTTGAAGTCTACCTGCTGGGGGGAAAATTAAACAACAAGGTCAGCGCCGTTACGGGGCAATTCGCTCTGGACAGCCTCTCAAATGTGTATGCCGACAAACTGTTCTTTGGCGTGGATGGCATCAGCCCCAAGTTCGGCTGCACCGTTCCCACCAACCATGAAGCCGAGATCATCCGCAGCATGATCGCCCGCACGCGCGGGCTGGTTGCCGTTGTAATGGACCACTCCAAGTGGGGGGTTGTCTCAAATTACGAAGTAGCCTCCCTCGAACAGGTGACAGCGTTGATCACAGACGACGGGTTGGAACAGCAAGCCTATGAGCAACTGGTATCCCAATCCGTGGAATTATTCATCGCACATTGATCATCGAAAAGGAAGGAAGAACTCATGAAAGATCAGGCAAGGGTCGTCATCATTGGAGGAGGTATCGTCGGTGTGCAGATCGCCTGGCACCTGGCGAAATCGGGTTGCATCGATGTGGTGCTGGTGGAGAAGGATGATATTGCCACCGGAGCCACCGCTCATGCTGCCGGCTTGGTGACCCAGTTCGCAACTTCTCAAACCCTAATGCAGTTCCGCATGTACAGCATTGAGCAATACAGCCAGTTAAGACTGTTCGAGCATGTTGGCAGCCTGCGGGTGGCTTCCAGTCCTGACCAGTTGAAGGAACTGCAGCGCAGCGTCAGCCGGGCGAAGGCTAACGGGATGCAGGTGGAAGTCATCTCCGCCGATGAAGCCGTGCGCATCATGCCGCAGATCACGTCAAAGGATCTGTATGGCGCTTTTTACCTGCCACGTGATGGTCACCTTGACCCTTACATCACCACCACCACCATCGCCAAGTTAGCCAAGGAAATGGGCGTCACCATCCTGACCGGGACACGCATCACTGGCATCAGCCTGGACGAAAAAGGGACGGTCAAAGCAGTTGAGACGACTCAAGGGACCATCCGAACAGAAAATGTGGTCATTGCGGCTGGTATCTGGTCGCCGCGCGTGGCTTCCATGGCCGGGTTGCATATCCCATCCACACCGGTGGACCACCAGCATGTCGCCCTGAAGGCTGTACCGGGTCACGAGTTCCCACATGAAACACCCTGCCTGCGGGATCCGGACAACCTGGTCTACATGCGGGAAGAAGCCGGAGGCCTGGTCATTGGTGGGTATGAACCCAACACCGTCGCCCGCTGGGTGGACGGTGTGCCTTGGGAGCATGGCGGACGCACCGTGCCAGGCGATATGGGCCGTTTTGAGCAACTGCTGGAAGGTGCCATACGCCGGTTGCCATTCCTGGAGCAGGCCGGTATCATCTCCCTGGTATGCCACCCGGGGGCTTACACCCCGGATTGCACGCCCTTGCTGGGACCCATGCCCGGCGCCCGGGGGGTCTGGATCGCGGCTGGCATGTCCCTGAATGGTTTTGGCGGCGCCGGGGGCATCGGGCGACTGATGGCGGAATGGATCCTGACCGGAAAACCCAGCCAGGATGTGTACGCCTTCCAGGCCACCCGTTTTGGAAATTATTACAACAACCCCTACTACGCCACAGAGCGGACCCGGGAAGGGGTCAAGTATTATTACCGCCTGCGTTTCCCCAATGATGAAAATGAATGGGCGCGCCCATACCGCATCAGCGCGCTGCATCACCGCATGCAAGAGCAAGGGGCGGTGTTTGGTGAAAAGTTTGGCTGGGAACGGGTCAATTTTTGCCAGCCGGGCAAATCCTGGCGGCGGGCTGGCACTGACCAACGCGAGTGGGGCTGGAACAAGCCGCCTTACTTCGAGCGTATTCAGGAGGAACACCTGGCCACGCGCGAACGCGTTTGCCTGTATGACCTGTCATCCTTTGGCAAGATCGAACTTAAAGGTCCGGGTGCTTTACCGCTGATCCAGCGGGTCACGGACAGCGACATGGACAAGCCGGTGGGTTCGGCCATCTACACCCAGTTCCTGAACTCATCCGGCGGAGTGCAATCCGACCTGACGGTCACGCGGCTGGGCAAGGACTGGTTCCGCCTGGTCACTGGATCGGGTTTCATCGCCAATGACCTGGCTTGGCTCAAGATGAACCTGGCTGCAACCGATCCTGCGGTAGAAATACGCGATATCACCCTGGAACTGGCCTGCATTGCCCTGTGGGGACCTCAAGCCCGCCACGTGCTTGCCAAGGTTACAAAAAAAGATGTCTCGAATGAGGCCTTCCCTTACCTGGCGACCAGGTATATCGATATCAACGGTGTGGAAGTGCTGGCGCAGCGGGTCAGTTATGTGGGGGAGTTGGGCTGGGAATTGTACATCCCCAATAACCGGGTCGTGGCGGTTTATGATGCCCTCCTAGCTGCCGGTCAACCCTTCGGTATTGAGGTGGGTGGTTACAAGGTGCTGGATGGCTTACGCCTGGAAAAAGGTTACAGGTATTACACGGCCGATGTGACCCAGTTGGAGAACCCCTACGAAGGAGGGCTGGGTTTCTGCGTCCACCTGGATAAAGGAGATTTCATCGGGCGGGAAGCGCTGGTCAAAGCCAAGGCTGACGGATTGAAACGCTGCCTGTGCACCCTGTTGTTTGACGGTGAAGATTATCTGACGGTCTATGGCGGGGAAGCCATTTATGCCTCCGGCCAGGTGATCTCACGCTTGCGCAGCGCTGGATATGGTTACAGTTTGAAACGCAACATCGGTTATGCTTACCTGACACTTGAGTTCTCCAAGCCCGGAACGCGCCTGGATGTGGAGATCTTTGACCACAAGGTCAAGGCTGAAGTGGTCCAATCTGTGCTTTATGACCCCAAAGGTGAGAAACTGCGTGCCTGAGAAAATGAAATCACCCATCCCGAACAGACCGCAAATGGTCGGCTTTGGCATGCTGACCCCGGTGGCCATCCTGGTGGTGGAGCAACTGCCGGAGCACAACACCGGCGCCCTGATCCAGGATGTGACCGAATTCATCTTTGATGATGCAGCCATTGTCAGCTGTTTGCTCCGCCAGTGGGGTGTCCCGACCGCCATGATCGGCACGGCGGTCGGTGATGATACCCGCGGGCATGCCCTGGCAGACGAACTGGAGAAGCGGGGGGTCATTTCCCAGGTCAGGTTCTCAAAGGAGTTCAAGACCCCCCTGGAAGTGGATGTCTCCGACCGGCTGGGGGCACGCACCTATTTCTGGCAGCGGGAAGCCCGGGTATTGGACACCCTGGAGCAGGCCGACCTGAGCCTGCTGTCCGGCGCTCGTATGTTGTACGTGGACTGGTACGATGGCGACCACATCCTGCGCGCCATGGATGAAGCCTCCCGGCTGGGGATGAGCGTCTTCCTTAATTTCGAGCATGGGCATGCGGATGTCAACCTGCTGCACAAATATGCCAGCCGCGCCTTCATTTGCCAGGCAGTCACGGATGCCGCCCAAAAAGATTGTAGCGATCCATTACAGGTGGCGGATAAACTGTTGGATCAGGGCGTTCAAATCGCTCTGATCACGCTGGCCAGCGAAGGCAGCCTGGTGGTCACCCGGCAGCAGATCCTGCGCATCCAGGCGCCCCAAGTCACCGCCGTGGACGGCTGTGGAGCTGGTGCCACATTTTCAGCCGGTTTCATCCATGGTCACCTGCTGGGTTGGGACCTGGAAAGCTGCGCCCGTTTTGCCACGGCGGCCGCCTCGCTTAAGGTGACCCGCGCCGGGCTGGAGATGTTCCCCGAATCGGACATCCTGGCACAGGCAAAAGAGATCCAGATCGACAACATCAAACGGAATTGAACCACTGGAGATGATCATTTGAACAATTTTGTGACCCTTCTGACCGATCCACAGGTGGAACAGATCCACCAGGCAGCGCTGGAAGTGCTGGAGAAGACCGGCTTGCTGGTGCGCAATGAAAAAGCCCGCCAGGTGTTTGCCCGGCATGGCTGCCAGTTGGAACAGGGCAGCGAAGTGGTGCGCTTCCCCCGCCAGGTGGTGGAGGAGTATCGCAAAATGATGCCATCCACCTTCTCATTCCTGGCACGCGACCCGCAGTACGACCGCATCCTGCCCAAGGATGGACCGGTCATGATCACGGCCAGCTCAGCGCCGAACATCATTGATCCTGTGACGGGTAAGGAGCGGCGCGCCACTTCATCCGACATTGCCCGCATCGCCCACCTGGTGCAGCAACTTCCGGGCTACGACGTTTTCTCCGTCTCGACGCTGGCGGATGACGCCCGCCCCGAACATTTCACCCTGGGACGTCTTTACCCGGCCATGAAATATTGTTCCAAGCCGCTGCGCATCAACTCGCGTGACCTGGCGGATACTGAAACCATCCTGAAACTGGGTTACCTGGTGGCGGGCAGCCAGGCAGCCTACCGGGACCATCCTTTCATCACCCATCACTATTGCCCCGTGGTCTCTCCGCTCACCATGGATTTCGCATCGACCGAAATGCTCATCTATTGCTGCGAGCAGAAACTACCAGTCTACCCCACCATTGTCCCCAACGCCGGGCTGACCTCGCCCATGAGCCTGGCGGGCACGTTGGCCCAGGGCAATGCTGAGTTCCTGGCGGCTGCCTGCCTGATGCAGATGGTTCAGCCAGGGACGCCGCTCATTTATGCCACGCTGCCCACGGTGGCGGACATGCGCTCCGGAGCCTACGCTTCGGGCGGTATCGAGTGTGGTATGCTGCATATGGCTTGCGCCCAATTGGCACGCTTTTACAATGTACCCTATGGTGGATATATCGGATTGACCAATGCCAAGGTCAATGATGCCCAGGCGGGGTTCGAGACGGGCATGTCGGCCACAGCCGGATTTTTATCAGGCATGGACATGCTCAACATGAACGGCCTGCTGGATGCCCTCAAGGTCTTTGACTTTGGCAAGGCGGTGGTGGATGATGAGATCTGCCTCATGCTTAAGAGAATCAAGAGAGGTTTTGAGTTCAGCGATGACGAGTTTGCCCTGGAGGTCATCAACCAGGTCGGACCGGGAGGGTCCTTCATGGTGCATCCGCATACCATGGCGCGCATGAAGACCTCGTCGCTGTTAACCAAAGTGGCTGACCGCAGCGCCCGTGAGGGCTGGGAGAAGAAAGGTGCGCTGGATACCCAGACCAGAGCCATGCAGCGGGCGCATGAGGTTCTATCCAAACCCAGCCAGGTGTCGTTCTCCCCGGAACTGGATGGGAAGATCCGTGCGGCTTTCCCGGGATTGGTGCCCGGCAACCTGGAATTACCGGCTGGCTGGTGAATGATCAACGCAACTTTAATGATCGGTAATAAATAATATCAGGAAAAGGACCCGGCATGAAAATTTATTTCGCAACAGACGTGCACGGCTCGGAGATTTGCTGGAAAAAGTTTATTAACGCCTACAAATTCTATGAAGCGGATATGCTGATCCTGGGTGGGGATATGACCGGCAAGGCCATCGTCCCCATCATCGCCCAGGGGCAGGGCACATGGAAGGTGACCCTGGCCGAGCAGGAAACCATGCTTACCTCGCAGGAAGAAGTGGATGCCATAGTGCAGAACATCCGCAACCGGGGGTATTACCCATTCGTTACCAACCCGGATGAGGTGGCCGAGATCTCCAACACTCCCGGCAGATCGGATGCCCTGTTTCTCACCGAAGTGCTGGCGACCGCCCAACGCTGGATGGATTATGCTGACCAGAAACTGGCCGGCACCGGCATCCGCTGCTATGTCTGCCCGGGCAACGATGACATGTTCGAGATCGACTCGGTGATCGCCTCCTCCAAACTGGTTTCAACCTGCGAAGGCCAGGTGGTCCCGCTGGATGACCAGCACGAGATGGTCAGTTCAGGCTGGTCGAACCCCACCCCTTGGAAGACCCATCGTGAGGAATCGGAAGAGGACCTCAAGCGCAGGTTGGAAGGCATTATTAAACTGGTTAAAGACCCATCCAATGCAGTCTTCAACTTCCATGCCCCTCCCTATGGCAGCGGATTGGATGATGCCCCCGAATTGACCAGAGATATGCGTCCGGCCTATGCCGGTAGATCCCTGGTCCCGGTGGGGTCGCACGCCGTCATGGACCTGGTGGACAAGTATAAGCCGCTGCTGGGGCTGTTTGGTCACATCCATGAAGGCAAGGGGACACGCAAGTATGGCAAAACTTTGTGCATTAACCCGGGCAGCATGTATGAACAGGGGATGCTGCATGGTGCCGTGGTTGAATTGAAATCCAACAAGATCGGAACTTATATCCTGACCACCGGGTGATGGGTTTTTCATTCCGGAAAGCGAGGTGACTTATCGAGGTGAACTGAGCAAGTTTGGCACAGGCAAAAGAGAAAGCCAAATCATCCGGTGTACCTGCCGCACTTTTTTGGCAGGTCTATCAATACCAAAGGAGTTTGCTCATGAGTGACGTTTCCCTTTTTGTCCGCAAAGCCAGTGGTCTGGTGAGGGCCTGGTCTGTCTTTGATGCCTTCATTTATGCCACCTTTTCCATTAACCTTATTACCCTCGGTTTGTTCATTTTCTCCTACTGCTATTACTTTAATGGCAACCTGGCCACGGCGGTCATCATCGGCGGTATCTTCACCATCTTTGAGGTGATCGTATATGCCAGCCTGATCTCAGCCATGCCGCGCGCCGGCGGTGATTATGTGTGGCAGAGCCGCATCCTGGGCCGCGGGCTGGGTTTCCTGCTGTCCATCACCGGCTGGTGGTTCATATTGTGGCTGTGGGTACCCCTCTATGGCCAGATGCTGGTCTATGAAGTATTCACTCCGTTGCTGGGGATCGCTGGCGCCACCCAGGCTGCCTTGTGGTTCAACACCAACTCCGGAATGTTCGTCGGCATGCTGGCGGTGTGTGCCATTGTGTTTGTCTACATTGCTGTCGGCATGAAGTGGTATGCCCGCATCCAGAAGTTCTGCTTCTGGGGTGGCACGGTTGGCCTGGCGCTGGTCTTCCTCCTGCTCCTGTTCGGTAACAACGCCACGTTCATTGCTAACCTGAACGAGTTCGCTCCCAAGTTGTTTGGTGCAGCTGCTGGAACTGACCTGTATACTGCCACCATCACAGCCGGCGCAGCAGCCGGCACAGTCACCGCCCCCCTGGGGGACTTCAGCGGCGCCACCATCATCGCCAGCATGGCGCTCATCCCCATGATCGTCTTCTTCAACCTGTGGCCAAACTGGGGTTCCACCCTGTATGGTGAGGTACGCGGCGCAGGCGATTACAAGCGCAACTTCTGGGGTATGGCAGCCGCCATCATTGTGACCGCCATTGGCGCTCTGGTCTTCTTCGGCCTGATCGCCAAGACCCTGGGTTGGAATTTCTACAACTCCGCCAACGGCGCTTTCTGGAACTACGCCTGGGGTTATACCACCGAGGCTCCGCCACTGGCTTTTTGGCCTTACCCAGCGCTTTTTGCCGCCTTCCTGGTCAAGAGCCGCTTGCTGCAGTTTGTGGTGGTACTGCTGATGAGCCTGTGGTGGTTCGGTTGGTCGGGCACGGTCTTCCTCTCCTCTACCCGTGTCATTTTTGCCGCCGCCCTGGACCGCATGCTGCCCGAGTGGGTCTCCAAGATCGATGAAAAGACCCGCGTCCCGGTGAACGCGTTGCTGTTGATGGTCATCCCATCGGCCATCATCTCCTACCTGTACGCCTTTAAGATCTTCAGTTTCCAGACCCTGGCGCTGGATGCCACGGTGGTCATCGCCATCACCTTCCTGGGCTCCACCATTGCCGGCATTATCATGCCCTGGAAGGCCAAGGATATCTTTGATGGCTCGCCCATCGCCAAGTTCAAGGTCCCCGTCTGGCTGGGCTGGATCGTCATGCTGCTGTACACCGTCTTCGCTGTGTACTTGATCAAGATCTCCTTCACCTACGCCTGGAATATCATTGGCGGGATCGGTGCCCTGGGACCCAACTGGATGACCTGGTTGATCGTGTTGCTGCTGGGTATCCTGACCATTGTGAATGCCATCATCCTCATCTGGGTGGTGTACTACGTGGGCAAGAATATCCTTAAGGGCGCCATGCCCCTGGTCACCCTGGCCGGCCTGATCTTCCTGGGCTTCCTGGACTGGCTGCTGGTGGTGTGGTTCTGGGACCCAGCTGTGCTGCCATCTTCTCTACCAGCCGTGGGTATGTACGGCATTGGCTGGTCGAATGTCAGCTCCATGTTCTTCATGCTGATCAATTACCTGGTGGCTGCAGCCATTTACTTCGGCTTCAGTTGGTACCGCCGCAAACAGGGTATTGACGTCAACAAGATCTACAAGGAAATCCCTGTCGAGTAATCTGAAAGTTCATCTACAAAAAAGAGAGTGGTTTATGACCACTCTCTTTTTATTTTGTATCGCTTTACCTTGCTTGAAGATCAATCCGCGGTGGGTGCGGCTGACGCCGCTTCGGCAGATGTGTCTGCTGCGGCAACCTTGACCGGTACAACCGGCTCAGGCTCAGCGAAGCGCCCATGCACAAAACCGGTGCCGGCGGGGATGAGCTTGCCAATGATGACGTTCTCCTTCAGGCCGAACAACGGGTCCTTGCTGGAGCTGATGGCCGCGTTGGCCAGCACCTTGATGGTGTGCTGGAACGAAGAAGCTGAAAGGAAGGAATCCGTACTTAAGGAAGCCTTGGTGACACCCAGCAGGATCACTACGAAGCGGGCAGGTTGTTTGCCATCTGCCAGCATCAGTTCATTCTTCTTGCGGATCTCCAACTGGTCGATGTTATCGCCGGGCAGGTAATCGGTGTTCCCCGGCCGGGTGACCTGCACCTTGTTGAGCATCTTACGGATGATGACTTCGAAGTGCTTGTCGTGGATGTTCTGGCCTTGCGAGCGATAAACCTTCTGGATCTCGCTGAGCAGGTACATCTGGCAGGCCTCGCGTCCCTGGATGCGCAGGATGCGGTGCGGGTTAAGCGAGCCTTCGGTCAATGCCTGGCCAGCTTCCACCTTGTCGCCTTCCTTGACCAGCAGGCGTGAAGTGTTGGGCACCTCGTACTCAAAGTCATCGTGCTGTTCATAGGAGACGATCACCTTGCGCTTCTTCTCGATGCGGACTTTGCCAGCATGCTGGGCGGTCAGAGTGGCCTCACCCGAGCGGATGAGCACATCGCCGGACTTCACCTCGCTGGCGTCCTTAACCTCGATCTTCCAGCCTTCCGGTAAATCGGTCTCCTCCGAGATCATCTCGCTGGATTCGACGTGCACCAGGCGCATGTCGGCATATTTTTCGGACTGGATGACATGGATGGTGCCGTTGATCTCAGCCACCACGGCTTCGCCCTTGGGGGTCTTGCGGGCTTCGAACAATTCCTCCACGCGGGGGAGACCGGTGGTGATGTCACCGCCGGCAGCCACACCACCGGTGTGGAAGGTGCGCAGGGTCAGTTGTGTGCCGGGTTCACCGATGGACTGGGCGGCCACGATCCCAACAGCCGCGCCTAATTCCACCATGTTACCGCGACCCAGGTCCTGTCCGTAACACTTGGCGCAGATCCCATGCACCAACTGGCAGGTGAGCGGCGAGCGTACCTTGACCTCGGTCAGCCCGGCGTCGATGATCTTGCGGGTCAGGTCGTGATCCAGAACGTCGTCCTTTTCACCCAGCACTTCCCCGGTCTTGGGGTCCAGCACGCGGGCTGCCAGCAGGCGTCCATACAACCTGACGGCCAGGGACTGCCCGGCCACGTCATCACTGGCGCGCAATGTGGTACCTTCGTCCGTGCCGCAGTCAATTTCATTGACGATCACATCCTGGGCAATATCCACCAGGCGGCGGGTCAGGTATCCGGCATCCGCAGTTCTCAAAGCAGTGTCCGCCAGGCCTTTGCGGGCGCCGTGGGTGGACATGAAATACTCCAGGGCGGTCAGACCTTCGCGGAAGTTGGAGCGGATGGGGTAGGGGATGATGCGGCCGGAAGGGTCTGCCATCAAACCGCGCATGCCAGCCAACTGGGAAAGTTGGCTGAAACCACCCTTGGTGGCGCCCGAGTTGGCCATGGTGGCCAGGTTGCCATCCGGGTTCATATATTTCTTGACCGCGTCCGAGACCTGGACGGTGGTTTCCTGCCAGATCTGGATGGTGCGCTCGTCCCGTTCCTGTTCCGTTAACAGGCCACGCCGGTAGTCCTTGTCGATCCTTTCCACCTCTTCCCGGGCGTTAGCGATAATGGCTTCCTTTTCAGGCGGGATGGTGATATCAGCCACGGCCAGGGTGGTACCGGAGCGCATGGCGAATTCAAAGCCCAGGGTCTTGATGGCATCGGCTGCGTCGGTTGTCACCTCGGCGCCGCACAATTCGTAGATCTCGGCGATCAGGTCTTTGACGCCGCCTTTGTCCAATTTGGCATTGTTGAACTGTACCATTTCAGGCAGGATGCGGTTGAAGATCACACGACCGACCGTGGTATCGATCATACGCGTGACCGGTTCAGCCAGGCGGTTGTTCTCATCGTCATACCAGGTCATGACACGCACCTTGATCTCGGAGTGCACCTCCACCTGCTCCAACTGGAAAGCCAGGTAGACTTCATCCAGGTCATAGAAGGCCCGCCCATCACCGATGTGTTCCTGTTGGTGTTTCATGGTCAGGTAGTACACACCCAGCACCATGTCCTTGGACGGGCCGATGATCGGTTCACCATCCGAGGGCTTGAGCAGGTTATGGGAAGCCAGCATTAATGTACGGGCTTCGTGGACCGCCTTGTCGGACAGGGGCACGTGCACGGCCATCTGGTCACCGTCGAAGTCGGCATTGAAGGCGGTGGTGACCAGCGGGTGCAGTTGGATGGCCGACCCCTCAATGAGCACCGGTTCAAAAGCCTGGATACCCAGGCGGTGCAGGGTGGGGGCTCGGTTCAGTAAGACCGGCCGCTCCTTAATGACTTCTTCCAGCACTTCCCACACCTCGGGGCGGTTGCGTTCAATGAAACGCCTGGCGCCCTTGACGTTGGCGGCGTAGTTGTGCTTAACCAGCCGTGAAATGACGAATGGTCGGAACAGTTCCAGCGCCATGTTCTTGGGCAGACCGCACTGGGACAGTTTTAATTGCGGACCGACCACGATCACCGAGCGACCGGAATAGTCCACGCGTTTGCCCAGCAGGTTGCGGCGGAAGCGGCCTTTTTTGCCCTTGAGCATGTCGCTCAAGGAACGCAGTTCGCGCCGGCCGCGCCGGGAAAGGGCTTTGCCACGCTGCGAGTTGTCAATTAAAGAGTCGACTGCTTCCTGCAGCATGCGCTTCTCGTTGCGCACGATCACATCCGGTGCACCCAGTTCCAGCAGCCTCTTGAGCCGGTTGTTGCGGTTGATGACCCGGCGGTAGAGGTCGTTCATGTCAGAGGTGGCAAAACGGCCGCCGTCCAACTGCACCATCGGGCGCAGGTCGGGTGGGATGACCGGCAGGATGGTCAGGATCATCCACTCCGGGCGGTTGCCCGAGCGGCGGAAACCTTCCACCACTTTAAGGCGGGTGGTGGCTTTCTTGCGTTTCTGCTTGCTCTTGGTGGTGCGCAGTTCATGCCACAGTTCCTGGCTCAACTTGTCCAGGTCCAGGCGGCGCAGCACATCGTAGAATGCTTCGGCGCCCATATCCGCCCGGAACACCTGCCCCCAGCGGGACTTGAGCTCGCGGTAGCGGGTCTCACCCAGGAAGGTGAATGGGCTGAGTTCCAGCAGTTCATCACGCTGGCGGGCATTGATGTTCTTGGTATCCGAGGATTGGTCCTCCAGGGTGTTGCGCATGGAGGTCATCTTCTCTTCCGCTTCA
>Ga0315268_10004093_pt1 | contig 15919 bp, 17 predicted proteins | sample C1_top_MG_FD_204535 | JGI IMG/M metagenome (GOLD analysis project Ga0315268, IMG submission 204535) | Sediment microbial communities from Yellowstone Lake, YNP, Wyoming, USA - C1_top | ecosystem: Environmental > Aquatic > Freshwater > Lake > Sediment | place: USA: Wyoming | collected 2017-08-01
GGCCTGGGCAACTCGGTGCATGTCAATGCCTACCGCATCGCCGGCCTGGTGCCCGCTTCGCTGTCCTTGATCCTGGCCGACCGCCTGCCCTGGGTCCAGGTGTTCTGGATCACCGCGGTGTTCATGCTGCCGGGCATGCTGCTGCTCCCCGTCGTCGCACCCTGGAGGGACCGCCGGCTGACACCGCTTCGTCATCGCGAGCGCAGCGAAACAATCCTTCATGGACCGCGACCGGAGATGGCCAAGCCGGCGTTCCGGTCCAGCTTCAAAGAACCGGCGGCGGCCAGCGCCATCAATGCGCCCAGCGCGAACCAGGCGTAGCGGAAGTCGGCGAGTTGCAAGGCCGAAGCGCCACGCAGCGTCTGCGAGACGCTCAACGAAAATGCCGCAAAGGCGACGCCCATGCTCATGGCCACCTGCTGGAGCATGGTCGCCAGGGCATTGGCGCCGGAGCGTTGCTCGGCGCCGATATCGGCAAAGGCGAGCGTGGTGATGCCGGTAAAGTTCATCGAGCGCGTCATGCCGGCAATGAGCAGCACGGCATAGATCAGCGGCGCCGGGTTCCCGGGCGCCAGCAGCCCGCAGCCCAGGAGCGAAGCCGCGCACAGAACGCCGTTGGTCGTCAGCACCCTGCGGAAGCCAAAGCGACGCAGAGCCGGCGTGGTGACGCTCTTCATCAACAGGTTCCCAGCCATATAGACCAGCACCATTACCCCCGCGTGTTCAGGCGAGTAGCCGAAGCCGAGCTGGAACATCAGGGGCAGCAGGACGGGCGAGGCGTTGATCGCTACGCGGGAGGCGAAGCCGAAGCTCACGACGGCAAGCGCAAAGCTCGGCACGGCGACGGCGCGCAGGTCGAGCATGGGCGCCGCGCTACGGCGTGCGTGCCGAACGCTGCCGACGGCGGCCAGCAGGCCGATGCCCACCAGCGCCAGCGGCCAGGGCGACCAGCCATCCAGGCCGCCCAGTCGCGCCAGCCCTTCGACCAGCGCGGCCAGCGCCAGCGCCGTCAGCAGGAAGCCGATGGTGTCGAAGCGGGTTCTGGTTGTCGGAGCACGGTGGGGAATGTGGCGCAGAACCAGCCATACCCCGGCCAGCCCGAGGGGCACGTTCAGCAGGAAAATCCAGCGCCACGAGGCATGGCTGACGATCAGGCCGCCCAGTGCGGGACCCATCACCGGCGCAATCAGTCCTGGCCAGGTGATGGTGCTGATGGCTTCGATGATGCGCCCCCTGGGCGTTTCGCGCAGCACCACGAAGCGTCCCACCGGCGACATGAATGCCGCTGCCGTACCCTGAAGAATTCGCGCGGCAATGAGCAAGCCGAGCGATGGAGCGAGGCCGCACAACAGCGATGCCAGGGTGAACATTCCGATGGCCGAGGCGAATACCCGGCGCGCCCCAAAGCGTTCGCCGCACCAGCCCGCCGCCGGCACGAATACCGCCAGCGCCACCAGATACGAGGTGACGCTGGCGCTGGCGCCCAGCGCCGTGCTGCCGAAGCCGGCGCCGATCGAGGGCAGGGCGACGGTGATGATCGAGGCATCAAGCGTCTCCATGAAGAACGCCGCCGCGACGGTCAGCGCGATGGTGCGCGAGTCCCTCTCGTTCATCGTCGCCTCGACATTCATTGCGTCGGCCCAGGCCCCAGGCTCAGGCGCCGGGAGTGCCTTCCTGCAACTCTGCGCGCAGCAGACGCTCCGACAGGTGCTGGTGCGTCGCGACGTAGATGCCGCTGGCCATGAGGATGGCGATCCCGACCAGCGACCAGCGATCTGGAAAGTCACCGAACACCAGATAACCCGAGGCGGTGGCCCAGATCAGTTGGGTGTAGCTGAACGGGGCCAGTTTGGCGGCCGAGGCGTAGTCATAAGCCTTGATCAGGGTCAGATGGCTGAAGCCGGCGATGCAGCCCACAGCGACGAACAGGAACATGTGAAACCAGTTCTGCGGTGGCGTCCAGGCATAGGGCAGGGGCAGGCACAGCAGCAACATGCCGATCAGCCCGGAGTAGAAAATCGAGGTGTAGGGACTCTCCAGCCCCGCGATCCGGCGCGTCAGGATCTGATAGGAAGCAAAACAGGCGGCCGTGCCCAGCGGCAGCAGCGATGCCCAGGCGAAGACGCCGCTGCCCGGACGCATGATGATCAGGACGCCGACGAAGCCGGCGATGACGGCGAGCCAGCGGGCGAGCTCGACTTGTTCCTTTAGCACCAGCACGGCCATCACGGTGACCAGCAGCGGCGCCAGGAAGGAGATCGCGGAAGATTCGGCGAGCGGCTGGTATTTCAAAGCCGCGACGAACAGCAGGGTGGACGCCGCGAGCAACAGCCCGCGCACGACCTGCGTGCCCGGCCGACGGGTGCGCACCAGCGCCAGACCCAGGCGCGGGCCGAGCAAGATGGTCACCAGCAGCGTGTGGAAGGCGTAGCGCGCCCACACCACCATCGTCACCGGATAGAAGCGGGTCAGGTACTTCGAAATCGAATCCATGACGGCAAACATCGCCACTGCCGCCATGATCATCAGCATGCCGCGCAAGGCTCGCGGCTTGCTGGGAATGGATTCATTCATCGGCTCTCGGAGGTGGGATTCCCAGGCGGTGCATCGCTTGCGGGTGAATCAATGGTTGCCGAGAATCTCGCCGAGGAAGGCTCGCGTTCTCTGGTGCTGCGGATTCTTGAAAAACTCTGCCGGCGGCCCTTCCTCGATGATCTCCCCGCCCGCCATGAAAATCACCCGGTCGGCGACCGACCGGGCGAAGCCCATCTCGTGGGTGACGCAAATCATCGTCATTCCTTCATTGGCCAGGCTGATCATGGTGTCGAGCACTTCCTTGACCATCTCCGGATCGAGCGCCGAGGTCGGCTCGTCGAACAGCATCAGCTTCGGTTCCATGCACAGGGCGCGGGCAATCGCCACCCGCTGTTGCTGGCCGCCCGACAGGTGGGCCGGATACTTGTCGGCCTGGTCGAGAATCTTGACCCGGTCGAGCAGCCGGCGGGCGGTAGCCTCCGCCTCCGCGCGGCTCTTGCCCAGCGCCTTCATCGGCGCCAGAAGGCAGTTCTGCATCACCGTGAGGTGAGGAAACAGGTTGAATTGCTGGAATACCATGCCGACTTCATGCCGCACCGCATCGATCGTCTTGCTGCTCTGGTCGAGCTCGATCCCGCGCACCACGACGCGACCCTGCTGGAAGTTCTCGAGCCGGTTGAGGCAGCGGATCAGCGTCGACTTGCCCGACCCCGACGGACCGCAGAGAACGATCTTTTCGCCGCAGTTCACCGTCAGGTGCACATTTTTCAGTGCCTGGAAAGCGCCGTACCACTTGTCGACCCCTTCCATCTGGATCATCGGTGCGCTCCCGGGATATCCGGGGGCATTTGGATTAGCTTGCATGGTGTTCCCTATCGCTCTATGGGGTTTCGATCACTGCACCGTAAAAGGAACGCCAGGCACGGAAGCGGGGAACTCGTCCGGCTTCGGCGGCGCGAAGCCCATCCACTTCTGGTATACCACGGCGAGCTGACCGTTCGCCTTGATCTTGTCGATGAAGGTGTTGATATAGGCATTCAACTCCTTTTCGCCGAGCCGGGTGCAGATGCCGTTCCATTGCCGCTGGAACTGGAGTTTGATCTCATAGGTCCCGGGTTGGGCGGCGTTGAGCTTGATCGGGTAGAACTGATTGGCGCCGACCGCCTGCACCTGTCCCGAGAGCATCGCCTGGATGTTGGCGGAATCGTCGTCGAAGCGCCGGATCACGGTGCCGGGAGGGGCGAGTTTGGTGACTTCGGTGTCCTGCGCGCTCGACCTGGGCACGCCGATCACGTATTTCTTCATGTCGGCAAAGCTCTTGATCGGCGTCTTCTTGGGCGCCACCAGGACAATGTCGTTGGCCGAATAGGGCTTGGAGAACTGCACCGCCTTGGCGCGATCCGGATACATGCCCATGACCGCGACCACCACATCGACCTTGCCGGTCACCAACGCGGGAATCCGGTTGACCACCGCGAGATCGACGAACTTGACCGGGACGCCCAGGTCCTGACCGAGCAGCTTGGCGATGTCGGCGTCGAAACCCTGTTGCACGCCGCTGGTGTCGACAAAGCCCCAGGGCGGATTGTCACCCTGGATGCCCACCACCAACTGGCCGTTCTTCTTGATTTCCGCAGAGGTGATGGCCGAGGCCGAGGGTGCCAAGGCACCCAGCAGCAGGGCGCCGGCAGCAAGGGAAACGATGAGGCGGGCTAAGCGATGTTGTGACCAGCGCTGAAGTAGCGAATGACTTTTTGACATGACTATCTCTTGATGGTTATCGTTGCATGGCGTGTATTGAATGATTTACCCGACTGATCACGCCGTTCAGCGAGTTGCTGCAAGCCGTCTTTCGAGCCGCGATCCATAGAGCGATAGCGGCCAGCAAAGACAGAAGTACATCGCACCGATCACGCCGAAGATGATCAAGGGCTGAAAGGTTTGATTCGAGATGATGGTGCCGGCGCGGGTCAGCTCGGTGAAGCCGACGATGGCCGCGAGCGAGGTGCCCTTGATCAATTGCACCAGGTAACCGATGGTGGCCGGCAAGGAGATGCGCAGCGCCTGAGGCAGGACCACGTCGCGCATGCGCACCAGATAGTGCAGGCTCAGGGCGTTGGCCGCCTCGGTCTGTCCGTAGGGTACCGCCTGGATCGAACCCCGCCAGATCTCGCCCAGGAAGGCGCTGGCATTCAAGGTGAAGGCGATCGCCACCGAAGTCCAGGCATTGAGCGAAAAGTTGAACAGCGCCAGGCCGTAATAGACGACGAACAACTGCATCAGCAAGGGCGTGCCCTGGAACACCCAGATGTAGGCGCCCGCCAGCTGCCTCACGATCCTCCGGTGCGAAGTGCGCGCCAGCGCCACCGGCAGCCCCGCGACGGCGCCGCCGATGAAGCCGACCAGGGAGAGCAGGACGGTCCACTTCAGTCCGACCAGGAGAAACATCAATTCGCCGATGCCGAATTTACCCATGTCCATGTCTCCTAGCGCGTCGGGTAGCTGAGGTAACGTTTCGAGATGAAGCCGAACAACAACATCATCAGCGACGAGATCGCCAGGTACATCAGCGTGATGGTGAAGTAGACTTCGAAGCTCCGGTAGGTGTTCGACTCGATCACCATGGCTACCGAGGTGAGCTCATAGGCCGAGATCGACGAAGTGATGCTGGTGGTCAGCGTCAGCAGGATGAACTGGCTGACCAGGGCCGGATAGATGGTCCGGATCGCGGGTTTGAGCACGATGAAACGGAAGATCTGCAGAGGGTGCAGGCCCAGAGCCCGCCCGGCCTCGACCATGCCCTTGCTGATCGCCTGGACGCCGCCCCTGACGATTTCGATGGCGTAAGCGCCACCGTTGATCCCTAGGGCGATGATCGCCGCCGCGGTGGGGTTGAGCTTGATATCCAGGTTCGGCAAGGCGAAGAAGAGAAAGTAGATCTGCACCAGGAAGGGGGTGTTGCGGATCAGCTCGACGAAACCGATGACCAGGTAGCGCAGCGGCGCGAACGAAGAATTGCGCGCCACCACGCCAATCAGGCCGATGGTGATCGCCAGCGCCATCCCCGCCACGGCCAGCCCGATGGTGCCGGCGCAGCCCCGCAGCAGATCGGGCATGCCGGCGATGATCGGGCTGAAGTCGAATTTGTAGTGCATGCCTTACCTCGCTGCATTGGCTGTGGCGGACGCTTCAGTCATGGAGTGCCACCGTGATTGCTGCGATCACCTCGCGCGTTTCCGGTCGGATCCCGCGCCACCACAGGAAGGCCTCGGCGGCTTGCTCCACCAGCATGCCGACGCCGTCGGCGAGGCTGCGCGCATAGGCCTCGCGTGCCAGGCGCAGAAAAGGCGTCATGCCCTTGCCGTACACCAGTTCGTAAGCCAAGCAGCCATCGCCGAAGACCTCCTTGGGCACCGGCGGCAGTTCGCCGCGCAGGCTCGCCGAGGTGGCATTGATGACGATGTCGAAGTCTCTTCCGGCCAGGGCAGGGTAACCTGCCGCCACGATTTTACCGCGCGCCGAGAACTGTTCCGCCAGTGCCTCCGCTTTGGCCACGGTGCGGTTGGCGATAACCAGCTGTCCGGGCTGCCGCTGCAGCATGGGCAGGATCGCGCCGCGCGCCGCGCCGCCCGCGCCCATCAGCAGGACGCGCCTGCCGGCGAGCGGAGTTGCCAGGTTGTGTTCGATGTCATTGATGAGACCCATGCCGTCGAAGTTGTCGGCGATGATCCGGCCGTCTTCGAACTTGATGGCATTGACGGCACCGGCCAACTGCGCGCGTTCCATCAGGTCCGTGGCCAGCGCGAAGGCTTCCAGCTTGAACGGCGCCGTGACGTTGATGCCGCGGCCGCCGCTGGCGCGAAATGCTGCCACCGTTGCGGCGAAGCCGGCAAGCGGCGCCTCCAGCGCGGTGTAGGCGAGCGCCTGGCCGGTGGCCCGCGCGAACATGCCGTGGATGAGCGGTGATTTGGTGTGGCCGAGCGGGTTGCCCACGACTGCGTAGCGATCCATCATTGGCTCCCGGTTACAAACGGCCGACCGCCGCTTCGGCGTAGAGCACGCCGTCGTTCACCAGCGCGTCGATCTGTGCTGGCGCATAGCCGAGCGCTGCGGCGATCTCCCGGTTGTGCTGCCCCATCAGCGGTGCCACGCACTTGGGCGAGGTGTCGCATTCCGAAAACCGGAACGGCAGATTGGGCAGGCGGATACGACCCAACACCGGGTGATCCTGCTCGACGATCATGCCGCGTGCCTGGACCTGCGGGTCGGTCAGCACCTGGTCGATGCGCTGCACCGGCGCGCAGGGGACCGCCGCCGATTCGAGCGCGGCGATGCAGGCGGCGACCGAGGGCAGTGCCTGCGCCCAGGCGCGGATCTTTGCCAGGATCTCCTCGCGGTGTTCGTTGCGTCCGGCCGGATGATGGAAGCGCTGATCGGCCGCCAGTTCGTCGACGCCGATCAGTTTGGCCAGGCGCAGCCAGGCGTCATCCACCTGCGCGGCGATGACGAAATGGCCGTCGCGGGCGGAGAACACGCCATAGACCGTCGATTGCGGCAGGTCGTGGCCGGTCTGCACCGGAATCTCCTTGCCGCCGGAGAGCGTGTAGCACTGCACCGCGTATTCGTGCATCGACACCATGCAGTCGTAGAGTGCCATGTCGATGTGCTGGCCGCGGCCAGAGCCGACCCGGCCGAGCAGCGCGGCGCAGACCGCGGCGACGCCGTGGATGCCGGTGTACATGTCGGCCAGGGCGATGCGAAACAGCGGCGGCGCCTCGCCCGGTTGGCCGATCATCGCCATGGCGCCGCTCTTGGCCTCGGCGATCAAGCCGAAGCCGGCCTGCGCTGCATCCGGGCCGGTATGCCCGTAAGCCGACACCGAACAATAGACCAGGCGCGGGTTGATCGCCGCCAGCGCCTCGTAGCCCAGCCCGAGCCGGTCGAGCGTGCCCGGCCGATAGTTCTCGACGAACACGTCGGCGCTTGCCACCAGCTTGTGCAGCATTTCCAGGCCGCGGGGATCCTTGAGGTTGACGCACAGCCCCCGCTTGCCCATGTTCTGCTGCAGGAAGTAGCCGCTCTGGCCGTCGATGAAATAGGGATGGGCGCGGCCGGCATCGCCGGCGGTAGGCCGCTCGACCTTGATCACTTCCGCGCCCATCGCCGCGAGGCAGCGCGACAGGAACGGCCCGGCGAGAAAGTGGCTGTAGTCGATGACGCGGATGCCTGCGAGGGGCAGCGGCTGGGTGGGCATGCTAGGACTCCGGATTTGAAGGATGGATTTCTGGCCGGCGCGGGATCATCAAGCGGTGCTCGCCCTTCTGGACGACTTCGCCGCGCTGGTTGATGAGTTCCGCGGGCAAGGTCACGATGCCCCAGCCCGGGCGCTTGGTGGCACGCATGCTGCCGACCCTGAACTTCACCCGCAGCGTGTCGCCGATCTTGATCGGCAGCGCGAAATCCCAGGTCCAGCCGAGCGACATCCCTGGCAGGAAGCGGTAGGCGGCCTGCGTCTTGAGGCCGTCGGCCAGCGACAGGCCGAGCAGCCCGTGCGCCACCCGTGTGCCGAACGGCGTCGTCTTCGCATAGGCCTCGTCGACATGCACCGGCGTGAAGTCGCCGGTCAGTTGCGCATAGGCCATGATCATGGCCTCGGTGACGGTGACCGGGGGGCTCACCGCCTCGTCGCCCACCGAGGCGTCGTCCCAATAGCGCTCCCACGGTGCTGCCGTGGCGGGCGTCTGGTCGATCTGGTCGGCCATGTTCGCCGGTGCCGTCATGCCTTGCCGCCGGCGGCACTGACCGCGGCGCGCAGGCCGAGCAGATAGCTGTCCACGCCGAAGCCGCAGATCTGGCCGTTGGCGACCTCGGCGAACACCGAGTGGTGGCGGAATTCCTCGCGCGCATGGATGTTCGACATGTGGATCTCGACGATCGGCACCGTCAGGATCGCCAGCGCGTCGCGCAGCGCGTAACTGTAGTGGGTCCAGGCGCCGGCGTTGATCACCACCGCATCCACCTTGTCGGCGAAGGCCTGGTGCACGCGTTCGCACATCGCGCCTTCGTGATTGGTCTGGTAGCTTGCGACCTCCACGCCCAGTTCGCGCGCCAGTTCGCGCATCTGCGCGTCAATCTCGTCCAGGGTGATGGTGCCGTACTGGGCCGGGTCGCGCTTGCCGAACATGTTGTGGTTGACGCCGTGCAACATCAGGATCTTCTTCATGGTGTTTCCTCTCCGGTTGGAATGTTTTTGTCAGGCCCGCGGGTTCACCGCCAGGATCTGTGCCACCGAGTCCCCGCTCGCCTGGATCAGTTCGAGATTCAGTCCGTCGGGCAGCGCCACCCAGTTGTGTCCCTGGGGCAGCTGGGTCACGCCCCAGCGGCGGACCTCGGCGAGCGCGGCTTCGAGGTTCTCGGTCATGACGCCGAGGTGGCCTAAGCGTCCCTCGGGGCCCGCAAACGAGGGATCGGCGATCAGTTGGATGCCGCCCACTAGCCAGACCTGTCGGGGCTTATCAAACGAACCGTCCAGTTCGCGCACCGGCATGCCCAGCGCCTCGCGGAAAAAGCGGATGTGCCAGGCTATGTCCCTGACGCGAAACGCGACGTGCTCGACGAACGAGCTGTTCGGATAGCTCACGCCGGGCCCAATCTGCCAGGAGTGCCGCGTGCAGCGTTCGAGCCGAAGTGCTGCAGCCATTGCTCGATGCCCTTGACGCAGGCGACCAGGGCCCGATTCACCGGCGTCGGGATGCCGCACTGCTCGCCCCGGTGCACCACCGCGCCGTTGATGAAATCGATTTCGGTGCGCCCGCCCTTCTCGATGCTTTGCAGCATCGAGGTCTTGAACTCGGCCGGCAGCCCCGCCGCCGCCTTGATCCAGGGCTGCTCGGGATCGCTGACCGAGAGCTTCACGCCGCAGGCCTGTGCCACTGCGATGGCTTCGGCGACCGCGGCCAGCGCGCAGGCCTTGATTTCGGGCACCCGGTAGAGTTCGCCATAGGGCAGGCGGGTGATGCCGGCCAGGGCGCCGGTCGCGACGTTGACCAGCAGCTTGTCCCAGATGGTGCCCATGATGTTGCCGCTGACGGTGGTCAAGAGACCGGCGTGGCTGAAGGTGTCGGCGATCAGTTGCACGCGTGGCGTGATGCGACCGTCGAGCTCGCCGATGATCGTCTCCTTGCCCTTGAGCCCGGCGATCACGTGGCCGGGCGACAACATCACGCCGCCCAGGTAGGTCTTGCCGCCGATCACCTGGTCGCGGCCGACGACGTCGGCGATGATGTCCTCGTGCCCGAGGCCGTTTTGCAGCGAGACGACCGTGGTGTTCGCGCCGATGATCGCCCTGGCCTGCAGGAGTGCTTCGCGGGTGTGGAAGGATTTCACCAGCACCACCACGAGATCGACCGGGCCGATCTCCGCCGGGTTCGTCGCCGCCCTCACCTTGACGATCCTGTCCTGGCCGTCTTCGCGCAGCGTCAGGCCGTGTGCGTTGATCGCGGCGACGTGCTCCTGGCGCTGATTGATCAGCACCACGTCGACGCCCGCCCCGGATAGCGCACCGCCGATGGCGCTGCCCAGTGCGCCAGAACCCAGGATGCAGATCTTCATTTCGCTCACCGTCTTACTCGTTGCTCAGTACTCGAGCCTGGCCGTGGCGCGCAGCTCGTCGGCCGTGGCGGTGCCGAAGCCGAAGAATTCGAGATAGGCGGGGATCATCTCGAACAGCATGTCGGTGCCGACCTGGAAGCGGCAGCCGCGTTCGCGCGCCGCCGCGAGCAGTGGCGTGATCTCGGTCTTCATCACCACCTCGCCGACGAAGGTCGAAGGCACCAGACGGGCAACGTCCATCGGTAGCGGGTCCTCGGGCCGCATGCCCAGTGGCGTGCCGTTGACCACCAGGTCGTAGCCGGCCGGATCGCTCGATCCCAGGCGCACCTCCAGCTTTGGGTAGTGTTGCCGCAGCCGCAAGGCCAGGCCGGTCGCCGCCGCGGTATCGATGTCGCAGAGCGTGATCGAGGCCACGCCCTCGGCGGCGAGCGCGGCCGCGATCGCCGAGCCGACGCCGCCGCAGCCCACCACCAGGCAGCGCGCGCCGGCGCAGGTGAAGCCCTTGTACTTCAGGCCACGGGTGAAGCCGACGCCGTCGAACATATCGCCGAGCAGGCTGCCGTCGGTCCGTTTCAGGATGGCATTGCAGGCGCCGGCGATCTTGCCCGCCGTGCTGACCTCGTCGAGCAACGCCACCGTGGTGATCTTGTGCGGCATGGTGATCAGGGCGCCGCGAACGTTGCTCTGCTTGAACAGCAGCTTCAGCGCCGCCGGGAAATCCTCGGGCTTGACGCCCATGGGAATCACCGCCGCGTCGATGCCGTGCGCATCGAACCAGGGGTTGTAGATGAGCGGCGCCTTGAACGCCTCGGTCGGGTAGCCGATATGTGCAATCAGTGTGGTCTTGCCGCTGAGCATTCTGGGCTCCTTCTATTCGTTAGGGGTTTCGACGATCCGGCCGGTTCTGGCCGCCTCGACGATCGCGTCGGTGACGCGCAGGTTCTGCAGGCCGTCGCGCGCGGTGACCAGCGGCTCCACTTCGCCGCGGATCACCGCGGCGAAGTGCTCGATCTGCTCGGCCAGCGGGTCCTTTCGTTCCAGTTCGACCACACTGCTCTGGAACGGCTGCCACCACGAGCGCTCTTCCTTCCTGGCGTAGTGCTTCAAGCGCATCGTCGGCACGGCGAGCGAGCCGTTGGTGCCGATGAGAGTGTAGCAATCCTCGTCCGGATAACTGGCGTAGCTCTTGTTCTCCTGCGCCGTCTGCTCCCAGCTTCGGGCGCTACCCGCGGTGTCGGAGAGCAGGAAGGTGCCCAGCGCGCCGTTGGCAAAGCGCAGGTTGATCGCCACCGTGTCCTCGACGGCAAAGCCACGCGTGGTGTTGGAGGAAAAAGCCTGCACCGCCGCGATCTCGCCGACCATGCGGCGCAGATTGCCGATCTCGTGGATCATGTTGAGCAGGATCGGACCGCCGCCGGGCTGGCGGCGCCAGGGTCCTTCGTCGAAGTAATGGTCCGGCTTGTAGAACACGGCGCTGCCGATGACACCGACGAGCGGCCCGAGGATGCCGGAGTCGATCACGGCGCAGGCCTTGTGCAGGATCGGGCTGTGGATCCGGTGATGGCCGACCAGCAGCTTGACGCCGGCGTCCTCGCCCGCCTGGCACAGACGCAGGCCCTCGGCCAGGGTGTAGGCGACCGGCTTCTCGATCAGCGTCGGGATGCCCGCGGCGACGCAGGCCAGGCCGTGCTCGACGTGCAGCTGATTCGGCGTCGCCAGCACCACGCCGTCGGGTTTGTCCGCGGCGAACAGTTCGGCTAGCGACGGATACAGCGGCACGCCGGCTGCCCGCGCGATTTCTGCGGATTTCGGCGAGACGTCGACGATCGCCGCCAGCTTGCAGGCGGGGCTTCGTTCGATTTCCTCGATGTGGCGCTGTCCGATCAGGCCGGCGCCGGCCACCGCAATGCGCATCTGGCCCATGGCGCTCACCGGCTCGCGCCGCAGGCGCCCTGGGCCGGCGCGCGGCCACTCGCCCTGGCGATTTGCTCCGGAGCGACGAAACGCTGCTCCGCCCGGTTCTGGTCGAGATGGCGGCGGCTGACGCAGATCGCCAGCCGCGCCACCTCCTCCGGTCCGACCGCCTGCTGCAATGTCAGGCGCGGAATTTCCAGCGCGTAGGGTATGTCCTGGGGCAGGCAGGCGAGGATGCCACGCACATCGATGCCGCCCTCGCCGGGAAACTGTCGCTCGTCGCGGGCGGTGTGGATGATGCCGTCCATGGTCAGCGGCACTTCCTTGGCGGCGTCGCAGACGTGGGCGAAGCGGAACCACTCGCGCGGCAGTTCGGCCAGTTCCGCCAGGGTCGAGTCGGAACGGCCAAAGTGCAGCATGTCGACCAGGATGCCAGCGTTGCTCCGATTGACCGCGCGCACCACCCGCGCCGCCTCGGTGAGATTGCCGGTCTCGGTCCAGTGCGGAAACTCCAGGCTGACGAAGATGCCGAGCGGTTTGGCCAGGTCGCACAGCCTGGCGAAGCGCGCCGTCTTGCGCTCGCTGTCGGGGTCCGGCAGCTGGGCGATGATGTGCCGGGCGCCGAGTTCGGCGCTGGCCTCGAGTTCCGGAATGAAGCGCTCCGGTTCGAGCTCGGGATCCATGCGGAACAGTTCGACGTCGTGCACCCCGATGCCGGTGTCGGCCAAGCGCGCTTTGGTCTCGTTCATCAGGGCGCGGTCGCGCGCCAGGTCGTAGAGCACCTCGTCGGGGGTCACCCGCGTCATGCGCAGGCCGACGTAACGGTAGCCGCAGCGCTCGGCCACCTCGATCAGCTGCGGTGGTGTCAGGGACAGCACGGTCAGGTGCGCGAGCGAATAGTCGTGCTTCATCTTTCTGGTTCCTGTCTTCCGGTGAGGGATTGCGGCTCGCTCAGTCTGCGGGCGCCGCGCCGGTGCTGGCGTGATGCACCTTCTTGCCAGGCGAGTAGATGTCCATGATGTTCCAGTGGCCGGCGGTCGGAACCGGCTCGTTCTGCATCACGACGTCGATGACGCAGGGCTTGCCCGCCTTGATCGCGGCGTCGAGCGCCGGCTTGAATTCCGCGGCAGAGCGGATCCTGATGCCGTCGATGCCGTAGGCCTTGGCGATGGCAGCGTAGTCGGGAGAGTAGGGTTTACCGTGCTTCTCGAAGACGGTGCCGAAGGTCGTGCCGTAGTGGGCCTTTTCCAGGCCGGCGATGGTGCCGAAGGCGTAGTTGTTCATGATCACCCAGACCACCGCGATGTCTTCCTCGAAGGCAGTGGCGAGCAGCGCCGGGTTCTGGCCGAAGCCGCCGTCGCCCACCATCGCCACGACCACCCGTTCCGGGCAGCCGATCTTGGCGCCCAGTGCCGCCGGGGCGCCGAAGCCCATGGTGGCGAAGCCGCCCGGGGTGAAGATGGTGCCGGGTTCGAGTATCGGGAACTGCTGGCCGACGCCGTTCTTGTTCCAGCCCACGTCGGTGGTGATCAGTGCGTTGTGCGGTAGCACTTCGCGCACGTCGGCGAGGATCCGCTCGGGCCGCATCGGGTAGGCGTCGCTGGTGGCGTGGCCGCGATTGCTGGCAATGAAGGCGGTGCGCGCCGCCGCGATCGTCGCCGTCAGTTCGGGGCGCGTGATGCCGTGCGGCAGCAGCCGGCGGGCGACGCGGTTCAGTACCGTCAGCGCTTCCTTGAGATCGGCCACGGCGCCGATCTCGACCGGATAGTTGCGGCCGATTTCTGCCGGGTCGATGTCGATGTGCATCAGCCGGGTCGGCGGGAAATTGAAGGTGTATTCCGGCTCCCAGGAGCTGCAGTCGGCTTCCGAGAAACGGGTGCCCAGGCCCAGGATCCAGTCGGCGCCGCGGCACTGTTCGTTGATGAACCTGGTGCCCCAGAAGCCGGTCATGCCCAACACCAGCGGATGGTCGTCGGGCAGGGCGCCCTTGCCCATCAGCGTGTGGGCGACGGGCAGTTGCAGGTGATCGACGAAACGACGCAACTCGGCGGTGGCGTCGGCGAGCATGATGCCGCCGCCGACGTAGAGCACCGGCTTTTTGGCTGCGGCCAACTGTTCGACGATCGCCGCCGCGGTCTCCTCGTCTAGCGACGGTCGCTTCAGTTTCTTGGTGTTCAGGCGCAGTCGACTGAACAGCTCGACCTCGACTTCCTTGGAGAAGATGTCCATCGGCACGTCGATCAGCACCGGGCCAGGGCGTCCACTCTCGGCCAGCGCGAAGGCCTTTTCGAGGATCTCCGGGAACAGGTGGGGCTGATCGACCCGCCAGGCGCGCTTGACGAACGGGCGGTAGATCTCGTACTGCGAGGCGTCCGAGTGCAGATTCACCTCCTGGTGCGGGTGCTTGCCGTGATAGTGGGTCGGCACGTCGCCGGCGATCACGACCATGGGCACGGAGTCGAGCGCAGCATTGGCCACACCGGTGGCGGCATTGGTCAAGCCGGGCCCGAGGTGAGTGAGCAGCACCGAGGTGGTTTTCCTGGCCCGGGCATAACCGTCGGCCATGTGGGCGGCGATCTGCTCGTGGCGGACATTGACGAACTTGATCGTGCTCTTCGACAGTTCCGAGAGCACCGCGATATTGGTGTGACCGCACAGGCCGAACACGTGCTCGACGCCGCGCGCTTCGAGATATTTCACCAGTTGATGGGCTACCAGTTCCTTCATGCTGTTCTCCTTCGATGTGCTCACGCTCGCGGCACCGCGCGGCGCGCCGGTCCGGTGTAGCGATAGGGGATTTCCTTGGGCATCGGACCCTTGATCCGCGCGCCCTGCTGCTTCTGCTCCCAGGCGTGGGCCAGGATGCCGACCGCCCGGGACAGGATGAACAGGCCGCGGCCGAGCTCGGGCTCGAAGCCCAGCTCGCAGAAGATGACGGCGGTGATGCCGTCGATGTTCATCGGAATGTGGCGGCCCTTGAGGGTCCCGAGTGCGGTCTCGACCGCGCGGCCGATCTGCGCGTGGCGGCCGGCAACGACCCCGGCAGCCACCGCCGCGCCGACCAGCTCGAACAAGGGCGCGGTGCGCGGATCGACCGGATGAAAGCGGTGGCCGAAGCCGGGCACGATCTTCTCGCCGGCAGTGCGGTGGCGTGCGATCACTGTCGCGGCTGCTGCCACCAGGTCGCCTTCGGCGCCCGCTGCGGCATCGATCTCGCGGTAGAGTTCCATGCACTGCTGGCCGGCGCCGCCGTGGATGTCGTCCAGCACATTGATCGCCGAAGCCATCGCGCCATTGACCGGCAGGCCGCAGCTCACTGCCATGCGTGCGATGGCGATCGAAGGTGCGTGCGGCCCGTGGTCGACGCCGGGGACCAGCGCCGCCTCGAGCAGATCCGCCTGCTCGCGCGTGGGCAATTCGCCGCGCAGCATCAGCCAGATCATGTCGGGAAAGCGGACCCGCCCGATCAGTTCCTGGATCGGATAGCCGCGGATCGCAATCTCGCCCGGATGGATGTCGATGATGCCGGTGGACCACCAGTCCGAGGCGCTCTTGAGCAAAGCTTCGCTGCGTTCCTGGCTCACGTCGTGATCACCTCGACCTCGGCTTCGAGGGCCGGATCGAAGAATTCGCCGAACAGCTCCTCGTCGGAGGGTTTATCTTCCTTGATCGGCACCGATACCCAGGTGGTGTTCAAGTAGTGCTTGAGATGCACGTTCTCCGAGACGATGTTGCCGCCCCAGGTACCGCAGCCCAGGCTGGAGGTCATCGGCATGCCGTTGTTGAAGGCGCCGGCGTTGGCCTTGGACTGGGGCTGGCGCACCATGATCCGCGACACCGGTGCGGCCAGGCCGAGGCG
>Ga0315268_10004095_pt1 | contig 15916 bp, 17 predicted proteins | sample C1_top_MG_FD_204535 | JGI IMG/M metagenome (GOLD analysis project Ga0315268, IMG submission 204535) | Sediment microbial communities from Yellowstone Lake, YNP, Wyoming, USA - C1_top | ecosystem: Environmental > Aquatic > Freshwater > Lake > Sediment | place: USA: Wyoming | collected 2017-08-01
CCTTTGCGCGCGATCCCGCTCCAGCCGAGGACCTGATTGATCAGGTCATGCGGCACCGCATTGGGCGGATAAATGATCCATTTAGTCAGCTTCATGCCTTGAAAAAAAATCTTGGCCGAACTCTGCAGCATGATCGCGCCTATGGTTCCACCCATGACGATAATAAACGCGGTCAGTTGCAGCAGGGAGCCCACGTGCCCCCCCTCCAGAAGCTGGCCGCCGAGTATGGCGGCAAAAGCCAGCGTAATGCCGAGGATGCTGACTATATCCATGAACCTGCCCAGTTTTCGAATTCCCAGCCCATCCGCTGATTATCCTCTTTTTTCAAAGCCACCCCTTCAAATGACTGCGCAGGCGCACGATAGCCTGGCTGTGCAACTGGCACACGCGTGACTCGCTCACGCCCAGCACCTCGCCGATTTCGCGCAGATTCAGTTCTTCCTCATAATACATGGCCATCATCAGTTTCTCACGTTCCGGCAAAATGCTGATCGCCTCGATCAGCCTCCCCCGGAACCTTCCGTCATGCAGATTTTCCAACGGTTCGGATGAGTTGTCTCCATGGTGACGTTCAAGAAAATCCTCTCCCCCGCCCTCCTGAAAATCCTCATAATGCAACAACTGGCAGCCCCGCGAATCCAATAGCATCTGCTGGTAGTCGTCCAAGCTCAAATTCAATTCGTCGGCCACCTCGCGTTCTGCAGGCGCACGACACAGGCGCTGCTCCAAGGCATTCATCGCCGCTTCAATCTGACGCATGCCCTTTCGCGCCGAGCGCGGCAGCCAGTCACCTTGGCGCAACTCATCCAGCATTGCGCCGCGGATGCGTTGCACGGCATAAGTTTCAAACTGCGCGCCCTGCGTGCAGTCATAATTGTTCACGGCATCGAGCAGGCCGATCATGCCAACCTGAATCAGGTCATCAACCTGCACGCTGGCAGGCAGCCTCGCCATGAGATGATAAGCGATACGTTTAACCAGGGGAGAAAACTGGATGGCGTATTGTTCTTTTTTCTCCAGTTCGGTTTTAGCGTTCATAGCGCGATTTTATAGGCGAAATCCTTCTGCCGCCATACGGCTGCTCTGGATCAGACGCTGCATGAATGCTTCCAGACGTCCATTCTCCCCAGACGGGTAAGGCCATTGTTCCATGGTTTCGGCCAGATTTCTGACCGCCTTGGCTGAGGAAGCCGCCGGGAATGCATCCACCACCGGACGGAAAATTCTTGCGGATTGCTTCATTTTTTCGTCAAACGGGACGTAGCCCATGAAATCAAGCGTGACATCGAGAAAGCGCTCCGCCACCTCGGCCATGTTACTGAACAATGCCAGCGCCTCCAACTCATTCTGCACCTTGCTGGCCAGGATATGGAAACGATGAATGGCAAAGCGCTGATTGAGGACCTTGATCAAGGCATAGGCATCGGTAATCGAAGAAGGATGCTGGGACACCACAATCACGATTTCCTGCGAGGCCAGGGAAAGCGGAAGAACATTGCTGGCGATCCCGGCGACCGCGTCCACTAGCACCACGTCCACCGTTTTCGACAGCAGACTGAACGATTGCACTAAACTATCCTGATCTTCCTGCCCCAGATCACCCAGCACTCGCAACCCCTGGCCGGCGGAAACAATGTCCACCCCCTCCGGGCCATGCAGAATCACTTCCTCCAGGGTTTTTTCACGCCGGATCACATGCATCAGGTTATAGTGCGATGAAAGGCCAAGCAGCGTTTCCGTGCTGACTTTTCCCTGCTGCTCATCCAACACCAGCACATGCCGACCGCGCTTGGCAAGTGCCACGGCCAGATTAACGACGACATTGGTTTTCCCGACCCCGGTCCGGCCGCTGGTCAGCGTCACTACCCGCACAGAATCCCGCGCAAGCAGGCGGCGCAGGCCCTCGGCCTGATCCTGCTGGACATTAGCCACGGAGCGCTCCAGCATTGCGCTTGGCGTCCGCAAAACCGGTCGTATCATCCAAGCCACCTGCCGCGGCCATCACCAGAGGATATTCACTTTCAAGCGGAGTAAAAGGGGAATCATCCGACACGGATTTCAAGGCACGGTCCACCAGGTAAACCAGATTTGGAAGATGCAAGTCTTCCGGTACGCGCTGGCCGTTGGTCACATAATGAAGCAGCATTTTATGGCGAATTATCACGTCCAAGGCCGGAGCGATGCTGATCGCCTCGTCGATTTTGGTCAGGATGCAGCCATCCATGCCTTCCACGTGATAGGATCGAACGACGTCTTCCAGGGTACTCCCCTGGCCGTTGGCACTAAGCAAAAGCAAGCGCTTGATGCTACGCCCGCCGCCGGACAGCAACGCCACCTGTTCGCTGAGGCGGCGGTCGCGCTGACTCATGCCGACGGTGTCGATCAGGATCAGATGCTTGTTCTGCAAATCGGACAGAGTAAGCTGTAAGTCCGCTTCATCCTTGATCACATATACCGGCACGCCGAGAATCTTGCCATAGATACGCAGCTGCTCATGGGCGCCGATCCGGTAGGTATCGGTGGTGATCAGGGCGAGACTGGCCGGCCCATGCTTCAAAGTACAGCGCGCCGCCAGCTTCGCCACGGTGGTGGTCTTACCGACCCCGGTCGGCCCGGTCAGCGCGTACACCCCGCCATGCTCGACAATGTCATCGCCCGCCTTCGCTACCCGCAGGTTGTGCATCAGCGCCGCTTTCAACCAGCGCAGGCCCTTCTCGAGATCGTAGCCGGACGGCATTTTTTCCAGCAGCTGACGTGAAAGAAAAGGGCTGAAACCGGTATTCAGCATGTGGCGCATGGCTTCCACCTTGGACGGCTCTTGCCGTTGCAGTTCGCCCCAGGCAAAACCGGCCAGCTGGCCCTCCAGCATGCCGCGCAGAAATTTTATTTCGCGGATAATCTCCTGGGATGCACCATCCGGCAACACTTCTTTTTCTGGCTGTGCCGGTTTGCCCTTCTCCTGCAGCTCGGCAATTTTAGCCCGGGAAACCGGTGCCGATGCTGGTGCTGGCGCAGCAACAGACGATGGCGCCGGCGCCGGATGAAGACCTTCTGCAGGCGGCTTTGGCTTGACTGCCGGCGCCACCGCTGTCAACGGATTGGCCGTCAAGGATGCGACATCCATGTCCGCCACCGCCATGATCTCTATTCCGCCAGCCACTTGACGATTGGAGAGGATAATCGCATCTGCGCCCAGGGCATCCCTCACTTGGCGCAAAGCCTCACGCGTGGTGCTGGCATAGAACTTCCGGACGTTCATTCCCTACCCCCCAATACAGCAGTCACTCTTATAGTTTTGGAATCCGGCACCTCGGCATGGGAAATGACCTTGAGTTGCGGCACGGCCCGTCGCAGGAAACGTGACATCAAGCCGCGTAGCGGGGCCTGCACCAGAAGCACGGCCGGCAGACCGAGTTGCTCCTGATTCTGCGCCACCTTCTGCGCCTGTGCCAGCAGGTTCTCTGCCAGACCCGGCTCCAGACCGGCGCCCTCCCCACCCGAAGTCTGCGTTGCCTGCAACAGCAGGCTCTCCAACCCGGGATCAAGCGAAATCACTTGCAGTTCGTCCGTGCCCGGATAAATTTGCTGGATAATAGCACGTCCCAGGGCGACCCGTACCAGGGACGCCAGTTCGTCCACGTTCTGCGTGCGCGGCGCATGCTCGGCGAGGGTTTCAATGATGGTGCGCATGTCGCGGATGTGCACCCCCTCTTCCAGCATGTTTTGCAGCACCCGGTGCAAGGTGGACAGCGACAACTGCTTCGGCACCAGATCTTCGACCAGTTTGGGCGATTCCTTCGCCAGGTGTTCCAGCAGTTGCTGCACCTCTTCACGACCCAGCAACTCGGCGCCGTGCGATTGGATAATGTTGGAAAGGTGGGTAGCGATTACGGTGCTGGCATCCACCACAGTGTAGCCGAAGGTTTGGGCCTGCTCGCGCAGTTCGGCCTCGATCCAGACAGCGGGCAGGCCGAAGGCAGGGTCGCGCGTCGGCGTACCGGCCAGCGTACCCATGACCCGGCCGGGGTTGATCGCCAGATACATGCCGACATAGGCTTCGCCATGTCCCATCTCGACGCCTTTCAAGGTTAAGCGGTAGCCGTTGGGCTTGAGTTCCAGATTGTCTCGGATATGCACGGCCGGCACCACGAATCCCATTTCATGGGCAAACTTTTTGCGGATACCACGGATGCGGCGCAGCAATTCCCCGTCCTGCGCCCGATCCACCAGGGGGATCAGACGATAACCAACCTCCAGCCCCAGGGTGTCCACCGGCATCACGTCGTTCCAACTCACTTCCACCGGCTCTGCCGATGCCTGCACCGGAATCGGCACTTCCAGTACTTCAGGTTGCCGTGCACGCCGTTCGATGTAATAGGCGGCACCGGAAAGCAGGGCGGCCAGCATCAGGAAGGCAAAATGGGGCATACCGGGAATCATGCCCATCACGCCGAGAATCGTGGCGGTAATGTAGAGCACCAGAGGCTGATTGAACATCTGGCCGAGCAGCTGCTGGCTGAGATCTTCGTCGGTAGAAACACGGCTCACCACAATGCCCGCCGCGGTTGAAATAACCAGGGCGGGAATCTGTGCAACCAGGCCGTCGCCGATGGTGAGCAGCGTGTAGTTGTTGGCCGCAGTAGCGAAATCCAGGTTATGTTGCAACACGCCCACTGCCAGCCCGCCGATGATCATGATCAACATGATCAGGATGCCGGCGACGGCGTCGCCGCGCACGAACTTGCTGGCACCATCCATCGAGCCGAAAAAGTCCGCTTCCTGGGAAATGATGGTACGGCGCTTTCGAGCGTCCTCTTCGCCGATCAGGCCGGCGTTGAGATCGGCGTCGATCGCCATCTGCTTGCCGGGCATGGCGTCCAGGGTGAAGCGCGCGCTGACCTCGGCGATACGCCCGGCGCCCTTGGTGATCACCACGAAATTGATGATCACCAGGATGATAAATACCGTGATCCCCACCGCATAGTTGCCGCCCACCAGGAAATGGCCGAAGGCCTCGATCACCTTGCCCGCGGCATCGGCACCGGTATGCCCTTCGAGCAATACGATCCGGGCGGAAGCGACGTTGAGCGACAGCCGCAGCAATGTTGTCACCAGCAGCACGGTAGGAAATACGGAGAATTCTAGCGGCTTGGTGGTGTACAAGCTGACCAGCAATACAATCATCGCCAGAGCGATGTTGAAAGTAAACAGCAAGTCGAGCACAATCGGCGGCAAGGGCAGGATCATCATGCTCAGGATCATGATGATCAGAATCGGGCCCGCCAGTTTGGTCAGATTCATGCCGCCCGGCACGGCCATGCTTTCAATCCTGGCGTTCATGCAGCCTCACCTTCCGGGTCGAGGTCCGGCGGCACCGGCAGATGTTGCGGCGGCTGGGGCTGCTCGCCTACCCCCGCCTCGTAATTGCGCAACTGATACACATAGGCGAGCACTTCGGCCACCGCGGTATAAAGGGCAGAGGGGATCTCCTCGCCGAGTTCGGCGTGGCGGAACAGGGCGCGCGCCAGGGGCGGCGCTTCCAGAATCGGAACATGGTGTTCCTCGCCCAGCTCCCTGATGCGCGCCGCCAGCAGGGCCGAACCCTTGGCGACGACGACCGGAGCAGTATGGGCCTTGTCCTGGTAGCGAAGCGCTACGGCATAATGGGTCGGGTTGGTCACAATCACGTCGGCTTTGGGCACTTCCGCCATCATGCGCCCGCGTGCCAGCTCGCGCTGCATCCGGCGGATATGGGCCTTGACCTCGGGCGAGCCTTCCATTTCCTTGTTTTCCTGGCGCACTTCCTCTTTCGTCATCTTCAGCTTGCGGGCGTGCTCCCATAACTGGAAGGGCACGTCGATCGCCACAATCAGAAGCAGCGAAGCAACGATGTACAGGAAGGTAGTCCCAAGCAGGCTACCCAAATGCGCAGCGCTCTGATTGAGCGATTCGCCGGCCAGCGCAAACATTGCCTCCTTGTGGTGCCAGAATACCCAGAGCGCGACACCACCGATCAGCGCCGATTTGGCCAGCGCCTTTACCAATTCAACCAGGCTGGTCGAGGAAAAGAGGCGGCCAAAACCCTTGAGTGGATCGAGACGAGAAAAATCAGGTTGCAATGCCTCAAAAGAAAAAAGCCAGCCGCCCATCACCAGCGGCGCCATTATTGCAGCAACAACCATCAACAGAAGAAAGGGAAAGAAAGCATAGAGGGCGCTCAATGCCAGTTGGTGCAGGCGTGGCAGCAGGAGTAGCGGGTCGAAAGCTGCCGCCCGGTCGAGCGTCAAACCATTGCGCATCAGCCCTGCCAGGTTGTCCATAAGTTGCGGACCCATCAGCATTAGTCCGCCACCAGCGGCCAGCAACACGGTGAATGTAGCCAGCTCGCGGGAACGGGCAATCTGCCCCTTCTCGCGGGCCTGCTCTATACGTCGCGACGACGCAGGTTCTGTTCGTTCTAAATCACTGTCTTCTGCCATTCATCCCCCCCCGGCCATAGGGTAGCGCAGGTAGCAACATGTGGTGGATAGTTTACATGATTTCCACCAGATATAGTAGAGGATGAGGGATGACTATCCGGCAGAACGAACCCTATTATATGCCTGGGGCATGCGCCGGAGGGAATTATTCGGCCTCGTCAATCCATGCCATCTGAATCGCTTCGAGGATCTTCTCGTTGGATTTGTTCGGATCGTCACTGAAGCCTTCAAGCTCGGTAGCCCAGCGGTGCAAATCGGTAAAACGGACATAGCGGGGGTCCACGTCAGGCATTTTTTCATAAAGCTCGATCGCGATATCGAGCGTGTCGGTCCATTTCATGACGACCCCTTTAGTGATGTTCGCTGGCCAGATTGATGGTGTACTTGGGGATTTCGACCACCAGGTCCCGATCCTTGATGATCGCCTGGCAGGACAGGCGCGAAGTGGGCTCCAGCCCCCATGCTTTGTCCAGCATGTCATCTTCCAATTCTTCGGCAGGTTCGAGCGACTCGTAGCCCTCGCGCACCACTACATGACAAGTGGTGCAGGCACAGGATTTCTCACAGGCATGTTCGATCTCGATATTATTTTCGAGCAGCGCGTCACAGATGGAAATGCCGGGCCGGGCCTCGATCACGGCGCCTTCCGGACAAAGATGTTCATGCGGTAACACTATCAATTGTGGCATTTTAGATCTCAAGTTCCTCTAGTTTATGGCCGGTCAGCGCTTTCTGCACGCTCTGGTCCATGCGGCGTGCGGCAAATGTCTCGGAGATATGATTCAGTCTTTCAGTCTGTTCCTTGATCGCCAAATGGTTCTGACCTTCTAAAGTGCGGCGCAGGGTTGCCATTCCCTCATCGATCTCGGCACGTTCCGCAGCGCTAAGAAGGCGGTCACCGTTTTCATGAAGCGCCGCTTCGATCGCCTCGATCAGGCGTCCAGCCTCAACCTGCTGCTCGCGCAAAGCGCGCGCGCTCATGTCAGCCTTGGCATTTTCCTGCGAAGTACGCAGCATATTGGTAATTTCATCGTCGCTCAGGCCATAGGACGGTTTCACCACGACCGAAGCCTCAACGCCGCTGCTTTTTTCACGCGCCGAGACACTGAGCAAACCATCGGCATCCACCTGGAAAGTGACACGGATACGCGCGCCCCCCGCCACCATCGGCGGAATGCCACGCAGCTCGAATTTGGCCAGAGAACGGCAATCGCTCACCAGTTCGCGTTCTCCCTGTACCACATGGATACTCATCGCGGTCTGGCCGTCCTTGAAAGTGGTGAACTCCTGGGCACGTGCCACGGGGATGGTGGAGTTGCGCTGAATAATCTTCTCCACCAGCCCACCCATGGTTTCGATGCCTAGCGAAAGCGGGATCACATCCAGCAACAGCCAGTCATCGTCGGAACGATTCCCCGCCAGGACATTGGCCTGGATCGCCGCTCCCAGCGCGACCACCCGGTCCGGGTCGAGGTTATTGAGCGGCTCCTGGCGGAAAAACTGTCCAACCGCATGCTGGATCTGGGGCATGCGGGTTGATCCGCCTACCATCACCACGCCCTTCACGTCCTCGACCCCCAGCCCGGCATCGCGCAGTGCTTTCTTGCTGGGTACCAAGGTCTTGTTGACCAAGCTGCGGGTAATTTCGGTAAAAACTTCCGAGCTGAGCGTGAGATCAACCATTTCACCCGTGCTGAGCACTGCGGTAATGCGCACCTCGGGATGAGCGGTCAGGTCTTCCTTGGCTTCGCGTGCGCGGGTCAGGAGCAGGCGCGCATCCTGGGGCATAATGCCGGACAGCTTTGCCTGCTCCAGTATCCAGCAATAGATACGATGGTCGAAATCGTCGCCCCCCAGAGCGGAATCGCCATTGGTAGCGAGCACCTCGAAAACACCCTTGGACAGGCGAAGTACGGAGATATCGAAAGTGCCGCCGCCCAGGTCGTACACCGCGTAGACCCCCTCCGCAGCATTGTCGAGGCCATAAGCGACCGCCGCCGCAGTGGGTTCATTGAGCAAACGCAACACATTAAGACCGGCAAGTCTGGCCGCATCCTTGGTGGCTTGGCGCTGGGCATCGTCGAAATAGGCCGGCACCGTGATTACTGCACCAACCAGCTCGCCGCCCATGGAATTCTCGGCGCGATCGCGCAGGACCTTGAGAATTTCGGCGGAAACCTCGACTGGACTTTTCGCCCCGGCCACAGTCTTGAGCTGCACCATGCCGGGCGCATCCTCGAACTGGTAGGGCATGCTGCCGGCGTCGGGCAGATCGCGCAGCCCCCTGCCCATGAAGCGTTTTGCCGAAACGATGGTGTTGTGCGGATCGCTGCTTTGCATGGCCTGTGCGGAATAGCCGACATCTGTGCTGCCATCGGCATGGTAACGCACCACCGAGGGAAGCAGCGCCCGGCCGTTTTCATCGTGCAGCACAACGCTCATGCCGCTTCTGACCGTTGCCACCAGAGAATTCGTCGTGCCCAAGTCAATACCCACCGCCAGCCGATGCTGGTGCGGGGCGGCGCTCATGCCGGGTTCTGCGATCTGTAACAAAGCCATTATGCTTCCAAAGCCTCCAGCGCTTGGTTTATTTCCTCGCGCAATTTTTCCATGAATTTGAGTTCGCGTACAATTTCCGCCGCCTTGGCAAAATCCCTGTCGCTGTCCAGAAAATCCGCCAGCTTTTGCTGCTGCACCTGCATCTCGGCACGCAACTGGCCGCTCAAATGCTCCAGTTCGGGAACATCCTTGGCTGATTTGGCCTCGCCGATCGCCTCGCGCCACTCCATCTGCTGCATCAGGAAAGCCGGCGACATCGCCGTATTGGTTTCCTCATGAATCTCGACGCCGTTCAGATGCAGCAGGTAGCGCGCCCGACCAAGCGGCTGACGCAAGGTCTGATAGGCTTCGTTGGCCTGTGTCGCCCATTGCATCGACAGCCTGCGCTCGGCATCGGAAAGATAGGCAAACTTGTCCGGGTGAACCTGAGCCTGGATGTCACGATAGGCCTGTTCCAGCCTGATAGAATCTATCTGGTAGGCCGGAACAATGCCGAACAGCTCGAAATGGTTTTTGCTGAAATCGATATTCATCGCAGCTTGGTCCGACTAGACGCCGAAGCTCTCGCCGCAACCGCACTCGTTCTTGACGTTGGGATTGTTGAATTTGAAGCCTTCATTCAAGCCTTCGCGCGCGAAATCCAGTTCAGTGCCATCGAGGTACGCCAGGCTCTTTGGATCGATCAGCACCTTGACGCCATGACTTTCAAACTGGCTGTCGGTATCGTTCAGCTCATCGGCGAATTCCAGCGTGTATGACATGCCTGAACAGCCGTTTGTGCGCACGCCCAGGCGCAGACCGACACCCTTGCCGCGCTTGGCGATAAAGTTCTTGATGTGGGTTGCTGCTTTCTCAGTCAGGGTTACAGCCATTGTTCTCTCCTCAACCAAAACGATGCATTAGCCCTTGCAGGCGGCGGTTTCCACCATCGCGCCATGCCTCGACTTGTAATCGGCCACAGCGGCCTTGATCGCGTCTTCAGCCAGCACCGAACAGTGGATCTTAACCGGCGGCAACGCCAACTCCTCGGCGATCTGGGTATTCTTGATGGTGAGCGCCTCGTCCAGGGTCTTTCCCTTGACCCATTCTGTCACCAGCGAACTGGAGGCAATCGCGGAACCACAGCCGTAAGTCTTGAACTTGGCATCCTCGATCACACCGTCCTTGTTGACCTTGATCTGCAGCTTCATCACGTCGCCGCAGGCGGGGGCGCCCACCATGCCGGTGGCCACTCCATCATCATCCTTGTTAAAGGCCCCGACATTGCGGGGGTTTTCGTAATGATCCAATACCTTATTGCTGTAAGACATGACAATTCTCCTTCAAAAATACTTTAATGGGCAGCCCACTGCACAGTGCTCAAATCGACACCTTCCTTGAACATGTCCCACAGTGGCGACATTTCACGCAGGCGGCCGATCTTGGCTTTAAGCAGTTCAATCGCATAATCGACCTCTGCTTCGCTGGTAAAGCGGCCGATGCTGAAACGGATCGAGCTGTGCGCCAGTTCATCGCTACGCCCCAGTGCACGCAGCACATAGGAAGGCTCAAGACTGGCCGAGGTGCAGGCTGAACCGCTGGAAACCGCGAGATCGCGAATCGCCATGATCAGCGATTCGCCCTCGACGAAGTTGAAGCTGATGTTGAGATTGTGCGGCACGCGCTGCTCCACGTCGCCATTGACGTGCACTTCCTCGATTTGCGACAGGCCCTTGTAGAGCCGGTCGCGCAGGTAGCGGATGCGGTCGTTCTCGGTAGCCATCTCTTCACGTGCGATGCGGAAAGCCTCGCCCATACCGACAATCTGGTGTGTCGCCAGGGTGCCGGAGCGCATGCCCCTTTCATGTCCTCCGCCGTGCATCTGAGCCTCCAGACGGATACGTGGCTTCCTTTGCACATACAACGCGCCGACACCTTTCGGCCCATAGGTCTTGTGAGCTGAAAAGGACATCAGATCCACTTTGAGATTAGCCAGATCTATCGCCACTTTGCCTGTCGCCTGTGCCGCATCGACGTGGAAAATGACGCCCTGGGCGCGGCAAATCTCACCCAGCGCCGCGATGTCCTGAATCACGCCGATCTCGTTATTGACCAGCATGATGGAGGCAACGGTCGTGTCGGGACGCAGGGCCGCCTTGAATTTCTCCAGATCCACCAGGCCGTTTGATTCCGGCACAAGATAGGTCACCTCATAGCCTTCGCTTTCGAGGTGGCGCATGGTATCGAGTACCGCCTTGTGTTCCGTCATCACGGTAACCAGATGCTTGCCCTTGCCTTTGTAAAAGTGCGCCGCGCCCTTGATGGCGAGGTTGTTCGATTCGGTCGCACCCGAGGTCCAGACGATTTCCCTGGGGTCCGCATTGACCAGCGCAGCAACCTGTTCCCGCGCCTCTTCCACCGCCTTTTCGGCCACCCAGCCGAATTCATGGGAACGGCTAGCCGGGTTGCCGAACTTCTCGGTCAGATAGGGAATCATTTTTTCGGCAACCCGTGGGTCAACTGGCGTGGTCGCTGAATAATCCATATAAATCGGTAGCTTAATCATTTTCTGTTTCTCCACTTTCCAAAACTCTAATTCGTTGCACCCGGTTTAAACCACATACGACTTCTCACGAGCCGGTTTCATGGCTCGTAGCGGATCGGAGTCCCCTTGTGGGGCGACTGTCAACAGCCGTTTCAACCTGAAGATTTCTTCTTGCAGCACCTGTAAAAACCGCTCGACCTGGCCCATTTCATTTTCCCTGCCCAGGCTGATGCGCACGGCGCATCGCGCCAGTTCGCGCTCGACTCCCATGGCCAGCAAAATCGGGCTCGGCTCGGTGCTGTCGCTGGAACAGGCAGACCCGCTTGCCACCGCAAATCCGGCACGATCCAAGGCCATCACCAAGGTTTCCCCATCAATCCCGGGAAAAGCGAAGTAGCTGGTATTGGGCAAACGTACGGCACTATCGCCGAACAACACCGCACCCATCGCGTGCAACCCCTGATCCAGACGTTCCCGTAATGGCTGAAGCTGAAGGGACGATTGCCCCAGGCTGCTCACGGCCAAGGAACAGGCAGCGCCAAAACCGACAATCGCCGGCACGTTCTCAGTACCGGCGCGCAAACCCTTCTCATGCCCCCCGCCGATAATCTGCGGCATGATGTCGAGGCGCTTGTCCAAGACCAGGGCACCAATGCCTTTGGGTCCATATATCTTGTGCGCGGAAAGCGTCATCGCATGCACGTTCAAATCGGCAAAACTGACCGGCACCTTGCCAAACGCCTGAACCGCATCGGTATGGATAACTGCGCCCGCACCCCTCGCCATTTCCGCCACGGTCGCGACATCCTGCACCACACCAGTCTCATTGTTAGCCAACATCACCGAGACCAGACCGGTCGGCTCTCGCAGCGCGACCTGCACGTCCGTCATATCAAGCCGGCCGGCATTATCAACCAAAAGCCGCCTGAACTTCCAGCCTGACTCGCGCAGCGCCAGGGCCGGTTTCATCACGCACGGGTGCTCCACGGCGCTCACTGCGACCTGGGACGGCTTAAGCCAGGCTGCCGCACCCTTGATCAGCAGGTTGTTGGCTTCAGTCCCGCCGCTGACGAAATAGACCTGCGATGGGTGGGCGCCGACGGCATCCGCCACCTGCTCGCGAGCATCGTCTACCGCCTTGCGCGCCGCCCGGCCGAATGCATGGCGACTGGAGGCATTGCCGAAACTTTCCTGGAAGTAGGGCAGCATCGCCTCCAACACGCGCCCGCTGAGCGGCGTGGTGGCGTTATGGTCAAAATACGCCGGCAACATCCGCCTTAACCTCGCCACGCCGTTTCTGCACTACCCCGACATCATGCAACTGGCCCACGGTTACGCCACGCTGCTGCGCCACCAAATGCGACAATTTGACGGAGGCCAGATAATCGAAAATTCTAGCGTTCAGGTTGGTCCACAAATCGTGCGTCATGCACTCGCGCTCGTCGTGGCAGTTGCCTAGCCCGCCGCACTGGGTGGCGTCGATCGACTCGTCTACCGCCTTGATAATGTCCGAGACCGCGATATCGTCCAGCCCCTTGGCAAGGTAATAACCGCCGCCCGGTCCGCGAACGCTCGCCACCAAGTCATGACGGCGCAGCTTGCCAAACAGTTGCTCGAGATAAGACAAGGAGATTTTTTGGCGTTCGCTAATCCCGGCCAGCGTCACCGGCCCCTCGCCCTGGCGCAAACCCAGGTCGAGCATCGCAGTCACCGCAAAACGCCCTTTTGTTGTCAGTCGCATGATTGTTCCTTCCCGTTAAGTTACGGTGCAACTCTATAATACCTTATTATTTTAGTCAACTATTTTATTCAGATAGTTCGCATCGAATTTATCTTTTGGCGGCACCAGCTGCTCCGGCTCGACACCTAATTTCTTCAGCTGCGCCACAATCAGTTCAATGCGCTGATCCAACACCACGGTGTGGTCAAGCAAACCATGGATTGCCTTGACCACCGGGTCGTTCATGTCTGCGCTGATGGCATAGGCGGAAAATCCCATTTTTTGCGCCTTGCTTTCGCGCGCATCCGCCTGGGCCGGATCAAGTATCCGCGCCGGAATACCGACGGCCGTGGCGCCCGCCGGCACATCCTTTACCACCACCGCATTGGAGCCGACTTTGGCTCCATCACCTATAGTAATTGGGCCGAGAATCTTGGCCCCGGCCCCCACCACCACTCCCTTGCCCAAGGTCGGGTGGCGCTTGCCCTTGTTCCATGAGGTTCCGCCCAGCGTGACGCCATGATACAAAGTGGAATCATCGCCGATCTCGGCTGTTTCACCGATCACCACGCCCATGCCATGATCGATGAAAACGCGCCGGCCTATAGTCGCACCAGGGTGGATTTCGATGCCAGTGGGCCAACGCCCCAGATAGGAGATGAAGCGTGCCAGCCATTTCAGGTTCAAGAGCCACAAGCGATGCGACAGACGGTAAACCAGCAGCGCGTGCACCCCCGGATAGGTGGTCAACACCTCCCAGGTGGAACGCGCGGCCGGATCCCGCTCGAACACAACCGCTATATCTTCACGCAAATGCTCAAACATCAGCAAATTCCGAAATATATAAGAAGTCCATTATATTCCAGACCCCTTTAGTCAACTATAGGTTTTTTAATTTTTTCGGATAAATTTATCCATTGAAGTCAGAATTCCGCGCAGTATGCTGACCTCTTCCTTTTCCATATTCGCTCGCGCAAACAGACGCCTCAAACGCTGCATCAAGCGGCCAGGGTTGGCCGGATCGAGAAAGCCGGTATCGATAATCGTGCGCTCCAGATGCCGGTAGAACCGCTCCACCTCCTCAAAACTGGCGGTTTCCATCGCTTTTGCCGCAGGCATTCCGATCTCGCCAAGAAATGCCATGCGCAGCTCGTAGGAAAGAATTTGCACCGCCGCCGCCAGGTTCAGTGAGGAAAATTCAGGGTTGGCGGGTATAGTAGCGAGCAGTTGGCACTTGCCCAGTTCAGCATTGGAAAGCCCCGACATCTCGGTGCCGAACACCAGCGCCACCTCACCATGGGCGGCACGCTCAAGCATGCGGGACGCCGCCTGGCGCGCAGCCAGCATTTCATGGGATAAATCGCGTCGCCTGGCGGTCACGGCCACGGCAAGAACCGTACCGGACAAGGCCTCATCCAGCGTCGTGCAAACCCGCGCATTGCCGAGCACATCGATTGCACCGGTTGCACGCGCATCTGCCACAGGGTCCGGATAGGACTTGGGGTTGACCAGATAAAGACGATCCAGGCCCATCGTCTTCATTGCCCGCGCTGCGGCACCGATATTGCCGGGATGGCTGGTGTGGCTAAGCACGATACGAACATTATTCAGGACATTTTGTTTCTTCATCCAGGGTTTCCCATTAAAATGTCGGCCATACGCCCAGCGTTTTTGTTCATTAAACCCTTTAGGAAGCCTCATGCACCCCATGCTCAACACCGCGGTCAAGGCCGCGCGCCGCGCCGGACAGATCATCAACCGCGCCGCCCAGAATCTGGATTCGCTTACGGTCAAGCACAAGAGCTTCAATGATTTCGTTAGTGAGGTGGATCAAAAAGCGGAAAACGCAATCAAGGAAATCCTGCTGGAAGCCTACCCGAAACATGCGATTTTAGCAGAAGAAAGCGGTGCACAGGGCGACTCGGAATACCAGTGGATCATCGATCCGCTCGACGGCACCACCAATTTTCTCCACGGTTTCCCGCAGTATTCGGTTTCGATCGCCATGCAGCACAAGGGCGTGCTGACCCACGGCGTGATCTACGACCCCAGCCGAAACGACCTGTTCACCGCCACACGCGGCGCAGGCGCTTTCCTCAACGACCGCCGCCTGCGCGTGAGCCGCTGCGAATATCTCAAGGACGCTCTGATCGGCACCGGCTTTCCGTTCCGCGACTTTACCCACCTCGACGCCTACCTCGGCATCTTCCGCGAACTGATGCAGAAAACCGCCGGCCTGCGCCGGCCCGGATCAGCCGCACTGGATCTGGCCTATACCGCCGCCGGGCGCTTCGACGGCTTCTGGGAATTCGACCTGAATGCCTGGGACATCGCTGCCGGCGCACTCATGGTGCAGGAAGCGGGCGGCCTGGTCGGCGACTTCAAGGGCGAACCGGACTACCTGCAAAGCGGCAACATCCTTGCCGGCAACCCGAAAGTTTTTGTCCAACTGCTGCAGACCATCGCGCCGCATCTGGCCGCCAAAGCCAAGTAAACCCGCACCGACGCCATGAACACTCAGGAGGACCTGTCCCGGCACACGCCCATGATGCAGCAGTATCTGCGCATCAAGGCGGAGCACCCGGACATGCTGCTGTTCTACCGCATGGGAGACTTCTACGAGATGTTCTTTCA
>Ga0315268_10004097_pt1 | contig 15911 bp, 16 predicted proteins | sample C1_top_MG_FD_204535 | JGI IMG/M metagenome (GOLD analysis project Ga0315268, IMG submission 204535) | Sediment microbial communities from Yellowstone Lake, YNP, Wyoming, USA - C1_top | ecosystem: Environmental > Aquatic > Freshwater > Lake > Sediment | place: USA: Wyoming | collected 2017-08-01
CTCACAGCCTGTATGCGCAAGCTCCTGACTATCCTGAACGCAATGATCCAGCATCATTCACCCTGGCAGACCACGGACCTAACCCTTGACCTGAAAGACAGTTGCTGAGCGGTTCGTAGGCTACAGCGGCGGCATCTGTTCCCGGAAGCGGGGCCAGGTGTTGACGCCCAGCGACAGGAACTCCTCCTCGGACTTGCGCTTGGGGTCCCACTCGTCCGGCGGCACGATGTAGACGAGGTCGTCGCAGGTAAGGCCGAAGAGGAACTTGTGGGTGCCCTTCATCTGGGCCTTTATCTCCTGGCCAAGCTTGCAGAAGAACTGCCCCGGCAGGGTGACGATCTGGGCGTCGCCTATGTCCACGACCCAGGTCTCTGAGCGGACCATGCCCTTGTGGACGGGGCGGCGGAGGATGCGCAGTAGGCGCAGGATCTTGAACATGCGGTTCTCTATCGGTAGCTCGGGGTAGGTGACCCGCACGGCCAGGTTGACCTCGCCGGACGTCTTCACGTTGGCCAGGGCGCCGAGGGCCGCCTTGGCGATCGTTGAGCCCAGCTTCTCGGCCTCCTCGTAGGTGCGAAGGCCCTTTTCGTCGTGGCGGTCCTCGATGCTCTGCCGGGGGTAGAGGTCGCCTTGCGCCCCCACGAAAAGGATGGCGGTGCCTCCCCGTTCCCGTTCCAGGTCACGCCGCAGATAGGCGGGGAAGTCGGCAGTGATGAGGCTGTTGCGACTGCCCAGTACATCCACGTGGCAGGCGGAGTTGACCAGCACGGCGACGGTGCCGCCGGCATCCGCTTCCACGAGCATCACTTCCAGCCCCTCGTCTATCAGGCCGCCCTCCGGGTCGCGGACATTTCGGACGGTGTCCGGTACCTCGGCGCTGGCGAAACCGATTCGGGCCGGCGTCATCCCCTGAACAGCCTCCACCACCGCGTCCGAGCCCTGCTCGCGCACCAGTTCCTTATAGCTGCGGGGCACGCCGCCGTAGGCGCCGGTGGTGTCGGGGGAGGAATGAGTGTGGATGGTGCCCACCGCCACCATCACGTCTTGGCGTCCCAGCTTTTCCTGGGCCCGGGTGCGGATAGCCTCCATGGCGCTCTGGTCGATGGAGATGAAGTCCAGGGCGACGAAGGCGAGAGTGGTCTGGCCGTCGCTGAGGGCGAGGCAGCGGGCGTAGATGTCGTCGTGGACGCCGGTGGACTTGCGATGGCCCCAGGGCAGGAAGACGGGTCCGTATCCCGCCAGGAAGAGGTTGCCCCGCGGCGTGATGATGCGCTTGGCGGCGCCGGCCTTGAGCGTTGGCATGTTGCTACCTCCAGTTCAGGAGCGTGGATACTCGAACACGACCTTGATGGCGTGGGTCTGCGACTGGTCCAGGGCCGTCAGCAACGCCTCGCGGTAGCTGGAGAGGGGGAAGCGGTGGGTGATGAAGCCATCGAAGTTCAGCTTCCCCTCCTGGAGCCACTTGATGATCAGCTCGAAGGTGAGGATGCGCTGGCCCTCCCACTCCTCCGCGCCGTAGGCCATGACGCCCAGCAGGTCCACCTCGTTGTACCAAACGGGCGTCAAGTCGATGTGCATGGGGGCCAGGTACACCCCCACGATGATCACGCAGCCCCCCCCTCGCGTCCAGCGCAGGGCGTCGCGAAGGGTTTCGGGTCTGCCAACAGCGTCGTACACCTGGTCGAAGCCCCCCAGGATGATCCGATTGCCGAACATGCCGCTGAGGAGGTGGCCGCCCGTAAGGCGCGCGACCTCCCGATACGTGTCCTGACCCAGCATGATAATGTGCTGAGCGCCAAGCCTGCGGGCCATTTCCGCCTGCCACTGGAACTGGGCCAGGGCCGCGATCTCGCAGTTGGGCTGAACAACGCGGATGGACTGGATGGTCATGAGGCCCTGGGTGCCGCAGCCGATGACAAGGACGCGGTCGCCGGGCTGGGCTGGCCGGCGCAGGGCCGCGCGGGTACCGGAGCCGCAGGGCTCGATGAGGACGGCCTGCTCGTCGGTGATGTCATCGGGGATCTTCAGCAGGCGGCCGGCCAGGGTCACGCACTCCTCGCTCCAGCCGCCGCCGATGGCTCCGTCCTCCGAGACCGAGTCGGCGAGCGCTTCGCAGCGATTGGTGTGCCCTTGAGCGCACTGGCGGCAGGGAGGCTGGCGGCCGCTGACCAGGCAGTTGCTGCCGCCGCGGTACTGAACCACGCGATCGCCGACTTTGAGCTCCGTCACATCCGCCCCGACCTCCACGATTTCGCCCACGATCTCGTGGCCCATGTAGATGCGGCTCTGACGCATGGGCAGGGCCGCCGGGGCGATGCGCGGGTCGCCCTGGGCCCGCACGAAGTGGAGGTCGGAGCCACAAATGCCCGCCAGGCGATTGCGCATCCTGACGTAGCGCGGTCCAGGTAGTCGCGGCGAAGGGATCTCCGCTTCTTGCAGGGGTGCCAGAGGGCCGAAGAGCATGTTCTTGGAGAAACGCGCCAGGACTCGAGTTGCCAACATGCGCTGCGGCTTGATATCAATGTACAGCGTCTTCATGAGACGACCCTTCCTGGCGACCACGGTGGCTGATTCGCCGACGCTCGGCGTTCCTGGCTGGCCCAGGAAAACATAGCGCTTGCTAAGAAAAGCGTCAAGAGTCCGCCTCTGTTGGAGCCGGAAAGCACGGTTCCAAGCGGCTCATGTTGACGTCAAACCAAGCCCGATGTATAAATGTGCAAACAGACACAATGCGGTCGTTCCATCGGCGCTTGGCTGGGGACGACCGCCTATGTCCAGGGGTGGAACTTGGCGAGAATCTCTCGAAAGGCGCGGGTCGCGCGCATTCCTGAAGTCGTAGTCGATCGGCTGCCCCTCTATGCCCGCGCGCTGGCCGTCCTTCAATCCGAGGGGCAGGAGATCGTGAGCTCGGCGGAGCTGGGCGAGCGCCTGCGGGAAACTGCGGCCCAGATCCGCAAGGACCTGAGCTATTTTGGCCGGTTCGGCAAGCAGGGGAGCGGCTACGACGTAGAGCGGCTGCTGGAGCAGCTGCATTTGATCCTGGGGCTGGACCGCCAGTGGCGAATGGCACTGGTCGGCGTGGGCAAGCTGGGCCGGGCCATCATCGAGTACGGCGGTTTCGCGCCCCAGGGCTTCATCATCACCCAGGCCTTCGACGCGAACCCGGCGCTAGTGGGACTGCGGCTTGGTGATATCGCCGTCCGCCACGTCAACCAGCTCGAGGAAGCCCTCTCGAATGACCCGGTGGACATCGGCGTGGTGGCCGTGCCCGCCTCCGCCGCCCAGAAGGTCGTCGACGCGATGGTGAGGTGCGGCATCAAGGCCATCCTCACCTATGCTCCCATCCCTACCCAGGCGCCGCCGGACGTAGAGCAGCGTCGGGTGGACCCGATGATCCAGCTTCAGAGGATGACCTTTCGCCTCAAGGACCTGAAGCCGCCGCCCAAGCCTCAGACCTAGTAGCCTCCCAGGAAGTCCCCATCCGGCGGTTGGGATCGCCGGATCAGGTCCAGGTGCTCCAGGGCTATGCCCGCGCCCACCGCTACGCACTCCATGGGGTTTTCCGCCGCCGAACAGGGGATGCCGATCTCCTGGACGATTAGGCGGTCCATGTTGCGCAGGAGGGCGCCGCCGCCGGTCAGGACGATGCCGCGATCCACAACGTCCGAGCACAGCTCGGGGGGCGTGCGCTCCAGAACCGAGCGAACGGCGCCCAGGATGGCGGCCAGCGGGTCTATCAGGGCTTGGGTGATCTCCTGCGAGGTGACGACGATGTTCTTTGGCAGGCCGCTGATCTGGTCACGGCCGCGGACATCGGTGGTCAGGTCCTCCTCCAGCGGGAGGGCGCTGCCCACCGCGATCTTCACGTCCTCGGCGGTGCGGTCGCCGATCAGGAGGTTGTGGCGGCGCTTGATGTAGTTGGCGATGGCCTCATCCAGGCGGTCGCCGGCCACGCGCACCGACTCGCTGACCACGATGCCGTACATGGAGATGACGGCGGCCTCCGTTCGACCGCCGCCGATATCGACCACCATGTGGCCCCGCGGCGAGCCCACCGGTATGCGGGCGCCGATGGCGGCGGCCAGGGGCTCCGGCACCAGCTGGGCGGGACGGCGGGCGCCGGCGGCTTCGGCGGCGTCGCGCACCGCCCGCTGCTCGACGCTGGTCACGCCCGCCGGCATGCAGACCATCACCTCTGGCTTGATGAGGTTGAAGCGGCCGACCACCTTGCCGATGAAGTAACGCAGCATGGCCTCGGTGGTCAGATAATCGGCGATGACACCGTCGCGCATGGGGCGGATCACGGCGATGGCCGCCGGCGTGCGGCCGAGCATCTCCAGGGCCTCGCCGCCCACGGCCACGATGCTGTTGTCGCGCTGGGCCACCGCCACCACCGAGGGCTCTTTGATGACGATGCCCCGCCCACGGACATAGACCAGCACGTTGGCCGTGCCCAGGTCTACGCCGATTCTCTTGCCGAACATGACGCCTCGCCGAAACCCAAGGACTCGGGGGAAACGCTACTCTGCGTGGATAACGGCTCCCACGCTCCGCAGCTTCTCGTCGATGCGCTGGTAGCCGCGGTTCAGGTGATAGATGTCGGATATCTCCGTGCGGCCGTGAGCGGCCAGCGCCGCCAGGAGCAACGCGGCGCCTGCCCGGATGTCCAGGGCGCGCACGCTGGTGCCGATGAGGGGCGTGGGGCCGCTGATGATGGCCGTCGTGCCCGTTGATACCACCTCCGCCCCCATTTTGCGCAGCTCGCTCACATATAGCAAGCGGTTGTCGAACACTCGCTCGTGGACGTAGCTGACGCCGGCTGCCTGAGTGAGGAGAGCGGCCATGGGCGCCTGGAGGTCCGTCGGAAGGCCGGGGAAGGGCACCGCCTGGATGCTCACCGCCCTCAGCTCGGATGGACAGCATACGTTCAGGCTGCCTTCCTCCTCGTCCACGTGGGCGCCGGCTTCCCGCAGCTTGGCCACGAGCGACTGCAGGTGCTGGGGTACTCCCCCGGCAATGCGCAGCTGGCCCCGAGAGATGGCGGCGGCGATGGCGAAGGTGCCCGCCTCGATGCGGTCGGGTATGACGGCGTGGCGGGCGCCGTGCAAGGCCTCGACTCCCTCGATCTCCACTGTGTGGCCGCCGGCGCCATGGATGCGGGCGCCCATCTTGTTCAACAGCTCTGCCAGCCCAACGATCTCGGGCTCAGCGGCGGCGTTGACGATCACGGTGGTGCCCTTGGCCAGGGTGGCGGCCAGCATCACGTTCTGTGTCCCCAGGACGCTGGGATAGTCCATGAAGATGGGGGCGCCGCGCAGGCCGCCTTTGGCCTCTGCCACGAACTTCTCCCCCTGCCGGCGGATGTCCGCCCCCATGGCGGCGAAGCCCGCCAGGTGCACATCGATCGGCCGCTGGCCAATCACGTCACCGCCGGGCGGCGGGCAGGCCGCCTGCTGGAAGCGGGCCAGCAGTGGTCCCACGACCATGAAGCTGGCCCGCAGGCTCTCTACCAGCTCGCTGGTGGGGGAGGTAGAGGTCACCCGGCGAGCGTTCAGGCGCAGGGATGAGGGCGAGAGCCGTTCGGCCTGAACGCCCAGGTCTTCCAGAATGCGAGCCATGAAGGCGACATCGCCGATATCGGGGAGGTTCTCCAGGTAGCAGTCGTCAGGGGCCAAGAGCACAGCGGCCATAGCGGCCACGGCGGCGTTCTTGGAGCCGCTGACCGTGACGCTGCCCCGCAGCGGGTGTCCCCCTTCGACGACAAAGCGTTCAACCATAGTGCGTGCCTATGGTACCAGAACGAAGAGAAGGAACCTAGAGGTGAGCCTGTCGGCGGGGGTCGCATTCGGTGATGTGTTCATGGGTGGTGGGTTCTGGGTCTCCAGGTTCAAGAATAACCCCAGCCTAACGGCTGGGGCATGTGAGCACGAATCCGATGCCCCCGCCTTCAGGCGGGGGTCGAGAACCCACCCACGATGTGCTTTGCCTACGCGCCGGCAGATCCCCCCTGACCGGACGGCGGGCCCGACGGCCCCGCCGGGCGACGGCGACGGCGCACCATGTCCGCCGCCTTCAAGCGTATTAGGGCCCGCTTGAGGGCTGCCTCTGCCATGGCGACGTCGGCGGCGGGCTCCCGGGCGGCAAGCTGCTCCTGGGCGCGGCGGCGCGCCTCCTCGGCCCGCGCTGTGTCGATCTCCTCGCCCCGCTCGGCGGAGTCGGCCAGGATGGTCACGCGGTTGTCCCGCACCTCGATGAAGCCGCCGGTGATGGCCATGGCCACCTCTTCGCCGCCTTTCACGACGCGCAGAACACCCGGCTGGATCATGGTGAGCAGCGGCGCGTGCAAGGGGAGAACGCCCAGCTCGCCCTCGATGCCGGGGACGATGAGCTCGTCCACCTCCTGCTCGGAGTAGACCAGCTGCTCGGCGGTGACGATATCGACGTTGAGTTTGGGCATGTCTGTCCCCTTAGGCCTTCGCCTCCGCCTCCATCTTCTCGGCCTGCTCCGCGGCCTCTTCGATGCCGCCCACCATATAGAACGCCTGCTCCGGCAGGTGGTCCCACTTGCCCTCCAGCAGGTCCTTGAAGCCGCGCACCGTCTCACGCACGGGCACGTACACGCCGCTGCGGCCGGTAAAGGCTTCGGCCACGAACATGGGCTGGGAGAGGAAGCGCTGGATCTTGCGCGCCCGCATCACCGTAACCTTGTCCTCATCCGATAGCTCCTCCAGGCCCAGGATGGCGATGATGTCCTGGAGGTCGCGGTAGCGCTGGAGGACGGCCTGCACGCCGCGCGCCGTCTCGTAGTGCTCCTCTCCCACGATGAGGGGGTTGAGGATGCGAGAGGTGGAGGTGAGCGGGTCCACGGCTGGATAGATGCCCATCTCGACGATGCCACGGTCCAGGGCGACGACGCCGTCCAGATGCCCGAAGGTGGTGACGATGCCGGGGTCGGTGTAGTCGTCGGCGGGGACGTAGATGGCCTGGAAGGAGGTGATGGAGCCCTTCTTGGTGGAGGTGATGCGCTCCTCCAAAGCGCCAATGTCCGTGGCCAGGGTGGGCTGATAGCCCACAGCCGAGGGCATGCGCCCCAGGAGGGCGGAGACCTCCATGTTGGCGAGAATGTAACGGTAGATGTTGTCGATGAACAGGAGGACGTCCTGGCCTTCTACGTCGCGGAAGTACTCGGCCATCGTCACTCCGGTGAGGCCGACGCGAGCGCGCACGCCCGGCGGCTCGTTCATCTGGCCGAACACCAGCACCGTCTTCTCCATAACGCCCGACTCCTGCATCGAGTACCAGAGGTCGTTGCCCTCGCGCGAGCGCTCGCCCACGCCGGCGAAGACGGAGGTGCCGCCGTGCTCGCGGGCGATGTTGCGGATCAGCTCCATGATGACGACGGTCTTGCCCACGCCGGCGCCGCCGTAAGCGCCCACCTTGCCTCCCCTGGTGAAGGGGCAGATGAGATCGATGACCTTGAGGCCTGTCTCCAGCACCTGGGGCGTCGTTTCCTGCTCCTCGAGCGGCGGTGGTGGGCGGTGGATGGGCCAGTACAGGTCGGACTTGACCGCGCCCAGGTTATCGATGGGCTCGCCCAGGACGTTGAACAAGCGACCCAGGGTGGAGGGGCCCACCGGCACCTGGATGGGGGCGCCCAGGTCCTCGGCGGGGGCGCCGCGGCGCATGCCGTCGGTGGTGCCCATGGCCAGGCAGCGCACCCAGTTGTTGCCCAGGTGCTGCTGAACCTCAGCGAGGATCTTGGTGCCGTCCACCGCTATCTCCACAGCGTTGTAGACGGACGGCAGTTCCTCGCCGGGGAACTCCACGTCCACCACCGTACCGATAATCTGCACAACCCTTCCCTTAGCCATGGCTTCTCCCCTATTCGGCCGCCGTTGCGGCCCTCCATCCGTCCCTAAGCTTACTTGCCAGTTCATCCCGACCGCAAGGGTCGGCTACGAGCGCCTTGACCTGCCGCCAGACCTGGGGACAATGGTCCCCGCCGGTGAGGCGGCGGAGAATGACGTGCACCTGCCTGCGGTTGGGCTTCGTTGGCTCGATGCTCGCCTCCCGCAGGAGATCGTCCAGGTGACTCACGTAGCAGGTCACGAGGCCTCACCGCTCCTGTCTCAGGAGCTCGGCACCGCCGACCAGTTCCAGCAATTCCTTGGTGATGGTCTCCTGGCGCACCTTGTTATACGTCAGGGTAAGGTCGCGGATCATCTCGTTGGCGTTGTCGGTGGCGCTGCGCATCGCCACCATACGGGCCGACTGCTCGCTGGCCTTCGCCTCCAGCACCGCCCCGTACACCTGGCGCTCTATGTAGCGGGGCAGCAGTTCGGCCAGCACGGCCTCGCTGGAGGGCTCGTAGATGTAGTCGATAGCCAAGGTGGCCGTGGCGACCGGCGGTTCCACCGGCAGGAGCTTGAGCACCTCCGGCCGCTGGACCATGGTGTTCACGAAGTGCGCATAGACCAGGGAGACCTCGTCGGAGACGCCGGCGACGTAGTCCTGGATGGCGATCTGGGCGATGGGCAGCACCTCCTCGTAGCTGGGGTAGTCGGGCAGACCGACGACCTCGCCCACGATGGACGCCCCGGCGCGGCGGAAGAAGTCGCGCCCCTTGCGCCCGATGCAAATCAGGCGGGCGGGGATCCCCCGCTCCACGATGAAGGAGGCGGCGCGCCGGTTGACGGTGCTGGGCAGCCCACCGCACAGGCCCCGGTCGGGCGTGATGAGGATGATGTCCATCCCCTTGGGCTCCCGGCGCTGGAGGAGGGGGTGGATGGTCTCAGGGTCCTGCGATGTCAACGTTGCTGCCACGTTCGCCAGCATCCAGCGGATCTTCTCGGCGTAAGGCCGGCCGGCCAGGGCGTTGTTCTGGGCCCGCCGCATCTTGGAGGCAGCCACCAGCTCCATGGCCTTGGTGATCTTGGCCGTGTTCTCGATGGTGCGGATGCGGCGGCGGATCTGGCGCAGAGTAGCCATTAGAGGCGAACCCCATGTTCGTATCTGCGGGATGAATCCCGCAGCTTCGGATGCAACGAGCCTTGTAGGTCGGGGTCTTTAGACCCCGACGCTGATCTCGCGAGGGTCTGAAGACCCTCGCCTACAAGGTCCTTAACGCGTTGGCCGGTTTTCTCAGTTGCCATCAGCCCTGTCGCGTGTTTCATCAAGCCAGTCAGCTACCTTTGGCAGGTCTGAGTTCAAAATTACCGCAGCCTGCTGGAAGTTGCCGTTCTGGATAAGTCGCTTTACTCTCTGCCTATCTTGCTCTGCCCACTCTTTGGCCCAAGCACGCACTGCATTCTCAACACCTCGTGCATGGTCTACGAATCTCTTGGTCTCTCCCCACTTGTACGGTCCCTCGTTCGACCACTCTACGAACGTCGCGAGAACATATAGCATGCGAACTTCGCCCCACTTAGGCCACCAGGTGAACTCCTTACCCTGCGCATCTCTGAAGTTTATGCCCAGCAGGCCGAACTGCTTGCCTCTGACCTTCTCCAGGTGATGTCCTACAAACCCTAGCTTTTCCCCTTTCACCGCATGCTCCTCCAGCTCGCTAGTACGGCACGGTCTCCTTGAACTCGAGGATGGCCGCCTTGAGCTTCTCCTCTGTCTGCGGTGTGATCTGCATCTGCTCATCTATGTCGCGGCCGATCTCGGGGTGGTTGCTCTCCATGTAGCGGTGGAAGGCGGTCTCGAAGGACGGGACTTTGGCCACCGGCAGGTCGTCCAAGTAGCCGTTCACCGCCACGTAAAGGATCTCCACCTGGCGACGGAGGGGCATGGGCTCGTACTGAGGCTGCTTCAGCACCTCGGTGAGGCGCTGGCCTCGCTCCAGCTGGCGACGGGTGGCGACGTCCAGCTCGCTGGTGCCGAACTGGGCAAAAGCCTGGACCTCGCGGAACTGCGACAGGTCGAGGCGGAGGCGGCCGGCCACCTGACGCATAGCGCGCCTCTGGGCGGAGCCGCCCACTCGCGACACCGACAAGCCGACGTTGATGGCCGGCCGGATGCCGGCGTTGAAGAGGTCGGTCTCCAGGTAGATCTGGCCGTCGGTGATGGAGATGACGTTGGTCGGGATGTACGCCGACATGTCGCCGGCCTGAGTCTCGATGATGGGCAGGGCGGTCAGGGAGCCGCCGCCGTGCTCCGGCGCCAGCTTGGCCGCCCGCTCCAGCAGGCGGCTGTGCAGATAGAAAACATCGCCGGGGTAGGCCTCGCGGCCGGGCGGCCGCCGCAGCAGCAGCGATATCTGGCGGTACGACCAAGCGTGTTTGCTCAGGTCGTCGTAGATGACCAGGGCGTCGCCCCCCTTCTCCATGAACTCCTCGCCCATGGCGCAGGCCGCGTAGGGCGCCAGGTACTGGAGGGCTGCCGGGTCGTTGGCGTTGGCCGCCACCACGATGGTGTGGGCCATGGCCCCGTGTTGCTCCAGGGTGGCCACCACCTGCGCCACCTTGGAGGTCTTCTGGCCGATGGCACAGTAGACGCAGGTGAGGTCGCCGCCTTTCTGGCTGACGATGGCGTCCAGAGCGATGGCCGACTTGCCGGTGGAGCGGTCGCCGATGATGAGCTCGCGCTGGCCACGGCCGATGGGGATCATGGAGTCGATAGCTTTGATGCCGGTGAGCACCGGCGTGTCAACGCTCTTGCGCATCACGACGTTGGGGGCGATGCGTTCCACGGCGCGGGTCACATCGCGAGGGATGGGGCCCTTTCCGTCCAGCGGGTTGCCCAGCGGGTCCACCACCCGGCCGATGAGGGCGTCGCCGACGGGCACCTGCACGATGCGGCCGGTGGCCCGTACCTCGTCTCCCTCGCGGATCTTGGTGTGATCGCCCAGGATCATGGCGCCGACGGTGTCCTCCTCGAGGTTCAGGGCCAGGCCCATGACGTCCTCCGGGAATTGGAGGATCTCGTTGTACATGGCGCCCTGGAGGCCGTGCACGCGGGCAATGCCGTCGCCGGATTCAACCACGGTGCCCACGTCGACCGCCGCCACCTGCAGGCCGAACTGCTCGATCTGCTGGCGAATGATGGAGGTTATCTCTTCTGGTCGTACCGCCATATCAATCCCCCAAACCTGTGTTCCCGCCGGCCATTTGGCTGGTGTCTGCGGGATGAATCCCGCAGCTTCGGAGAAAGCCGCGCTATAGGTCGGGGTCTTTAGACCCCGACGATGATTGCGCGAGGGTCTGAAGACCCTCGCCTACATGGTTGTTGCGATGCCGCCCTAATCTATGGGTGATCGCCGGGGTGCGGAATTCCATAAATCCTCAGGCCTCGCTGGTTTCGATGCTGCGCCGCCAGGCAAGGATATCGGCGCAGTGCTCTTGCTCATGGGCATAAGTGCAGTCCGGCAGCCAGTTGCGCACGGGCACCGGGCCGGCGTCGGTGCCCAACCGCTCGTCGCTGAGCGAATCCAGCGCCACCAGGATGCGTCCCTGCACCTCCTTCAGCCGGCGCATGACCTCCGCCAGCGCCAGGCCGGCGTAGCGCTGCTGGGCGCGGGCGTTCCAGGCCTCCAGCTTCTGTTCGTCCTCGTCGGATATCCAGTCGATGTCTTGAGGGCGCTCCGCGGCCAGTAGCTCGAGGCGCGTGACGGCCTCCTCCTCCCAGGCTAGCAGGTGGGCGAGAACGTCTCGCACGGACCAGCTTCCGACGGCGCCCGGGCGGGCCATCTCCTGCTCGGACAGGCCGTCCAGCGCCGCGAGGAGCGCGGCCCGCTCACGAGCCAGGCTCTGGCGCACGTCTTCTCTCGTCAGGGACATCCCAACTCCGTTCCTAGCGCTCCTGGCCGGCCAGGCTTCGCTTCAGGGCCAGGAGCTTGCCGTGGGTGCTGCCATCGATGACCTTGTCGCCGATGCGGGCGACCAGGCCGCCCACGATGCTCGGCTCCACCTCCAGGTGGGCGATGACCTGCATGCCGGACATTTCGCCCAGCCGCTTCTCCACGGCCTCGCGCTCGTCGTCGCTCAAAGGAACGGCTGTGATCACGGTGGCATGAGCGATGCCGCGATGCTCGTCCACCAGCCCGAGGTATGCCTCGGCTATCTGGGGAGCGAGGCCGGCCCGCCCCTTGGCGACGAGGAGCTTGGCCAGGTTCATGGCCTGGGGGTCGATCCCGGCCAGCGTTGTCTCCAACAGGCGATAGCGCTGGGCCAGAGGCACCTTGGTGTTGGACAGAAGGGCCAGAGCCTTGGCGTCGCCCATCACTGCGGCGATGAGCTGAACGTCGTCCGACCAGCGGTCCAGGGTGCCACGCTCTAGGGCGACCTGAAAGGCCGCCCGCGCATACCGTTTGGCGGCGGTGTCGCGGATCATTGGGTTGATTCAGACGATGAAGCGGGCTTCTCGCCGTCGCCGCCCAAAGCCGATTCCGCCAGCGTCTCCTCAATGAGGCGCCGGTGCGCTTGACGGTCCAGCGATTGGTTGATGACCTTCTCGGCGGCGGTAATGGTGAGATCGGTGAATTCCCGCCGCAGGTGAGCGATGGCGCTATCCCGTTCCAGCTGGATCTCGCCGCGGGCGCGGGCCAGGAGCGCTTCGGCGTCGGCGCGGGCCTGCTGGCGGGCCTCCTCCTGGACGCGGGCGGCGACCTGCTGGGCCTGGCCGATAAGGGCCTGCCCTTCCTGGCGCGACCGCTCCATCTGGGCCTGCACGTCCTCTTCGGCGCGGGCCAGGCGCTCCTTGGCCTGCTCGGCGGCCTCCAGCCCCTCCTGGATGCGGCGCCGGCGTTCGTCCAGGTACTTGAGCAACGGCTTGTAGGCCAGCAGATACAGCACCACCAGGAGGATGGTGAAGTTGATTAGCTGGGCCAGCAGGCTGGGCAGGTTGATGCCAAGGCTCTTTAGTCCGCTGACGATCCCCGCAAGATACAGAGGCTCCATGGCTTGATCTCGATCCCGTCACCCGCCTAGAACACGAATCCGATCATCACCGCCGTCACGAGGGCGTAGATGCCGATGGCCTCGGCGAAGGCCAGGCCCAGGATCATGTTCACCTGGATGGCCGGCTGAGCCTCGGGGTTGCGCCCCAGGGCCTCCATGGCCCGTCCCACCAGGTTGCCGATGGCCAGGGCCGGCCCGAAAGCGCCCAGGCCCATGGCGATGCCCGCTGCGATGTACTTGACGCCAATGTCGGTCACCCCCGTGTCGGTGCCCTGAGCGGCATAGCGGGCTGCCGCCTCCAAGGGCAGCATTATCGCGAGGAGTATCTCCATCTAGTGTCCTCCTTTTGCTAAGGCTCCACTTTTCGCGTCACGTCTGGGCGGCCTCCGGCACATGGCCCGCCGCCTCGGCCTCTTCGGCGTGGGCGCCACCGTGTGCCACGGCCATCATCCCGAAGACCAGGGTCAGGGTGGCGAAGATGAAGGCCTGCATGACCCCCACCAGTATCTCCAGCGCGTAAAAGGGAAGGGTTACTATCAGCGGGAAGAGGAAGGTGAACATGAGAATCACCACCTCCCCGGCGAACATGTTCCCGAAGAGACGGAAGGTGAAGCTGACCAGCCTCACGGTCTCCGAGATGAACTCGAGGACGCCTACGAACGCGTCGATCCCCCCCTGGAAGATCTCGCCGAAGGACAGATGCCGCAGGCCGCGGAAGACGCCGCCCAAGTTGACGAACTTCCTGCCGTAGGTACCGAAGCCTAGGGTGGAGATGCCCCAGAACTCCACGAAGATGGCTGACATTATGGCCAGGGCCAGAGGCGTATTGAGGTCGGTGTTGACGCTCCGCAGGAAAGGCTTCAGCTCCCCCACGAAGTTGCCCTTCTCCTTCTCTGCCTCCACCTTCTGGGCCGCCTGCGGGTCCTTCTCGTCAATGGTCTCGCCCTTCCAGTGGCCGGGCCTGGAGAAGGTGGTGTAGGTGAGAGGGATTGGCCCCACGTCCACCTGCTTCATGACGAACCCCCCCTCCCCTTCCTCGCCCAGACCGATGACGTTGAAGACGGGGGTGAGGGAGAGCCAGTTGGCAAAGAGAACAAAGAAGAAGATTGTGGCCACCGCCGGGAAGAACCGGCGCCCGTTCTTTTCGCCGGCGATCCCCGTGACCACATTGTAGAACCCTTCCAGGATGGCCTCCAGGACGTTCTGCGCCCCGCGGGGCACCAGTTCCCAGCGCCGGGTCATCAGGAACACGCCGCCGACCATAAGGATCACCACGATCCAGGAGGTGATCATGGTGTTGGTGACATTGACGCTGCCAAAGGATTGGAGGGTCTCGGGCTTGAGGGTGATGTGAGGCGTGGGGCCACGCAAGAACACGAGCCCCGCCAGCATTAGCACCAGGGCAATGATGACAATGCGCCAGGTGCGGCTCATCACCTATCTCTTTTCCGCGGCCCGCGGAGGCCCAGTTCCTCGATCAAGAGGAGGTAGCCGCCCACGAAGGCCAGGGTGAGACCCAGAAAGAGGCCAATGAGTGTGAAGACGGGCTTCACATCGAGGAGTCGGTCGAGTAGCAGGCCACCCACGATGCCGAACACTATGCAGAACGCAAAATACCAACCGATGCCGATTAGCCGTACGGCTGGTGGCAGCCCGCCCACCTGGGCTCCCCCTCCCGTTCAGGACGGAGGTGCAGCCGCCGCCGCACAAAGGGGCTCCGGCCCGCAATGGGGCTCCGGCCGCTGCTTGTGAACAGTATCACTATTCCCTCATACGTTCAAGACCCTGATCAGTCCCTTTTGGCTTCACCTGCCTGGGCCGAGGTTGGCCGACCTGGCGGCCCCGGCAGGCTTGGCGTCGCGTAAAACAGCCCCAAGCAGCGCTTGGGGCCGGCACCTTTCTCGGGAGGACCGCGGTCAGGAAGTGCCGCCGCGCTTCTCGAAGTCCTCCATGTCCAGGCTCTCGATGAAGTCGCGGAAGGGGGAGAGCTTCTCCAGTTCCTCCTCCTTGACCTCCGATCGCCCTTCGGCGTCTGCTTTCTCGTCCCCTGTCTCTTGATCCAGGCGTACGCCCGCCTTCTCCAGCACTGTCTCCTCGGCGAAGATGGGCGCCTGCACCCTTACGGCCAAGGCGATGGCGTCGCTGGGACGGGAGTCTATCTCCAAGGTGCGCCCGTCCACGTCCATGATGATGCGGGCGAAGAAGGTGTCGTTGGCCAGATCGTTGACCACGATGTACTGGACGTTGCCACCGAGAGCATCGATAACGGAGCGCAGCAGGTCATGGGTGAGGGGCCGCGACACCGCCACCTCTTGCAGCCTTACGGCGATAGCATCGGCCTCGGCGGGTCCGATCCAGATAGGAAGGTAGCGGTCGGATTCCTTCTCCTTGAGGATGACCACCCGCTGGTAGTTCATCAGGCTGACCCTGATGCTCTCGATGACCATTTCGATCACACTGCCACCTCACTCCGGTCAACGCCTAATTCTAGCTTGGCGCCTCAACCGGTGTCAATCGCGATACGAGGCTGGCCGCCCCCAGCGACGGCTGGCCACTCCTGCCGGCGAACCATCCGCAGGGAGGTGCGTTTCCTCGGCTCGGCGGGCCAAGACCGCGCTGGCTATGCCTGCTGCCGCCACCAGCAGCGCTATCAGGGCCAGCACCCAGCTGGTGCCGATAACGTCCGTAATGGCACCGATGGCGAGCAGGGGCAGGAGGGAAAAGAAGTTGGCGGAGACGATCTGGGTGGTGAAGATGCGACCGCGCATCTCGGCGGGGGCTCGCTCGTGAAGGATGGTCTGAGCGGGCGCATTGAGTAGGGCATAGCTGAGGCCCAGGGGAAAGGCGAAGAACATGGTCAGGGTCACCAGCAGCCCCAGGCCGGCCACGCCCTCGGGGGTCAGGATGCCGGTCCGCTCGAGGATGGCGGCTAGGGGCTCCACCAGGGCCAGACCTACGAGGCAGAGCGCAATGCCGGTCAGGCCCACCGTCACCACCCGCTCTCGGCCGATG